>Ga0209211_10002825_pt1 | contig 29239 bp, 22 predicted proteins | sample RifGroA2_FD_183992 | JGI IMG/M metagenome (GOLD analysis project Ga0209211, IMG submission 183992) | Groundwater microbial communities from Rifle, Colorado, USA - Groundwater A2 (SPAdes) (version 2) | ecosystem: Environmental > Aquatic > Deep subsurface > Groundwater | place: Rifle, Colorado...
CATGCGGCGCGTGAAGAAACCGCGGGAGGAGACCGCCCGCCAATCGGCCGCGCTGCGGGAGTCCAGCCCGCGGCAGACGCGTTCGCCGTCGTAGAAGACGCGGTTCCCGGGGTCCCGGAAGGAGCCGGGGTCGGGGAGCATCAGGAGCCCTTCTTGCGGATCCCGAACCGGGCACGGAGCCTGTGCCAGTACATCTTGATGAGGACGACGGCTCCGGCGACCCCCGCGAGCAGGAGCTGGAGCATCATGCTCCCGCTGCCGGGGTCCAGATAGGCGCGGGCGGGGACCGCCGCGGCCGCGAGGAGGCAGACGGACATGAGCACCGCGGTCGCTCTGGAAGCGTGCATCCGATCGGGATTCTATCATAGAATGCCGGAGCCATGGGACCCGCGGCCGCGCCGTCGCCTCTCGTCGAGCGGGCGGAGCGCGCCCGGGAGGCGCAGGCGCGCTGGCGGCGGCATTCCCTCGCCCAGCGCGTCCGCGCCGTCCGCGGCCTATGGGCGGACCTGCTTTCGGTCCGGGAGCGGCTCATCGGCGTGATCCGCGAAGAGACCGGCAAGCCCGCCTTCGAAGCCGGGGTCATGGAGGCGGACGCGGCCGGCTGCCTGGTCAGTCACTTCACCCGCGAGGCCGCCAGGGTGCTGTCGGACCAGGCGGCCCCCAAGCCCTGGGTGTTCTTCAACAAGCGCGCCTACGTCCGCCAGGTGCCGCGGGGCGTGGTCGGCCTCATCACCCCCTGGAACATGCCCTTCCTCATCCCCTTCGGCGACGCCGTCCCCGCGCTCCTGGCGGGGAACGCTGTGCTCCTCAAGCCCTCGGAATGGACGCCGCGCACGGCGCTTTTCCTCGAGGAGCGGTTCCGCGACTGCGGGCTCTTCCCCGAAGGGCTGCTGCAGGTCGTGACGGGAGGGGGCGGCGAGGGGGCCGCGCTCATCGGGCACGTCGATATGGTCCTGTTCACGGGCTCGGTCGCGACCGGGAAGTCCGTGGCCAGGGCCGCGGCGGAGCGGATGATACCGGCGGTGCTGGAACTGGGGGGGCTGCATCCCATGATCGTCGCCAGGGACGCGTCCCTCTCCCGGGCGGTCAAGGCCGCGGTCTGGGGCCGCTTCGCCAACTGCGGACAGCTCTGTGTCGGGGTCGAGCGCGTGTTCGTGGAACGACCCCTGTATCCGGCCTTCTGTCAAGAGCTGGTCCGGGAGACGGGCGCCCTGCGCCAGAGCCTCGAGGCCGGCGACGCCGCCGACGTGGGCCGCCTAGTCACGCCCGGCCAGCTGGACCGCGTCGAGCGGCACCTGGACGACGCCCGCGCCAAGGGCGCCCGGGTGCTCGGCGGCGAGGTCCTGGACCGGGCCCGGCTCCTGGTGCGTCCGGCCATCGTCCTGGACGCGACGCCGGAGATGCTGGTCATGCGGGAGGAGACTTTCGGACCGGTGCTCCCGGTGATGCCCGTGGAAACCCTGGAGGACGCCGTGCGCCTGGCCAACGAGAGCTCCCTGGGGCTCGCGGCCAGCGTCTGGACCGCCGATCCGCGGGTCGGCGAGGCCGCCGCTACCCAGCTGGAGGCGGGACTGGTGGGCGTCAACGACGTTTCGAGCCACTACGTCTTCGGGGCCCTGCCGTTCGGCGGCTTCAAGCAGTCCGGGATGGGGCGGCGGCACTCGGATGAGGGCCTGCGGATGTTCTGCCAGTCCCAGTCGGTCATCGTGCACGAATGGCCCGCCGACTCCCCGGACCCCTGGTGGTTCCCCTACGACCGCGCGAAAGCGCGCCTCCTGGAACTCATCACCCGCTGGACATGATCCTCGGGCTGCATTGCAGTCTGCGGGGCGGCTACCTCGCCGCCTTGCGCCATGCCGAGAGCCTGGGCTGCGGGGCCATACAGGTGTTCACCTACCGGCGCCACCACGCCCCTTCCGAGGCGGAGCTGGCCGAGTTCCGCGCTGCCGCCAAGGGACGACTGCAAGTCGTCGCGCACGCCCGTTTCGTGCCCTGCCTGGCCTCGGCCGAACCCCGGCTCGCGGCGCGTTCGAGCGAACTGCTCGCCGACGAGGTCCGCATCGCCCGCGCTTTCGGGGCCGCGTTCTACGTGCTCCACCTGGGCGCCTATTCCGAAGGTTCCGACTCTGTCGCCGGAACGCGTCTCTTCGCGGAGGGTGTCCGCCGCTCCTGGCAAGACTCCGGGGATCCGCTCCTGGTCCTGGAGAACGTCCCCGGCGGCGGGCGGCGGCTGGGCGGCGAGTTGGAGGAACTGGCTCGCGCGCTCGAAGCCCTGGACCGCGTCGGCGTCCGCGCCGGGGTCTGCCTCGACACGGCCCATGCCTGGGCGCAGGGCTATGACATAGCCGACGCGGGCGGGATGGAAGCTTTCCTGGACCACGCCGAACGGATCTTCGGACCGGAGCGGCTGGCGCTCTTCCACCTCAACAACACCCGGACCGGGCGCGGCTCGCACCGGGAGGACCACTGGCACATCGACGGGGGGATGATAAAGGAAGGCGCCTGGACCGCGCTCCTATCCCGCAAGACCTTGGCGGGCGTGCCGGGCATCCTCGAGACTCCGTCGGGACTCGAGATGGATGCCGCCAACCTAGCCGCCGCGCGCCGGGCCGTTTAGCCGAGCCGCGTCATTCCGGCGCCAGCCGGAATCCAGGTCGGTCGTGCTCCGTCGTCGATAAGAAAAAACCGACCCCGGCTTTCGCCGGGGGACGAATGTAATGACTCACTAGTCTTTCTTGCCGAGCCAGGCGTCGCGCTGGAAGGAGTAGCTGATGTCCCGCTGGGCCAGGTGCTCGCGCATGGACTCGAGTCCCGATATGGAATCGGGAGCGGGGGGCGCTTCCATCCGGTCGAGGGCCTCCCGGTAGGCCTTGGTGACCACGGAGACGTAGTCAGGGCCGAACTGGCGGCCTTCGATCTTGAGGATGGCGATCCCCATCGCGGCGAGCTCCGGCACCCAGGCCAGGCGGTCCAGGTCCCGGCGCCGGAAGGAGCGGGGCGGGGCTCCCGGCTCCGGGCTCGTGCGGAAGGGCTGCTTGCAGGCCAAAGTGCATTCGCCGCGGTTGGAACAGCCCACGATCGCCGCCGAGCCGTGCCCCTGACCCGGCAGGACTCGCTCCCGCCTCAAGTAGGAGGTAAGGGAGCATTTCGCGTCGTGGAAGGTGCAGACGTCCCCGTGCACGAAGACTTCGAGGCCGCCCCGGGTCCCCGCGCGGATGGCGCGGAGTTCCTCCAGCGAATCGACGCTGCGCGACAACACGACCACGTCCGCGCCGCGTTCGTGCAGCCAGCGGGCCGCCGGGGCGTTCGCCGCGGAGAGCTGGACGCTGGCGTGCAGGTGCAGGTCCGGGAACTCCCGGCGCGCGCGCTCCAGCAGGCCGAGGTCGCCGATGACTACGGCGCGGCTCCCGCAGCGGGCGGCATCGCGCACCGCTTCCAGGGCCGCGTCCTCCTCCCCGGGCAGGGGGGCGATGTTGACGCAGGCGGCGACCCAGCCCCCGGCCGCGTCGGCCCGGTCCACGGCCCGGCGCAGGGCGTCCTCATCCAGTTCGAAGACCCCCGGCCTGAGGCTCCAGCCTTTGAGTCCCACGTACACCCCGTCCGCGCCGTTGGAGAAGGCGGCTTCAGCCGACGCCAGGCTTCCCGCGGGGGCCAAAAGCGCGGGACGGCCCGGGTGACGGGTGGGAAGGGGGACGCGTCCCGGGGATCCTCCGCCGGAGCCGGTGCTCAAGGGGCCGCTGCGCGGCGGGGGCGGCTGGACGGCCGGAAGCTGGGAGGGCGCCCGCCCCGTTCCGGCCAGCCCGGCAAGGAAGCCGTCGCTCCCGCGCCGGGAGGACTGGCGCGCCGGGAGCCCGCGGCCCGCGGCCAGGCGATCCAGGGCGGACTTGAAGAGCGCGACGGTCTCGCCCAGTTCGGCCCCTGCGAGCAGGCCTTCCATCCGGAAGCGCCGGAGCCCGAGCTCCCACAGCGTCGGGAGATGCTCGTAGAGGTCGTAGGGGAGGCTGGAGAACAGAGCGCGTCCGACCGCCCCGACCTCCCCGTCGTCCCAGAGCGCGGACATCTCCGGCCGGCCGGCGCAGGCCCCGCAGGCCTCTCCGCCCGTCAAGCAGGGCTTGCCGCAGCTCAGCGGGATGCGGCCATGGACGGTCGGCAGGATGGGCGCGCCGGAGGCGCAAAGGGCGGCGAGGCCGTGAAGGTCGAGTTCTATGGATGGGCACACCGCGATAAAGCGCTCGGGGCCCAGGCGGGCCAGGGTGTCCCGGTTGTAGACGTTGAGAAAAGGGCCGGCCAGGAGCTCGGCGGAGGGGAATCGGGCCCGGACTTCCCCCAGGAGGCCCAGGTCGCTCAATTCGATGCCGTCGGCTCCGGACCCCAGCGCGGCGCGCACGGAGTCCAGGACCCCTTCGAGTTCGCCGGGCAGTACCACGGGGGGGGTCGCCAGCAGGGCCTTGGCCCCCAGCGCATGGACCCGCGCCACGGCCCGCGGTCCGCGCAGCGCGCGGTCCGCCGCCGGGCAGTAGGGCTGGCCGAGCACCACGGCGGCCGCGGTTCCGAGGGTGAGGGAATCGAGGGCCTCCTCCGACGCGACGGCGACGAAGAGTCCTTCGGCGGGAGAGGTCGGCATCGGGAACAGTGTAGAAAATATATATCATGCCCGGACCCATGATCCTGCGCCTCTGCGCCCGTCCGCTTTCCTGCGCCCTTTTCTGCGCCGCGCTGGCGTCCGCCTTGGCCTGCGGCCGCCCGGATGCCGCTTTCACCGACGTCACCGGGTCCTCAGGCCTGGACATCCCGGGGGACGGGGGCGCGGTGGTCCTCTTCGACGCGGACGGCGACGGGCGCCTGGACCTGTTCGTCGCGCGCCGGCTCTTCCTCAATGAAGGGAACGGGCGCTTCCGCGAGGGCGCGGCCCTCTCCGCGGAAGGAACAACGGAGCGCTCCGAGGACCGCGCCTCCTGGGGCGCGGCCCTCTCCGCGGAAGGAACAACGGAGCGCTCCGAGGACCGCGCCTCCTGGGGCGCGGCCGCGGCGGACTATGACAATGACGGCAGGACCGACCTTTACGTCGCCGGCCGGGGGGGCGGGACCCTGTACCATAACGACGGCGCCGGAGCCTTCAGCGACGTGACGAAGAAGGCCGGTCTGGAGGGCCGTCGCTTCACCCTGCGGCCGTTCTTCGCGGACCCCGATGCGGACGGGTACCTCGACCTGTTCCTGCCGTCCTTCACGGAAGCCCTCCCGGCGGGAAAGGTCTCGCTCGCCGGCCTCCAGCCGGGTCGGAACCTCCTCTTCAACAACAAGGGCAACGGGACCTTCCGGGAAGTCGGCGTCAAGCTGGGTTTGTCCGCGCGGGCGGTACACGGGACCGCCTTCCCCACGGACATCGACCACGACCGCGACCTGGACCTCCTGGTCAGCCGAGTCGACGGAGCGCCGGAGCTCTGGAAGAACGAGCGGCAGGAAGGCTTCGTGGAAGATGCCGCGGGCTCGGGCCTGGCCGGCGTGCGGGGCACCTGGGGCCTGGTCTCTGAAGACCTGAACAACGACCGCTACCGCGACCTGTTCTTCGTGTCCACGGGCTGCGCGCCGAACCGCCTCCTGCTGCGGCGGGGCTACGCCCCGTTCTCGGAGGTCCGCTCCACCGCTTCCTTCCTGGGCAACGGAGGCCGGTCCGTCGCGGCCCTCGATTTCGACAACGACGGCGACATGGACCTGCTGGTCGGCGGGAGCTGCACGCGCAAGGCCGGCGGCTTCCTTCTCTTGCGCAACCGCGGGGACGCGTCGTTCTCGGACGCGTCCGGACTGCTGCCCCTGCCCGAAGGGGACCCGGAGGTGCCGACGGATTTCTCCATGGGCGACTACGACGGGGACGGGGACGGGGACCTGTTCCTGCTGCGGTCGGGGCGGGTGACCCTGCTGCGCAACGACGCGCGCGCGCACTGGGTCGACGTGGCGCTGACCGGAGCCCAGGGCAGCAGCAAGGGGGGCACCGGAGCCAAGGTCGAGGTCAAGGCCGGCGGCCTGTGGGTCGAGCGCGAGGTCCACGGACTGAACGGGGGCTCCTCGCAGGGCGGCGGCCCGGTCCATTTCGGTCTCGGCGCCGGCCGCAAGATCGACCTGGTCCGGGTCACCTGGCCCACCGGCATCCGGCAGTCCGGCAGCGACCTTCGCGGGGACCAGACCCTGCGCTACACCGAGAAGGGGCAGAAGGCCTCCTGCCCCTTCCTCTTCGCCTGGGACGGGAAGCGCTTCCGGTTCGTCACGGACATGCTGGGGGCCGGGTTCATCGGCATCCTGACCGGGCCGGACACCTACTACCAGCCTGACCCCGACGAGACCATCAGGCTCGACTCCGGCCTGCTCCAGCCCAAGGACGGGCGGTACCTGCTGGCCATCGGCGAACAGTTGGAGGAGGTCGATTATTTCGACCAGGTCCGCCTGGTCGCCGTGGACCACGAGCCGGGGGTCGAGGTCCACCCCGACGAACGGCTGATGATGGGGCCGCCCTTCCCGAAGCCCGGGATCGTAGCGGTGCGCGGGGCGCGGCCTCCGGTCCGCGCGACGGCGCATCGCGGCGAGGACATACTCCCCGAGATCTCCGCGCGGGACCGCCGGTCCGCGGAGCGCTTCCAGCTCCTGCCGTTCATGGGCTACACGGAGCGCCATTCCATCATCCTGGACTTGGGCCGGGCGCGGCTCTCGGATCCCGCGATGCTGCTCATGCATGGGATGCTGCGCTACTGGAACTCCAACAGCGCCTACAACGCCTCCGCCAACGGGGTCCGGCTCGAACCCCCGTCCGTCGAAGTGAAGGACCGGGAGGGGCGCTGGGTGCGCGTGGTGGAGGACCTCGGCTGTCCCGCGGGGCTGGCCAAGACGATGACGGCCGACCTGAGCGGGAAGTTCCTGTCCCAGGACCGCAGCATCCGGATCACGACCAACATGGAGATCTATTGGGACGATATCCGGGTTTCGACGCAGCCCGCCGGACCCGCCTCGTACCGGGTGACGGAGCTGGCGCCCGCGCAGGCGGAACTGGGCTGGCTGGGCTACCCCCGGCAGGTCGGTCTGGGGCGCGGTCCGGATTTCGAATACGACTACCAGGACCCGGAGCCCGCCGCGGCCTGGCGCACGCCGGCGGGCGAATACACGCGCTACGGCGACGTCACGGAACTCCTCCGGGAGGGTGACGACCGGTTCGTGATCATGGCGCACGGCGAGCGCATCCTGCTCGCGTTCGACGCCGCGCGCCTGCCCGCCCTGCGGCCCGGCTGGGAACGGGATTTCTTCGTCTACGTCGACGGCTTCGTGAAGGAGATGAATCCCCACACCGCGCATCTGGCGACGGTGGAGCCGATGCCCTTCCACGCCATGTCGACCTATCCCTACGGACCCGGCGAGCGGTATCCCGCCGATCCCGTCCACGCGGCCTACCGGAAGGAGTACAACCGGCGCCGGCTTCCGGGGAAGCTAGGGCGTCTTCCGGACGAACGCGGCGGCGGGGCCGGGCTCTAGGACCCCGACCGCGGGCGTCCCGCGGCGGTTCCCGCGTTCGTCGAAGGCCAGGGAGCCGGAACGGCCTTCCCAGGGACCGCCCCGGGCCAGCCCCCGCCGCACGGCGGCGGGCGCGAGCCCCTCGGAACGGGCCGCGGCGAGCACGGCCGCGGCCATGTCGTAGCCCGACGCTTCCTCCCAGTCCGCTGCCGGGGAACCTCGCGGCGCCCGGAGCAGCGGCGTCGCCGCCCCGGCCGCGGCGGGGGGCGCGCGGCGCAGGAAAGCGGGGTCATCCAGGCGGGTGCTGGCGAGGACGAGCCCCGGCGGGTTCGCCGCCTTCTTCGCGAACCAGTCCAGGGCCGTTTCGGGGTCGAGCCAGAGCAGCACGGCGTCGGCGTCCTCGCCGGAGGAGGCTTCCCGCACTCCCAGCGCGCGGCAGGCTTCCCGGAGGGAGCGGAGCCGCTCGCGGCCTTCTCGGCCGTCCGGGACGACGAGCTCGGCGCTGCGGCCCTTGGGTTCGGGGAACACCCAGCGCAGGAGGGCCTCGGCCTGAGCCTCGTCGTCGGGGACCACGCGGAAGACCCAGGGATCCTTGGCCTGGGTCAGGGACCGCTCGGGGGAAGCGGTGAGGATGGGGACCCGCAGGCGCGTCGCGGCCTGGACCACGACATGCGACGCCGCGCCGTCCGCGGGGGCGAGGAGCGCCAGGACCCGCGGTTCGGAGGCCAGGAACCGCGCCACGGCGGCGGCTCCGTCCTTCCAGGGGTCCGCGGCCGCGATCGGGCGCAGGACCACGGCATGGCCGCGGACCCCGCCGTCCGCGTTCGCGTCCCGGACCGCGGCCTCGGCGCCCGCGGTCAGGGAGGCGCCGGCTGGGTCCAGTACCCCGATGACCACGGGTTCCGGCGCGGGGACGACCTGGCCGAAAGCGAGCCCGGAGCCCAGCAGGAGGGGGAGGATGCTAATGGAATACAAAATGCCCGTGCTCCACATGGGCCAGGACCGGGGAGGCGACGTTGTTCTGCGTCTTGTCGAAGGTCATGGAGCCCGAGACGCCCGAATAGGAGCGGAAGGCGAAGAGCTCGTCGCGGATGCGGACGCGGTTGAGCCCCGCGCGTCCGATGGCCTCCAGCAGCAGGCGGGCGGCGTCGAAGGCGTAGGCCGAGAAGGCGTCGGCTTCCCGGTCGAACCGGGCGCGGAAGCGCTCCTGGAACCCCGTCCAGCGGGGACCGGCGGACTCGGGGTTCATCCAGTAGGTCGCGGTGACGCCCTCCGCGGCCTCGCCGGCGGCGGCGAGGAAGGCGGGGGTGACGATCCGGTCCGTGGCGAAGACGGGCTGCTTCATGCCGCGGGCGCGCAGCTGCTTGAGGATGCGCCCCGCGGAGCGGGCCTTGGCCCAGAGGACGACGACCTGCGCGTCCGAGGCCTGGATGCGTTCCAGTTGGGAGGAGAAATCCTCGGCATCCAGCTTGAATAGGATCTCGAGGGGGAGGGGATGGCCGAGGCGGCGGGCCGCATCCCGGAACTCGATGATGCCGGTGCGCCCGTAGCGGTCGGCGGATCTGAGCACGGCGACGCGGGAGAGCTTCTTCTCGTCGAAGATGTGCCGCACCAGGAGATAGCTGGTCTGGCGGTCGTCCGGGTTGCAGCGGATCACCCAGGGGATGTTGGTTTCCGTGATGTCGGGGGAATTCGCCCCCACGTTGATGAAGGGGAGGTGGGTCTTCAAGGCCGTGCGGATCGCGATGTGGGTGCTGTCGGAGTCCATGGAGCCGATGACGGCCCACACCTTGTCCCGATAGGCCAGATCGACGTTCACCTTGCTGGCGGTGCCCCATAGGAACTGGTCGTTCTTGACCACGAGTTCGAACGGGATCCCTTTGTAGCCTCCGGCGGCGTTGGTCTCCTCCAAGGCCAAAGAGATTCCGTCCCGCATGGCGCGGCCGGCTTCGGCGTCATCCGTCGTGCCTTCTAAGGGGGCGAAAAGCCCGATGCGGACCGTTTTGAGTCCCTCGGGTTCCGGGTCCTCCCGGCCCGAGCCGCGATATTGGGGGGCCGTGGTGAAGAGTATCCGATAGGGGGGCGAATCCCATTTCCCGTAGGGCTTCATCTCCGTCGGCGTGCGGCCGTACGCCGGCTCGGCATCCTCGTAGGCGTTCCCGGGCCCGGCGTAGGCCAGGAGCAGCGCCAGGACGAGGAGGCTCCGCCTCACCGGGATCCCGCGGGGATGACCGCGACGGCCTCGATCTCGACCAACAGCTCGGGCCGGCACAGGATGGCCTGGATGCCGGTGCTGGCCGGCAGGGGGTCCAGCCCCACGGCGGCGAAGAACATGGTGCGCATCTCGTTGAAGACCTCGTAATCGCGTTCGATCTCCTTGAGATAGCAGGTGGTGCGCGCGACGTCGTGCCAGCTGGCCCCCTCCGACGCGAGGAGCCGGGTCAGGTTGCGGAAGGTGCGCAGGCATTGCGCGCGCAGGTCCCCGGGGTGCCGGGAAGCGCCCGCCTCGTCCACGCTCGCCGTACCCGAGATGAAGAGCAGGGACGCGCCGGGCAGGTCGACCCGCATTCCGCGGCTGAACGAGGAGGGCTTGGGATAGGCCGGAGCCTCGTTGAGCACGTCGGGGGCGCGCATGGCGCGCTTGGGGACCAAGGGCCGGCCCGGGACCGGGTCGATGCCGGCCGGCCGCCTGCGGGCCCCGGCCGCGTCGCCGAGCCCCAGCGCGGCGAGTTCGGCCCGGGCGCCCGGGCTGAGGATTTTGCGCGCGTCCTTGACCGTCTTGCTCCCGTTCTTCATTGCGCGGTCCTCCGTGCGGCTTCCGGCTGGCCCTTCCGGCGGGCGATCGCGTGCGACAGGCCGAGGTCGGTGGCCACCCAGGCGTCGCCGCGCCGGTCCAAGTCCACGCTGAAGACTTCGTTAGAGAGAGGGCCCGCGGCGAGGGCGCGGACGGTCTTCGTCCCGCCCTCGACGACCTGGAGCTCGGCGCCCGGCGCGCCGGCTTTCCGCCTCCAAGTGTGCCAGACCCGGGAATCGAAGCGGCTCACGCCCTGGTCGGTGGCGATCCACACCGCTTTGCCCTTGGTTCGGAGGAAATTGATGAAGTCTCCGGCGATGCCGCTGTCGTCCTGGGTGTAGCTCCGCCAGCGTTTCCCGTCGTAGCGGCTCAGCCCGAAATAGGTCCCCGCCCACAGCACCCCGTCCTCGTAGGCGATGGAGGTCGTGATGTCGTGGATGAGGCCGTCGTCGGGGAACATGTCGAGTTCCATCTCCCCGTCGGGGTCGCGGTGTTCGCGGAATGGGGCGCCGGGGGCGTCGCGGACGAGCACGCCGCCGCCCCAGACCGCGGCGTACACGGCGCCGCTGGAGGCGGTGATCGCGTAGCCCCAGGGTTCATGCATGATGGAGTTGGTGTTGTCGAACAGCTCCCATGCGCCGGTGCGCGTATCGTGGCGGCTCAGCCCCGCCGTGGTGGCGGCCCATACGTCCCTGCCGTCCACGGCCACGCCGTAGACGATGTCGTTGGCCAGGCCGCTGTTGAGCTGGGTGAATAGGTCGATGCGGCCGCCGCTCAAACGCGCCAAGCCCCCCATGGTGCCGACCCACAGGTCGCCGGTCAGCGGGCTCACAGCCAGGGAGATGACCACCGGAACGGCCAGCCCTTGGGCCGCGCCGTAGACGCGGCGGACCCGGCCGCCTTCCAGAAGGGCGAGCCCATTCTCGGTCCCGGCCCACACGCGGGGGCCGTCCGCCAATACGGAGAGTACCTTCTTAGAGGGCAGTCCCTGCGCGGTCCCCAGGGTCTCCCAGCGCTCGAAGAACGGGTCGGCGGGAGGTGAGGCGTGCAGCAGTCCCGCGAGCGCCAACCCCACGCTCAGCAGGCCGGTCACAGGCTCCTCAGGAACGTCACCAGGTCGTTGAGCTGGGCCTTGTTCATGTCGCTCGAGATGCCGTGCGTGTCGCTGGAGTTGTGGACGGTCCAGATCTCCTCGAGCGAAGCCGCGCGGTCATCGTGTAGGTACGGGGCAGTATAGCGAATTCCTCCCAGATAGGGCGTGTCGAACTTCCCGCCGGTGCCGACGTCGAAGGGCAGGCGGATCGTGTACAAGGGGGGTGTGTGGCAGGTAGCGCAGCGGTCCTTCTTCGCGATCGGCGCCGCCCGGTTCGTCCGGGTGCGCAGGAACAGCGCCTTCCCGCGCGCCTCGGCCTCGGCCGACTCGGGGGACGGTCCGGGCCGCCTCGGCGGGATGGAGGCGATGTAGGCCACGAGTTCGGCCAGTTGGTCCGGAGGGAAGGGGTCGGTGCGCATGAGCACCCGGGAGAAGCGCGGGCCGCATTGCCGGGCGAGGGTCGGGTTCTTGCCCCGCCACTTGAAAGGAGCCGTGTCGCGGATCCCCGCCAGCGACATGGAGTCCACCACCTCTTTGCCGAGCCCGTCGATCTCGAAATCCCAGGTCAGGCCGTCCATCCCCCCGTCCGGGTGGCAGGAGCGGCAGGAGAACTGTCCCTGGAAGGTCGCCGAGCCGTCGTAAAAGCGCCGTTCCCCCCTGCGCAGGGCCGTGACGACCGTAGGCCCGCCCAGGGGGATCCGGCCTGCGAGGCGCAGGGTCGCTGCGTCGAAGACGGCCACGGAATCGGCGAGGCGCTCGGACACGTAGAGCCGGCGTCCGTCCGGGGACAGGGCCGCGGCGCGCGGATTCGCCGCCGTCCGGACCCGGCCGGTCACATAGCGCGCGAAGGCCCCCAGGTCGTCGGCGGCGTCGTCGAGATCCGCCTGGCTCCGGCCCGCCATCCAGCGCCGCAGAGCCCGGACGTCGACGGCCGTCACCCGGTCCGCCCCGCCGTGTACGATGAAGGCCGTGCGGTCGTCGGGCGTCAGAGCGATCCCGGAGGGGTCCGCGTAGTACGCGTTGGCCTCATCCAGGGGGAATTGGGCGACCCGTCCGGTGCGGAGGTCCGCCAGGACCAGGGCGCTGTTCATGAGCCCGCCCCGGACCACCTCGGTCGTGGGGAGGAGGTTGCGGACGCGGATGGCCGGAAGCAGGGCGAAGGACGCGTCGGATGCCAGGACGACTCCCTCGCTCAGGTGGGCGGAGACCAGCGGGAGGCGCTCGGAGACCCGCCCTGCTTCGGCGTCGATGAGCGTCAGCTCGGACACCGGGACGGTGCCGGAGGATGAGGGGTTGGAGAGCAGGTTGGCGACGGCCAGGACGCGGCCGTCGCGCGAAAGGGCGAGGGCATAGGGGCTGCGGCCGGCCGGCAGGTCGCGGGCGGGCGCCGCCCCGCCCGGTCCGGCGAGGAGGACCGCGTCCGCGCCGCCTTCGGCCGCGAACACCCTCCCGCCGTCGGAAGACAGCGCCACTCCGAGAGGTCCGGCGCCGGTCGGGACCTCGCCCCGGGGCGCCAGGGTGACCGGGTCGAGGAGGACCACCCGGTCGCGGTCGCGGCAGGATACGGCCAGGACGCGTCCGTCGCGCGATACGGCGACCCCGTGCGGACGGCCGGCGAGCTCGACCGAGCCCGTGACCTGCCGGCTGTCCAGGTCGACCTTTAGGAGCCGGTCCGCGCCTTCGGCGGCCACGAACAGGGTCTTCCCGTCGGGAGTCACCGCGAGGCCCTGGGGAGAGAGATACCGCACCCCCGCGGGTCCCGCTGCCGGGCGGGCGGGAGCGGCCGCGGGATGATGGCAGTGACGGCAGGATACGGCCCGCGTCCCGGGGCGGCCGGTGACTTCGTCGAGATGCCTCTGATAGGCTCGCGGCGCGAGGCTCCAGGCCGCCGCGGCGGCGGCCGCGAGCAGAGCCAGCGGCAGGGCGGCCCGCTTCATGGGGGACTCTCCCGCGTCCCCGGGCGCAGCGGGCGGGGATCATGCGTCAGGGCGCGCAACGGCCGGTTGGGCGCCATGCGTTCGTGCCCCTCGTGGCAGCCGGTGCAGGAGCGCACCTCCCCGGGGCGGACCCAGAGCGGTCCTGAGACGGCGATCGCGCGGCCCTGCCGGTCCACGGTGCGCACGCGCAGGGGGCGGTCCGCCGGGACATCCACCAGGAAGGAGCCGTCCTCTTCGACGGGGGAGCCGCCGAGGGCCCCGGACTCCCCGGGCCCGGCCGCGAGGAATTCGACCCGGGCGGCGCGCGGGGCGCCGCGGCGGGGTCCCGTGACGCCGTCGGAGAGATCGGCATCCACGCAGAGGAGGGTGCCGGTGCTCATGCTCATGACTACGGCGCTGGGGCGTCCCTTCCGGGGACCGGACGGGACCAGCGGGACGGCTTCATAGACCGCGGCGCCCGCAGGCAAGGGCTCGGGTCCGCCGCCGGGCCGGAGCCGGTACACCCCGCCGTCCGCCGCCAATAGGATGCTTCCGTCCGGGAGCGGTTCGGCGCTGGAGACGTCCCGGTATCCATCCGCCAGGGAGGCGCGGGCGGCCATGGGACGGCTCATCTCAACGCGGTGCAGGGATCGGCCGTGAGCCGCCGAAAGGAAGAGGACCCCGCCGTCCCCGGTCGGGCGCGGGCGCTGTACCGCGCGTTCCCCGGAGCGGGGGCCATGGAGTCCGGCGAACGCTTCGACCCCCGTGCCGTCGGGGTTCACGGTGAAGAGTCCCCCGCTGCCCGTCAGCAGGGCGAACAGGATGCGGCCGTCGGGCAGGGGGAAGGGGTCCGCGGCGTCGTCGGCCCCGAAGCTTATGCGGCGGACTCCGGCGCCGTCCGGTTCGAGGGAGGCCGTGTGCAGGGCCCAGCCGCCGCCCGGGACGCGGCAGGAGAACACGACGCGGCCGCCCGAGATATAGGCCGGGTCCGCGCAGTCCTGGCCCAGGTCCGCGACCCGGCGCGGCAGGCCCCTCAGCGGCGATTCGTAGATGGCCCAGCGGCCGTCGGGGGACTCCTTGCCGGCGAAGAGGACTCGCAGCGCGTCCGGCGAGACCGCCGGCCCTCCGGCGGCAGACAGTCCCGCGCTGAGCAGGCGCGACCGGTCCGTCTCCTTCAGGATGATGCGCGTCCCGGCGGGATACCGCGCATCCAGGTCCCCCCGGACCGCGGCCAAGGGGTCGGCGGGAGGGGGGGAAGGGAGTTCCGTGAGCACCAGGGGAGAAAGCCCGGGCATCCCTTCCGCGGGGGCATGAGGGCGGCCGCAGGCGCAGGCCAGGGACAGCGACAGCGCCGCGGCGATCGCCCTGCTCATTGACGGATGGAAAGGATCTGCCGCGCCCGGACGCCCTTCAGCTCGCTTACCGACCCGTCGGGCCAGGCGACGCGGATGCGGTCGACCGTGTCGACGCCGGCGCCCAGGCCGAAATGCAGGCGCGGGTCGCTCTGGCCCAGGTAGGTCGAGCGGCAGCGCGATTCGGCGGCGTAGCGGCGGCCGCCGGCCTCGAGGGTGACCTTGGCGCCGAAGGGGTCGCGCGCGCGGCGGCCGGCGAGATCGAGCGTGATCCAGGAGTTCGCGGCGGAGACGTCGTTGCGCAGGAGAACGGGGCGGTCGCCGAGCACGGTGAACAGGATGTCCGTATCGCCGTCGTTGTCGTAGTCGCCGACGATCGAGCTGCGGCCCACCCGGCGGGCGGAGAACGGGGCGCCGCCCTCGGCGGCGGCGTCCGCGAAGCGCAGGCGTCCCTCGTTCTTCAGCAGGAGAGGTTCCCAGCCATTGAGGTGGTGCAGGTCGGCCTGCACGGCGAACAGGTCCAGATCCCCGTCGTTGTCGTAGTCGATGAGGTTCGCGCCCCAGGTGACGTGCGGGGCCAGCAGGACCGCCAGTCCCGAGCGCCGCGCCGCGTCCTCGAACAGGCCGGGCCGGACGCGCCGGTAGAGCGTCCCATAGGCGTTGTCGGACACGACGATGTCGGGCTGCAGGTCCCCGTCCACGTCCCCGACGTCGGCGGCCATGGCCGAGGTCCGCTCGCCCTGTTCCCCGTAGGCGACCTTGGCCAGTCCCGCCATGTCCCGGAACCGGCCCTGGCCGTCGTTCATCCAGAGGAACTTCTCCGTGACGTCGTTGGCGACGAAGACGTCGCTGCGTCCGTCGTCGTCGGCGTCGAACGACGCGAGGCTCATGGCGCGGCCGAGTGCCGCGGTGACGCCGGACTCACGGGACACATCCTCGAACGTCCCGGCGCCGCGGTTCCGGTAGAGGACCGGCGGTTCGGGGTTGTAGACCCCGGGGCCGGGGTAGGCGTCGGGGGCGTAGTAGGCATGGTCGCTGGGGGTGTAATCGAGGTAGTTGGCCGCGAAGAGGTCCAGGTCTCCGTCCGCGTCCATGTCGAAGAACGCGGCGCCGATGCCGAAACGGGCATCCCCGACCCCGGCCTTCCGGGTGACGTCCTGGAACCGGAATCCGCCCTGGTTCCGGTAGAGTCGGTTGGGACCGCGGTCCACGATGTACAGGTCGCGCTTCCCGTCGCCGTCCGCGTCCGCGACGGCCACGGCGACGCCCCCGCGCTCCTGGGGGATCCCGGTCCGAGCCGTGACGTCGTCGAAGCCGCCGTCGCCCCGGTTGCGGTAGACGCGGATCCCCGCGGGATGGCCGGGCATGACCGAGGGCTCCGGGGAGCGGGGGCCGCCTAGGACGACGAGGTCGAGCCAGCCGTCGCCGTCCAGATCGGCGAACGCGGCCCCGGCGCCGACTCCGTCCACGATGTTGCGGAGCTCGGGGGTCGCCAGGATGTGGCGCGCGGTGATGCCCGCCTGGAGCGCGACGTCGCTGAAGCCGCCGGCCGGGGAGGGGGGAGGCAGGGGGGGGCGCTGCGCCGGCGCCTCCCCGCGGTCGCCGCAGCCGGAGCCCAGCAGGACCCAGCCGGCGAGGATGACGGCGGCCGCACCCCGCGCCGTCATAGCGGGCAAGTCTAGAACTCCATCACGACGCCGTCGCGGGCGTACTTGCAGGGGATCACGGACCCCTTCTCCTCGAGCCGGCGGCGGGCGTCGTTCTCCATGGCGTCGAGGACCTCCGGGGTGTAGGAGGGGTCGGGGTGGAAGAGCAGGAGCTGATGGACCTCGTTCTCCGCGGCGAAGGCCAGGGCGGAGGAGAGGCTGGAATGCCCCTCGTTCCTGTGGGCGCGGTGGTCGGCGTCGTTGTAGCGGGCGTCATGGATCAGGAGGTCCGCGCCGCGGACGATCCGGCCGAGCTTCTCGTCGTAGTCCTGCAGCGCCGTGGCGGACTCGCCGTAGAGCTCGCTGTCGGGGCAGTAGACGATGCGCCGGCCGCTGAATTCGAACATGTAGCCCAGCACCGTCCCGGGATGGTTCGCGTAGAACGGCGAGACCCGGATCCCGGGCGCCAGCTCGTAGACCTCCTCGCGGAGCTCGTGGAGCTGGAGCTTGGCGGTCACGGGCGTAGGCTGGGAAGTGAAGGACTTGCGCACGGCTTCGCGGACGAGGTCCGAGAGGCTGCGGTCCGGCTCGCGGGGGCCCGCGATGCGCAGCTCGAAGCCCGGGGAGCGCAGGCAGGGGAAGAGCCCCAGGCTATGCACGTGGTCCTGGTGGAAATGGGACAAGAGCAGCCAGGCCCGCTGATGCTTTCCCTCGCGCAGGATGTCCTCCCCCAGCGCGACGACTCCTTTCCCCGCGTCCAGGACGAAGAGCTGCCCCATGGCTTCGACCGAGAGGCAGGCGGTAGAGTCGGGCTCGCCCGAGCCCCAGACGCGCACGCGCGCCATGAGGTCCGGCGCGGCCTGGGTGGGGGCCGCGCCCTCGGCGACGACGCCGCCATCGGGCGGGCCGATGAGCTCCGCCACCTGCTCGGCGAAGCGCTTCACGTCGTAGGGTTTTTCGATGAAGAGTTCGGCCCCGTACTGCCGCGCCCGTTCGATCTCGGGGGCGAAGGACTTCCCGGAGACCACCACGACCCGGGTCGCCGCGAGCACCGCGTCCTTCTTGATCTGGTGGAGCAGGGTGAGCCCGTCGATCCCCGGCATGAGGATGTCCAGGACGACCAGCTTGGGACGATCCTCCTTGACGGCCGCCATGACCAGGTTGCTGTCGCGGATGAGGCGGGTGGTATAGCCCGCGTTCTGCAGGAGGTCCTTGGACAGCTCTCCGACGAGCGGGTCGTCGTCGACGATGATGATCTCAGCAGGCATCGCGGCCAGTATTCTATAATATCGAGGATGACTATGCGCATCATCGCCGGCAGCGCGCGCGGCCGGCGCCTGTTCTCGGTGCCCAAGGCCATGATGGTGCGGCCCATCTCAGGCCGCATCAAACAGTCCCTGTTCGACATCCTGCGGCCCTACGTCACCGGGTCGTATTTCCTCGACCTGTTCGCGGGCACCGGAGCCGTCGGGCTGGAGGCCCTCTCGCGCGGGGCGCAGAAGGTCTGCTTCGTGGAACGCGACCCGCGCTGCGTGGCGGTGATCGAGAAGAACCTGGTCCACTTCGGGTGGGCCGAGCAGTGCCGGGTCCTGCGCGGGGACGTGCTGGGCGCGCTCTCCTGGATCGGGCATCGCTCCGGGATCACGGCCTTCGACGTCGCCTTCCTCGGCCCGCCCTATAGGGACGAGGAGAACCGGCCTCTGACCTACGCCCACCGGACCCTGCTCAACCTGGCCGGCGCCGGCATGCTGTCCGCCGCGGCGGTGGTGGTGGTGCAGCACCATCAGAAGGAGGAGCCCGGCTCCGCCCCCGGGCTGGAACGCTTCCGGCAGGAGCGTTACGGCGACAGCCGCGTCACCTTCTACAAGAAGTCCCCGGCGCCGGGTCCGCGCCCGTGAGCTGGATCGCGGACTGGCTCGCGGCTAATCCCGCGCCTCCGGCCCAGGCCCGGCCCAAGGGGATCGAGATCAGCTACTCCCAGATCCGGGCCTTCCTCGAATGTCCCTGGCAATGCAAGCTGCGCTACGTGGACTTCCTCCGGACCTCCCTCACGCCGCCCGCGGCGCTGGGGCTTTCCATCCATCGGGCCCTGGAGGCCTTCCACCGGGAGAATTCCTCCAAGCTGGAGCGCCTGCTGGACCTCTACGAGGAAAGCTGGGTGCATGCGGGCTTCCCGACCCCGCAGGCCCAGCTCGAGTGGCATCGGAAGGGCGAGACGATCCTGCGGGTCTACTGGAAGGGCGAGTCCGAGCGCCGCTCGGAGGTCAGGTCCGTGGAGCGCGAGTTCCTCTTCCCGCTGGGGCCGCACCTCATGATCGGGACCATCGACCGCATCGACCGGCGGCCGGACGGCGACGTCGAGGTCATCGACTACAAGACCCATCTCGAGATCCAGACCGAGCTCCAGGCCGCCGACGACCTGCAGATGGGGATCTACGCCCTGGGGGCCAAGGAAGGCCTGGGGATCGAACCGCAGTGGCTGACGCTCTACTACGTGGCCGCGGACCGGCGCGTGAGCGTGCCCTACGATCCGGCGCGCGACCAGGAGATCCGCGGCCTCGCCGGCCGCGTGGCGGACCTCATCGCTTGGGGGAAGGCGTTCAAGCCGGACGAGACCTTCTGCCCGAAGTGCTCCTACCGCGAGCGCTGCGCCCGCGCCGTGCTCCCCTAGACCCGCTCTTCGATGAAGTCGATCGCCTTCTGCAGTACCGCCATGTCCGGGTGGCGCAGGAAGTAGATGTAGTCCCCCATCGCGGCCCGGAACACCCAGGGGAACTCCATGTGCGTCATGAGCAGCGGGGCGGTCTCGCGCAGGACTTCCTCGTGCGTGCGGCGGTAGGCGAAGCCGTGGCGCCGCGCCACGTGCGCCACGTTGTGGGTCCGCCGGTAGTCGAGGAAGGCCTCGCCGCGGACCAGGAGGCGCGCCCACAGGCGGTAGAGGTCCACGTCGCAGGACCAGTTCATCATGTCCACGGATAGGCCGCCGGGCGGGCGCACGTTGACCTCGAGTCCATGGCAGGCGCCGGCCTGGTCGATGAGGAACTCGATGTGGAAGAACCGCTCCCGGATGCCGAAGGCGGCCACGCACTTGCGCCCCAGCTCCTCGACCCCGGGCGGGATCTCGCGCGTGTAGCAGTAGTGGACCGGGCGCCGCTCGGTGAGGATCTCCATGATCCCCGAGGAGACGCGGTGGGAGGCGCAGAACACGATGCGCCCTTCGCGGTCCACGAGCCCGTCGAAAGAGACCAGGTCGCCGGACACGAAGGACTCCACCACGAATCCCGACGGGAGCGCTCCCAGCACCCCGGCGAGCTGGAGCTCGTCGTCCACGCGGAATATCCGGACCGCGCCGACCCCCAGGTCGGGCTTGAAGACCACGGGGAACCCGTGGCGCGCGATGAAGGCCCGGACCTGCTCTGAGGAGACCACGAGCTCCGCGGCGGGCACGGGGACCCCGGCCTTGCGGAAGACCTCCTTCATCCCGGATTTCCTGCGGTTGTGCTCGAGGTCCGCCGGTTTCTGCCCGAAGATGTTGAAGTCGAGGCGCAGCTGCGCTTCGAGTCCCAGCCAGTGTTCGTTGAGCGAGTCGATCCGGTCCATGCGCCCATGCCGGGAGATGAGGTAGGCGGTGGTGCGCAGCAGGTCGCCGTAGTCGCCCATGCCCGGCAGCTGGACGTACTCGGACAGGGAGTCGCGCAGGTCCCAGTCCAGGGAATCGAAGGGCGCGTCCCCGATCCCGAGCACGGAGGCGCCTTCCTCTTTCAGCGCGGCGCAGAACAACCGGAAGTTGGGCGGGAAATGGGGGGACAGGAAGAGGATGTTCATGCCCGTATCGTACCTAATTCAGTATGGTATGCTACATTCCCGGAAGGGGGGAATCGCATGAGAACGAGACGCTTCGGCCTGCCGCTCCTGGTCTTCCTCGCCGGCCTCGGTTGTTCCCCGAAGGCGGAACAGCCGCCCGCGCCGCACGAGGAGCCGCCGCGCCTGTCCCGCCCCTTGGACAAGCCGGCCCCCTCCAGGCCGGTGCCCAAGCCCGGGGACCCTTCCGACCGCATCATGGTGAGCGGGGACACGGGGCCCACGGCCGCGGCTTCCGATCCCCAGGCGGGCGCGGCCGCATGCCGCGCGGCCCGCGGGACCCTCAAGACCATCCGGGAATGCGACGGCTCCAAGAGCCAGTGGTGCGTGGTCTCGGCGCGCGAGGCCTGCTACGCTGACCAGCTCAAGGACGGGAAGTGCACCGTGGGCAAGTACTCCCAGGACCTGAACGCCGTCGTCGGCGTGAAGCCCCGCGTCATCTGCAGCGCCGACGAGCACGAGTAAGCCCCGCCCCGCTCTCCGCCGCGGGCTCTGCCCTGGTCAGAGTCCAACGAGGCGACCTCGACATATCACTGTGCCCGGGCACAGTCGATACTGATTCCCGCCCGGCAGCGATGCTTGCGATCATTCTCTTCAGCCGCAGATGCGGTTCTTGCCCAGGCGTTTAGCCTCGTAGAGGTTGCGGTCGGCGTGGTCCAGGAAGGCCGCGGCCTGGGGCTCGGAGTTCTCGCCCTGCCGGGTGGCGATCCCGATGCTGAGCGTGGTGTGCACATGGCGCTGGGCGTCGCGGAAGTCCACGATGGGGGTCCGGGCCACCGCGCGGCGGACGCGCTCGGCGACCCGCTCCGCGACGGCATGGTCGGCCCCGGGCATGATGACCAGGAACTCCTCGCCGCCGTAGCGCCCGAGGACGTCCTCCTGCCGGATGTTCATGTTGACGGTCTCGGTCAGTTCCTGCAGGACCCGGTCGCCGAACAGGTGCCCGTGCGCGTCGTTGAGGCTCTTGAAATTATCGAGGTCCATCATCAGGATGGACAGGGGGCGCCCCTGGCGGCGGGAGCGCTCCAATTCTATGGCGAGCGTCTCGTGCAGGAAGGCGTGCGAGAAGGCTCCCGTGAGGCCGTCCGTGACCGACTTGAGGTGCAGGTCCGCCATGCGCTGGCGCAGGTCGCGGTTGCGCACCCGCTGGCTCTCGCTGAGGACGCCCAGGACGTAGCCGAAGGCCACGAAGGAGACCGCGGACCCGAGCGCCATGTAGAGGTAGAAGACGGAGTTGTAGCTCAGCTCGCTGCGCATCCAGAGGGGGAAGAGGTCGGGGTCGGCCTCGAGCCAGCGCAGCACGAACGCCCCCACCGGGGTGGCCAGGCCGATGAGTCCGCCGATGAGCGGGTAGAGGCGGTCGTGGGGGAATCGGTCCAGGAAGGAGACCCCGCTCCCGGGGTCCGGTTCGGGGGGGCGACGGTTATCCGGCATCGATGCTCAAGTATATCATTAGAACAGGAACATCGCCCGGACGTTGCCGCCGTCCCACGGGTGGCGCGTCGCGTCGACTAGGTCGAAGTTGGAGTTGAGCCCGATGACGCCCCGCTCCGCGAAAGGGAAATCGACGCCCAGGCCCAGCTTCGCGCGGACGGGGGTCCGGAGGTCGCTGGGCGCCCCCGCGGGGGCGTGCGCGCGGTTCTCCCCGGCGCTCAGGAAGAACGCCGTCTCCGATACGGCCCAGGGACGCAGGCGCCGCCGCCAGCGGCAATAGGGCATCGCCTCCCAGCGCCGGCGGCGGCGGTCCGCGGAGGGCGACGCGGGATGCGTGGAGCGCGCGTCCCGCAGGATCCCGCGGGCTCCCGCTTCCAGCTCGTCCGCCCCGGACCAGCGGGAGCCCGCCAGCGTCAGGGTGTGCGCCTCCCGGCGGAAGTCCTGGGAGAGGTCCGAGGGGTCGGGGAGATAGCGGTCCGTCTCGCGCTGGTATTCGTAGGAGTAGCGCGTCCGCAGGAGCCAATCCCCGGAGGTCTCCGGCTCCTGGCGGCCGCCTTCCTCCCAGAGCAGGTCCAGGCGGGTCCGGCGATAGGCGTAGCTCCGGTCCGCGTCGGGGAACTGGAGGACGAGGGGCGAGTCCAGCTCCAGAGCCGCCCGCAGGCGCCGCGTCCCCGCGCGGTAGGCCCCGGAGAGGGCGTAGGTGTAGGGCTTCCGGTCGTAGCGCGCGTCGGTCTTCCCCCGCGCGTTGAAGTCGAAGTCCACGGCGGCGACGGACCCGGAGAAGGACCAGAGGGGGGCCGGGCTCCAGGCCAGGCGGAGGCCGATGTCGGAGTCCTGCTTGGCGAAGGACGGCTCCCCGAACAGGCCCGCGGAGAGCCCTTTCCAGGGGCCGAGGTCGAGGCTGAGCCGCTGCTGGAGAGCGTCGAGGTCCTTGTCCCCTCGGCGGACCAGGTCGTAGCGGAAGCCCAGCCACTCGTTGAGCCGCTGGGGGAGGCGCAGTTCCTGGTCGAGGAGCAGGTCGGTCCGGTCCAGGCTGGCGGCGTTCATCCGGAGGCCCCGCTCCGAGCGGTCCCAGCGCCGGTCCCAGGAGAGGGGGTAGGAGAACGCCAGCAGGTCCAGGAAATACTCGGCGTCGAACAGGGGCTCCGAGTCCACGAGGTCGGCCTCCTCCCGGACGAATACGGCCAGGGATGGGGGCGGCGCGCAGAGCAGCGCCGCGAGGGCCAGGAGCCCGGCGGCGGCCTTCAGGCGGGGTAGTCGGACGGGTTCGCGGACCACAGCAATTCCGCCTTGCCCTTCCCGTCGGTCTGCACGGCGATGAGTCCGCCGGGCTTGAGGCTGAAGTATTTCCCCGTGAGGTAGGAGGCCAGGTCCCCGAGCTGGGGTTGGTGGCCCACCAGGATCACCTCCGGCGGGAGCTCCTCTTCGCTGAGATGACGGAACAGGTCCATCCCGCTCATCTGGTTCTCCAGCGGGGGGTAGGTGCGGACCGCCGGTTTCGGGACCAGCCGCCCCGCCGCCTCGACGGCGGTCTGCTGGGCCCGGACCAGCGGGCTGGCCAGGATGAGGGCCGGCCGCGCCCCCTTGGCCGCCAGGAACGAGGCGGCCTTGCGGACGGCGTCGCGCCCTTCGGCCGCGAGGGGGCGGTCGAAATCGCTGGTCACGCGGGCTTCCGCGGAACTAGGGGACTTCCCGTGCCGGAGGACGTATAGCTTCACGCCGGGGATTCTATCAAAACCAGTAACGGAAGAGGTAGCAGAAGCGCTCCAGGACCTTCTCCAGCGCCGGCCGGGCCAGCCAGCGGTCCAGGACGATCTCCCGGGAGGCGGCGGCGTCCCGGAGGATGACGTCGTCCAGGCGGCCGGCGAACTCCGGGTCCAGGACGTGCATGTTGACCTCGAGGTTGTGCGCGAGGCTGCGGTGGGTGAAGTTGTAGGAGCCTATGGAGGCCCAGCGCCGGTCGACGGCCGCCGCCTTGGCGTGGAGCACCCGCTTGGGCCAGGCGAAGAGCCGGAGGCCGTGGCGCAGGTGGGATTCGAAGAGCCGCCGGCTGGCCAGGTTCACGGCCTCGACATCGGACACCTCGGGGACCAGGATGGACACCCGGACGTCGCGGCGCGCGGCGTCGTAGAGCGCCCTCCGGATGCCCCGGTCCGGGATGAAATAGGCCGTGGCGATGGTGATGCCGGTCTCGGCGGCGCGCAGGGCGTGGAGCAGGGCGCGGCGGATGCGGCGGCGGAGCAGGAGCTGCTGGTTGGCCGCGACCTGGACCCGGGAGGCGCCGGGGCGCAGTCCGGGGTCCGCCGCGACGGTGAACCAGCGCCGGGTCTCCCGGTACCACACCGTGCGGAACAGCCGGTCCAGTTCCCGGGCCGCGGGTCCTTCGATGGACGCGTCGAGGTCGTGCCAGCCGCCGCCCCCCTCGGCCGGATCGGCGAAGTCATCGGAGATGTTGATCCCGCCGCAGAAGGCGATCCGCCCGTCGACCACCAGGAGCTTGCGGTGGTCCCGGCAGGTCCAGGCCCAGCGGCGGCGCCAGGGCGCCATCGGGTGGAACTCGAGCAGCTGGACGCCGTTGTTGCGCAGGTGCTGGAGGAAGCGCTCGCCCATCCCGATGGAGCCCGCGGAATCGAAGATCACCCGCACTTGGACCCCGGCGCGGGCCCTTTCACCGAGGGCTTCGGCGAAGCGCCACCCGGTCCGGTCGTCTTTGAGCATGTAGGTCTCCAGGTGGACCGTGGCGCGGGCGGAGGCGATGGCTTCCAGCATGGCGGGATAGGTCTCCCGGCCGTCGCAGAGCAGGCGCAGGCGGTTGCCGTCCACCAGCTCCGCCGGGTCCTCGATGTAATCCCCGGGCAGCGTGGAGCGCGTCCTCCGGAACAGTCGGCGCCACTCGCGGAGGCTCATCCCGCATAGATTAATATATCTCCGCCTCGTGACGCGCGCCTCTTGACATGCCGCGCCCTAAGAGGGATAAGTACTTCCATCGTGGACCTCGCCGAGCATTTCGAGCAGCTCTCCCGTCTGTTGGACCGGGAGCGCGAGGCGGAGCGGGAGGAGAACCGCCTGCGCCTGGAGCGCAGGCCCCTGGCCGCCCGGGAGGCCCTGGGGCACACGGTCTCCCGCCTTACCATCGCAGGCGCGGAGTCCGGGCTCGCGGGGACGACGCGTCTCATCCTGTCCCGGGTCTCCCGGGGAGCGGAGTTCACCCCGTTCCACGGGATGAGCCATGGCGACAACGTGCGCGTGAGCTTCCCTCCGGGGACCCAGCCGCCTTTTGTGGACGGCGTCCTGGACCGCGTGGAGGAGAGCCGCGCGGCGGTGTCCGTACAGGCGCCGCTGCCCGAGCCCCTGCCGTCCGGGCGCTGCACGGTGGACTTGATGGGGTCGGACGCGACACATCGCCGCATGAAGAAGGCGCTGGCGCAGGCGGCCCGGGCTTCCGGCGGGGAGTTCGCGCGGCTCCGGGACGTCCTGCTGGGACGGGCGCCCGCGGGGGCGGGACCGCTCCCGGAGGTCGCTTTCTTCAATCCCCGCCTCAATCGCTGGCAGCAGGAGGCCGTGCGGCGGGCCCTGTCCGCGGAGGACGCGTGCCTGGTGCACGGCCCGCCGGGCACCGGGAAGACCACGGTACTCGTGGAATTCATCCGGCAGGCGGTGGCCCGGGGTAAGCGCGTTCTGGCCTGCGCCCCCTCCAACATCGCGGTGGACAACCTCCTGGAGAAGCTCCTGGAAGGCGGAGCGGAGGCCGCCGCGGCGGTCGGCGGACCCCGCGTGGTCCGGCTGGGCCATCCGGCGCGGGCGCTGGAGGGCCTGCGCCATGCGACGCTCCAGGTCCAGGCCGCCGAGGACGAGCAGTTCGCGCGCGTCGCGGAGCTCGACGCCTGGCGCGAGCGCCTGAGCAAGCGCCTGGCGCGCTCCGGGACGCGGGGGATGGACCTCCGGGAGCGGGACGAGGCGCGGCGGGAGGCCGGCCGGCTCTGGGCGGAGGCGCGCAAGCTCGAACTGGCGATCAGCCGGCGGATCGCGCTCTCGGCCCAGGTCGTCCTGTCGACGCACGGAGGGCTCTCGGACCATCTGCTGCGGGGGAGCTTCGACTGGGTCGTCCTGGATGAGGCGTCCCAGGCCACGGAGCCGCTGTCCTGGGTCGCCCTCCTGCGCGGCCGTCGGGTCGTCTTCGCCGGAGATTCCCAGCAACTGCCGCCCACGCTCTATTCGAAGGAGGCCGCCGCCGACGGACTCGGAGTGACCCTTTTCGACCGCTTGCAGAAGACCCTCCCCCGGGAGGTCCAAAGCCTCCTGCGGGTGCAGTACCGGATGCATGAGACCATCATGAGCTTCTCCTCCGAGCAATTCTACGCGGGCAAACTCTTGGCGGACGCGGCGGTGCGGGCCCACCGCGCCTGCGAGCTCCCCGGGGCGCGCGAGGAAGGCCTCACGGGCTACCCCCTGGTCTTCATCGACACCGCGGGGACCGGCTACGAGGAGGCGTTCAACGAGCTCCTGCAGAGCCGGGAGAACCGCGGGGAGGCCGGGCTGGCCGCCCGCCTGGTCCAGGAACTGCTCGCCGCGGGCATACGGCCCCGGGACCTCGCGGTCCTGACCCCGTACGCGGCCCAGGTGAAGGTACTGCAGTCCCTGATCCGCGTGCCCCGGCTCGAGATCGGCAGCGTGGATGGGTTCCAGGGCCGGGAGAAGGAATGCGCGGTGCTCTCGCTCGTCCGCTCGAACCCGCGGGGGACCGTCGGGTTCCTGTCCGACACCCGGCGCATGAACGTCGCGATGACGCGGGCCCGGCGCCTGCTGGTCGTGATCGGAGACAGCGCCACCATCGGTTCGCACCGCTTTTATCGGGATTTCCTGGAATACGCGGAACTCCGCGGCGAATACCGGAGCGCCTGGGAATGGAGCGCGACATGAGACCGACGCGGCGCCGGAAGACGAGGGGATGCGCGGAGGTGTTCCGCGAGGTGGCGGATGCGGTCCAGGAGCCCATCCTGCTGCTCGACGCGAAGGGGACCGTGCTCTACGCCAACGCGGCGGTCGCCAAGGCCCTCGACTATGGCGCCGCCGAGCTGCGCGGCTTGTCTCTCGCCGAACTCGAAGGACCTCAGGCCGTGCGGGGCCTGACGCGGCGTCTCGCCGAGCGGCGAGAGATACGGGACCCGCGGCTCAAGGCCGCGCTGTGGCGCAAGGACGGCGTGGCGATACAGGTCGAGGCTTCGCTCCGGCTCCTGCGGCATGGGGCGCGGCAGGCCTGGCTGCTCTCCTGCGCGGACCGGACCGTCAGCCGCCGCCTCGAGGAGGCCCTGCGCCGGCAGACCGAGCTGCTGCGCCGCACCTTCGACAGCCTTTCCGACGCCGTCATCATCATGGATTGCCAGCGCCCGCCCATGATCCTGGACTGCAACGAGGGGGCCGTGCGGGTCTTCGGCTACCGGCGCGGCGAGCTGGTCGGGAAGACCATCCGCCTCCTGTGCCGGGACGACCAGGCCATCCGGGATTTCCACGGGAAGCTGGAGGCCGATTTCGCCGCCGATTCCCAGGTCTGCGTGGTGCCCGAGTTCCAGTCCCGCCGCAAGGACGGGACGACGTTCGTCAGCGAGCATCGCGTCACCGCCCTGACGGATTGGGACGGCCGGCAGGTCGGCTGGGTCAACATCGTCAGGGACATCACGCACGGCCTCCGCTTCGAGCGGGCCTTCCAGGAGAGCGAATCCAAGTTCCGGGAGCTTTCCGACCAGTCCCCCAACCTGATCTTCATCGACCGGGGCGGACAGCTGGTGTACGCGAACCGGCGCTGCGAGGAGGCCCTCGGCTACACGTCGGAGGAACTTCGCGCGGCGGAGTTCGACTTCATGATGCTCCTGGCCCCCGAATCCCGGGAGGACTTCATAGAGGGCTCCCGCCGCCTCGGCCACGGGATCCAGGTCGCGCCCATCCAGTGCGTCCTGCTGACCAAGGGCGGGCGCCGCATCCCGGTGCTCCTGTCCGCCAAGCGCATCACCTTCGACGGCCTCTCCTCCATCCTGGGGGTGGCGACCGACATCACGGAGCGGGAGCGGCTGGAGTCCGCCCTGGCGCAGAGCGAGGTCCGCTTCCGGACCCTGTTCGAAAACCTGAACACCTGCGTGGCGGTCTATGAGGCCGTCGACGGCGGGGAGGACTTCATCATCCGGGACTTCAACCAGGCGGCCGAGCGGGCCGAAAAGGTGTCCCGGGCCGACCTCATCGGCCGCCGGGTCACCGAGGCTTTCCCGGGCGTCGTCCGATTCGGGATACTGGAGGTGTTCCAGGACGTATGGCGCACCGGGAAGCCCCGGCATTTCCCGGTCGGGCTCTATAAGGACGAGCGGATCTCCGGTTGGCGGGAGAATTTCATCTACCGCCTGCCCAACGGGGAGGTGGTGGCGGTCTACGAGGACGTGAGCCAGCGCAAGGAAGCGGAACGCATCCTGCGCGAGAACGAGGGGAAGCTCAGCGCCCTGCTCGGAGCCATCACCGACCCCATGTGCATGATGGACCGGGACTTGAACATCGTCTGGGCCAACGAGGTGGCGCTGCGTCAGTGCGGACGCGACATCATCGGCAAGAAGTGCTACGAGGCCTTCCATGGACGGTGCTCGCCCTGGTCCGATTGCTGCGCGCCCCGGTCCTTGAAGGACGGCGAGGTCCACGAGGCCGAGATCCTGGTCCAGGACCGGGAAGGCACCCCCCGGTGGGTGCACTGCATGTCCAGCGTGGCGATACGCGACGAGGCGGGCCGGCCGAGCGCCGTCCTGGAGATCTCCCGCGACATCACGGAACGCAAGCGCGCCGAGTCCGACCGCCTGCGATCGCAGAAGATGGAGTCCCTGGGCCTGTTCGCCGGGGGAATCGCCCATGATTTCAACAACATGCTCACCGCCATCCTCGGGAACCTGACCTACCTGCGCTGGGGGCTCGCGGACCAGCCGCAGCTCCGGGCGGCGCTGTCCGACGCCGAGGAGGCGGCGCGGCGGGCCGGCGGGATCGCCCGCCAGCTCCTGACCTTCACCAAGGGCGGAGTGCCCCTGAAGCGGGAGACGGACCTGGGCCGGTTGGCGCGGGATTCCGCCGGCCTCGTGCTCAAGGGCTCCAAGATCCGCTGCGACTTCAGCCTGCCCGAGGACCTGTGGGGGGTGGAGGCGGACCCCACCCAGCTTTCGCAGGTCATCGGCAACCTGGTGCTCAACGCGATCCAGGCGATGCCCGGGGGCGGCCGGATGGAGATCTCCGCGGCCAACGAGCCGGGGGAGACGCCGCGGGTGCGCCTGAGCGTGCGGGACCACGGCGAGGGGATCCCGCAGGAGAACCTGGCCAAGGTCTTCGATCCCTATTTCACCACCCGGCAGAGGGGCAGCGGGCTGGGCCTGACCATGGCATTCCGCATCCTCCAGCAGCACGGCGGGTCCTTGTCCGTGGAATCCCGCAGCGGGAAGGGCGCGGTCTTCGAGCTGGTCCTGCCCGCGCTGGGCCGCGTCCCGGTCCCGGCGCAGGAGGGGGCGCCGGCGCCGGTCCGAGGCACCGGGCGCATCCTGGTCATGGACGATGAGCAGATCGTCCGCGAGGTCCTGACCCGCCTCCTGGAAAGCCTCGGCTACCGCGTCGTCAGCGTCGCGGACGGAGCC
>Ga0209211_10002826_pt1 | contig 29228 bp, 16 predicted proteins | sample RifGroA2_FD_183992 | JGI IMG/M metagenome (GOLD analysis project Ga0209211, IMG submission 183992) | Groundwater microbial communities from Rifle, Colorado, USA - Groundwater A2 (SPAdes) (version 2) | ecosystem: Environmental > Aquatic > Deep subsurface > Groundwater | place: Rifle, Colorado...
ACCAGCGGACGGATGTCGGCGTTCAGCAGGCCATCGTTGCGCGCGACCATCACCACCTCGTATTCGCCGGCGAGGCTGGCCATCACCTGGGTGACGCGCGGATCGAGCGCGCGGGCGTAGCGCTCGATGCGTTCCAGCAGCGCGACCTTGTCGGCGTCCTTCAGGCTGGCGATGGGATCGTGCGGCAAATAGATCGAACGACGCGAACCATGGCGCATCGTGGGCACGGATTGCGTGCCGCCTTGTCTGGCAATCGCACGCGTGGCCTGCGCCGCGCTCTCCAGCGCATTCAGGCTGATGTCGTCGGAATAGGCGAAGGCGGTCTTCTCGCCGCTGACCGCGCGCACGCCGACGCCCTGGTCGATGTGGAAGCTGCCGGACTTGACGATGCCCTCTTCCAGCGACCAGCTCTCGGCGCGGCTGTACTGGAAATACAGGTCGGCGTAGTCGAGCCGGTGCGCCATCATGCTGGCAAACACTTTCTCGATGTGCTGCGACTCGATGGAATACGGCGTCAGCAGCGATTGCTGCGCGGTGGCGAAGAGACTGTCGAACGGAGCTGCTTTTTTCATGGTATTCATCCTGATGTAGTGTTTCGCTCTTGGCGATACTTATGCCCGACCTCATGTAGGTCGGGCTCTGCCCGACATGGTGGGCAAAGCCCACCCTACCAATACAGCCTTGCCCCGACATGATCTGGCAAAGCCCTCCCTACCAAACTAGCAACCGTAAATGATGCGATGCGACAGCGCCGGCAGACTCGAACGCAGGCTGGCCTGATACGAGGGATTGATGTCGGCGATCACCACGCCGGAGCCGCGCGGCAACTGGTCCAGTATCCGCCCCCATGGGTCGACCACCATGCTGTGGCCGTGCGTCTCGCGGCTGTTGATATGGTAACCGCCTTGTGCGGCAGCGATCACGTAGGACAGATTTTCGATCGCGCGAGCGCGCACCAGCGGCTCCCAGTGCACCTTGCCGGTGGTCGCGGTGAACGCGGAGGGCAGCACGATCACATCGACCTCCTTCATTGCGCGGAACAGCTCGGGGAAGCGCAGGTCGTAGCAGATCGCCAGGCCGATGCGTCCGAACGGGCTGTCGATCACCACCACCTGATCGCCCGGCTCTATGGTTCTGGCCTCGTTGTAACTCTCATTGCCCAGCTCCAGGTTGAACAGGTGAATCTTGTCGTAGCGACCGACCTGCTCGCCGAGCTCGTTGAACACCAGGCAGCTGTTCAGCACCTTGTTCGGCGATTCTGCCGCCAGCGGAATCGATCCGCCCACCAGCCAAATCTTGTGCAGCCTTGCGGCTTCGGCGAGAAAGGACTGGATCGGCCCCGATCCCGGCTGCTCGCGCACCGCGACCTTATCCTGCTCGTCCATGCCCATGATCGCGAAGAATTCCGGCAGCACCACCAGCTTCGCCCCCTGCTCGGCGGCCTTGGCGATCAACCGTTTCGCTTCGTTCAGGTTACCCGCGACATTGGGCCCCGAGGCCATCTGGATCGCGGCGACCTTGAAGGCGCCGGCTTGTGCGGCGATTCTTTGCTGGGTGGTGTTTCCGTGCGACATGTTTTCTTTCCCTGCTATTTCTGAGTGTTGGATTTGACTGCAGCCTGTCCCACCTTGGTTACCGTGGGGTCGTTCCAGGTGCCGCCGACATTGTATTCAAACGACACCATCTTATCGAGCGGATTGCCCAATACCTTGTTGACCAGCAGCGCGCCGAGACCGACTGCGGGGCCGGCCGCGAAAGCGCCCAGCAGCGACACGCTGTCGCCCAGCGTCGGCAGTATCGCCACGCGCAGGTCCTGCGTCTCGCGATTCAAATCGACGCTACCCTTCATCGTCACCTTGGCGGACGAGCCGTCGATACGAAAATCCTGCGACCGAATCACCCCATTTTCGATCATCGCATTGCCGTCGATGCTGTCGAACTCGAAACCATCGCTGAACACATCGGTGAAATCCAGCGTGATGCGCTTCGGGAGGGACTGCAGGCTGAGCACGCTGAGCAGCTTGCCCACGCCCGGCTTCATCTTGAGGAACTGGCCTTTCTCCGCATCCAGCCTGAGCGTGCCGTCCAGCGTCGCGTAATTGAAATCCTGCGGCGCTCCGCTCCAGGAAACATTGGCGACCAGCTTGCCCTTGCCCGCCTTGACGGTATCCGGATAACCCGACCGCGACAGAACCTTGCCGGCATCGCCGATCTGCAGTTGCAGATTGACATCGGTGCGCGCATTGCGTTCGGAGCCCCGCCATACCCCGTCGCCGACCAGACTGCCGTCCGGGTTGACGATGCTCAACCGGCGCAAACGCCAATCGCGACCGTCGGGATGCCCGACCAGTTCCAGTCGCCCGAGCTGCTTCCCTTCCACCTTCAGATTCTCTATGGAGATCTGCAGCGCAGGCAGATTATCGGGCGATGCCTGAGGCAGCTCCGGCTGCGAAGAATTACCCGGCACACGGTTGCCCTCGACCCATTCGACGTTCTGCAAGCGCGCCGTCAGCTTGCCGTCGCCGCGCGGCTGCCATTCCAGCTCGCCGTTCAGCACGCTGCTGGACAGGCGCGCCGCCAAGCCATCGCCGCGAGCACTGGCATCGATCTCCAGATTGTCCACCTGCATGCCAAAGCCGGATGCCCTGCCAACATGCAAGTCAGCCCCGCCAAAAGGCAGGTTCGCCGCGCCCCCGTCCTCCGCCTGCAACTCGCCCCATCCCTGCAACGACAACTGAGGAACCCGCCCGACCAGCCACACGCCATCCTTTTTCAGCCATTTTCCAACGTCGCCCGTCTGGCCGAAACCGATAACGCCGTGCTTGATTGCCATCGTTCCATTTTCATCGCGCCGCACCAGTTGCGCGTTCAATAACTTGCCGAGCTGGACAGTAATGGCGTCCTGTCCGTCGGTAGCAATATTTTTTTCCACACGCAACGGCATAGCCTCGAAGGCGCGCTTGGCCAAGGGCTGCGGCAGGCGGGAATCGATGCCCACCAGGCTGGAATTGATCTGCATTCGGACCGATTTCTTCACCACCACAATGTTGGCGTCCCAGGCCGTGCCGCCGCGCAGGTAGTTCAGCAACGGATGCGGATCGCTGCTACGCAATACATCGAGATTGATACGTCCCTGCGCGCTGGCGTGCAGCACACCGTCCTCTGCGCTCTTTACGTCGACCGTGGCAGCGCCCCCCAGTATGTTTGCCTGCACTCTTTCGGCGGACACGCCCGACTCGGTAAACGACAGCGTGCCGCGCGTGCCGCGCAGCAGCGGCGCTCCGCCGCCGAGATCGATATCGTTCTCCTGCACGCGCAACGAACCCGCGACATCCACCGATTTCTCGCCCTGCAGCGGAATACGCGCGAACAGATCCAGCTGCCCGCTGCCTGTGGCGCTCATGCCGTCGGTGAAGCCGTCTATGTAACCGCGCACCGGGCTTTGCTGAATGAATTGCAAAAAGATTGCGCTAGGCGCCACGGCCACGCCCCGCACTTCCAGCGGCAGGTCAGGGCTCATCAAATCGGGAATCGCAATGGTCACATTCTGCAACTGCGCTCCCAGCATGGTCGCGGCGGGAGCCTTGACCTCAAGCTTGTTGCCGCGGATCCAGAAACTGCCGGCGATGTGTTCGATACGCGGCCAGCCCGGAGCGAAGTTCAGCACCGCGTCCCGCGCATAACCGCCGATTTCCAACAAGGCGTCCTCGGTGCCGTGCACCTTCGACACGTTACTGGCGCAGCCAGCCGTTTGCGGGAGAAGGTGCGAAGGCGGCACTCCTGCACCGGATGGATTCGCACACTGTGTCGTGCCGCCTATAGGAAAGTCGCTCAGATTGCCCTTCACCCGCACGCGGAAGTCCTCGGTGTGCCCGGCCTGCAGCGCGCCCTTCAGCCAATCGTTGTCTTCCTTGTCGAGCGCGACCAGCGGCGTGTAGCGGTAAGCCTTGGCGACATCGCCGCGCGTCAGCGCAACGGTCAGATCAAGCACGCCCAGCGTGCCCTTCTGCGTCCGGTAACTGCCATACAGATTGCCCGCCAGATCGGCATTGGCCACGGCGACGTTGTCCACGTTCACCTGCGTCTCGCCGCGTTTACGCGTCCAGCCGACCTGACCGGTCAGGGTCGCGAACGACAACGCTTCGGGCATCGCATCCGGCGCATCCACCACCAACTGGCGCGAGTCGATATTCAGGTTGCCGCCATCCTCGTCGCCATCCACTTCGAACGACAGCCCCGAAAATCCGGGGATACTTCCGTTCCGCCGCACCGCGAGATTGTCGAAACGCCCCGTGACCCGGTATTCGGTCGGGCTGGCCAGCGTTCCCTGCCAGCGCAGATTCAGGCCGGACAGGCGGCCTCTCGGCGCATAGGCGTCCAGTTGCGCGCGCAATCCGGCATCCAGCGGTACAAAACTCGCCAGACTGGACAGTGTTTCCAGTTGCAGCAGATTGGCACGCAACTCACCGCCCGCACCCTTGGCCTTCGCAGCGATGCGCAGGTAAAAATCGGTGGCGGGCAATGCAATCCCGTTTTGCAGCCGCATCGACAATCGACTGGTGGACACCTCGAGATCGCCCTCGATATCCTTCCAGGCTGCGCGACCGCGCAGGTCGAGCAGTGCCAGTTCCGGCACATCCTGCGCCAGCCGGGTTACCACGTCGTGCAAATCCATATCTACGGTGATTTCGCTCACCCTGCCCTGCGCTATCCCCAACCAACCACGCAACGCGCCGCGCCCGCGGCTGAATTCGCTCGGCAGGTCCAGCCAGGGACGCCATGCGGTCACATCGGTGTAATCCAGCCTGGTGTATATCTGCCCGCGCCACTGAGCCAGATCGTCGAGGCTCTCGCCGCGAAAATTGCCGCGCACATCCAGCGGCGTGGACAGTTGTGCCGGCGGCAAGGCCTGCAGTGCGAAGCGGTGTCGGCCGAAAAAATTATCGATGCGCAAATTGACGTGTCTCAACGCCAGCGCCGGCGCGGCGCGACGCTCGTCCAGCCAGACGATGTTCGCATCGTGCACCGCCATGTGCGACTGACGCAGCAGCCAGTCGGACAGATCGTTGTCGCCGCCCTGGCTGGACAGCGCCACGCCGCCGACGAAGAAATTTCCCTGCGCATCGCGACGCACCAGCAACTCGGGCCGATCGATCTCCAGGCTGGCCAGCCGCAACTCGGCCGTCAACAGCGACAGCCAGGACACGCTGCCGTCTATGCGCGGCAGCGTCAACGCGGGCTGCCCCTGTGAGTCGAGTATGCGCACGTCGGTCAGATTCAGCCGCGGACGCAGGCCCTGCCAATCGCCGGCAATCTTGCCTATGGTTACCGGGCTGCCAATCGCCGCGGATAACGAAGCGACGATGCGGTCGTGATACTGTCCGATATCCGGCATCAACCAATAGCGCACCACGACGATGACGACTGCCATCAGCACTGCAATGGCTGCCGACGCGACAATCGCGAGTCGGGTCAGCCAGTTCAGGCTGTGCCACAGCAGACGTACAGGAAGTGAATTCAGCATCGATGGTCAAGGCGCAACGCGCCGGAATTGTGGGGCTGGACTTATAATCTAATCCTGAAAACCTAAGTTCAATCCGCAGATTACACAGATTGACGCAGATTTTCATGCACTTATGTTCAATGAATGCCTCACCTAAAAGGTGAGACTGATTAATGAGATACCTTGTCGTTTAATCTGCGGAAATCTGCGTAATCTGCGGACAACTGCTTTTTTAAGGATAATTGAAAAAACTCGCGCATTCTAACTTGAAATGAACACCTCACACCCGCCATCCACCAGCTTTGCCGACCTGCTGCAACACACCCTGAACTGCAGCCGCTATGCCAGACGCGTACTGGAAACAGACCCCGATTTACACAATTGGTTGCAGGGGAATTTCGCCACGCCCTGCGGGCGCGGCGAGATGCTGGAGTTGCTACAACAATCCGGCCTGAACCTCGACGATGAGGCCGAGTTGTCGCGCGCGGTGCGCCGCTTGCGCAAGCGGGTGATGGTCAAGCTGATCCTGCGCGACCTCAACGGCTTGTGCGACCTGAAAGAGGTGATGCAGGCGATGACCGCGCTGGCCGAGGTATGTGTGCGGCAGGCGCAAAACTGCCTGATGCTTTCGCTGCAACAACAATACGGCAGCCCGATAGGCGAGGCCAGCGGCACGCCGCAGGAACTGCTGGTGATCGGCATGGGCAAGCTGGGCGGCGGCGAGCTGAACGTCTCCTCCGACATCGACCTGATCTTCGTCTACGCGGAGGACGGCGAGACCGACGGCACGCGCAAACTGAGCAACCACGAGTTCTTCACCAAACTGGGACGCCGCCTGATCAACCTCATCAACGATCTCACCGCCGACGGCTACGTGTTCCGCGTCGACATGCGGCTGCGCCCCTACGGCGACAGCGGGCCGCTGGTGATGAGCTTCGCCGCGCTGGAAGAATATCTGGTCAGCCAGGGACGCGAATGGGAACGCTACGCCTGGATCAAGGCGCGCGTGATTTCGCCGGCGGAAAATCCGCATATCGATGAACTGTCGAAACTCGCTCAACCCTTCGTGTTCCGCAAATACCTGGACTTCGGCGCAATCGACTCGATGCGCAAACTGCATGCGCAGATCCGCCAGGAGGTGCAGCGCCGCGACCGCCTCAACAACATCAAACTTGGCCCCGGCGGCATCCGCGAAATCGAATTCACCGCGCAGGTGTTCCAGCTGATCCGCGGCGGACGCGACGCCAAACTGCGCATCCGTCCGACGCAGCAGGTGCTGCAGGTGCTGGTCGCCAACCAGCAGCTCGACGCAGAAGTCGTTGCCGGTCTCGACGCCGCCTATGTATTCCTGCGCAATCTGGAACACCGGCTGCAATATCTGGACGACCAGCAGACTCAGGAGATGCCGGAGAAACCCGAAGATCAGGCCATCATCGCCGAGGCGATGGGCTACGCGGACTATGCCGCATTGCTGGAGCCGCTGGCCCGCCATCGTGCACTGGTCACCCAGCAATTCGAACACATTTTCGGCGAACAGAAAGACGAACAAAACGAGGCGCGAACATGGCGCGAAGGCGTGACCGCCGAAGAACTGACTGCGCATCTGGCAGGCCAGGGCTACCGCGCCGCGCCGGAGACCGCGCAACGCCTGCTGCAACTGCGCGAAGGCATGCGCTACCGCCAGTTGCCCGATCCCAGTCGCCAGCGGCTGGATAAGCTGGTCCCGCAATTCATCGCCCACAGCGCACAGCAAGGCGATCCGGATGCAACGCTGGCCCGTGCGCTCGGACTACTGGAAGGCGTCAGCCGCCGCGCCGCCTATCTCGCTTTCCTGTCCGAATATCCGCAGGCACTGCAACGGCTGGTGCGGCTGATCGCCGCCAGCAGTTGGGTGGCCGAATACCTGACGCAGCATCCGGCGCTGCTGGACGAATTGCTCGACGCGCGCGAGATGTACCGGCAGCCGCAATGGCAGCAGATCGACGAAGACCTGCGACAACGCCTGACCGACTGCACCGGCGACATCGAACGCCAACTCGACACCCTGCGCCAGTCGCAGCAGGAACAGACCTTCCATCTGCTGGCGATGGACCTGCAAGGCCTGCTGCCGCTGGAGAAACTCAGCGACCACCTCTCCGACCTGGCCGACCTGATGTTGCGCCATGTGCTGAAACTGGGCTGGGAAACTTCCCGCAAGCGCCACTGCGACCGGCCGAAATTCGCCATCATTGCCTACGGCAAACTGGGCGGCAAGGAACTGGGCTACGCCTCCGACCTCGACCTGATTTTCCTGTACGACGACGACCATCCGGACGCACAGGAAAACTATGCGCGGCTGGCGCAACGCATCAACACCGTGCTGGGCAGCCACACCGCTTCCGGCCGTCTGTACGAGACCGACCTGCGCTTGCGCCCGAACGGCGCGAGCGGCCTGCTGGTCAGTTCGATAACCGCCTTCGAAGAATACCAGCGCAGCCAGGCCTGGGTATGGGAGCATCAAGCGCTGACTCGCGCCCGCTTCAGCGCTGGCGATGCCGAAGTCGGCGCGGCTTTCGAACGGATACGCCGCGAAGTGCTGTGCCAGCCGCGCGACCTCGACACCCTACGCAAAGAAATCCTGGCGATGCGCCAGAAGATGCTGGACGGCCATCCCAACGACAGCGGCCTGTTCGACATCAAACACGACCGCGACGGCATGGTGGACATCGAATTCATGGTGCAATACCTCGTGCTGGCGCACGCGCATGCCTATCCGCAACTGACCGCGAACATCGGCAATCTGGCGTTGCTGAAACTGGCCGGAGAACTGCAACTGATTCCGGCAGAACTGGCGGAGCGGGTGCGCGAACTCTACCGCACACTGCGCCAGACCCAGCACCGGATGAGGCTCAACAGCTCTTCAACCTGCCGCATCGAACAAGGCGTGATTGATAGCGGTGCATGCCGGGAACTGTGGATGGAACTGTTCGGTGAGAATTGAAAACGGGGGTATCAAGCCCCCATTTTCTTTGCTGAAAACCACACTCACTCAGCCCATCCTAACCTTGGGCTCCGATTTACTTGCCAGCAGGCATTTCAGAAACCGCGGCCGTTTGTTCGGGACGCGAATGGTTTTCCACAAACGCTTTAAGGCCGATCTGCACCAGTTCATAGGTCTTATCGATGTTGGAAGCGATATCGCCCTCCAACACCTTCAAGCCATCAAGAATCTGGCGCGCTTCGGCAAAACCCTTGTCGATACCGCCCCCAATCAGTTGGGCGAAATCGATCAGCGCCGTATTCAGGTCTTTTTCCGGATGATTCTCGGCGTACCTGCCGAAAAATGCCGTACTCATCGACACAATGCGGCCTGCCGTGGCCTGCGGTCCGAAATCCATGCCGGAGTCGGAAGCCGCCTGAATAGCGTTGTCGCCAAACTCTGGCGCCAACACCTCATTAAGATGATCGATGGCAGATTGAAAAAGCAGGCTCATGGAATGGTTGCCGGCACTTAACGACACTTCCACTGATACTTGCATGATGGACACGTTGAGCGCTTGCCGGGACGCATCAACACCCGATTTAACGAACTCCGGCCGCGCAACGGCCTCTTGTCTGTCTTTGGGATACATGGGGGCAGCGCTGATTGCTTGCCCAATAGATTCGGCTTTCATCGTGGTCTCTCCTTCTGAAAGGGACACCTGAAATTCGCCTACTCAATTTCAATCCATGCAGAGTGCACATTGGTGCTGTTGAAAAAAAGCAGACGACTGATCCTGCATACAGGAAGCTCTCGGCGATCCGCTCAACTCACTTCCCTATGCAGTAAACAGAAGACAAACAGGACTCGGATAGGTTCAGGCCCGATTCAACCTACGAGCCGAGCGATGAGATAAATCAAGCGCGTCTTGATGGTGAGGTTCGTGAACATGATGTAGCTCTCCTTCCATATGCAAATTTGCGTGGTAAATCGGTAGCCCATTCTGCCGATTCATGCCGCAACCGCACCATCAGTATCGCCTGATATTGTCCGTCTTTGTTAAAACTCTTTCCACTCCTCGCCATCTGCCGATTTGGGCTTGGCGATTACCTTGGTCGGGGCTTTCGCGGGCGCGGGCTTGCGAGATGAGGCTATCTTGCGTACCGGCGCAGCATGCGCCGGTACGCGACGCACCACGGAGCCGCTACGCTCGTCCACCTTGAACATCGCCACCGCCTCCGCAAGGTTCTGCGCCTGCTCTTCCATGGATTCGGCTGCGGCCGCAGCCTCTTCGACCAAGGCCGCGTTCTGCTGCGTCACCTCGTCCATCTGCGTGATCGCCAGATTCACCTGCTCGATACCGGCGCTCTGCTCTACCGAGGCCGCGGTGATCTCGCTCATGATGTCGGTCACGCGCTTGATGCTGGTGACGATCTCTTCCATGGTCTGGCCGGCCTGCGCCACCAGCTTGCTGCCGCCTTCGACCTTCTCGACCGAATCGTCGATCAGCGTCTTGATTTCCTTTGCCGCCGCCGCGGAACGTTGTGCCAGATTGCGCACTTCGCCAGCCACCACTGCGAAGCCGCGCCCCTGCTCGCCTGCACGCGCCGCTTCCACCGCAGCATTCAACGCGAGGATGTTGGTCTGGAATGCGATGCCGTCGATCACGGAAATAATATCGACGATCTTGCGCGACGATTCGTTGATCGAGTCCATGGTGGTGACCACTTGGCCGACCACCGCACCGCCCTTGCCGGCAATCGCCGATGCTCCTGTCGCCAGCTGGTTGGCTTGCTTGGCATTCTCGGCGTTCTGTTTCACGGTCGAGGTCAGTTCTTCCATGCTGGAAGCGGTCTCTTCCAGGCTGGAGGCTTGTTCCTCGGTGCGCTGCGACAGATCGGCGTTGCCCGAGGCGATTTCCCTGGAAGCCGTGTTGATGGTGTCGGTGGCGTCCTTGATCTGGCCGATCAAATCCTTGAGGTTGGTGACGGTGCCGTTCAGGTTTTGCTTGACGTCGTTAAAAGACCCTTGGTACTCGCGGGTGACGACCTGGGTAAGGTCGCCTTTGGCCAAAGCCTGTGCTACGTGGATCGTATCCTTGAAGGCGGTATCGACAGTATCGGACAGCAGATTGAGCAGATCGGACAGCGTCCTGGTATAGCCCTGTTTGCCGGCCAGGTTCATCTTGGTGCTGAAATCGCCCCTGGTGGCGGATTCGACGATCTGTTGTATCTCGCCGACGATTTGCGTCAGGGAGTCGGCGGTGGTGTTGACGCTGACCTTGACCTGGTTATAAGCGCCGACGTATTCCGTGGTGACCTTCTGGCTGAGGTCGCCTCTGGACAAAGCTTCGGCGACGCGTATGGTGTCCTTGAATGCACCGTCGACGGTATTGCTCAACTGATTCAGCAAGTCGGACAGTTCCTTGGTGTAACCGGCCTTGCCGTTCAGGTCCATCTTGATGCTGAAATCGCCTTTGTTCGCCGCTTCGACGATGCTCTTGATCTCGGCGACGATGCCGCGCAGGCTGTCCTGCATGGCCTTCATCGCTGCGAGTTGTTTGCCGATCTCATCATGTCCATGCACCACGATATTGCTGGAAAGATCGCCTGCCGCAATGCGGTTGGCGACTTCGACAGATTGATCGATAGGCTGGACAACCTTGCGTATCCACCCTCCAATCAGGAAAAACAGAATGACTTGCAACGCCAGTTGGAAAGCCCATATCCAGTAATTCGCCTGTTCCAGCAGCGCATATTCCTCGCTCAGATCCATCGTCACACTGGCTGCTCCGGTAACGGCGCCCTCGGGCACATCGTGGCACACCAAACAATTGGTGCCGCGAAAATCAGTGCTCGCGATGAATGGCAGCACCACCCGCAGCCCCCGCTTGCCGTCGAGCACTACCCCCCTATCCCTCTCCTTCCCGCTCTCCAGCACCTCGCGGTCCAGATCATCCCTGGGCTGTTCGGATGGCAAGCCGTCCCCATATTGCTTTTGCAGAACCGGGCTACGGAGCAAGCGCAACTCGATGACATTGGCCGATCTCCCCATCTTCTCGATATACAGCGAGCGCTGCTCCGGATCGCTGATGATGCCGTTAAGCATCAACATATTCATTCCGTTCAACACGCCATCGGCGGAAGTCAGCGCTTTATCCCGAGCGCTGGATAGCACCTGGGATTCGTACTGATTCAGCGCCATTCTTTGCACCAACAGCATGATAATCAGCAACGCCAGTTGAATGGGTATTTGCAACTTGCTGCGCAGCGACAGGTTATTCCACCAGTTCTTCATCGTTTTCCGTGATCCGTATTATTGCCATGACCATGCCGGTCGTGCGCTCAGAGTTCCTGCCACTCACCGTCCTCATCGCCCTTGAACCGGGGTTGGGCTTTAGTCACTGCGGAGGCCTTGCGGACACTCGCCTTGGCCGGCCCGGCTTTGCGAACCGGCACAGCATGCACCGATACAGGGGCGCGACGCACCGCAGTGCCGCCGCGCTCGTCCACCTTGAATGTCGCCACCGCCACCGCCAGGTTCTGCGCCTGCTCTTCCAGTGATTCCGCCGCAGCCGCAGCCTCCTCGACCAGCGCCGCATTCTGCTGCGTCACTTCATCCATCTGGGTGATCGCCAGATTCACCTGTTCGATGCCCGCGCTTTGTTCCACCGATGCCGCGGTGATCTCCGACATAATGTCGGTCACACGCTTGATGCTGGCGACGATCTCTTCCATCGTCTGCCCGGCCTGCGCAACCAGCTTGCTGCCGCCCTCGACCTTCTCGACCGAGTCGCCGATCAGGGTCTTGATTTCCTTCGCCGCAGCAGCGGAACGTTGCGCCAGGTTACGCACTTCGCCGGCCACAACCGCGAAGCCGCGGCCCTGTTCGCCCGCCCTTGCCGCTTCCACCGCCGCATTCAACGCGAGGATGTTGGTCTGGAACGCGATGCCGTCGATCACCGAGATAATGTCGACGATCTTGCGGCTGGACTCATTGATCGAGTCCATCGTGGTGACCACGTCATGCACGACAGAACCGCCCTTGAGCGCGATGTCGGAAGCGCCGATCGCAAGCTGATTGGCCTGCTTGGCGTTCTCGGCATTCTGTTTCACGGTCGAGGTCAGTTCTTCCATGCTGGAAGCGGTCTCTTCCAGGCTGGAGGCCTGTTCTTCAGTGCGTTGCGACAGGTCGCTGTTGCCGGCGGCTATCTCCTGCGAAGCGGTGTTGATGGTGTCGGTCGCCTCCTTGATCTCGCGGATGATCCCGCCCAGTTTCTCGGCCGTCGCATTGGAATCGTCCCGCAACTGTCCGAAGGTGCCCTGGTAGTCGTTGGCAATGCGCTCGGTCAGGTCGCCGCGCGACAACGCGCCGAGCATGCGCGCCACTTCCTGCAAGCCCTTGTCGGAGGTTTCCACCAGGCCGTTCACGTTCTGCGAAAGCTCGCGCATGAAACCTTCCTTGTCGGACAGGTCGATGCGCCGGGTGAAGTCGCCATTCTTCGCGGCTTCCACGATGGTCCGAACTTCGGCTTCGACCTTCAATTCCAGCGTCGCATCCTGCCATTCCACAGCGGTGCCGATGCGCTGGCCCTTTTCGTTGTTCACCGGCATCGCTGTCAGCTTGAAGGTGCGATCACCGATCTTGATCGTCGCTTTGTACAGGCCGGTTAGCTGCGCCATCATCGCCTGCTGATGCGCCGGGTTCTTGTGGAAATTATCGAAATTCGAACCGAGCACCTTGTCCGCGACGAAATGCGGAATTGCCTTGCGTATCGCCTCCTCGTTGTCCTTGAACATGCGCAACGCGGTGCGGTTGATGTAAATGATCTTGCCGCTGGTGTCGGCGATAGTCACGTTGGCCGTCGCATCGTCCAGCGCCGAGCGCACGCGCAAGGCCTCGTCCGACACGCGTTGCGCCTCGCGCACCATATATACCAGCGTGCCCTGCATGCTACGCATCGCCGCAATCAGACTGGAGTTATCGTCTTCGCGCGCCGCTATCCTGTAATTCAGGTCGCCGCCGGCAATCGCCTGCGCCACCTTGCGCGCATAGTTCGGTTCGCCACCCAGTTCGCGCAACAATACACGGATGATCCACACCGCAAAAAACAGCGTCACCGACAATGCCAACACGGTCAGTATCGAGAAGGTCCACCACTGGCGGCGCGCCTGCGTCTCCAGGCGACCGGCCAATTCGTCCAGTTCGCCGGCGAGTCCGTCTTCGATCTGCTTCATGCCGTCGATCTTCAGCGTGATGGTCTTGAACCAGTGCGCCGGATCTACGCCGAAACCGCCGGTCACGGCCTTTTCGATAGCTATCTGGCGCAGGCGCTCCACCTCGGCAACGGCATCCTTATTAACCTTGCCCTGATACGCATCCAGTTCCGTCTTGCTGGCATAACCGCGGAACAGATCGGAATAGGTCTTCTGGTTGGCCAGCAAGCCGATGAAGCGCTGATAAGCATCGCCCTCGAATTTATCCGCCGCAAAAGCCCCGTTGACGGTCGCCCGTTCGCGCCCGGCCATTTCCTTCTCATGCAGGAACATCAGGTATGCCGTGGTCGAACGCGCCAATTCCTGATTGGAACTGATCTTGGCCGTATACGAAATCACATTCAACCAGTCCCCGATCAGCCCGGTATAGAAGTTGAACGAATCCTTAGGCGCCAGACGCAGATTCGAAATATCGGAGCGACTGGATTCCAGCGTTTTCATCCGTTCCTGCGCCTTGGTCAGGGTTTCGAGAAAACCCGGCTGCAAGCGACTTTGATCCATCGTTGCGATCAATTCACGCAACTCGACTATCCGCTTGTCTGTTTCCTTGCGCTGCTGCGGCAACTCGCCGGCAAACTTGGCACCGCCGGAAGCCAGAAAACCTGCCGACATACCGCGCTCCTTCTGCGCCTCGTGGATCACAGCACTGGATTTCACCGCCAGTTCGGTGATCACCTGCATAGACCGCAGTTCGTTCAAGGTTTGCGATTTTTCCCATACGCTATTCGCAGAAAAGTACAGCAAACCCAAGATGGGAAAAAGCAGCAACATCAACAGACGCAAACGCAGCGGAACTGCAGAGAGCAAGGAGTGCTCGCCGGCATGCAGATCCACCTTCTTGCCAGACCGTATCGCCTGATAGAGTTGACCCGCGCGGGCGATCTCATTGGCAGTCGCCTTGCGTCGCACCGAGGTGTAACCGACGATCTCGTCGCCTTCGCGTGTCGGCGTCACATGCGCATGCACCCAGTAGTGATCGCCATTCTTGCAGCGATTCTTGACGATACCTTCCCAGCCATGCCCGGTCTCCACCGTTTTCCACAGATCGGCAAAAGCCTCCGACGGCATGTCCGGATGACGCAGGATATTGTGCGGCTGACCGATCAGCTCTTCCTTGGTGTAACCGCTGATTTCGACAAAATCGTCATTGACCTGAGTGATGATGCCCTTCAGGTTAGTCGAGGAAACAATGTTGACGTTTTCGCCGACGAGGATTTCCTTCTGAGTCACTGGCAAATTGGTACGCATGGCATCCTCCACTAATTATTTTTATTGGATCCCTGAACAATGCTCACATCGAGTCAATCAAAGCGTCGTGTAAAACAACTTGGGTATGAGCGAACATCGCTGCCGCCCATACCCAATCTGTTTCCGTTACTCCGTCATACCAGTTCGGGCAGGCACGCTGATCGCATGGATCAGAACTCTTCCCATTCCTCTTCGCCGTCCGCCGCCTTTGCCCTTGGCTTTGCTTGGGGCTTGGCCAACGCCTTGGCCGGGGCCTTAGCGGGTGCGGCCCTGCGCGCCGGCGCTGCAGCCGGAGCACGCCGCGCCGCAACTGCCGTGCTGCCGCTCTCGTCCACCTTGAACGTCGCTACCGCCACCGCCAGGTTCTGCGCCTGCTCTTCCAGCGATTCCGCCGCCGCCGCAGCCTCCTCGACCAGCGCCGCGTTCTGCTGCGTCACTTCGTCCATCTGGGTAATCGCGGTATTCACCTGCTCGATACCCTGACTCTGCTCGCTGGAAGCCGCAGTGATCTCGCTCATGATGTCGGTCACGCGCTTGATGCTGGTGACGATCTCTTCCATGGTCTGTCCGGCATGCGCCACCAGCTTGCTGCCGCCTTCGACCTTCTCTACCGAATCGCCGATCAGCGTCTTGATCTCCTTCGCGGCTGCGGCGGAACGTTGTGCCAGGTTGCGCACTTCGCCGGCTACGACTGCAAAGCCGCGCCCCTGTTCGCCGGCACGCGCGGCTTCCACCGCCGCGTTCAGCGCCAGAATGTTGGTCTGGAATGCGATGCCGTCGATTACCGAGATGATGTCGACGATCTTGCGGCTGGATTCGTTAATCGAGTCCATCGTAGTAACCACTTGACCCACCACCGCACCGCCCTTGCCGGCCACATCGGAAGCGCCAATCGCCAGCTGGTTCGCCTGTTTGGCATTCTCGGCATTCTGCTTCACCGTCGAGGTCAGCTCTTCCATGCTGGAAGCCGTCTCTTCCAGGCTGGAGGCCTGTTCTTCGGTGCGCTGCGACAGGTCGGCGTTGCCGGAGGCGATCTCCTTGGACGCGGTGTTGATGGTGTCGGTGGAGTCCTTGATCTGGCCGACCAGTTCCTTCAGGTTGCTGACGGTGCCGTTCAGGCTTTGCTTGACGTCGTTAAAGGCGCCCTGATAGTCGCGGGTGACGACCTGGGTGAGGTCACCCTTGGCCAGTGCCTGTGCGACGTGAATGGTGTCTTTGAACGCGGTATCGACGGTGTTGGACAGCAAATTGAGCAGTTCGGACAGGGTCTTGGTGTAACCCGCCTTGCCGTTCAAGTCCATCTTGGTGCTGAAGTCGCCACGGTTAGCCGCTTCGACGATCTGCTGGATCTCGGCGACGATCTGGGTGAGCGAGTCGGCAGTGGTGTTGACGCTGACCTTGACCTGGTTGTAGGCACCGGCGTAATCCTTGGTGACTTTCTGCGACAAGTCGCCCTTGGCCAATGCGTCGGCCACGCGGATGGTGTCCTTGAAGGCGCCGTCGACCGTGTCGCTCAGCTGGTTCAGCAGCTCGGACAGCTCCTTGGTGTAACCTGCCTTGCCTTCCATCTTCATCTTGGTGTTGAAGTCGCCCTGATTCGCCGCGGCCACGATGCTCTTGATCTCGGCAACGATGCCGCGCAGGCTGTCCTGCATAGCTTTGAGCGAGCGCAGCAGCACGCCGATCTCGTCCTGCTGGCTGATGTCGATATCGGAATTCAGGTCGCCTCCGGCGATCGCCCCCGCGACATTCTGCGCGGCTTCCATCGAGCGGGTGATGTTGCGGATCAGCATGTATCCGATGAATACCGCCAGGCCGATGCCGAGCGTGATGGACACGAAGGAGATGATGCGGGCGCTGGCGTAGGCCGCCTCGGATTTCTCATACTCTTCCTTGGCGACATCGATCTGCAAGGTTTTCAGATCGTCGGCAAGGTCCATTGCCTTGGTTCCCTTCGGGCCGACGGCCTTGACCATGTGCGCATTCGCCTCGGGGTAACGCCCCTGCTTGTAGAGGTCCATCGCAACCAGCAGACCGTTCTGCACGAAGTCCTTGCGCGCCGCCAGGTATTCTTCGGCAATTATTTTCTCTTCCGGCGTCAGGTAGGACTCCATATAGCCGCCCCAGACCTTGGTGATCTCGGCGATGTTCTGCTCGATCTTGTCGGTGTGCATCGCGATCGGGTGGTCGTGCAACTTGCTTTCTTCCATGCGCGGGTCGTGCATGCTGGCCAGGTGCAGCTGGCGGATGTTTTCCGCCATCAGGTCCGATATCTCGGCGATCTGGCCCAGCGGGATGGCGCGATCGAGATAGACCGAACGCAGGCCGTCGTTGCTCTGCCCCATGCCGCGCAGGCCGACGAAACCGACGATCGCCAGCGCGATGGACATAAACGCGATCAGGTATATCAGGCGCGCCTTGATGGTAAGGTTCTTGAACATGATGTTTCCTCCTGACGATAGTTATTGTTAGGCTGCAACGGCCTCGACCAGGTCCATGTCGCGGCTGGTCATCAGTTTCTCGATATCGACGACGATGATCATGCGCTCGTCCACGGTGCCCAGTCCGGTGATGTACTGGGTGTCCATCGTCCCGCTGAATTCCGGCGCGGCCTTGAGTTGCTCCGGCGTCAGCGCAATCACATCCGATACGCCGTCCACGACGATGCCGACCACGCGGTTGGCGATGTTCAGGATAATCACCACGGTGAGGTTGTTATAGGTCACGTTGCCGAGACCGAACTTGATGCGCATGTCGATGATGGGCACGATGATGCCGCGCAGGTTAATCACGCCCTTGATGAAGTCGGGCGAGTTCGCGATGGTGGTCACCGCGTCGTAGCCGCGGATCTCCTGCACCTTGAGGATGTCGATGCCGTATTCCTCGCTACCCAGCGTGAATGTCAGCAACTCACGGCTACCGGCCTCTGCCGCCTGTCCCTGGTTTTCCTGCATGATGCACCTCCTTCGCGTTAGTTGGACCCTTCCCGTTGAATCGTAACAGCAACGTTCTCAGGACGCCATCCCGACCCCCGCCATTGCCGAATGCGAAACACTGTGCTGCGTATCGTCGAGGCGCGCGGTCAGCCGATACATCACCATCTCACCCTTGCCCTTGACGTGGATCGTGGCCGGCGGTTCGAAGGCATAGCCGTGGCGGATGCGGTTATAGGTGGTCTTGTCCACCTGGATCACATCCTGCACCGCTTCGTCGGTCAGCCGGCTGGCGATGTTCACGGTATCGCCCCACAGGTCGTAGATGAAACGCTTGGTGCCGATCACGCCGGCGACTACCGGCCCGGTGGCGATGCCGGTGTGTATCCCCAGCTTGAACCGGGCAAGGTCGGAATGATGATTCAGGAACTCGCGCATCTCCAGCGCGAGGTCGGCGATGTCGCGGGTATAGTCGGTCTGTTCGCGATTCAACCCGCCGACCACCATGTAGGCGTCGCCTATGGTCTTGATCTTTTCCACGCCGTATTTTTCGCTCAGGTCGTCGAAGCCGGAGAAGATCGTGTTCAGCAACGACACCATCTGCTCGGGCGACAGCGACTCCGTCAGCTGCGTGAAATTCACCAGATCGGCGAACATCACCGTCACATCCGCATAACCGTCCGCGATCAACCCCTGATGATCCTTCAGACGCCGTGCGATGCTGCTGGGCAGCACGTTGAGCAGTACACGCTCGGATTTCTTCTGTTCCTCGGCCAGCAACTGGTGCTGCAGATCCAGCTGGGTCTTGATCTTATCCATTTCCACGACGAAATAGCGCACCAGAAAATAGATGATGGAGGACATCGCGGCGAAATTGAGCGCGAAGAAGAAGCCTATGGTCTTCATCGGTATACCGCCCTGCCCGCCGCCGCTGAGGTAGTAGTCGAAGAAGCCGGATATCACGGTCATCACCATGTAGGCGATGAACCAGGGCACCGAATCGCGCCAGCCGGAAACCACCAGTGCGCCGATGGGCGCCAGCAGCGCCCACAGCATCACGCCGCTCGATGTGACCGAGCTGCCTATGCTCCATTGCATGACGAACGGAACGAACAGAAACAGTGCCAGTTGAATGAAGCGGAACACCGCGAAATTGCGGGTCTTCACGTAGTACACCAGCGAACCCAGCGAGACCAGCTGATAGCCGAGCGGGATATTGGTCGAGAAGTGCAACCCCATCATCCAGTAGATCGCCAGCCACAGCACGACAGCAAGGTTCATGAACGCGCAAGCGAAGATCAGCAAATCGCGACGCAGCTTGTCTTCCTGCGTGCTGGTCGTCTCTGCGGTGATCTCGGGAAGTTGTGTCATCTTATTAAATGGTCGTTGCTGCCATCATCGGAAGATCACGCATCGAATACGATGCAACCGATTCCATCATACCCGAATTGCTACGCCGGAAAACTCCCCGCGGCGGAGTAAATTTCAGGCTCCCGCTTCATAAATCCGGCCGAAAACGCTAGAATCCACGCTTTGCAACCGGCCCACCCTTAAGGAACCCTGATTATGTCGATGTCCGACCGCGACGGTTTTATCTGGTACGACGGCAAGCTCGTGCCCTGGCGCGATGCCACCACCCATGTTCTGACCCATACGCTGCATTACGGCATGGGCGTATTCGAAGGCCTGCGCGCTTACGAGGCCGAGAAAGGCACAGCGGTCTTCCGCCTGCAGGAGCACACCGACCGCCTGTTCAACTCCGCGCACATCTTCCAGATGAAGATGCCGTACGACAAGGAAACGGTCATGGAAGCGCATCGCGAAGTCGTGCGCGTCAACAAGCTGAAGTCCTGCTACATCCGCCCGATCGCCTTCTACGGCTCCGAGGCGATGGGCATCGCCGCGAAGACCCTGTCCGTCCATGTCGCGGTCGCAGCCTGGCCCTGGGGCGCGTATCTGGGCGAAGAAGGCATGGCCAAGGGCATCCGCATCAAGACTTCCAGCTTCACCCGCCACCACGTCAACGTGAACATGTGCCGCGCGAAGTCGGTGACGACCTATGCAAACTCCATCCTCGCTCATCAGGAAGTGGCCAACGACAACTACGACGAGGCGCTGCTGCTGGACGTGGACGGCTACGTGGCCGAAGGCGCAGGCGAGAACATCTTCATCGTCAAGAAGGGCAAGCTGTACACGCCCGACCTGACTTCCTGCCTGGAAGGCATCACGCGCGATTCCGTCATCACGCTGGCCAAGGAAATGGGCATCGAAGTCATCGAGAAGCGCATCACCCGCGACGAAATCTACTGCGCCGAGGAAGCCTTCTTCACCGGCACCGCCGCCGAAGTCACGCCTATCCGCGAACTGGATCAGCGCCAGATCGGCGCAGGCTGCCGCGGCCCGATCACGGAACGCCTGCAGAAGGCCTATTTCGATTGCGTCGCGGGCAAGCACCCGCAACACAACGGCTGGCTGGACTACGTTTAACGAAGAACTCGCGTAACGAAACCTTGCCCCTTTCTCCCGCTCGCGGGAGAGAGCAGGAGAGAGGGAAACGCGAGTCGCGGGAATATTTGAGGAGCACTCCCATGAGCAATCATGACATCACCCAGCGTTACATCGAAGTCACTGCGGACGACCTGCCGCTGACTTGCCCGATGCCGAGCATGAGCCTGTGGAACTCGCACCCCAAGGTATCCATCTCGTTCAAGAACGGCAACGAGACGCGCTGTCCGTATTGCGGCGAGCTGTATCGCTTCAAGGGCGAACACAAGGGACATCACTGACATCGATGCACGTCCCGGCTAACGTAGGGTGCGTTTCACGCACCATGGTGCGTGAAACGCACCCTACACCGTAATGCAGAAAATCCTCGTCATCGCACCAAGCTGGGTCGGCGACTGCATGCTGATGCAGCCCATGCTGAAGCGTCTAGCCCAGCGTCATCCGCACTGCCGCATCGACGTGCTGGCCCCGCCGTGGACCGAGAAGCTGCTGCGCCTGATGCCCGAAGTTTCCGACGTCATCGTCAACCCGTTCCCGCACGGCGCGCTGCAACTCGGTAATCGCTACCGCCTCGGCCGATCGTTGCGTGACGCGCGCTACGACCAGGCCATCGTCACCCCGAACTCGCTGAAATCCGCGCTCGTACCATTCTTCGCAGGCATCCCGCTGCGCACCGGCTTCGTCGGCGAGATGCGCTACGGCCTGCTGAACGATGCGCGCAAGTTGGACAAGCAGGCGCTGCCGCTGATGGTGGAGCGTTTCGCCCAACTGGCCGAAGACAGGCATGGCATCATCCCGCGCCCGCTGGCCGACCCGCACTTGAGCGTTTCGGATGCACAACGCAATGCGGCGCTGCACAAGCTAGGACTGTCGCTGGATAAACCCATCGCGGCATTCTGCCCCGGTGCGGAATACGGCCCGGCGAAGCGCTGGCCGCCCGCCTACTATGCCGAACTGGCGCAGCGCCTGATCGCGCGGGGTTATGCGGTCTGGCTGTTCGGCTCGGGCAAGGACAAGTCCGTCGCGGACGAGATCGACGAACTCACCGGCAACGCCTGCACCAATCTCTGTGGTCGCACCGACCTCGGCGATGCAGTCGCACTGCTCTCCTGCGCCAAGCTCGCCGTCAGCAACGACTCCGGCCTGATGCACATGGCCGCCGCGCTGGATCGCCCGATGATCGCGATCTTCGGCTCCAGCAGCCCGCAATTCACCCCGCCTTTATCTGACAGCGCGCGCGTGCTAAAACTCGATATGACGTGCAGCCCCTGCTTCAAGCGCGAATGCCCACAGGGACATTTCGACTGCATGACCAAGCTCACGCCGGACCGGGTGTGGCAAGAGCTGCAACCCCTGCTCGCAGAATAACCGGATGCAGACCTTGCACCCTCTTCCCGCCAGAGAAATCTTCAAGGCCTATGACATCCGCGGCATCGTCGGCCGAACACTGACCGACGAGATCGTCGAACAGATCGGCCACGCTATCGGTTCGGAAGCGGTCGCGCGCAAGCAGCACACGATAGCCATCGGCCGCGACGGCCGATTGTCCGGCGCAGGCTACGCCCAGGCGCTGGCGCGCGGCATCCGGAAGAGCGGCATTGCCGTGATCGACGTCGGAAGAGTCGCCACGCCCATGGTGTATTTCGCCGCGTTCCAGTTGAAGACGGACTGCGGCGTGATGATCACCGGCAGCCACAACCCGCCCGACTACAACGGCCTGAAGATGGTACTGGCGGGCGAGACGCTGTCCGGCGACGCCATCCAGAACCTGCGCACCCGCATAGCGACCGGCGACCTCGCCCACGGCGCGGGCAGCTATTCGCAATACGACATCGCGCCCGAATATCTCGCCCGCATCGTCGGGGACATCAAGCTCGCGCGACCGATGAACATCACCGTGGACTGCGGCAACGGCGTCGCCGGCGACTTTGCCGCCAAGCTGTATCGCGGCCTCGGCTGCACAGTCACCGAGATGTACTGCGAGGTGGACGGCGACTTCCCCAACCATCACCCCGATCCTTCCGATCCGCACAACCTGCAAGACCTGATCGAAGCACTCAAGAGCAACGGCAGCGAACTCGGTCTGGCCTTCGACGGCGACGGCGACCGCCTCGGCGTGGTCACCAAAGACGGCAGGATCATCTATCCGGACCGCCAGCTGATGCTGTTCGCCGCCGACGTGCTGAGCCGCAACCCGGGCGCGGACATCATCTTCGACGTGAAGTCGACGCGTAACCTGTTCGCCTGGATACGCGAGCACGGCGGCCAGCCGCTGCTGTGGAAGACCGGCCATTCGCTGATGAAGGCCAAGATGAAGGAAACCGGCTCGCTGCTCGCGGGCGAGCTGAGCGGCCATGTGTTCTTCAAGGAACGCTGGTACGGCTTCGACGACGGCCTCTATGCCGGCGCGCGCCTGCTGGAGATTTTGAGCCGCGTCGCCGATCCCAGCTCCACGCTGAACGCGCTGCCCGACGCCATCAGCACGCCCGAACTGCACATCAAACTGCAGGAAGGCGAGAGCCACACGCTGATCGGACGCTTGGCCAAAGAAGCCCGATTCACCGACGCGCGCGACATCATCACCGTGGACGGTCTGCGCGTTGAATACGCCAACGGCTTCGGCCTGATGCGCGCATCGAACACCACGCCGGTGATCTCGCTGCGTTTCGAGGCGGACGATGCGGCTGCACTCAAACGTATCCAGGACGATTTCCGCCGCGTACTGCTACAGGCAGACTCCCAATTGCTACTGCCTTTTTAGTATTGCCGAATAAGCTCTTTCACGAAATCCGCCAAAATACATAGGTCTTTCTACTTATGTTTTTCCCGGGTTGATTATGATAAATTTCACTGGATAATCAATAACCATAAAACACCGGGGATATGATCAAACTGACTGGTTTCAGCATTTCCGAACACCTATCCCAAAGTCCGCCCGTAATCATCTACCGTGGGAAGCGCCGAACGGACAGCACGCCGGTGATACTGAAGGTTCTGGACATCGAGTTCCCGCTGCCCATCCAACTCGCGCGCATCCGGCACGAATACGATCTCATCAGGAGCCTGGACCACCCCGGCGTCATCAGGGTGCACAGCCTCGAGAAAATTCATCACTCGCTCGCTATCGTCATGGAGGATTTCGGCGGCATACCATTGCGCGCATATGCCTCGAAAAACGCGCTCCGCCTCGATGAGCGGCTGAAAATCGTGCGGCGCGTCGGCGCAATCCTGGGCGACATCCATAGCAACGGGGTCGTCCACAAGGACGTCAATCCCAACAACATCCTGGTCAATCCGCAAACCGGCGAAATCAAGCTCATCGACTTCGGCAACGCCGCCCGGATCGCCCACGAAAACAGGCAGCCGAAGAACCCGGACCATCTGGAGGGCACCCTCGCCTACATCGCGCCGGAACAGACCGGCCGCATGAACCGTCCGGTCGATTACCGCAGCGACTACTACTCGCTAGGCATCACCCTCTACGAACTGCTGCTCGGTCGCCGCCCGTTCGAGGCCCAGGACAGCATGGAGCTGGTGCACCAGCATATCGCCGCGGTGCCGCCCGAGCTGCACCTCGAAGATGCCGCAATCCCGGTTGCGATATCCCGCGTGGTGAGCAAGCTGATCGAGAAGAATGCGGAGCACCGCTACCAGAGCGCCGTCGGCCTCTGCGGCGATCTGGACGAGTGCATCGCCGCGCTCGCCGCAGGCGTGCCGCTCGAAGACTTCTCCCCCGGCCGGCACGAGATATCCGACCGCTTCAGCCTTCCCTCCAAGCTCTACGGCCGGGACGCCGAAATCCACCGCCTGCTGGACGCCTATGCGCGCGCCTGCGCAGGGACGCCGGGCATCGTTCTGGTGACCGGTTACTCGGGCATCGGAAAATCCTCGCTGATCAACGAAATCCACAAGCCCATCACCCGCAGCAGGGGCTACTTCGTTTCCGGCAAATTCGACCAGTTCCGCCGCAACATTCCCTACTCTGCCCTGATCCAGGCCTTCCAGAACCTGCTGCACCAGTTGCTGACCGAAAGCGACGAACGCATCGCACATTGGCGCGAGCGCCTGCTCGCCGCGCTGGACGGGAACGCACGCGTCGTGATGGAGGTCATTCCGGAGCTGGAACACATCCTCGGCCTCCAGCCGGAAGTCCCGCCGCTGGCGCCGCAGGAGGCGCAGAACCGCTTCAATTTCTATTTCCTCAACTTCGTGCGCACCTTCGCGCGGGAGGAACACCCGCTGGCGCTGTTCCTGGACGACCTGCAATGGGCGGATCATCCGTCGCTGAACCTGCTCGAACTGCTGGGCGCCGACGGCGACTGCAAACACCTGCTGATCATCGGCGCCTATCGCCAGAACGAGGTCGCCGCCTCGCATCCGTTGCAACTCGCGCTGGATCGCATGAAAAAAAGCGGCGCGGCGATGGAGGAAATCACGCTCGACATCCTGCCGCAAGAAGTGGTTTGCGAGATCATCACCGACACCATAGCCTGTGCGGACGATCGGGTACATCCCCTTGCCGCGCTGGTCTACCGCAAGACCGCCGGCAATCCCTTTTTCATCAACCAGCTCCTGAAAACCCTGCACGACACCAAACTGGTGTCCTACGACTATGCGAACCGCGCATGGACCTGGGACGTCGCGCAGATCGAGCGGATCGGCATCACCGACAATGTCGTCGAACTGATGGCGGGCAACATCCGCAAACTGCCCGATGCCGCGCAGAGACTGCTGAAGCTGGCCGCCTGCATCGGCAACCGCTTCACGCTACAGGAGCTGTCCGTGGTCGGCGAGGCAGAGCCGGCCGCCATCGCGGAGGATTTCCATGCCGCGCTGCATGCGGGGCTGATCATTCCCATCGGGGACGAATACAAGCTGTTCGGCAGCGGCGCGGCCGGCGACGCGAGGGAAGACTACCGTTTCCTCCACGACCGCGTGCAGCAGGCCGCCTACGACCTGCTGAGCGAGGAAGAAAAGAAACAGGCGCACCACAGGGCGGGAGTCCTGCTGCTGGAGAACACGCCCGAGGCGCAACTGGACGAGAAGCTGTTCGACATCGTCAACCACCTGAATCAGGCCGTCGACCTGATGACCGATGCCGCTTCCCGCCACAGGCTCGCCGAACTCAACGCCATGGCCGCCGTCAAGGCCAAGCATGCCATCGCCTACGAGCCCGCGCTGCGCTACATCGAAGTCGCGCAGACCCTGCTCTCCGGCGTGGCGCACAAAAGTCCGCGACTCCGCTTCAGCATCCTGCTGGAACGCGCCGAGTGCGAACACCTGAACGGACAGAACGAGGCGGCGGAAGCGCACTATCTTGAGGCGCTGGAACAGGCGGCGGACCAGGATGCGAAAGCCATGGTCTACGAGGCCATGATCCATTTCCACACCAACACCGGAAACTTCAGCTAGGCCTACCAGACCGGGCGTCAGGCGCTGAAGCTGTTCGGCGTCTCGCTGCCCGCGGGCTTCGTCCCGCCGCTGTTCATGGCCGACCTCGCGCAGCTTAAATGGCGGATGCGCGGCCGCAAGGTCGCCGACCTGATCGACCTGCCGCTGTGCAGCGACGAAAAGATGCGCACCGCGATGCGATTGATCGGCGCGCTGCTCAAGGCCGCCTACCAGATCCGCCCCGAACTCTGCGTCGCCAATGCCGTCAAGGCGGTCAACCTCAGCCTGAAGCACGGCACGATGGAAGACAACGCCGTCGCCTACCTCGTGTTCGGCGGCATCTTCCTCGGCGGCGTGCTCGGCCGCCATCAGGCGGGGTACGAATTCGGCCAGCTTGCGCTGGCGATGAACGACCGCTTCAACAACCTGAAGCAGCGTAGCGAGATCAACTTCGTGTCCGGCTACTTCACCCACTTCTGGCTGAAGCACGCCCGCGACACCGAGGCGTACTACCGTGCCGCCTACGAAAACGGCCTGCAGACCGGCGACTTCTTCCACCTCTCCTGCGCGGCCTGCACGCTGGTCGAGAGCCAGTTCATCCGCGGCGTGCCGCTGCCCGAGGTGCAGAAGCTGGGCGGCGACTACTTGGCCCTCATGCAACGCATCGGCAGCGACGAAGCGAGCGGCGCCATCACCGCGACCCTGCGCGCCATACTGAACCTGGAAGGCATGACGGAAACCCCGGCCTCATTCGGCGACCCGCACTTCAGCGAAACGGAGTTCGTCGGCAGGCTACAGGGATACACCTCGAAGCATTTCGCGCACTTCTATTTCGTCAACAAGATGCAGACGCTGTACCTGTGGCGCAAGCCTATTGAGGCGTTGGAGGTCGCACGGCAATCGGAGCAATACCTCAAGTATTCGCTCGCGATGCTGCACACCGTCGAGCATCACTTCTACCACGCATTGATCCTGTGCGCGGCCCACGATGCGAAGCCGGATATGGCGCACCTGCGCAAGGCGCGCAAGATACTGAAAAAGTTCGAACAGTGGGCGCAGTTCAACCCGGCCAACTTCGCGCACAAGGCGCTGCTGATCCGCGCCGAGATCGAACGCCTGACCCAGCCTGGCTGCGAAGCCGCCGACCTGTACGCGCAAGCGATCCAGTCGGCCGGGAAGAACGGCTACCTGCAGAACAAGGCGCTGAGCAACGAGCTGGCCGGTCGCTTCTTCGCATCGAAAAACATCGCCATGTCTGCGCGCGGCCACCTGAGGGAAGCCTGTTACGGCTACCAGCTCTGGGGAGCTACCGGCATCGCCGACAGGTTGGTGCACGAGTTTCCGCAATTCGCCGGCCCGCGCGCTCAGGAAAGCCTGTCGGGCGCCGTGATTGCGGAAAGGTCGGACGACGGCATCCCGCATTCCATTTCCAGCACATCGACCTCCGGCTCCCGCCGCAAATCCAGCCTCGACATGGAAACGATCATCAAGGCCACGCAGGCCATCTCCGGCGAGATCAGGCTATCGACGCTGCTGCAGAAACTGATGGAAATCATGATCGAGAATGCCGGAGCCGAGAAAGGCTGCTTCATCCGCGTCGAGCAAGGCGAGCTGACGGTCGAGGCGGAAGGCTCCGTAGACAGAGGAGTAAAAATACTCGATGGCATCCCGCTGGACGGCGCGAAGCTGCCGGTTTCCGTCGTCCAGTATGTCGCCCGCCTCGGCGAAAGCGTCGTGCTGAACGACGCAAAGGCCGACCCGCGTTTCTGGGACGATCCTTACGTCGTCCGATCCCGGCCGGAATCGCTGCTTTGCACGCCGGTCGTCCACCAAGGCATGGTGATCGGCGTCGTTTGCCTGGAGAACAACCAGACCAGCGGCGCATTCACCCCCGAGCGGCTGGAATTACTCGGCATACTGGCCGCGCAGGCAGCGATTTCCATCGAGAATTCCCTGCTCTATACCAACCTGGAACAACGCGTACAGGAACGCACGCTGGCGCTTTCCCTCGCGACCGAAAAACTGAAGTCCGCCAACGAGGCGCTGGAAAAACTGACCCTGACGGATGCGCTGACTCAGATCTCCAACAAGCGGCATTTCCAGCAGGTTTACGAAAAGGAATGGAAGCGCGCGATGCGTGCCGGGAATGCACTCACCCTGATGGTGATCGACATCGACTGTTTCAAGCTCTACAACGACACCTACGGCCACCTCGAAGGCGACCGCTGCCTGAAGGCGGTCGCGGGCTCACTCGGCAAGGTGGTGTGCCGCGCGGGCGATATGCTCGCCCGCTTCGGCGGCGAGGAATTCGTCATCCTGCTGCAGAACACCAGCCTCGATGACGCCCATCTGGTTGCCTCGCGTCTGGTCGAGAATGTCCGCGCACTGAACATCCCGCACAAGGCATCCGTTGCGGACAACATCGTCACTATCAGTCTGGGATTGACGCAGGCCGTGCCGCAACAGGGAGCCTCCATGAATGACCTGTTCGAAGCCGCCGACCAAGCCCTGTACCGGGCCAAGACTAGCGGACGCAACCGTTATTGCATGTAATCGGAAGCTCCCGCGGCAGCGGGGCAAGAGGTTTACTTCGAGGCGAAAGCCAACTCCCGTTGGCGCGGCTCCAGCCAGTAGGTAATCTGCTGCTTGAGCAGCGCCGCGAACTCCTCCTGGCTCGCGGGTTTCGCAACGCAGATATTCGCGCCGACTTTGTAGCCCATCTGCACATCGTCCTGGGTGTATTCCGCCGCGATCCCGACGACCGGAATCTCGCGGGTCGCCACGTTGTTGCGCAAGGTGCGCAGCACCGCGAGCCCGTCCAGCTTGGGCAGTTGCAGATCGAGCAGGATGAGTTGCGGTAATTGCTTCCTGCTCACTTTACCCAGCCATTCCAGCACGCCCGTCCCCACCGATAGCACGGTCAGTTCGACCGTCTCGCCGGAACCGGCGGCCGCCTGCTGCGCCCAGTCGGCAAGCTGGCTATCGTCGCCGATCAACAGCACGTTGCGAACCTGCGGTGTCTTCCGGGTTGCTGCGTTCACGCCGATTTACCTCGAACCAGAATCAAATGTAGGTCGGGCTCCGCCCGACACGGTGGGCGAAGCCCACCCTACGGTTAAACCAAAGAATCGCGGCGCGAATTTCATGTTACGTGCGAGCCTTGACCCAGCCCGGCACTTCCGCCAGCGCCGCAGCCAGCAACTCCGGCTGCGTGCCGCCCGCCATCGCCATGTCCGGCCGGCCACCGCCCTTGCCGCCGACCTGCTGCGCAACGAAGTTCACCAGATCGCCGGCCTTGACCTTACCGGTCAGGTCAGCCGTCACGCCGGCAGCCAGCGCCACCTTGCCGTCGGCGACCGCCGCCAGCACGATGGCCGCGGACTTCAGCTTGTCCTTCAGCTTGTCCATGGTCT
>Ga0209211_10002827_pt1 | contig 29224 bp, 29 predicted proteins | sample RifGroA2_FD_183992 | JGI IMG/M metagenome (GOLD analysis project Ga0209211, IMG submission 183992) | Groundwater microbial communities from Rifle, Colorado, USA - Groundwater A2 (SPAdes) (version 2) | ecosystem: Environmental > Aquatic > Deep subsurface > Groundwater | place: Rifle, Colorado...
GTATACCTGAAAACCGAGGGTTTTCAGACTTTCCTACAAGGATCCTGCGGCAGAGACCGCAGGGAAAAGATTTTTATCTCGCTTGCACTCCCTTTTCGTATTTTTTCGTATATTTGTTCCCATTGGTATTTTCGTATAATTATAAAAAGCTCCTTCTTACGTATATTTCTTGACCGATAGCAAACAAATTACTGGTAATCCAGTAAAGAGAAACCGCGCCGGAAATATTGTAAGCGATAACGCCCACCATAACTGGAAGAAAGTAGCGCATTTGCAAATGAAGCGTGCGGGCAAAATCATCTTTCATGGAAGACCCGGTCACTTTTGGCTTCATGGCGGGCATAGAGAACTTTACTTGAAAATATTGGCTCAATGCCACCAATAAGGCAAGAATGGCGCTACCTTTGGTGATATCTATCAGGCCGAGAAACTGCATGTCCACCTTGGGCACCGAAACAAAAGAATACAGAAGGTCGGTTTTGATGTCCGGCAGACCCCCACTGTAAAAAACGAAGTATAGTCCGAGAATAATCGGAATTTGAATAAAGGCCAAAAAGATGCTTGAAAAGGGGTTGATATTTTTCTCCTTGTAGAACGCCATCGTGGCTTTAGCGTGAGCTTCACGGTCGTCCTTATGCTTCTCCTTTAGGGCCGCCAGGTCGCCTTCAAACATCCTCATTTTAAGGCCGGTCCTAACCGCCTTTTGAGAAACGGGGAAAAGAATTAGTTTGACCAAAAAAGTAAAAATGATGACCGAAATTCCGGCATCAACCCAAGGCACAAGGTCCATGAGAAAAACCAACCCATTGTAAAGTGGTACGTAAATAAAATAGTCGAAAGCCGCGCTAATCATTCAGACAATATAGCCTACTTTCAACAATGATTCAATTGCCGCACAAAACATAGCGTGGGATTACTTTCACTTCAAAAGTGCAAACTTTTTGAAAAAAGTCTTGATTTCAGTGTTTAAAAGTGAAAGGTCCCCTTTGCCAACCTTCTTCTTTAAAAATAACGCGCAAACGCTGCCCGGCTGAACTTTATCCAAAAACGGACGAAGCAGGGAATACACCCTTCTTTTATATTTATTTCTCTGAACGGCGCTTTTTTCCATTTTTTTTGCCACCACCACCGAAAACCTCGCCGGCTGACCGCCTGTAACGGCGAGAATTCGAACATTGAGGCTTTCAGACGTAAAAGAGCGCCCTTTTTTCATAAGAGTCTCAAAAAGGTCTTTACCGACCTTTCGTGAAGAGGGAATCATAATGATACGAAAATGAAGATACGAATTTTGCGAAAAAATACAAAAATTTCAGAAAAGGTGATTTGGTTTTCGTATCATTTCGTATATTCGTATGCAACCTAAACAGCCAGTTTCTTACGACCCTTTTGTCTGCGGCGAGCGATAGCGGCTCGGCCGCCGGGCTTTCTCTGTCTAGACAAAAAACCGTGAGTTCTAGACCTTTTTCTCTTTTTTGGTTTGTAGGTAAAGCTCATGGTAAGAATTATCAATGTTCACTTATCAGTTTTCAATGGAGCCCCTTGAAAATTTGGTAATTAAAAATTGATTGAAAATTGTAAATTGATAATTGAAAATTACTATCCCCTGTTTGTCCCCACATTATAAACATATTTAATCATTTTTCACAAGCTTGCGGTTAGTTAAAGGGGTATATAATGAGAACTCTCTTTCAAACCATATGGATAATCAACAACTCTGGAACAACGTGCTGGTTGAGATAGAACTGGCCGTTTCAAAGGCTAACTTTAACACGTGGTTTAAAGACACGTGGATTTTGAAACAAGAAGACGGGGTAGTATTCGTTTCAGTACCAAACACTTTCGCTAAGGACTGGCTGTTTAACAAATACCACAAAACCATTCTTAAATCCCTTAGAACACTATCGGCAAACATACGCGCCTTGGAGTACTTGGTCGCGAAAGACGACGGTAAACGCAAAGATGGAGCGCTGCCGAGAGGCCCGGTCGGCCCCGCGGCGGAACTGCCGTTAAGCGACTTTTATATCGATAAGGAGAATAACCTAAACCCAAAATACACTTTCGAGTCCTTTGTAGTGGGTCCATTCAACGAGCTGGCTCACGCCGCGGCTCAGGCCGTCGTAAAAAAGCCCGGCACCACCTACAACCCTCTCTTTATCTACGGCAACACCGGCCACGGCAAAACCCATCTTATTCAGGCGGTCGGTAACCATATTCGCAGGATGGACCCGAGCAAGAAAATTTTCTACGTAACTTCCGAGAAATTTTCGCTTGACTACGTAAGCTCCGTACAAGCCAACAAAACAATTCAATTTAAGGAAAAGTACCGTAAATACGACATTCTAATCATGGACGATATCCAGTTTTTGGCGAACAAAGAGAGCACTCAGGAAGAACTTTTTCACCTATTCAACTCCCTGCACGAGACAAACAGACAAATTGTTTTTTCTTCCGACAAGCACCCAAACTTCATACCGAACTTGGAAGACAGGCTAAAGTCTCGGTTTTCGGCCGGTATGATAATAGATATCCCGACCCCAGACAGGGAGTCGCGCTTGGCGATTCTTCAAACCAAGGTCAGGAACAGCGGTGTCTATCTGGCCCCCGACGTCTTAGACCATCTCGCGACATCTGTGGACGGAAACATCCGCGAACTTGAAGGAATGCTGAACGTTCTGATTTGCCAGTCTCAACTGAAAGGTAAAGACCTGGGTATTACGGAAGTCAGAAACCTTATAAAAAACAGCGCCAAGCCAAAAAAGGCGGTTTCCGTTAAAGAAGTAACGAAGGCGGTGTCCAGTTTTTTCAACATAGAGGAGGGAGACATCTACGAGAAAACCCGACGAAAAGAGGTTGTGAAACCAAGACAGCTTGTGATGTATATTTTAAGACAGGATTTTGGTGTTTCCTACCCACTTATAGGTCAAAAACTTGGTGGAAGAGACCACACAACAGTTATCCACTCTTGTGAAAAAATAAAAGAAGAGCTTAAGTTAAACAGCGCTCTCGAGCAAGAAATCAACCAAATTCGAGCCATGCTTTAGAAAACTAACAACTTGTGGACAAAACAAGAACAGGTTGTGGATAAACCAAAAGACTTCCCCTACCACCCCATTCCCTCCCCAAACAACTAAAACATATCCACACAAAGTTATTTTCAAAAATCATTAAACCCCCCTTACATTAACAATTAAAACTAACTTATCCACTTATCCACCAGTTCATTATTATCATTATATTTATATAAAGAATATGAAAGTAGAATGTGTACAAGAAAAACTACAAAAAATTCTTTCCCAAGCGGAAAAAATTTCCGGAAAGCATTTGAACCTACCAGTTCTTTCTTGTATTCTTCTTGAGGCTAAGAAAGGGCAATTGGCGATTCGGTCAACCAATTTGGATTTGGGTTTTGAAAGTTGCCTGCCTGCCAAAATTGATGAGGAGGGTGTTTTGGCGGTTCCGAGTGTGTTGCTGTCGTCTTTTGTTTCGAATCTTCAGGGGGAGAAAAATGTTAAGTTGAAGGGGGACGCTAACACTCTTTCTGTTATAACTTCAAAAAATAGGACGGTTATTAAGTGTTTACCGCCGGAGGATTTCCCAACAATTCCCGAGGTGCCAAAAGAGCATAGTTTTGAGGTGAACGTTGGAGATTTTGTTAAGGGGTTAAAGGCGGTTTGGTACAGTTCTTCGATTTCAAGTGTTAAACCTGAACTTTCAAGTGTTTATATTTATCCGGAAGACGGGATGGTTGTGTTCGCGGCCACGGACTCTTTTCGATTGGCGGAAAAGAGGGTGAAAACCAAAACTTCCGATTTTGAGCGTCTACTGATCCCTTTTAAAAATATTCCAGAAATTATCAGAATTCTTGAGGGAGAGAGGGATATGGTGGAGGTTCGGGTGAGTAAAAATCAAATCGCTTTTGTATTCGGCGGCACCTATCTTACTTCTCGGGTTATTGATGGCACCTTTCCGGATTACCGGCAAATTATTCCTAAGGAATTTAAGACGGAAGCGGTTCTTTTGAAGGAGGACTTGGCTCGGTCTCTCAAGATGGCGACTATTTTTTCCGACAACTTCAATCAGGTGAGTATGTCTATCGCGCCATCGGAGAAAAAGTTTGAATTGACGACCAAAAACAACACTCTTGGCGAAAACACTACGGCGCTCGACGCCGCGCTTTCCGGCGAGGGCGCCGAAGCAAACTTTAACTATCGTTACGTCGCCGACTGTCTGCAGTCGATCGATACCGACAGTGTCTCTCTTTCTTTTGCCGGCCCGAGTCGTCCGGTGGTTATACGTGGGGTGGGGGATAGAAGCTTCACTTACCTTGTGATGCCGATGAATAGGTGATACGAAAATTTCATACGAATTATACGAAAGGTTACGAAAACTCTCACCGCTTTAAAATTTTCGTTTTTGTTCGTGTTTTTATCTCTAATTTTCGTATGAAAGAAATCTCCTTTTTTCTGGAAAAATTTAAGTCCCTCGGTTTGGAGGGGGCTTTATCAAAGCAGGTTTTTATTGAAACTGTGGAAAAAATTCTTTCAGTGAAGCTCCCACCTAGCTCCGTGGAGTTGCGGCAAGAAACTTTTTTTGTGAAAGCTCACCCCACACTCAAGAGCGAGCTTTATTTAAAACGCGAGGCCATACTGGTTGAGTTCGCGAAGACTCTCGGTTCGAAGGGCGAGAGAAAAATTCGATAAATTCTTTTAAAAGTTGATATTAAAGCTGGTCTTGGTTTCTCCGCGGTTTAAGACGCTGTCGTAGGCCACAACCTTCAGTTCGTTTGTAGCCCGTATGCTTTCGATGGAGGAAGGTAGGAAGCTGAAGTTCCACGGGTATTTGTTTACCGAGCCGGCAAAGTCCCCATTAATGAAGTAGTCGACTTTTGATATCGAGAAACGGCCTGAAATGTCAACGGCAACGACCATTTTGCCGCTTTTCCCGTAAGGTAAATTCGGTATCGGGTTGGTGACCGAGATTCTGGGGGTAAATTCCGGCCCATGCATTGAATCCGCCGCTTTCGGTATAACGGCGCTTGTTTCTTCCCCTATCCCGTTTTCCGCTACCCACTTTCTGATAGGGTATTCCCACAATTGAAACTGGGGGTCGTCGTTAGGACTAATGGGCATCGGTCCGGTAGGGTTACTTCTGTCGACCCAATATAGAATGGAGTGAATCTGTTTTACCACTCTTTCTTCCCGCATTTCAGGCGGGGTGAAGGGGGTGGCCCTTTCTCCAGTTGGTTTGTTTACAAAATAGGCTTCGCCACCTTGCCAAAAACCAGCCAGAGCCGGTTTCAGGTTTTCTTTTTCTATAGGCTCTGGTTTTTTGAAATTTTCTATAGGGTATTGTTTAAGAGCCTCGGTCATGAAGGCTTTCCAGAACGGTGCCACTATGAACCCGGCGATTTTTTTCTCCATAGGCGTGTTATCATTGTTCCCCGCCCAAGCGCCCGCTACGAAGTTTGGAGTGTAGCCGAGTATCCAGGCGTCACGGTAGTCGTTTGTAGTGCCCGTTTTGGAAGCCACGGGCCTACCTTCCACGTAAAGGGCGGAGTGAGCGCCGAACTCCGGAATTCTGGCCACGTCATCACTTAGAATATCGTTAATCATGAGGGCGGTTTGTTCCGGTAAAACTTGAATCGGGTTTGACTCGTAAGATTCTACCGTGAAGCCGTTTTTGTCTTCGACTCGCAATATTCCTTTATAAGGATTCCTCACGCCGTTTGCGGCGAATACCGAATAGGCGCCGGTCATTTCCAGAAGCGACACTTCTCCGCCTCCCAAGACCAGCGTCAGGCCGTACTGGCTGATGTTTGTAAGGCTGCTGATTCCCATGTCCTTAGCAAGCCGGAGTGAGTCTTGAAGTCCCGCAAGGTAGAGCACTTTGATGGCGGGGATGTTTCTAGATTGGGCAAGCGCGTTTTTGAAACTTATCGGGCCACGGTAAATCCCGTCAAAGTTTACCGGCATGTAGCATCTTTCTTCGTCGCCTTTCACTATCGGCGTGCCGTCGGGGTTGCAATGTGTGTCAAATTCAGTCGGGAGGTCAAAGACGGCCGTGTCCGGCGTGTACCCCTTGTTGAAGGCCGCGGAGTATACGATTGGTTTGAACGAGGAACCCGGTTGCCGTTTAGCCAAGCTTACGTTGAAGTTGCCGTCTATGTCCTTGTCGAAATAATTCCGCGAACCCAGCATTACCAGAATTTGTCCGGTTTTCGGGTCCAGAGCCGTTAGCGCGAGATTCTCGGCGTTGAAATTTTTCTCGTTGTCGACCGCGTATTTTTTTGCTAAAGCCTCGGCTTTTTCTTGAAGACCGTAATCTAAGGTGGTAATAACCTTTAGGCCTCCCTCGAGAATTTTATCTCCATAGGTTTCTTCGAGTTGCTCGCGAATATACATGACAAAGTGTGGGGCCCTGATTCCCAAGTTTTCCTGCGGTTTCCAGACCACGTTTTCCTCCATCGCCTCTCTGTACTCGTCTTTGGTGATGAATTCTTTTTCAAGCATTTTCGACAAAACCAGATTCTTCCGTATTTCCAGCTTGTCCTTGTTGTTCCCATAGGGAGAGTAGTAGCTCGGAGCGTTAGGAAGCGACGCGAGGTAGGCCGCCTCGGCCACACTAAGCTCTGACGCCTTTTTCCCGAAATATGTCCGGCTGGCCTCTTCAATACCGTAAATTGTACCGCCGTAAGGGGCGTCGTTTAAGTAAATGTTTAAAATTTCAGTTTTTGAGAGCACTCTTTCCAACCGAATCGCCAACACCCACTCTTTAAGTTTTCTAGATATTTTTTTGTCGGCGGTAAGCAGTGAGTTTTTAATTACCTGCTGAGTAATGGTGGAGCCGCCTTGGCCGAAACTGCCCGTGCCAATGTTCGCGAGAGCGGCGCGGAGGAAGGCGAGCGGTCTGACACCCCAATGTTCGTAAAATTCGCTGTCTTCAATGGCAACCGCGGCGTTTTTTATATTTCTGGATATTTCACCATCGGAGACGGTTGTGCGTTTAATGCCGCGATTGAGGTCGTAAAGTAAAATGGTGCCGGTGCGGTCGTATATTTTTGTGGACTGGCTTATTTTTCGGGTGTCAAAAGATGAAAGGTCCGGCAACGTGAACGTGGAAATCCACAAAAAAAACGCTCCGGCCGCGAACACGCTCACAATAACCATTATTAAGGCTATTTTTAAGAGACGCCGCCTTAGGAGTTTAACCCTTTTTCGTCGCATGTTGTGTTAATAATAACACGTGGTCGGTATTTTGTGTCGCAGTTCTCGGGCGAGGACAAAAAAGTTGTCATGTGATAAAGTAGCGGAATGGAAAATGAGGATAAAATCAAGGAACTTTTGACCCGAGGCGTAGAACGGATTTATCCGAACGCCGAGTTTTTGGAGCAAAAATTGCGAAGCGGGGAGAAACTGTCATTGTATCTCGGAATTGACCCCACTGGGCCGACTTTGCATCTCGGGCACCTTATTCCCATTCTGAAGCTGTTACAATTCCAGAATTTAGGACACAAAGTAACCCTTCTTGTTGGGGACTTTACGGCAACCATCGGTGACCCAACAGATAAGTTGGCCCCTCGCACCGCATTAAGCGCGAAAGAAGTCACTGCCAACGCCAAGGGATACAAAAAGCAGGCAGCTCGTATTCTAGCGTTCGAAGGAAAAAACCCCGCCATGTTGAGGCGGAACTCAGAATGGCTTAACACTTTACCTATGGCGGAAATGTTTTCGTTGCTTTCGAACTTAACGTACGCTCAAATTATCAAGCGGGACATGTTTCAGGAACGTATCAAAGAAGGGAAAGATTTGAACGCGAATGAACTTCTCTACCCAGCGTTACAGGGATATGACAGTGTTGCCATGGATGTCGACGGAGAAGTTGGTGGCAATGACCAGACATTCAATATGCTCATGGGGAGAGACCTTTTGAAGAAATTGCGCGGAAAGGAAAAATTTGTGGTTTCGATGAAAATGTTGGCTGACTCTTTTGGTAAGAAAATGGGCAAGACCGAGGGTAACAGGGTGTCTCTGGACGAGAAACCCTCAGAAATGTTTGGAAAAATCATGAGCTGGCCGGACGGCATGATTCTTCCGGCTTTTGAACTTTGCACCACTGTTCCTCTTGCCGAAATCGCTGAGGTTAAGAAGGGTTTGGAAAGCGGAGCTAACCCAAAAACCGCCAAAGAAAAACTTGCCGAGAGTATCGTGTCGCTTTACTACGGCACCAAAAAAGCTGTAAAAGCACGCGAAGCGTTTGAATCAACCTTTAGTGAGAGGAAATTGCCCGCCGACATCAAGGAGTTTAAGACGGAAGCTGGCGCGGTTCTTTCTGACTGTCTTCTTGCCGCCGGAATCGTTGCGTCAAAAGGTGAGTGGCGACGGCTTGTGGAGGAGAAAGCGGTAAGCTCCGTTGCTTCAAACGGCGGTCTGGAAAAAATTCTCGATGTCAACTTCAAAATCAGTGGCCCCGCCGTTTTCAAAATCGGCAAGCACCGGTTTTTGAAAGTGGTAATGTAAATTTTATGCGGAAGCCAAAACCGCTGTATGAAAAATTTTTCTCTCGTGATTTCTCACTACCCATTTTTGAAATATGGGGAAAAGTTGAAGGTTCGAAAAATAAATTCTGGACTACTGAAGCCCAACCCTTTTTGCCCTATATTGTGTTTCGCAATATAGGAAAAACCGTTGAAAGCTATTATGACCCGCGAGGTGTAAAGTGGATTCAAGACACCTTGATCAGTCGAAGCAGGAAGGACGATGATTTTCTCAAAGATTTGGAGAAATCGGCTTCGAAAAAAATTAAAAATCTCGCTTTGGTGTACGAACGTCAAAGGCTACTTTCAAAAGTTGAGCTGGTGTCTTTTCTTAAAGACGTCGAGGCTTATTGGCCTTGGTTTGAAGCATTGTGGTGGGCATGCGGTTCGCACTCACAAATTGGTACCCATTCAGCTTCGCTATTGAAACTCAGAGAGCAAACACAGGATTTTGTGCCGAAAAGCGATGCTTTAGTTCGAGCTTCTCTGGCGCACATTTTTCCCCGGCTCGAGAGACTATCCCACACGCTTACATTTAAGGAAGTTGTATCACAGAAACCGCCGTCGCGTGAGACGCTTCAAAAACGTTCCGTGGGTTACTTTTTGGTTGGCGGCGTCTTGAGGGTAGATGTCACTTCTTCGGATATTGAATTGGAGCAGGGTATTGCGTTTGAACAAATTGACGTGGAAACAGGCCTACGCGAGTTTAAGGGGCAGGTCGCTTACAAAGGAAAGGTTCAAGGTGTGGTTAGGGTGGTGTTGAGCGCGCGGCAGATTGATAAAGTTGAAGAGGGCAACATCCTTGTTTCTACCATGACCCTTCCCGATTTTCTACCCGCTATAAAAAATGCGGCCGCTATCATAACCGACGAAGGGGGAATTATGTGTCACGCGGCCATTACAGCGCGTGAACTAGAAAAACCATGTGTTATTGGCACCAAAATTGCCACAAAGCTGTTAAAAGACGGTGATATTGTTTTGGTGAATGCGGATACAGGCACCGTGTTCATTAAAAACTAAATACCCCTCCCTGCATTTCAGAGAGGGGCATTTAGTTTTAGAGCAAGTCAGCTTCTTCAGCGTCGCCCAAATCCGGTGAATCTTCTTCCATCAAGTCGGCGTCCAACGTTGTTTTTTCCTCCTCTTCATTGTCCATACCTTAAAAATTAATTATTTAGGACTTTCGCAGCTGGCGCATTCGATTCAGTAGAATCGCCTACTGAGTCAAGTTGCTTTGAGGTTTGGTCACCCTCCCTACGGGAGCAGTACACCTTTCACATTCTGTTGACAGAACATTCAAGGTTTTGAAGTGCTCCAAGTATTCGCGCTTCAACCTCGCTTGCGCCTTGAACTGCATCCAACTGCGAAAGTCCTATTGTTACTAATCGGTCGTTTTCCTTTATCGAACGAAAAATTTTCGATGGAAACAACCTTGGTGTCACTAGTTGTATCAAATATATATTTTTTTGCAAATAAGGGGTACCTGTGGATAAGGGAACACTTATGCAAAGCCAAGGTCGCTCGGATAGTTTTCTTCACTAAAGCGCTACGCGGGGTTGAAAATTATAGTCGGCTCACGACGAAAAATTCATAAGTCGTCCACTGCGGCGGACTCCCACAGCCAACTTCATTTTTCTGTTCGCCTCCTTAATTTTCAAACCCGCTCCGCCAACTCGTTCAGAGAACTATTCTCGCTGAGTTATCGAGATAAGAATCTCGATAGAAAGGTTATTTTCATTTGAAAATTTTCGTACCCTTTCGTATATTCGCCCCATTCGTATTTTCGTATGACTTCTTAGTGGCAAAATAGGTTAGACCCAATGCGATCGCGTCGTATTCATCGTCCTCTTTTATTTTTTTCGCAACGGTAATAAGTTTTTCCACCATGTATTTCATCTGGTCCTTGGTGCCGCGACCGTAACCCGTAACGGCGACTTTCGCTTGAAGCGGGGTGAATTCGGTGACGGAGAGACCTACCCGCGCCGCCTCATAGATAATTACCCCCCGCGCTTCGGCCACCATGAGGGCTGTTTTCTGGTTTGTGGTGAAGAAAAGTTTTTCAATCGCAAGACACTCCGGTTTGAATTCATCAATGACCTTTTCTATTTCTGCGCCAAGCTGTCGCAGTCTTTCGCTGTGAGCGGCTTTACTTGATGTTTTAAAGCACTCCGAAAAAAGCAGAACCTCCTTACCTTTGGGATTTTTTTCAAGTACGGCTATGCCGATTTTTTCGTAACCGGGGTCAATTGCGAGTATTCTCATCGCTCAAGTGTAAAGTTAAAAATTAAAAGTGCAAAGTAGGGTATACGAAGTTTGCTTTCAGTTTTTCGTTTTTAGCTTTAAACTTTCTCTATTCGGCGTTGGTGAAAACTTCCTGTACCTCATCGTTGTCTTCAAGTTCTTCAATCAGTTTGGTTAGTGTTTCGGCATCTGCTTCAGAAATCGGAATTGTGGTTGTGGGTTGCCAGTTGTTTGTTGTAGGTTGCTTTGCAAATGCCCATGCAGCAGCGCCGATACCTGCAAGCGCGAAACCATGTTTTGAAAGAATAAATTTAATTTCCTGCGCCGCTTTGTTTCGGTTGTCGGTCAAGGCTTCAATAATCATGGCACAGCCTCCCGGGCCGTAGGTTTCATAAGTAATACCCTCCATCACCACTGAATTATCAGTAGCCTTTTTGATGGCCCTTTCAATATTATCATTCGGCATGTTCTCCGTCTTGGCGCGCTCAATAATCGCCTTGAGCCCTGCCGCCTCGCGATTACCCTTGGCTTTTTTCGCTTCTACGGCAATCAATTTGCCATACTTGGAAAACGTCTTGCTCTTCTGGCCATCCGTTTTTTCCTTTTGTCTCCGAATTTGGCTCCACTTATTATGACCTGACATTTTTTATGTGATTAAAAACTTTTAACACGTCCTTTTTCCGTTTCGGGTGTTTCAATAAGGGCAACAGGGGGAATAGAATCCGTTCGAGGTCTTTCCTATTATATATAAATATCCCAAATACGTCTTTGTTTGACCTAATACCATTCATAATCGACCCCGCCGCCCGTACAAAGTGAAGTTTTGTGACCACTCCCACTAAAGGAAGTATAAAAGATTGGATCGTGGACATGATTTCTTTATCTTGGCTTTTCATAGAGAAGAACGGTTGGTTCCTGTTGGTTAGTCCGAACGAACCCTCGGCATCTATGTAGCCGGCAAGAAAGGCAATGGCGGACTTTTTTGATTTTAGGATCCAAGACTCTACCCCACCTAGTTTTGGTACCAAAAAAGCGAAGGAAGTATCGAGATAGCAACGTATGTTTGTCGCACCGTTTTTGTCTGGACCACTTATTTTTATGTGTCCGTATGTGCTAAACAAATTTAGCATAAGTTCAACTTGTTCTTGTCTCGTGCTGTTTGTGCTTACTTGAATTGTCGGGGAGTTTGGGTGAGTTTTTCTTATATGAAGGTCCCCCAAACGAAACCCGACGAGGTAGGCCTTGTCATTTTTTGTCCCATCAAAACTTTTTCTGGCGAATCTGGGTTTTGTAAGAGCTTTGCCTTGTTGGATTGTTCGGGTTTTAATCCCGAACATTTTGAGCCGTTCCATTATCGTGTTTTGGCTACAGGAGAGCTTTTTAGCTATTTGGTAAGAACTTAAATGTTTACGCAGGTATAAATCAGCCAATTCTTCCCGTGGGATTTTTATAAAATTAGGCACAGACTAAGCGTATCATACTTATTTAAAAATATAAACCCACTTTACAGCATGCATTAAAATACCCCTAGAGCATGTTCAAAAACCCTTGCCTAACCCGCAGATAACCGGCACAGCATGATATTCGACATGGCGATGTAAACGAACGCTTCGCTGTGGGAAGGATACCGTTCGTAGTCTTTGGCAAGCCGCCGGTAGAAACCGAACCAGCCGAAGGTGCGCTCCACCACCCAGCGTCTCGGGAGTACGCGGAACAACCTAACTTCGTTTCGTTTGATGATTTCAATCGTGAGCTTGCAGGTGCGCTTCATCGTTTCAATGAGCCTCCCCGTGTAGCCCTGGTCGGCGAAGATTTTCTTGATGCGTTTGAACTCTGCCCGCACTTTGATGAGTATCGTTTCGGCGCCAACTCGGTCCGAGAGCGATGCTTCATGCACCACTACCTTGAGGAGGAGTCCCAGCGTATCGGTAACGATATGACGCTTCCGTCCATTCACCTTCTTTGCCCCATCAAAGCCGGAATATCCAATGTTTGCAACGATTTTCACCGATTGACTGTCAATGATGCCCGCTGACGGCTCAGGGTTTCTTCCTTGATGTACCCGAACGGAAATGCGCAGTTCGGTATTCATGCGCTCAAAGACTCCCTCGTTGTGCCAGCGTACAAAGCGGGTGTATACTGTTTGCCAGTTGGGAAAGTCGTGTGGCAGAAGCCGCCACTGACAGCCGGTGCGTGAGACGTAGAGAATGGCGTTGAGGATGTCCCTCCTGTCGTAGCGGGGAGGACGACCACCTCCGCCTTTCACGCATGTATTTCTCGCTTCTGGAATGAGAATCGCGATACGTTTCCATTGACGGTCGGTGAGGTCGGAATCGTACGCAAGGCGAGACACGGGAACGAGTTGTGACATCATATGGGTATATCTTTGAACTGGTATACCCATATGATACCGCAACACAAATCAAACTCCCGCAAGGGTTTTCAGACATGCTCTAGACATTACCGGCAAAGCCAAGGTCGCGAAGGACTTTGATTTTAACAAACTTTTCAAAAGCGATAGTGGCAGGAAAAGCAAAATTATCGTTTTTCACGGCACAATAAAGGATTTGAACGGCAAGTCGGTCAGTTTCCAAAAATCGTTTATCGTTCACCGAGGCGACTTTTATCTGGGCGTGAAATCAGAACCGTCGTTCGCGCCGACCAACACGGATATAAACGTTCGAGCCAAAACTGTCGATACCAAGGGTGTCTCCGTCCCGATGGATAACATCAAATTAACCGCGAGTAAGGTTGAGTGGAAATCATCTAGACGGCAAGAAGTCGATGGCGGGTTTTACAGTAACTATGAGAGGGTCCTGATACCGGTCGAAGCAAGAAATCTTTCGACCGGCGGAAATGGGGACGGGAGTGTTAAGCTTTCGTTTAAGAATCCCGGAGAATACCAGATTAGTCTTGCTTCTACGGACAGGCGAGGTAATACAATCAGTGCGGACAGCAGCGTCTACGTTTACGGCTCTGGTTCAGCCAGCGTTCAACCGAAAAATAACGAATCCCTTGATGTAACGGCTGAAAAGACACAACTCGAAGTGGGGGAGAAAGCGAAAATCATTATCAAGTCGCCGTATACGCAAGCGAAAGCTCTCATCACTGTCGAGCGCGGACAGATATTCACTTATGACATTGTCACCGTTGACCGAAATTTTTATGAATATGAAGTGCCGATAACCGAAGCGTACGTGCCGAATGTTTTTGTGTCCGTACTACTTCTCTCTCCCGAGCCTGAAATAAAATTCGGCCAGATCGAATTTGAAATCAACACTACGCGTAAAGCTTTGAAACTTGAAGTTGTAACCGATAAACCGACATACCTACCCGGAGAAAAAGTGACGCTTTCTCTTAAAACCGCCAACTATCGGGGTGAGCCGCAACCGGCGGAAGTGTCCGTTTCGGTGGCCGACCTAAGTGTTTTGGCGCTTAAAGGCAACCCCATGAAGAACCCATTGGAATTTTTCTATCGAGGCCTGCCGCTGCGGGTGACCACCGCGAGCAATATCAAAAATATTCTGGAACAAGCCGAAATTCCCAAGGGTACCAAGGGAGGAGACGGCGGCAATCCGTCTGATTTGGCAAAAAGAAAACGTGGCGAGTTTAAAGATACCGCCTTTTGGGAGGGACAGGTAACGACTGACGCTCGCGGCATGGCCACTGTTTCTTTCACGCTTCCCGACAATTTAACCCGCTGGCAGATTGAGTCTGTGGCTATTACCCGCGGAACATTGGTGAGGGTCGATTATAAAGAGTTTGTGGCAGCTAAAAAGCTGATGGCGGTGCCTCTCGCTCCGCGCTTTGTCGTTCCGGGTGACGAATTTTCAATCGGCGCCAATGTCTTCAATCAAACCGACAGTTCACAACCTTTGAGCATTACGATTGAAAGTCCGACCTTGGCGCTTTCGGGGGACGTGAAGTACTCGACTAATTTGAAGGCCGGTGAATCGAAAACTTTTTACTTTACGGTCGTCGCGCCCAAAGAAAAGGAAACAGGCGAGCACTCGTTCACGCTTTCAGCCAAGAACGGCAATTTTGAGGATACGGTTGAACGTACAATCCTCATTAAGAGAAACGAGACCTACGAAAGCGTGGCTACCGCGGGTGTGACCAAAACCGACAAAGCCGTCGAGTATATTTTCGTTCCCGAAGAGGTTTTGAACGACCGAGGTGGCGTAACTGTTCGAGCGCAAGCGTCGCTGGCTTTCTTCCTAAAAGACGCGATTTCTTATATGGCGCAATTCCCGTACGGTTGCAGCGAACAAATGGCCAGTAAACTCGCGATGCTCGCCGTACTCCAAAAAACCAACTCACTAAAAAATATCGGTAGCCGGTTCGCCATTCCATCGGTTCAGTTTGAAGGGGTGAGCTACACGCTTGATGAAGCGGTTTCTAGAGGTCTTTCCCGCATTTACGAAAACCAAGTTACGTCAGGAGGCTTTGCCTACTATCAAGGACTAGAACCGAGTGTATCCCTTTCAACCCACATTTTGGGCGTACTTGTTGAACTTAAGGCGGCTGGCTTTAAAGTTTCGGAAGACGTTCTTTCTCGTGCGGCGGAATATGTTTCGAGCACCTTAGCAAGTCGGGGTACACTTTATTACACGCAAAATGCAACCGAAATCGACAATCTGATTACGGCAGCCTACAATCTCGCGCGGGTGCAGAAACGGCCTGCCAGTTTGAGTCAGATTACAAGTATTATTCGTACCAGAGTGTCTCCCGCGTACCTCGGCGATACCATTTCAAGCAGCGCGCTCGCGTATTTGGCGATGCTTCTGAAAAACGAACCCATTCTTGCTTCGCTTGAAAGCGGTGTTTGGAAAACCTTGGATAACAGAATTGACATTGACTCGCGTGGGGCATATTTGAAATCGAACCAGAAGAATATCTTGTGGGAGTACTATGAAACCCCCATTAAAAATACCGCTTTGCTTATCAGGGCTATTTCAGAGCGAGGCGTGGAACACACGCAGGTTGACAGCATGTTGCGCTGGCTCTTCGCCAGCCGCGACAAAGCCGGAGCGTGGGGCGGCACCAACGCGACCCTTGCCGTTATTGACGGCGTGGTGCAGTATCTTGACTGGAGCAAGGAAGGGCAGTCGCAGTTTAGTTTAAACGTACTACTCGACAACGAGCCGGTGGGGAAGCACGACTTCAAGGGTGATTCTTTGTTTGCCAAGTTTGAAAAGTTCTTGCCGATTTCCGGTTTTGAAAAGAATAAAAACCACCGTCTGTCGTTCGAGCGAAGCAATGTAGTCGGCGCGGCGACCAATTTCTACTACGATATCGGTATGACCTACTACTTGCCGGTTGAAAAGTTGCCGCCACGCGATGAGGGTGTGGCCATATTCCGTACCTATTACGCTTTAACCGATACCGAAAAAGAACACCCGCTTTCGGAAGCCAAAGTCGGTGAGGTACTACGTGGAGAGATTCGTGTCATCACGCCGAAACCTCGCTCGCTTTTCGCCATTGAGAGTTTCATTCCGGGAGGGATGGAACTGGTGAACTTTAATCTTGATACAGAAGATGAGTCAGTCTTGAATCGTGGCGAAAGTAGGGGGGTGGGTATCAACACGGGCAGCGGGGAAAATGAGCCGTCATTTTTCGCGAGATTTTTTGGCAGTAACGCCGCCGCGACAAACGCGGCCTATGACACCTCATTACCGCGAATTTTTGCGGAGGACGCGGCAAAGAAAGACGCCATCCAGAAATTGTACCCCGACTTCAAGGAGCTTCATGACGACAGGCTTTTCCTCTTTAGCCAAACATAAGAACCAGCTTTCCCACTCCCACCGAACCGGAATGTTGGGCGAACTCTGTACCCCATTTGTTCCCGGGAATTTCAATAAGGTGTCGGAGAAAGCCGGCCTCTTCCGAAGTAAGGTTACCGTAAGGGTCGAAGCGCGAGATCCTTTCATGGACGATCACCGCACCGGACTTCACTTCCAGTGGGATGTTTTTTCCTTGGAGTCCTATTACGGCCTCTCCAAATCCGTCATGGCTAACGTTGAAACTGATCTCTAAAGGAGGCAGATAATAACCAAATTTTGCCTGCGTTTGGAAAAGAAGAAATCTCGTTAAAGTTAGCATGGCAATCAGAAGATTGTCTTGCGCATTTCGGGTTTCTTCCAGTTCCTCTCTGGTTTTTCCGACGGCGAGCGAAATTAGAGTTGCAATTTCAGCGGACTCAATTGGTTTAGTAGAGGCACTCATAATATATCGGTTTTGATTCTTTGTGCGGAGGTTTAACTTGCTATGTATTAGCACTGCGGTATCTGTAAGTCAAGTTTTTTGTTGTATAATTGTAGTCAATGAATAAATGGGCGACCTTTTTGCTTTTCACTCTAACCGCTTTGGGCGGAATATTTTTTGTTGTCGCCCCGCTTTCGGTTCGAACGGTTCTCGTAAGGGCTGGCCAGACAGTGGGGTCTCAGCCGGCCTCCGTATTTTTTATCGAAAGCTCAAAACCGGAAGTTTTGAAGCAGACCGTCGCATTGGCTGGCCCGACTGGACGCAAGCTACGGATTCTTATTGTGCCGGGGCATGACGATGAATTTTCCGGTACGCAGTATAAGGGTGTGAGAGAGGCCGACATGACGCTTCCGCTTGGCAAGGAGTTGGCGCGGCTACTTTCGGAAGAGAATAAATTCGACGTCATTCTTTCGCGTGACGATAACGGTTACATGCCCGAACTCGCGTATTATTTCAGAGAACAAGAAGACGAAATTCTGGATTTCGTGGCGTCGAAGAAGAAGATTATGAACGATTTGGAAGCGGCCGGAAAAGTTTCCCTAATGATTGATGGGGTCTATCACAACGCCGCCCCCTCACCGGTCGTGGTACGGCTATACGGTATCAACAAATGGGCGAACGAGAACAATGTCGACTTGGTGGTTCACGTGCATTTCAACGATTACCCTCGTCGAAACCGCGCTTCTCCCGGCACTTATTCCGGTTTTTCGATATACGTACCCGAACATCAGTTCTCGAACGCTCGTTCAAGCAAAGGCATTGCCGAGGCGGTTTCGAAACAACTGCAAACATATTATCCTCCGAGCAACATGCCAAAAGAGGGACAGGGCGTCGGCGTGGTGGAGGACCAGGAGCTTATCGCCATCGGCGCGTTTAACACGCTTGACCCCGCTTCGATTCTCATTGAGTACGGCTATATTTACGAAACACAGTTTTTAAACCCGACCATACGGAGTAAGGTTATTGAGGACCTCGCCATTCAAACTTATATCGGTATTCATAATTTTTTTGGCGTTAGTCTTCCAAAACTCGCGGGTAAATACAATACTGCGCTTTTGCCGCACACTTGGCGAGACGTGGTTGCCGCGGGTACTCAGCACAATCCGTCGATCCTATCGCTTCAGGCGGCGTTGGTACTCGAGGGAGTTTATCCGCCGGACGAGTTTGATGACCATGCCTGTCCGCTTGCCGGAACTTACGGAGCTTGCACCAGAAAGTCGCTTATAGCTTTCCAACAAAAATATAATCTTGACGGCGCTTCCGGAAAACTGGGGCGGGAGACGATACGAAAGTTGAATGAGTTGTATGGGGAGTAATCACCTTTTTGTAATTCAAAAAGGTGAGAATTAAGAATTAGGATTTAGGAATTACGTATTTGTCGGGCTGCCGGGAATCGAACCCGGACCGCATGCACCCCATGCATGTATACTACCACTATATTACAGCCCGTTTTTTTAATTTATTTACCGCATGGCCACCATATTATCCGAACGCTCAGGTCGGGCCCCGACTTTCGACGTCGGGCAGCCTGTTTAACCGTTACATCATACACGAATTTTTACAATAAAAAAGGCGCTTATGGGCGCCCACTGAAAAGAAAGCGGTATTCAGATTGTCGTTATCAAAAATTTGTGCTCACGCTTATCGCGTTCGAATCCGGCCTGTCTAAGCTTTTCTCGCAAGCCCGAAAGGCTTCTCCATACAGTGTCTTTTTCATAGATGGTGTTGGTGTCGAGAAGCATCGCGACATTCACGATACCGCGTCGTTGTAGAAAGGCGCCGGCCTGCCGATTCAGTTTCAACTCGACTCTTCCTGCGAATGTAAAAACGTCCATCTGCTTGAGTTGCGCCCGTGTCATTTTGATTTTTTTCATAGGTCACCTATTCAGTTTCTTTTCGAAGAATAACCCAATGACTCTTTTAACGCAAGCTAGCGCTGGGCTAGCGAAAAGAAAACGCCACCCAATTTGTTTGGGTGGTAGGTTGATTATATTCACACAATCAGCCGATTGTGTGGAACGGATGCCTCGTGGAAGCCTTTGCGCCATTCTTCCGCAAGTCCCATGTTTGTGGGTGTGTTGTACAGACAGTATCCGTACGGGTTGTCATTTTCTATTCCGCCTCGAAGTCTGGCTTCGCGTCCCTCTTGATATGCGAATGCCTGTCTCCATCCTTTCTGCCATGCAAATGTTTGGCGGGCGTGTTGGAAACAAGGTCCGTCCTGAAGAGGTACATTGATTTTGTACTGGAGCGCGCCAATCGCTTCCAGTGAAGCATCCGTAAGAAGTATGCGCTTATGTTTGCGGTTTTGGGCCGTTACCAGTGATTTTATTCGGTTTCTCATAATTTCCCACCCCTGGAAATCAAACTTGTTCCATCATACACGAATTTTTGCAATAAAAAAGCGCGACATGGTGTGTCGCGCCGCGCTGGTTTTAACCAAGCTCAAAATCTGAAGTCCCACTGGTTCCCGACTCGCGCCGGCCGGACATCACCCAACTTGAGTTTGTCGGGATTGGCGACTTCTTTCGCTGGAATCCGGACGAGGACGGAGCCGCCGTTGCGTGTGAGCATAAAGTCAAAATACGCCGGTTGCCCTCCGGTATCGGTAGTAAAAGACATACCGGCAATTGCCAGTGGTCCTTGCTTCAGTATCTTGTCTGCAAGGTCGCCCTGTAGCGGCTGGCCGGGAGCGAACGACACCCCCAGAAAGAATGAAATCATGCTTATCGACAGTAGCCCCAAAGTCAGAAAATATTGGTTTGGTATTCTTTTTCCTCTGGTAACGATGCCGGCGAAGACCGAAAAAGCGACGATGGTGATAAGAGGGAACACGACTACCCAGTTATAGGTCTGCATACGGATTTCCTTTTTTTGTTGATGTTTCGGATTTGAGGTCTGGTCTATGTTTAGCCTAAATTACTTATTTTGTCAATAGACTGCGATTCGGGGTATTGGCGTATACTGTTTGGTATGTCGAAGTTTGAAGAGCTATATAAACGTTTGAATCCCGCCCAGAAAAAGGCGGTGGACGCGATTGACGGGCCGGTCATGGTTATCGCGGGGCCGGGGACGGGGAAGACCTCGATACTGACGCTTCGAATCGCCAATATTTTAAAACGCACGGATACGCCGCCGGACGCTATTTTGGCGTTGACCTTCACCGAGTCCGGCGCGTACAACATGCGTCGCAAATTGGTGGAAATTGTCGGAAGCGCCGGTTACAAAGTAAACATTTCGACTTTCCACGGATTTTGTAACGGCATCATCAAAGAATACCCCGAACGTTTTCCCCGAATTATTGGTTCGACCGCTATGACCGACATTGACCAGATTAAGACGATAGAAAAAGTTATTGCCGATTCCGAGCTTGAATTGCTGCGGCCTTACGGCGATTCGCTTTACTATGTCAGGCCGGTTCTTGGCGTCATTAAATCTTTGAAGCGTGAGGGTTATGGTACGGAGGAACTTAAGCAAAGTATTAAGCAACAGGAAAAAACTTTTGCCGCCATACCCGATTTAATTCATGAAAAGGGGGCGCATAAAGGCAAAATGAAGGGTGAGTACATCAAAGAAAAAGAACATATTGAGAAAAACAAAGAACTGCTGAAACTTTTTGAGGGTTACGAAGCGGCGATTGGGAAGAAAAAGCAGTATGACTACGAAGATATGATCGTTGAGGTGATAAAGGCTCTTCGCGCCGAGTCGGAATTTTTGCTTATTTTGCAGGAAAGCTATCAGTATATTTTGGCCGATGAACATCAAGACGCCAATAACGCGCAGAACGCTATTTTGGAGTTGCTTTCCAATTTTCACGCAAGTCCTAACCTGTTTATCGTGGGCGACGAGAAGCAGGCAATTTTTCGGTTTCAGGGCGCGTCGCTTGAAAACTTTCTGTATTTCAAAAAGCTATATCCCAAGGCGTTGTTGGTAAATTTGGAGGAAAATTATCGCTCTCAACAAGGGATTTTGGACGCCTCACACAGCTTGATAGAAAAGAACGTGGCACCCGAGGCGTTTGTCCGCGTAAAGCTTAAATCCAACAGCCAGCACAAGCCGGCGGCCGTAACCGTGCACGGATTCCGCACGGAGGATTTGGAACATTTCTTTATCGCGAGCGATATCAAAAAGAAAATTGCCTCCGGAACCAAGCCGGAAGATATCGCCGTGTTGTATCGGGACAACCGCGACGCTTTTCCAATCGCCGCTTCTTTGGAGCGCTTGGGCGTGCCGTGCAAAATTTTGTCCGACCAAGATATGCTTCGGGATACGCATATCCGAAAACTCATTTTGATTTTCCGCGGTTTTTCCAACTTGGCGGATAATGAAGCGCTCGGAAAACTTTTGTTCGTGGATTTTCTGGGGCTCCATACTTTGGAAGTGTTCAAGACTTTTCAAAAGGCCAAAGACGAACGAAAGCCGCTTCAGGAAGTGTTGCAAGACGTGTCGCCGGAATTTTTCAAAAGACTTGTCGGCTGGGCGAGTCTCGCCAAAAATAAACCCTTCGCGGAGGTTTTTGAAACGGTGGTTCGTGAGTCCGGTTTTTTGGCGGACGCTTTGAAGAGCGACCAGTCGCTTGAGCGCTTGCGGGTTCTCGAAGCTTTTTTCGTCGAAATCAGAAAGCTTTCAAGCGGTGTGAAGGAGTATTTTCTGACGGACTTTGTGGAATATCTCAATTTGGTGGACGACCACGGACTGCTTATTAAGTCCGCCGGCGCGAGTGACTTTTCAAAAGGAGTGCGGCTTATGACGGCTCACAAGTCCAAAGGGCTTGAGTTTGAGCATGTCTATATCGCGGGTTGTTTTGACGGTCACTGGGGCAACAAGAAAGATAGAAAGTATTTTCACATACCACTTTTGGGCGGTGGTGATGAATCGGGTGGCAGGATAGAAGATGAACGACGGTTGTTTTACGTGGCCTTGACCCGCGCCAAGCAGACGGCTTCCATAAGTTACGCCACGGAAGGCCGTGAGGGTAAGGAGCAGTTGCCTAGCCAGTTTATAGAAGAGATTACACCAGAACTTCGGGAGGTCGCGGACTCCGCGTCGGTTCTGAAAGCTTATGAGGCGATACCCGCCTTTAATTTTAGCGAAAAAGTTGCGTCAAAAATCTCAATTACCGATAAGGAATATATTAAAAAACTTTTTCTTGAAAAGGGAATGTCGGTGACTGACCTTAATAATTATCTCGGCTGTCCGTGGCGATACTTTTTCGTCAACCTTATTCGCGTGCCGCAATCGCAAACCAAACATCAGGTGTATGGTACCGTAGTACACGAAACACTTCAGTCGTTTTTCAATAAATATCGCGAAGAGGCGGATATGAGTCGCAAGGAACTTTTGGAGTTATTCGAGCATAACTTGGGTCGGATGCCTCTCGCTTCGGCCGATTATAAAGAGTTACATCTTAAAGGTCTCAAGTCTCTTGGTGGCTATTATGATACGTACAAAAACACGTGGTGGAGAAACGTTATTACCGAGTACAACATCAGGGGCGTGCATTTACCCGTTACAGTTGGCGACGATTTGTATGATATTTTGCTTAAAGGTAAACTCGACAAAGTTGAGTTTTTGGATGAAAGCGGGGTTCAACCCCACACCAAAACTGAAAAAAGAAAGTCTGCGAGCAAATTAGGTTTTGTGCCAGACGCGTTGTCATTTGGCATGAGTAACTCTGTTGGTTTTGGTGTGGGGGTAAATGTCGTGGACTACAAAACCGGCAAGGCGAAATCCCGAAATGAACTTGAGGGCAAAACCAAAAACGCCGACGGAAATGAAAAGCGCCAGCTTGTGTTTTATAAACTACTTCTCGGTCTTGATGAAGCAAAACGTTACGAAATGAAAAGTGCCGAGCTTGATTTCACCGAGCCGGACGGAAAAATGCGCTACAAAAAAGAGCGTTTTGAAATCACAAATGGAGAAGTGGAAGAACTGAAATCCGTCATTGCTCGGGTGGCGGGGGAAATCGTGAATCTTGAATTTTGGGATAAGACCTGCGGAGAAAAAGATTGCGAGTATTGTATTCTCAAAAATAATGTTAAGTTTGGCGAATTAGGCGAATCTGCTCAAGAGAATGATTGATGTTACGGCCATGACCATGCCGATGACTTCATAGATGTTTAATTTTTCATGAAAGTAAAGGATTCCGATGAAAACGAGCAGCACTGAGGTGGTAAGAGCGTAGATAATGCCGAGAGAGGACAGCTTGATGTGTTTCATTACGTAAAACCAGCCGAAAGCCGTTGAGGCGTAAACAATAAATCCAACGATAAACCATTTTGTCTCGATAAACTTTTGCCCGCTTCCCGAAAGCTTGATGAAAAAATCACCAATTACCCCAAGAATACTTAGAAGAACAACTATGACAATGGGATTCATCGTTTAGGAGTGACCAATAAATGGATATTGAGTTTGATTTATTTTTCCGACAATAGTAAGTCCAAAATTTCTTTCATCATGGCGTATTGGAACGCGCCGCCGATGTCCACTTTCCGTTTGCCGGAATCGATGGTCAGGACGCTCGAAGAGCCGGGGGGCAACTGTCGCATGATGTTTTGGTTTATTTCTCCAAGCTTTTGTTCCGCGGCCGGTGAGAGAGTTTTGTTTAGCACCAAGACTGTATTTGGCGTACCGTTCACGCCCGCCTTGAGACCGTCGCTATAATCCGCTTTGACTTTTTCGGTGTATTTACCGCTGTCCAGACAGGTTTGAAAAGCCTGTACGTCAAGCCCGATTTGCCCCGCGATTACGGGTAATTTTGCGGGGTCCAATCCGTTGTTAGCGGGTGTAATAGCGAAAATTCCGTTGACGTAGTCCCAAAAAGCTTTGTTACCGCCCATTTCAGCGGCGCATTCCGTTGCCTCGGCTTCTTTTGGTGCTTTAGGGTGAATGTCGAGCGGGAAGTGGCGGTAGACCCAAGCCACTTTTCCGTCCTTGCCGTATTCGTCAAGAAGAGTTTGCATGGTTTTGTGAAAAGATTTGCAGAAAGGACACTCAAGGTCGGAGTATTCAACCATGATAATCGGCGCGTTTGGGTTACCCAGTATGTGGTCGTTTAGGTCAACGGGTCGCGAAGATATGTTTGTCGTGTTTGACACGGGTGCTTGCTCCACGGGCTTTTGGAAAACGCTTTTCACTTCTCCCCCACGGGTGATAAAAATTGCTCCACCGATAATAATGCCGGCGACAACAATCGCGATAGGGACAGTCAATACGTTTTTTTCTTTTTCCATCGGTGTGAAGTTATTTAGTGTAATGATGATATTCTAGCACACAAGAGGTTTTTGTCCGTATGAAAGAAAAACACCCCATTGGGGAGTGTTTGGCAATAAGTTTGGCTGCAGGGCATACACCCATCTTTAGTCCAACACCCGTTCCGAGTAAACCACAAGCCGTTCGCTGTAGTTTTTAGTCTTGGGATTCCATACACCGTCGCAGGTGATGAGATTAAGGCGGGCGGTTGTCGTAGTTTGGTCAAAAATTCTATCAAGCGGGGCTTTCGTGTCGTCATATACCTCTTTTTTGGCGACGCGGAAATGAATTTTTCGCCCCGTCTCGTCCAATACATACACGTCGTCACCTTTTTTCAGCAGGGAAAGTTTGGCGAAAACCGCTTTGTCGTCTTGGGCCGTGTCGAGGTGCCCGGCAATAACCGCGCTTCCTCTCTCTCCCGGCCTCGGTCCGTATTTATACCAACCGACATCCACAAAGTTGGTCGGTAAGCCCATGCGGCCGTTCTTGTCGATACCGACAACCTGAACAAGGGCTGAGACATTTATTATCGGAATAGAAAGCTCTTTCGGCGCGTCAACCTTCGGTATCAGTTTCGGTTTTATAAAGTTTTTTTCAACGTAGGCAAAAGCAAAATAAGCACTGATTATTCCAGTTGCCATCACGAAAGAAAAAATCGCCGCGCGCGATTTTGAATTATGCCACCACGGTTTTTTAGCGTTACTCATTTTATCTGTCGATTTTTTTGATTACTTTCCCTCCACTTCCAGCGATGGGGAGTCTCGGCGCGGTGGGAGAGAGTGGGGCGGACGCTACGGCGCTCGCGTTGTCGGTCTTCAGGTCGTAGCCGTATACATAGTAGGGTACTGCCGTCCCCATCAAGTATGTGTCGCTTCTTGTTGAACGAATGGCGGTTGTCGCGGCGAACCCAACTACCGGTAAAATAATGACGGTGAGGGCCAAATAATATAAGATTTTTTGAAACGCAGTTTTCAAATTAAGAAACGCAAGACCTTAAAATACCACAAAAATTTAGAAAGGCAAGGTGTGGGTCATCGCCGTTTCAGTGGTTTTTTCCCAATTGGACGGGTCAAGTTTTATGTCCTTAACAACAGTACCTTCGCGATATTTTACGTGTTTGTTTTTTAGGGCGTACTCGTACAACTCTTTGGTAATTTTCACGTCCTCAAGACAGTATTTGACGACTTTATCTTTCTCGCCGTTTCTCCACCAGACTACGGCCTCAAGTCCATGAGCTGTTTTATTTTTTCCGAGAGTGGCTTCGGCAATGTCATCAAGTTTGATGCGGCGCCCTAGGCTCGCGCGGATTTCTTTTAATAGGTCGACACTTTTTATTTTCGACAAATCGCCGGGGTAGTATTTGTTGAGGAGAGGGATGTCAAAGTGGTCCGAGTTGTAGCCGATAAGCATGTCGGTTTTTTCCAAAATCGGCCAGAGTTTGCCGAGGTCTTCTTCTAGGTAACTCGAATAACTGTCGGTTTCCGAGTCGTGAACGCAGACAACTGAAAGAGCGAGTTTCGCGGGGTCGTTCGAGCCGACGTCCGAAAAAAGGTTTGAAGTTTCGATGTCGAAAGTTACTTTTCTCATGCAATACGAAAGTTATGCGAATTTATACGAAATAATACGAAAAATACAACTTAGCTCCAAAACAGTAACAGCATTATATCAGAATATAATCTTGTGAATATCGGCAAACTCATTCCTCAGTCTGCTTTTCGGGCAGTTTAGTTTACTCCGTAAATCCAGAGCGGGGGGATATTTCTCAACACGAAGGCGGTTTTTCGTATCGGGAGGTTTTTGTAAATGCGTTTTACCACCGGCGGCATGTAGGTGAAGAAACGGAAAATCGTTCCGGTGTCGGTTTGTTTTTTGATTGAAGCAAGAAGTCGGTCATTGATCGCTTCCTCGAAAAAGGGCAGTCCTGAAATAAGCAAGTCCAATTTCGAAATGCCGTGTTTCAAGAGCAGGGTATCTAAAAGTTGGGCGTTCGCGTTTTCGACGGTAACTCTCGCTCCGAATTTTCGTCGCAAATTCTCCACGTATGACTTTTCAAGTTCAACCAAAACTATTTTAGTGTTCAGGGCGCACTTCTTTACCAGTTCCGTGGTGAATACTCCCGTACCGGGACCGAGTTCCATTACCGTGTGAATTTTTGAAAAGTCAATACCCTGCATCATAGCGTGACCGGCAAAAACCGAACTCGGTGTAATCGAAGCGTTTCTGAGGGGGTTTTTGAAAAAATTTTTGGCAAACAAAAACGCGTCTTTGCGCTCGCGCTCCGGCGTTTTCGGGCAAGTGTTATTCATGGGTTGCGAGTAGTGGAAAATTAAACGGTGAGAATGAATTTCGCCACCTCGTCTTCCGCCAGTACTTTCTCTTCGGCAGTTTTTAAGTTCTTAATTTTTAGTTTTCCGCTTTCTACTTCTTCTTCGCCCACGCAGATGACGAACGGCACGCCTTGTTTGTCGGCGCGCTTAATTTGGTCGCCGACTTTTTTGCCGGAGTAGTCCACAACGACGGAAATGTTTTTGGCGCGTAGTTTTTGTGCCAGCTCTTGAGCATAGTCGACATGTTCCGCTCCTACGGTGCAAATAACCAATTTGGTTGATGTTTTAAAAGCGGGGAGTAGATTGTAGGTTTCCAAGACGTCACGCATGGTTACGTCTCCCATGCCAAATCCCACCGTCGGTACTTTTTCCTGTTCGAAAATTTCAAGCAGGTCGTCATAACGTCCGCCGCCGAAAAGCGCGCGGCGGTTCGCCGGATTTAGGTCAAAGACTTCGAAGACGATACCCGTGTAGTAATCGAACCCACGCATCAGAGTTTGGTCAAAGACTACGTTTGTAATACCAAGTTTTTCAAGTGCTTGTATCAAAGTTTTAATTTCTTTAATACCATCATGAAGTTTCGCGTCTTCAGGCAGTCTTTCCACGAACTCTTCAAAGTTTTTGGAGCTAAGCAGGGTAAGAAGAAAATTGTCTTTTTCGCCCACGATATCGGTAATCATTTTGCCAAAAACCTCGTGAGAAACTTTTTCCTTTCTATCAATCGCTTTAGCGACTTTTCCGGCGGTTTCGGTCGTAAGGCCCATCAAGGTTTTTAAAATGTAATTTACGACTTTGCGGTTATTGACCCTAATTTCAAATTGGTTGTCCGTAACGCCGAAAGCGCGCATTATTTCCGAGGCGAGTGAAATGATTTCCACTTCGGCTTGAATACTCTCGACGCCGAAAATATCGACATTTAATTGCCAGTGTTCGCGCAGACGTCCGCGCTGGGGTTTTTCATAGCGAAAGAGATTGGGTATTGAATACCAACGGATAGGGAAGCTAAGCTCGCGGCGTTTGGCGGCCACCATGCGAGCCACGGTGGGCGTCATTTCGGGTCGAAGCGTCACCTCGCGGTCGCCACGGTCCGCGAAGGTGTATGTTTGCTCGTTGACGATTTCTTCGCCCGATTTGGCACGATAGAGTTCCGCTGGTTCAAGTACCGATGCGCCGTATTCTTGATAGCCGAATTGCTTGGCCACTTTTCCCATCACGCCAAAAATATAGTTCTGAACGAATTGGTCTTCGGGATAAAAATCCCGCACGCCTTTGTAGGATTCGGTTGAAAGAGATTTTTCTTCATCCTGCTTTGCCATTGGCATATTGTAGCAGAACTGGCACGTTCTTGGCCAATGAAAAAGCCCCGCTTGCGCAAGGCTTAGTTGTTTTTCTTCCGTCATTATTCCCTGTGGGCGAATGCTTCTCGTACGTCTATACTCAGAAGTGACAACAGGAGGCCGATTTCGGCAATCGAGACCACCGCCAACGTGAAGCTCAAGATACCGACAAACAGGAAACCGATGCCTGCCGTCGGTATCCAATCGGTGAGAATCCGGAAGAACCTGACGGTGAAGAAGTATTCCAGACAGCCTGAAATAATAAGGATTGCGAGAAGGGGAACGTTGATAAAGAGCGTGTTTTTCATAAAATCCTTTAAAGACAAATTCCACTATTTTCTACTTTATCACTTTTTCCCCGACTGTCAAAACGAGCTATATATGCTCATGTATATCTTCTATGGTACAATTTAGTAATGAGAAAGTGGGATAAAATACGCGAACAAGCGATAGTGCTTCGGGTTCAGGGTAAAACATATCCGGAAATCCAAAACGCATTGGGAATTAAAGTTCCAAAAGGAAATCTTTTTTACTGGTTTCAGGATATAAAGTTAACTCCGGAACAAGCGGAAAAAATTCGACAGCAAAATTTGCGATCGCTTGTTGGGACGAGAGTGAAAGCTCATGCCGCACTCAAACAGAAGCGTGAAAAGTATCTTGCTTCGGTGACCGATAGAGTTAAGGACTTTGCTTCTGTTCTGAGCAGTAAGAAGACGGCGAAAGTGGCTTTGGCGGTTTTGTACATAACCGAAGGTTCAAAATCTCAAGGGAGTATTTGTTTTGGAAATTCCGACCCGTACATTATTAGTTTATTTTTGCATCTTCTTCGGTTTTGTTATAATATCGATGAACAAAAATTGCGTTGTACTGTTCAGTGTAGAGCCGATCAAAATATTGAAGAACTTGAAAGTTTTTGGATGAGAATTACCGGTGTTAGTAAAGAGTTATTTTCCAAAGCGCAGATTGACCCTCGGACTGTTGGAAAGCCAACCAAGAAAGCCCATTATAAAGGTGTTTGTAGGATTCAATATTATTCCGCCGACATTTCCCTGGAGTTACGCGCAATTACTAAAGTGATGCATAATGGGCCTATAGTTCAGTGGTAGAACGCCGCTATGGCATAGCGGAGGCGGGAGTCCGATTCTCCCTAGGTCCACAAAGAGATACTTCTTGAGTTAATGGTAATTTAAGCAGTCTAAAACCACCCTCCCGTGTTAGCCTGTATGTATAGCAGAGCTAACAACTACACACTATGCGTAAAAAAAGTGCCT
>Ga0209211_10002829_pt1 | contig 29200 bp, 34 predicted proteins | sample RifGroA2_FD_183992 | JGI IMG/M metagenome (GOLD analysis project Ga0209211, IMG submission 183992) | Groundwater microbial communities from Rifle, Colorado, USA - Groundwater A2 (SPAdes) (version 2) | ecosystem: Environmental > Aquatic > Deep subsurface > Groundwater | place: Rifle, Colorado...
TACTTTGCCGAGTATCTAGCAAAGAACAAGAAGAATCGGGTTACTCCCTTCCCGCGCAAGAAAAACTTCTTCGTAGTTACGCCGAAAATAAGGGTTTTGAAGCAACCAAAATATTTACGATCTCGGAATCAGCAAGTGGTAAGAAGCAACGAGAAACGTTCAACTTAATGTTTGCGTTCGTTAAAAAGAATAATATCAAGATAATCGTTATCGAGAAGGTTGACCGATTTACGCGCAACTTCAAAGACTCGGTCGATATGTATAAATGGCTCGAAGAAGACGAAGAGCGACAGCTTCACTCCGTCAAAGATTCCATTATTCTCCATAAAAATTCTCGTTCGCAGGAAAAGCTAAATTGGGACATACGCGTCGTATTTGCCAAAAACTACATCGACAACTTATCCGAAGAAGTAAAGAAAGGACAAAAGGAAAAAATCGCTCAAGGTTGGCTTCCGACGAAACCTCCTATTGGGTATAAGACTGTTGGCGACAAAGGCCACAAAATACATATTATTGACGAAAATACTGCTCCGTTAGTCAAGAAAATGTTTGAGTGCTACGCTACAGGAAATTATTCTTTAAAACGGTTAACGGAAACCGTACATCAGGAAGGATTAAGAACCGCAGGAGGACGAAAGATTGTAAAAAGCCGGATCCACCAATACCTCACAGACCCTTTTTATATTAGCAAGAATCGTTGGAATGGTGAACTATATGACGGAAAACAGGAGCCGCTTATCGAGGAAGGGTTATTTAATAAAGTCCAACAGGTTCTTAAAAGTAAAACTACTCCAAAATACAGCAAGCACGACTATTTGTTCAAAGGTTTATTACGCTGCAAAGAGTGCGAAGGGGTAATCACGTGGGAAATTCAAAAAGGACACGTTTATGGGCATTGTAACCACTACCGGAATTGCACCCAAGATTCATGGGTCAAGGAACCGGATATAGAACTGCAACTGCTTGAAGCGTTCAAGGGGCTAGAAATAAAAAGTAAACGGTTCGCCGAATGGATAAAAAAAGCCTTAAAAGAAAGTCATAAAGACGAAATTATCTATCACTCGTCTTCTGTTGGAGAATTAGGTAAGCAGCACGATTTATTAAAACAGCGTCTCGACCGGCTCTATGACGACAAACTTGACGGAAAGATAACGCTAGAGTTCTATCAAAAGAAGTTTAAGCAATATTCGGATCAATTAAAGAGTATTGATAAGTCGCTTGGTAACCATACAAACGCAAGTATTAAGTATTTTGAACTAGGCATGAACTTCTATGAACTATCCCAGAGGTCCCCAGACATATATAAAAGAGCCCTTTTAGATCAAAAGCGGCTACTTATACGCCTCGTATTCGAAAAACTGATCCTGGTTGACGAAAAACTTGAATATGCTTATACAAAACCGTTTGAGATACTTCACAACGCAGTAACCACAACAAATAGTTCGAAAATGCTTAAAGAGGTAGTTTTGAAAGAAGAAATTTTCGAACCTCAAGAAATGATCGATACTACGATCCAAAACGGTGATTTTGAAGACCACCGTTCTATTCTGCTCCCCCGTGTGGATTCGAACCACAAACCTTGATGTTACACTTATCTTTTAGTTTCCTAAAAGGGTGGACTATCTCATCTCCCGATATTATCGGGAGTGGGGCGCTAATGGAGCTTATTGTTTAGCTACTCACTCCTAGTCTCTGCACCTTCCTGGCTACTTCTATGCTATTTGCCAGGCTTGGCTCAGGATTATCCAATCTGGACTTCCCTGAATTCACCCCATTTTTCCTTTCCGAATTACTTCGGAAGGCTGCGACATCTCACAGCATCCTGCTCTACCGTTGAGCTACAGGGGAATATTTAATTGTTAATTCTATTTCCGAGACTACTTCTCTTCCATAACCGCTTTTAAAAAACTTTTCTAAATCTCGTGCCTCTATGCGATTGTTAGCTACTTCTACATGTATCAGCTCAAACGGTCGATAAAATTTTGTTTTCTTTACCCAACCATTATTATGTTCCTCGAATCTTCTGTTTACATCATTGGTTAAACCGATATAAATCCAATCTCTCCTTGTGCTGCTTATTATGTAAACAAAATACATAATATCATTCTATCAGCTTCCTGCTCCCTGCCTGCCGGCAGGCAGGTACCGTTGAGCTACAGGGGAATGTGTTAGGAATTTTATCATGTAACATGATAGAAATCCACTCCCTATAATGATTTTCTATTGTTGAATTTATGGGTTATATAGGGATAATTGGCTTTTATCACACCAATGTCTATCATTTTATCAGTATTATTTTTTTGGTAGATTAAATTATGGTGTGTTATACAGTGAAAAAAAGGACTAGGATAATCTCTCATATTTGCAGTAACAATGGGTGTATTATTTACAGCTGAAGTCATAGCTATCAGCTTATCAGCCAAACTGATATTTCTTAAATCCTGTGACTCTTCCTTATATAAGCTTCCCAAAATTCCTGCTCCTTTCACTATTCTATTTACCAGTTGAAAACTATATAGACTGTCAAGAAGCTGGATCACTTTTTTCTCTTTTTCGGGGTCTTGCTCCATCAATTAATTCAGAATAAGTTATTTCGGAAATGGATAAGTCGAAAATTTTTGAACTCCAGGATAAAAGGAGGCAAGTAATGGGATCATGGATATATTGATCTAGTAAATATTCTATGATACATGAATCAAGCAGTAGATATCTTGCTTTTTTGGATGGAGACATTATTCGCTAAGCAGGTTTTCTTTTGAAGCTTTTTTAAACTCACCTACAATTTCTTTAAAAGATTTACCTTTATTTATATCTTCAGATTTTATTTCAACAACAACTCTCTCATCTCCTATTTGAAACACCGCATCAGCGTTTTTTATTTTGTTCAATATTTGTTTGGCACCCATGATAATATCATACCAAAAATAACTACTTCTGTGTAAAAAATAGGTAATATTAATGTAAGTATTATACTCAATATATCAAAGTTGTGAGTTCTGAGGCAAGGATTCTTCTGTTAAATTATCTTATTCAAGATAATCTTTGAGTTTCTTTGATCTACTGGGGTGACGCAGTTTTCTTAATGCTTTCGCTTCTATTTGTCGGATACGTTCACGGGTCACACCAAATTCCACTCCCACTTCTTCCAAAGTTCTTGGCCTTCCGTCTTCCAGACCGAATCGAAGTATGAGTACCCTTTTTTCGCGGTCAGATAATGTATGAAGGACTTCCTCCAAATGCTCTTTAAGAAGCTCCCTTGAAGCCGCATCATAAGGAGAAGGCTGGGTTGTATCCTGGATAAAATCCCCCAAAAATGAATCTTCATCATCCCCAACAGGAGTAGCAAGAGAAGTGGGTTCCTGTGAAACTTTGATAATTTCCCTCACTTTATCCACATCCACTTCCATAGCCTGAGCCACTTCCTCAGGGGTCGCTTCACGTCCTAAATCCTGCATGAGTTTCCGGGAAATTTTCAAAAATCTATTGATTGTTTCCACCATGTGGACAGGTATTCTGATTGTACGAGCCTGATCAGCAATTGCACGAGTAATAGCCTGCCTTATCCACCAGGTGGCATATGTGGAAAACTTATATCCTTTTCTCCAATCATATTTTTCGACAGCACGTATAAGTCCCTGATTTCCCTCCTGAATCAAATCGAGAAGTGACAGTCCCCTACCGATATATTTTTTGGCTATAGAAACGACCAAACGAAGGTTTGATTCGATAAGTTTCTGTTTGGCGCGTCTTTCACCTTTTTCGTATCTTTTGGCGAGGTCTATTTCCTGGTCAAATGTCAGAAGCGGGATTCTCCCGATTTCCTTAAGGTACATCCTGACCGGATCCGATATTCCTCCTTCATGTATAACCGCGAGTGACTCCAGTTCTTTTTCGAGTTCCGTCACGGTCTTTGCCGCTTCTTTTTCCTCTTCATCGGATGTCGTTTCAAAAACATCGATTCCTGATTTGATAAGCGATGTATAGAATTCATCCAGTTCCCCGATATTATTTTCGGGCTTGGGGAAAACCTGGAGAATTTCATCCTGGGTGATAAAACCGTTTTCTTTACCTTCTTTGATAAGCTCTTTTGCTGATTTTTGTTTTTGTACTGTTTTTACCATAAATACAATTATACCTCCTCAGAAGCAGTTTGTAATTCACCTATTAATTTTTGGGTCTCAATCCTCAGTTTTTCCACTTCTTCGTCATCTTTGCTGTCAGAACCTGATAATTTAGTCGAATTTTCGTTGATCTTCCTTTTGAGCGAAAAAACAAGCATGTCCCGGACGCTTTTTTTAAAATCCCTATCGAATATTTCCCCGTCTTCCATAGACGTCCCTATTTCTTTCAGATAACATCTGTCAAAAGTAGAAAGAAACTCCTTGTTTATTTTTTCCGCAAAATTCTTGATATCCAGCGTATCGTGTGCTGCGAAAAAACTAACTAGCTCTTCCAGGATTTTGCGAACAGGGATTTCATGGAAATCGGAACCAGTAAGTTTACTAAAAATCTCCTCAGTATTCAACTTGGGATTTGGGCTTTGCAAAACCAAGGACAAAATATGCTCTTCCAGAAGTTCCTGCCTGTTCCGGACGGATGGCTTTTCCTCAACCCTCTTATTTCCCACATTTTCCGTCTTTTTTTGCTTTCCGATCTGTGAATAAACGGCTTCCTCGGACACGTCAAGTTTTTTGGCAAAAAGTTTCACATAGTGTGAGACAAGTATGGAATTGCTTATTTTTGCAAGGAATGGCACCACTTCTTCGCTGATCTTTTTCTTTCCCAGAGCACTGCCCGGATCATTTTTTTCAAAAGAAGAATTGATCACGAAATCGTATACAGGAAGAGCTTCCTTCACTGATTTTTTCCAAAGCGACGCATCTTTTTGCACACACTCATCAGGATCTTTACCATAGAGGAGTTTGACTACTTTGATATTAAATCCGGCCGCATCAGCCAACTCTATCCCCCTCATAGCTGCAGCATTTCCGGCCAGGTCACTGTCAAGTGACATGGTAATGTTAGTAGTATACCTTTTAAGAAGATTTATCTGACCCTCGGTCAGTGCAGATCCTTTTATAGCTACAATATTGCCCACCCCTGATTGCCAGGAGGAAAGCATATCAAATTCGCCTTCGACCAGAATCGCTTCATCTTCTTTTTTGATCGCTTCTTTGGTGATATTTAGTCCGAAAAGAGTGTTGCCTTTGATATAAACCGGTGTCTCCGGACTGTTGATATATTTGGCCTCTTTTTCCGTATCCGGCGGCATTTTCCGTCCGGAAAAACCGACGGGATTTCCCCGATGGTCATATAAAGTGAACATGAGTCTTCCCCGAAATCTGTCGTAAACTCCTCCTCTGTCGCTTTTTACCAGAAATCCGGCATTATATATGTCATCACGGGAATATCCTTTTTTTGTGAGAAATTTATAGAGGGCATCCCATGAATTGGGACTGTAACCAATCTTGAAAGTTTCCACAGTTTCTTTCCTGACATATCTTTCTTTGAGATACTCCAGGGCTTTTTTTCCTAAATTATGGGAGGTGAGAATATAATGATAAAATTCGCCGGCAAGTCTGTTTATCGCAAAAAATTTTTCTTTCAATTTCACCGGTTCACTGGGCTGATATTGAGTCAGCTCTATCCCTGCCCTTTGCGCAAGTATTTTGATCGATTCCGAAAATTCCAGATTTTCCCACTTCATGAGGAAATCAAATATATCTCCCCCTTCTCCGCATGCTCCGAAACAATGCCAGGACTGCCTTTCCGGTGAAACGACAAACGAGGGAGTTTTCTCATGATGGAAAGGACAGTTTGCTTTAAAGTTTCTTCCGGCCTTTTTTATGGTGATATATTCTGAAAGAAAATTGACTATATCAATTTTGGATTTGATCAGTTCGAGGTCATTCATACATCAAAATATCAGGAGAAATAACAGGCAGGGGTATTGTAGCACAAGTGTCGAGAAATGTGATTATAAAATTTCCGTCAATTCTACAGGCAGACCGTTGGGATCAGAAATAAAAGCATATTTTTTCACCGTTACGCCTTCTTTGGCAGGAGATATTATTTTGGCCCCTTTTTCTAAAGCTAATTTTAATGTCTCTTCAATATTATCAACAATAAAACCTATGTGAATATAGCCTACTTTCTGGAAATCCATTGGGTTTTTGTTTTCATTAATGGGTTTAATATGTTCAAAAATTTCCAACATCTGTCCGTTTCGAGGATCTTTCAGAAATACAAATTTGATATCCATTTCCGGATGAGCTCCCTCCGCTTTAAATTCCAAACCGAAAACGTCTTCATAAAATTTTCGTGTTTTTTCCAAAGATTTTACTGATACTGCCGTGTGGGATAAAAACATAAGATGAATATATCACTATTTTTTCCCAGGATCCAGGACTTTGATGTCATCCATAGGGAAATGACGGGAGTTGAGGGTAACAAGCGTAAGTTCGTGTTCTTTAGCGGTCGCGACAATAAGACAGTCAAGAATGTTCAGATTTTTGGATTTCTTCATAAATTGTTGCCAATAAAGTCCTCCCCGTCTTGCGATGGTCGAAGTCACATCCCAAATTTTGAAATCATTTAATAATTCTTCCGTATCAACTGATTCGTTTGGCAAAACGTTTTTGTATATCTCTGCGACTGTAATAGTGGATATGGATACAAGCGTTTCATGCTTAAGAGAGTGATAAAGATCAACAAAAGTTTTATTTTTTCGAAGTACCCAAATCAAAATATTCGTATCTAATATGTACATAAGTTAAAAAGTTCTGTCTGCTGCAGCTCTTCCCTGTTCTACCCACCTAATAACATCCCTTTTAGTTCTCCATTCGGGATGATTTTTTGCAGTAAATGTACCCGAAGCTTTTTTGAGCGCCTTCCAAAATCTCTTGGGGTCAAACTGTTTCTGGCCTACGATTTTCGCAACATTCTCGTTTTTTTTCTCGTCTTTAAGCACCACTGTGTCTCCGGCTTTGACCCGCGCCAGGTAATCTGAAATATGTTGCCTGAAATCGCTTATGGAGACTGTAATTGTCATGCTAAAACTATATTAGTACAATATGTACATTTTGTCAATTAGAAGTGTTTGGAAAGGAGTTTTACATGGGGAAATTTCGTGAGAGAGACGAATCTTTCATCTGCCGTAACCAGAACCGTCTTGTGTTTCCGTGCGATAACGGCGTAAAGCATATCGTAAACAGATGTATGGTATTTTTGGGCAAGCTTGGATGCAGTCTGGACAATATCTTCTTTCGGACAATAAACAGTCAAATTTGAATTGAACATAAAATTGAGTTGTTTCCGGATTGTTTTCCAGTTTGTCTTTGATTTTGTCACCAGTGAATTTGCGACTTCCAAAAAGATCAGATCAGGCACCAATATTCCCTCTTTCCCCGTATAATGATTCTGATAAAGCAGCTGGGCCTTTTCCCGATCATCTTCCCCTTCCATTATCCATTTGACGGCTATGGAAGCATCTATCACTATCACTGCTCGTACCTCATTTCTATCAAGGCTTTGGACAAATTTAAACCTGGATTCTGACCTTTCATATCTTTGGCTATTTTATCCATTTCCTTCATCATTTCATCCACGCTCTTTTTTTTCTTTTTTTTCCTGCCGTGACTCACGCGTTCCCTTACTAACTCAGCCACGCTTTTCCTTTCACGTGCCGCTTCCATTTTGAGTTCCATGTATAAATCCTCGGGAAATCTGATGTTCGTGGTTATCCAATTCATAGCGGTATTATAGTATCATAATACCATTGTATCGTCAAGACGAAAAACGTAATCGGACGTAGAACGTATAATACATTTTGTGCATTCGGTGAAAATTCCTGTACTTCAGTTTATGCGTAGTTTGGAGATTGATTGGAGGAAATAAAAAACGGTACTCTAAAAGTGTTGGCAAACATTTGGAGTACGAAAAGTCTTTCCTCAGAGAGGCCGGGGATTACTGGTACTTTGTAAACTTTGAAAGACCCCATAGCGGTAATGTGCAAAATGCATAATGAAGAAAATTTATCATATAGTTCATTGAGAAACCAGAAGTAAATATTTTTATATGAAATTGGCTTTCACTTGGAAATTAGAGATATAATTAGTTATGATACCAAAATACTTGGACTTTCTGACAAAACCTGCCGAACAGGAGTATTTTACGAAATTTAACGCAATTTACAGTCGAAATCAAAATGGGAATGCTGTAGCAGTAAATCTGCAAAATGTCTCTTCCCCAACAAATTTACAAGGTAAAATAACCCTGTATTGTGACAAAATCCTGGTCGGAGAAACATTAGAAATAGCCTTAAGACGAGCATTACAGGATAACTTTGGACTGAAACTGTTTGACTTTGATCTTATGTCTTACGGCATAGATGTAGCAAATAATAAACGGGGAGAATCTGTCACGAGATTTCCTGTAGTAGCCTATGTAGAATACGGAAAATTAAAAAACAAAAATGTGGTGGGATGCAATACGTCTTGGCTGGACAGGAGAAAATATTTTCTGAATGAAGGGAGACCTGAAGCACTGGGGTGGTTGAAAGACAATCAGTCAATAAGTTTATTAGGAAAAAATAAAACGGTTAAAAAAGAAGACATTTTGTCATTTGTCGAGGATTTATATCAAAAAGGTGCTCTTGATATCAAATTCGGTGAATTAGAACGCGAACAGGAACCAGATTATACAAATGAGAAACTGAATCCTGATTTTATAGAAGTGAGGTTGCCGAAAAATATGGAGACAAGAAAAACTTTATTTGAAATTATTAATTCGGGATTTGATAGTAAATCAGCCAAAAAAATAAAAGATTCTGATACTGGTCAAACTACACTTTGCTATTATTGGAGTTAAACTAGAAGTTTTTTACGGTGGGAGCGAGATTCACATTCGACTCACTTTGTTCACTCAGTGTAAACTTCTCATCTCGCCTTATAAGCGGTGGGAGCGAGATTCGAACTCGCGATGACTTGCGCCATACACGCTTTCCAAGCGTGCGCCATAGACCAACTAGGCGATCCCACCAAAAATCATTTTTTTTATTTATTAAATTCCCGGTGTAATTTTTCCCTGATCTCTTTCCAGAAATCCTGACTGTCGGTACTCATTATTTCATCTGCCAATTCTTTTGATTCTTTCAGTTTTAATCTTTTTTTATTTGCAGACAACCATTCCCCGGCATGTATGCTTCCCTTATCCACCAACGTTTTTAGTTCTATGAGTAATGCAAGCACATTCGCTTCATAGACAATTTTGGCTTCCAGACTTTTTTTGGTCTCGTATTCAGAGAGGATTTTAACTAAATCCCTGCCAAAAGGCAACTTCTCAAATATATCATCATTTGCCTTTTTAATATCACGGGTCACATAATTTAAACTGATTTTGTCCAGATCCCCGATTCTCGTCTCATGAAAATCATGGAAAAGCGCCATAAGAAGAACTTTTTCCCTATCCGCTTTTATTTTCGTCGAAAGAACGTAAGCAATTACGGCAGTCAAATAAAGATGATCAGCAATATTTTCCTCATTTTCTCCCAATATCTGCCAACCTGTACGTTTTATTCTCTTCAGTGTCTGTGCCTCAAACAGGAAATCAGCAATGGATGATTTAGTCATAATTAACACAAGAAGTATAACAAAAAGGGAGGAATACCAAAAGAAGCTGAAAATCTTTTGCTTTAATTAATTAAATCATTAAAGTGTAATCCACACCGCGGAACGGGCAAGAATAGTCATTTACAGTCCAGGACTATCCGGAGCTTTAAGGGAATTTTTTAACAGCGTTTGGGAAAAAGCCGAAACAATAAGAATCTAATTGGCGTCCCTGGTGGGAATCGGACCCGCATCACCGGCTTCGGAGGCCAGTGCTCTATCCATTAAGCTACAGGGACTTAATATTATTAAAATCACCATTTAATATTACTGGTGACATCGCTTGTACTTCGGGCGAAATCTGACTGTCCGGAATGGGATTTAATAAAAATATTTTTTTACCGGAAACAAATGCGAATCCCATTTCCAAAAAAGTATTCGGTCCGATGTAATTTATGACTCCGTCTTTATCGTAATTTAACACTAATACCGCATCGCTCTCAATGATTTTAGAATAATGTTTCCTGATGAAATCGTACTTTTTTACCGCTTCAATTTTACCGTCCTGAGTCGGAGGAACCGTCCATTTCTTCGACCTTACCATTATCAAACCTTCAGGTACAAATACTTTAAAACCCATTTCCCTTAATTGTTTTTCAGCATCTTCCATCTCTTTCAAAAATTTCATACTTGAGGAAATAGTTATAGTCTTCATTTTGAATTTATTAGTTTAATCGCTTCGGCAAATGCTTCTTGATCGGACTTAAAAGATAGTTTTTCCTCGACTTTTTCTGTCGGCAACCAGACAGCATCCGATACTTCCCAATCATGATCTTTTTCACTGCCTGAAAGATATTCCATCAAATAATAATAGACTGTCTTAAATATTTTTTGCCCCTCCCAAGTATAATAGTACGTAACCGGTTTCAAGCTTTTGCTGACAATTTTTGCATCTACCCCACCCTCTTCTTTGACTTCTCTAATGGCTGTTTCTTCTTTCCCCTCCCCTTCAATTTTGTCTCCAATTAACCCCTTCGGAAAGACCCACCCCTTATGTTGGCTATGCTGCACCACTAACCATTCCACGTTTTCAATTTTTAATTTTAAATTTTTAATTTTTAATTTCCGGTAAACAATTCCTCCCGCCGAAAACTCCCTTTTAGTATGTCTTTGTTGTAAAGTCATATATAATAGATCGATTACTAAATATACAAAGCTAATTATACTTGCATTAACAAATTTTAGCTATGCCTCCAGAAAGAAATGAAATATTAAGGACTGATACCCAGTGGCAAAAAAGAGTTACCCGACATCTTGAAAGAAGTGGAGGTTATCTTCCAAGCCGTGACATTGCCGATAATATCCTTTGCAGAGGATCCGAAGAGTATGTATTAAAAACAGCATCCGCACTTGAAGGAGCAATTAATCTCGTGCCTGTCTGGATAAGCAAGAAGAGTCTCTGTGAAAGAACAGAAAATATAGTTTCCGGAGAGCCTGATTCCGATTATCCCGACACCATTTCTGCTTATCCCTGTTCCATTTCTTCCGGAGAAAATGGGAAAAGCAACGGAACTACAAGTATTTCCATAAGAAGCAGAGGAGCCCAACTGGGATTGGAAGTTAGAAAACTATGGGTATTACCCGGCTCAGAACAATACATAGATCAGATAAGAGATAAAGTGAAACCTAAACCGGAAGACCCTTATGAAGAATGGCCAAAAGGATATGTAAAGGGTCTTATAGAAATAGGAAATGTAGGACCAAGAGAAGTAACTATAAAACCTATGGACGAAATTGCCAATATTTTCTCTACAGTTGGGGCACCAAAATTGACAGGGAGAGAATTGGAACATTTGGTTAAGAGAATGCATCTTGGTCAAGGAGAATGGTACTTCGTTGGAAAAAACTATCAAAAAGTAGAATCAGTTAAAGATGCTTTAGGAATTGCTCTAAAAGTTTCAAACAAAAGAAAAAAAATAAAACCGGGAAGTGATATAAAAGGAATATTTACCAGTGATGATAAGCCTCGCGAGAATGTGGATAATTATCTGGAAGATATCCCTTATGGAGAAAAAGCTGATTTCTGGGTTTCAGAAACTCCCCATATTACTCTCCCAAATGATGTTGTAGGAGTATTGGATCCTGTTGTAAAAATAGGCGATAAATATGCAGATCATCTTTATAGCCACGAAATTCATCAAAATTCTGACTGGAAATTGCGTGTTGAAGTATCGGAAAGAGGATTAAGTGGGGATCTGGATTATGATGATACTTGGGTAATGATGAACTTTTATAAAGAAGCATATCCTGCCAAATATTTTGAAAGTCCCGGAGTATTAAAAGAAGATGCGGTGGAAGCCAAATTACAAGCAGGTTTACCTATAATTCAGGAAGCTATCGACGGAAAAACTGAATTCCCCAAAACTCCTGTCAGTTTCCATTACTCTACTCAGTCCCAAGATAAATTATATGCCGCCGCCTGTGCTTTAGTTGATAATTCCCTTCTTGCACTTCCGCCATCTGATGATAATCTGACTCCACCACCTGAAATCAATTTAGAAACTTTTAGTATAGATTATCAAACCCAAATCGCCTATAAAATTTACTCTGCCATGGCCGGAAGGTTTCAATCTTCTGAAGAAATAAGAGGACTATATCAGCAATTCCTGAAAATTTTTAATATACCACCTCATTTTAAAGATCTTCCCTTGAACAAAAAGGCAGAATTTGTCGCCAAATCTAAGGCTGTCTTAAATGAATTTGTAGGGAGCAGTGGTAACAACCTAAGTCTTGCTACTGATGTCATGGGGGAAGTGCAAATGGCGGGAGAAAAATTTATGCTTGATAAGACCTCGGATCAAGCAAAACAAAGAGAGGCTTTAGAAAAAATATCTAAATCAGGAATGATACAAGGAACAGTGGGAATAGCAATTGCGGAAATTCCGGAATATCTACGGGCTTTAATAGCTCTGGAACCTGAAGATATAGAAAGAAGACTTCGAGAAGTCACCGAATTTGAAACAACAAGCGTAAATTTTAGAATAAAAGTTGATCTAAAGGCAAAAGATATTGATAGGCTCATGGCAGACAAAGAAGAATTATCTAAATCGGCTTTCGTTTTTGACGTTTTTGGTAAACTTGGTCAAAATTATGTAAAAGCGATAGAGATAGAAGATCCTCAAAGTCCAACGGGCTGGAGAGAAATCTACGGATTTGAAGCATGGAGTTTAGTACACGGTTTTCCAGGAAAACAAGTTCGAACTTTCCTAGAACAGACAAAGGCAATTAATAAAGAAGCAGAAAAACCAAAACAAACTGCAGCTCAACTGGAAATGATAAAAATTCATTTATCTGAATCAATCGATAGCCTTCCTCGGATTAGACGAAAAAGACGAGTGATGAGAAATTCTATGGAAGACGGATATTTATCTAAGGCAAAAGATTAAGTTTTTGAGAATAGTTGCGGAAGGGGTGGGATTCGAACCCACGGTCACCAAAAAGGCGACAGAGGTTTTCGAGACCTCCGCACTAGACCAACTATGCGACCCTTCCAATACTTTCAGTGCGTTTACGCTGAAAATTTCCTCAGAAATTTTTAGCGCGCCCACCCAGAATCGGACTGGGATCAGAAGCTCCGCAAGCTCCTACTCTATCCTTTAAGCTATGGGCGCTTATTTATAACTAAGAACTTAGGACTAAGAACTGAGAGCAAAGAATTGATCTTATTAACAACTTATTCTTGGTCCTAGTCGTTGTCCTGGATCATAGTCCTAGGTTCTAAGTTCTAAGTTGTCTAAGTCCTATATTTTAGGTTCTAGGTTCTCTTCTAATTGTATTTTCTTACCTAGCCACTCGGAAATTCTGTCTCCCCAACTTTTCGGCGGTTTATCCACAAATGGTAAATATTTTCCGATTATTTTTTTTAACTTATCTTCATTCTCGCTTCCCAACATCAGTCTGATTTGGGGCGGAAACTGCATTCTGGTATGTATAACTACCGCTTTCTGACCCCATTTCTCTTCAAACCAGTAAGCTCCAAGCGTATGCCATTCGAATAAATTTTCTGACGTAGTCACTCCCAGTTGTGTAATTTTATGCTTCACCAGATCCGGAGGAACAGATGCCAAACCGTAAGCTACAAAAACTATGGCAAGCACCGCACCGAAAAGAAGCCATTCCCTGGCAAAGATCAGAATGACTGCCATTAGAAAGACAATTGCCGCTATAGTCTGAAAATATTCTTTATTCCTTTTTTTAAAGGGCCGTGACGGACTTTCCCACTCAACTAAAATCTTATTCAAATTTTTTTCTTGATTAGTTTTGGGAATCGAAACAGGCATAATTAATTGTTGATATTATAGCAGATTTGAGGATAATGATCTTTTGCTTTAGCTGTCTAACTTTTTCCTGATCTCATAGGAAATAATTGTCGGGATATAGAAAAGGATATTTGCTGCTATCTCTCCGATAAATATCCCAATCTGGAGTTGTCCTACCATCCTCTGGAAAAAATATATAAGAAAAGGTCTGGTTATAAAACTGTCAAATGTTTCACCGGGCCCAAATTCCAAAATTATATCTCTTATATTTTTCAGAAATGAGGATAAATCATACTTCTTCCCGGTCGCTTTATGTTTATTTCTGCTTTTAGTTACATCCCTGATGATTGTATATCCGTAATAACCTAAATTATCTCCCCAGGTACCGGAAAATGCTGATATCGCATGGTTTCCTGTAAGTTTAAATCCTACTGTCCCGATAATAATTGCCGTCGCAATTCCGCTCATTTCCGCTGGTAGATATCGAGCAGTCCATTCTCTTATTTTCTGATACATATTCTAAATAATACAACAACTGACAGTGAGAGGCTAATTTGTTATAATCAGTAAACTTGAAATGGAGGGTTCGCCTAATGGTATGGCACTAGTCTTGAAAACTAGCGGGAGAAATCCTTTACAGGTTCGAGTCCTGTACCCTCCGCTTATCTTTTCACTAAGGTAAAAATTATCCCTTCCAGGAAGAAAATCAGGAGGGAAAGGCAGATACCTTTCAATACCAAAACTAAGGTTTGCTTGAATTTGGGTTTTGCAAAATTTTCTGTTTTCTTTTCCTGCCAAAATTTGTAGTCTTTCCGGTATATTAAGAAGAAAAAAAGAAAAATTGCTCCCCCGGATATCAGATAATTGATTGAAGGAACGGCCAAAATTATAGCATTCAGCAGAACTACAAATACCAGGGACAGTCTGAATATCTTTGTTGATCTTGCCTTTTCCCCCATAAATTCGAAATTTTTACCCAGAAGTACAGATCCCGTTGCGGCCCCGAATAATGCACTTATTATTGCCAAAAAAAATGGGGAATAAGGAGCTATTCCCTCCGGTTTAACTTGTTCTATTAGAGAAGTCGTCGGCAATGGTTCTTTTTTTACCGCTTCATGCTCTGAAACCGGAACTAATTTCGTATTTTCTACGGATTTTGCAGGTTCCACTTCTTTTATCTCAATTTTGGTTTCAGGAATTTCAGCTGGAGGTGGGGAATTTCCTGATGAGGAAATGGAAAAAACAGTTGGTGTAGGAGATGAAGCGTTTACATCTTCTTTCAGTCTGTTTCCGCATTTATAGCAAAGGGTTGCTTCCGGTATATTATTCGCCTGACATTTAGAGCAGATCATATCTAGTTTTATGATAACCCCCTTTCACAAAAAACACAATTATCCGTAATGATTTAAAAATGAGCTTAAATGAATATTTTATACAATTTCCTGTCAACTCCTCCGAGATCATATTTATATCTTTCGCTTCCTCTCAGAAAATCGTACTGGTTAATTCCCTTTTCAATAGATTTCCGGATGGCATGAGCATTTAGAACTAACCCCGGAGAAAAATTGGCGAATCTTGGATCAAATCCTGAGTTATAAAGGAGAGCGGAATTATTATGATAGAAACCAAATAAGACCGCGATATTTTCGTTATCCATCGTGAGTAAATAAAACATCAATTTATTTTGGGGAAAAAAATAGTTTACGGCCTCCCGGAAAAAATCTTTTACTTTCGGAGTAAGAAATTGGCTTTTATTTTGGTTTGAAACGGAAATTAATCTGAAAAGCTCTTCAATCTGTTTTTTGCCACCATCATAATCTACCAAAACCATCCCCTTTTCCTCTGTTTTTTTCATTTTTCTTCTCAGTTCATGCCTGTCATGTCTATCCAGTCCTGCAACATATTCCTCCCATTTATCAGGTAAGTTTAAAAAGGGAGAAACCTCTATCACCTCTCTCTTCTTACTGACTTTTGATAGAGAAATATAACTTAAAGAATCTTCCCTTATATAAGAAAACTCTCCTTTGAGCTTCTTTTCTTCCAGATAATTTATAATTTCGCGCCAAACCGTATCCACGGATTTAGCATTTGTAATGCTATCTCCATAATCAGCAAGAGATGCACTTTCTTCAACTACAGTAGTACCCAAAAAATCTACCGTATTACCATGGACAGAAAATGGGACAAGACCGATTAATACTTCATTTTCATAAACCCCTAATATGAGAACTTTTGAAATTTGATCCGAAAAATGTTTGAGCCAGATCCGGATCCAATCGAAGTTTTGAAAAAAAGTAGCCGTAATGCTTTTACTGTATAGCAAGTTCCATTTTTCTTCTATATTCTCAAATGACTCTTCGCGGATAGTAATCATGTCTAAAATAGGCTTAACTGTTCTTTTTCATTTAACGGCCGGGCTTCCTGCTCTTTATTCTCTTTCCAGATTTCGACTTTTCCGAAAACCCCGTCAAATCCCGGATCGACATAAATATCCCCGCTTCTGACTTTTCCTATTGCCTGGGCAACTCTTCCTCCTGAAACTTTTTCTATCTCAGACAAAGGAGTTTTTAATAAAACAGTAAACTCTCCTCCCAAAGCATCTGTCAACTTACGATATTCCGTCTGCACACCGACAGATGTAGGCATTCCCCCAATCGTTTCCGATAGTATCTCCTGCAAAGGAACCAATCTCACAAAAGGAGGTTTGTTTTTGAACCCTATCCATTTCACTCCTATGTCATCTTTTTTTATATTTAATTCTTCTTCTTTTATTTCTCCCCTGCCTGCTAATTGTTCGACTCTGTGCATTACTCCGACTGTCAGTTTCCTGCCGCACACCGGACAAGTAGTTCCCTTTTTGACAGTCTCTTCAGGAGTTTGTTTAATACCGCAGTTTCTGTGTCCTGTAAAATGGTATTTCCCTTCTTCCGGATAAAATTCCAAAGTAGAGGCAATATGTGAAGTACCACGGGAAGTGCTACTCGTTCTTTGTTCTCCAATAATTGCTTCTCTTATCGCTTCAAAACTCAATTCCTTCAAATTAAATACCGTTGCCTCCCTACCTATTTTTGGCCCGGAGTGTGCATCGGAAAAAGACAGAATGGCCCGATTTTCCAATTCTTTAATGCGCCAATTCATCAAAGGATCGCTTGAAAGTCCCGTTTCTACACCATATATGTATTTGGCATAGGGACCGAAACACTCATCTACCGAGTCAAAACCCGATTCGGAACCGTACAAGGAAAACCAGGGTGTCCAACAATGCGCCGGGATTACTAATGCTTTATCATCTATAGAAAGAACAAGTTCAGCAAGATTAGCAGCAGATAACCCGACGATTGGTCTTCCATCACTTAAAAGATTTGCTCCTCTTGCAGTCAATTCTTTATTTATTTTATCAACGGAATCAATTGTCGGAACCCAAAATAAAGTATGTATCCTTCTGAGTTTTCCCCCTTGCGAATAAATACTTGAAATCTCCGTCGCGAGTAAAAAAAAGGGGTCATTTTCGTCCATTTTCCATTTTTCATTTTCCATTTTTAATTTCAATATCCCATTACCCATTTCTTCCAAATGGTTTTTAATCTCACGGATCCATAAGGGATGAGTCCAATCTCCTGTCGCCATGAGCCTTATCCCTTTTCTTTTAGCCCATTCCCATATCCTGGGAATCACCATTTCGGGTGAGACGGCACGACTGTATTTGGAATGAATTTGAAGATCAGCGACAATTTTCATATAAATTGATAAGCCAATAGAACTTTTTTCAACAAATCCGGTTTGCCCGTCTTTATCCCGTCCACACCCCAATTGATGAATCTCTTCATTAATCTCTCGTTGTCGATCGTCCAGACATAAACTTTTATATCTTCCTCATGAAGCAATTTGATAAGTTTTTTATTTATCAGACGATGGTTTACGGTCACCCCATCTACTCCCACTAATATCGCTTTTTTCAATATTACCCCGGGTAAAAGATATTTCAGTATAAAAAGCAGTAAGTTCAAAATCAACCTGACAGGTATATGTTTATTATACCTGCTGTAATCCTTCTTATCTTCCACCAAAGGACAAAGTGAAAGAATGGCTTTTGGGAGTAATGTACGAAGTTTTATAAGTCCAGGAAGATGATAATGATAATCTATCATCACTTTATCCGTCAGATCGTGCTGAGCTAGCAAAAAAGCTATTTTATCTTCTATGCCGTTTTGCTTAATATCCAGATTTAAAGTGATCCTGTTCTTGAATCTATGAACAACTTCTTCCAGTAAAGGCATTCTTTTTTTCACCTTTTCCGAAAGACTGTGGTAAAGGATTTTATCTATCCAAGCTTTCTTTTTTCCTATTTTTATGCCTCGATCATGAGAGACCACCAATACCCCGTCACGTGTTCCGCGTACATCGAGTTCTATAACGTCAGCTCCCTGCGATACGGCCAGTTCAAATGCATCCAGGGTATTTTCCGTTTTATAAGAAGAAGCCCCTCTGTGGGCAATGATCATACATCTATTGTTTTTTCTTTTTGGTTTCATTCTTTTCTAAAAAGCTCATAATTTCTTTTGCCGAGGATATTGAAGCCTGATATTTGGACATTATGGTTTTGAATTTATCACAGTTCTTTTGAAACTGCGGATCGACAACTATCCTTCCCAGTGCGTTTAAAAAATTCTCACGGTCAATTGTCTTGGGAGATATATAAATTGCAGTTCCCAATCTTACTAATTGATTTACATTATCTTCCTGATCCAAATGCAAAGGTGTTCCTATTTGCGGTACTCCGTAAGTCAAAGCCTGATAGGCTGTCGAATTGCCTCCCGGAAAAACCACTACCTTTGCGCGGCTCATAATCCACTGCCCGGGTAAAAAATCAGTCAGATAGAGATTGGAATATTTGACCTTTACCTTGCCGGGTTGCAAAGTATTTCCGGTTGTCGCAACCACAGTAAAAGAAGTTCCCTCAAAAAAAGACAAAGTTTTCAAAAATAATTTTGCATTCCCTGTTCCTGACGCAGTCACATAAACGATATCTTTTTTTTGTTCTATTTCTTTTGACCATTTCGGAAGATTGTTCGTTCCGTTCCAAAAAATGGGCCCGACCAGTTTCATGCTTTTTGGTAAATGTTTCACCGGCCGAAATTCCGGAAGATCTGAAAGAAGAGTAAGATCTCCTGTATAAAGATCGTAAGGACTCCACATCGGGCGCTGTTTGTAACTGGCAAGCACTAAATTAAATTTAAATAATTCTTTCAAAAAATACGCCTGGACAAGTTTTGGTCCTATCTTTTTCAGTATTTTTTGTGCTTCTTCTTTATCAAAAAAACTGACCACACTTGGTGGGAGAAATTTCCCTAAATAAGTCCTGTGAGGAATTTTGACTTTGGAAAAATCGTAATATCTCGTAGTGTCTACATTAGTCACGGAAATCACCGGAACTTTGAGTATTTTGGCGGCTATTTTTATTGTAGGTCTGTTATCAAAGACTATCAGGTCAGGTTTTAAAGTTTTAATTAATTCTATTTCCGCTTTTACAAATTTTTCGATCGATCTTCTCGTAAAAACAGACCAGTTATTCTGCTTAAAGGTTTTTTCGCAGGTTCTTTTATCCAGCTCCGGCAACAACATGAAATTAATTTTTTCTTTCTTCAGGAGTTTTGGAGCGTCCCCCCCGACTCCGAAAATTATTTCCACGCCATTGTTTCGAAGTTCTTTGGCTATCGATATTAGTCTTCCTATATGAGCCAGCCCCACACCAAAGGGAATAAATAACACTTTCTTATGCATATACTTTTACCATATAATACATTATTCGTCTTAAATTCCAAAACAAACTGTTATGAATAAACCTTTAGTTTCGGTCATCATTCCGGCTTTTAACGAAGAAAAATACCTGGATGTTTGTCTTTCTTTTCTTAAGAAACAAACTTATAAAAATGTTGAGATAATTGTTATTGATAATAATTCGACTGACAAAACTGCAGAAATCGCGAGGAAAGCCGGAGTTGTCTTGGTATCAGAGATGGTACAGGGAATGACATACTCCAGGGAAACAGGCTTCAAAAAAGCAAAAGGAGAAATTATTGCCAGAACTGACGCAGATACAAGACCTCCAAATGATTGGATTGAGAAAATTATAGAGGAATTTGATAAAGACAGAGAAATTATATCCGTGACAGGACCGGCAAATTTTTACGATCTTCCTAATTTTATCAGCTTCTTATGGCACTTTACTTCATTATCAGTATTAATAATTGACGGACTGATTATGGGTCATTTTCCCCTGAATGGACCAAACTTTGCGGTAAAAAAAACAGCACTTGCAGATCTTCATCCTCATATGGATAACAAACAAGTCCATGAAGATATGGATCTTGCCTGCCATTTGGCACCGAAAGGCAAAATCGGCCTGATGAACGTGACAATGCCATGTTCTGCCAGAAGACTCAAGAGGGGATTCTATTCAACACTTTTTGAGTATACGGTAAGAGGGTTCCGAACAATCTTCCTTCACCATCCTCTTTTGTCTTGGAACCATAAAGCTACTTACAGTACTTGAGTAAAAAAATATACAATCCCCTGCCCATATCCTGAGATTTTAAATATTCTGGAAAGTTCCAATGCGCTTGATACAAACCATTCCGATCCAAGAATAAGTAAAACCAAGCTGAAAATAAAAATCAGTATCTATTAATAGCATTTATTTATGATGAAATTGAGAAGCGAACATTTGTTCCAGTTCTTTTAAACTCGTGGAATCATCAGGATTTTTGTCCGGACGAAATCTCTCCAGTCTTGGAAACCTCAAAGCAAATCCGGGAACGTCTACGTCAAATGCCGAACCGCTTTTGGACAGTTTGAGCTTTCTCCCGGCAGTATGCACGGGAGAACGGGTAATCTCGTCCGCTCTCACTTCCACCACTATTTTCGGCTCTATCCAAATATCACAGTCCATCATCTTATCCACATCATAGTTTTCCGGTTTACTTTTGACTTTTGACTTTTGACTTTTGACTTTTAATTCCTTCCATTCCTCATCAGTCAGACCAGTCCCTATCTTAGCGACAGTTTTGAAAGTTTCGGACTTATGGTCATAGACCCCCATAAGAAAATCTCCTATACCAAAACTTGTCCTTTTCCCCTGTCCCAGATCAATACCCATAACTACTCCGTCTATAGTATCGTCCAATTTACCTTCGTAGCTCCTTTTGTATTTAATCCAGTTCCATCCCCTTGCTCCCGCCTGATATGAGCCTTCTATTCGTTTCGCCATAATCCCTTCCAATCCCCGACTGAGAGCGTCTTGAAAAATTGTATCTACTTCTTTTGGGGTATCTACCTCTTTTTCCTCCGAAAGAACAAGGGTTTCTCCTTTTTTTAAAATCTCTTTAATCTTTATTCTTCTCTTAGAGTAAGGTTCTCCGATTAAATTTTCCCCGTTTAAAAAAAGCAGGTCGAAGCAAATAAGTTTCAAGGGAATTTCTTTTGCTTTGGCAACAATATCATATTTCCTTTTCCTTTGGACAGTCTCCTGAAATGGCAAAAATTCCCCCGTGTCAGGATTGTATGCTATCGCTTCTCCTTCAAATATTGCCTCTTCAGCATTGATTTGCTTTACTACTCCGTCAACAACGTCAGGATACATAAAGGTAGCATTTTCCAGATTTCGTGTAAAAAGTCTTACATAATCTTTATGGTCATCATCGAAGAGCTTCATTTCTTCTCTAATTTTTAATTTTTCATTTTTAATTTTTAATTTACTATAATGCACTTGCAGTCTGAACCCGTCATATTTTGGTTCAATTGCCGATTTTCCTATTTTTTCAATAATTTCTTTTCCCGATGAAAGTCTTTCCGCCCGCGCCATCAGTATTGGTATTCCAACTTTTGGAGTCACGTTTAATGCAAGACTTACTTTTTTGGAAAATTCTGCAGTTTTTGATTTGACAGTTTTGGCAATAAATCCGAGATCCGGCCGGACATTATATGCTTTTTCTATTTCTTTCCTGAGACTTTTATCACCGGTTATCATCCAGGACAGACTATCAAGGACAGTCATATCCGAAAATCCAAGCCTGAGCTTCCCTACGGGAATTCTTACTATATATCTGGCGGACAAAGGATCTACGTCATAAATAAGTTTTCCCAATAATTTAATTTTCTGTTCCTGTGATCCGTGCCCTCCGGCAACTGCTATTTCTAAAAGATCGTCATAAACTTCTTCAATGGTCAGAAGTTTATAATCTCCAGTTTTTCCGGTTTCATTTTTCACCTGCTCGACCATCTTACCCAGATCCCCTGTTTTTTTGAAAGTTTTCAATATATATTCTTCAGGTCTGCCTAAACCAAAAGCTACCCCCTTTACTACCATCTTGTCCGCCATTCCAAATTCTATCGCTTCAAAAAGCGGGGCTACCCTCCCTTGGATAAGATAAACGATTTTATCAATCTCAGACTCTCCGGCTTGCTTAAAAAGATCAGCAATGACTACTGTCATTTCGTTTCTCGCGGCGGTTTGTTCCAGTTTCTGTAAATACCGGCTAAATATATTAAATTTCATCTTATGCTGGTGAGTATATAACGGGAAGATTTGGTTTTACCCTGCTTTTTGATAAGACTTTTGGCCATGAGATCATGTAAATCCCGAAGTATCGTGTCTTCGGAGATTTTCGGAAACAGATCGGGAAAAGAAGGATTTTGGAGATAACCCGCCTGCTGAATATATTCTATAATTTTGATCTGTCTTTCTGACAAAAAGACCTGTTTATCTCCTAATTTTTTCTTAAGATGCATGTCCACGGAAAGATTTTGTACCTTCTCCTTAATGCGGGTAAGTTCTATCGCTAAACCTTCGGAAAAATAACCCAACCACTCGGTCAATTCTCCGGAGGCAGCAGATTTAAGAGACTCATAATAGCTTCTGGCATCCCGGTCATAGTATTCCTCAAGGGAAAAAAACTTCTTGATATCGTATCCTTCCAAAAAAAGCACCAGTGTAGCCAGAGCACGGGCTACTCTGCCGTTTCCGTCAAGAAATGGATGAATGCGGACCAACTCGTAATGAGTGACCCCTGCTTTGATGATAGAATGGATTTCGTCTTTCTCTGTGTTTTTTAGCCAAAATAGAAAATCTTCCATCTGGTAGGGAACTTCTATTGCCGGTGGAGGCCTAAAAGTTACTTCTCCGGTACTGGAATTTTTTACCACTACCTGAGTGGTCCGGTAGAAACCGGAATGGTTGACTGTAAGGATTTTTTCGGTAGTCAGTTCGTGTATCTTCTTAATGATGTCTTCTGTTATCTCCTGCTGATTTTTTAGTCCGACATTTTCCAGATACCGAAGTACATTTCTGTAATTTATAACTTCCTGTATATCGCGGGAACGTGCCGGTACATCCTGACCTGATAAGACTTTGGCCGCCTCGGAAATATTCAGCTCATTCCCTTCGATATGCGTCCCGTGATGAATGGTACGAATCAAAGCGTCTTCCTGAAACTTTTTCTCATATCCCGGAACCAAAGGAGCATTAATAATGACTTCCCTTGCCCCCTCGATAAGCCCGATATTTTTGAGAATTTTATTGGTGATGGTATATTTGGGAGAGAACATAAAATTAAGTCAAAAGTTAAAATTTAAAAGTCAAAAGTGCAATTAAAAAGTAAAAATTGTAAAAAAACTTTTGATTTTTAATTTGTATTTTTGAATTTTAACTTTTGATTTTTGATTTTTATCTGATACTATTATCTCACTATGGCAACCAAAAATGCAAAAGAAAAAAGACTGCATTTGGCTATTATCCGTCAACTTATTACACTGGCAACTTCAGGCTTCGGACTGGTTGCAGCGCTTGCCTGGAACAATGTAATCCAGGAATTTGTAAACTCTTATATCAAAAAATATCTGGCTATAGGAGGAGGCCTTCTGTCACTGCTTATATACGCAGTATTGATAACTGTCCTTGCCGTAAGCATCACATACCAATTAAGCAAATTTGAGGAAACCATGGAAAGACAACTTGAGAGAATAAAAAAACCGAGAATACTCAGGAAAATCTCAAAGAAATAATTTTTTCATCGTAAGCGGTATTTCATCTGCTAAATCCGATGCGTTAAACCAATAACCTACCTTCTCCGCCAAAGATTCACCGGCGCTTTTATTTATAATTGATGAAGCGTAAGCGGCAGTAAAGGGATCATTTTTTGCAGCAAGACCTGCAACTAACCCGGCAAGTACATCTCCCGTCCCTCCTTTAGTCATCCCCGCATTCCCCCCTTTAACCTCTTCGTATTTATCAGAGGAAGCAATAATATCCGTCTCCCCTTTCAATAACACGACTACCTTATATTCTTTTGCAAACCAGGAAACCGATTCTCTTAAATTTTGGATTTTGGATTTTGGATTTTGGATTTTGGATTTCAACACCTCGAATTCCATATGATGTGGAGTGAGTATTGCCCCCTCCGGTATCCATTCAAGTTCCAGCATCTGCAAAGCCCCCGCATCAATCACCCATTTTTTATGCGGATATTTTTGCAGCAAATATTTCGTCAGAAAATAAGTCTGTACCCCCTCATCTTCTATTTTTTCAATTTCTTTAATGCTTTGTGTCTTTGTGTCTTTGAAGCTTTGTGTCTTTAATATTTCTGTTCTTACCATTCCGGGTCCAATTAATATTGCATCATCTTCTTCAATATAACCTTCAATTTCTCCCCGGGGAACAATAATTCCATCCCGAAACTCTTCTGTCAATTTTTCAACAATCCGATTATTTTCGGGAACGGAGGAGTAATGTACCAAATCTACTATCCGGCTAGCTACTTTTAGAGACCATAGAGAAGCTGAATGGAAAAGGTGTGAACCGCCTACAACAAGCAGTCTACCGTTTTGCCCTTTGTGGGACTCTTTTTGCGGCAGGTAAATTTTTGGAAGATTTTCAATTTTCATTACTTCTATTTTAACAAATAATTATAATCTGGTAATATTCTCAAAGTTTTGTTCGGAAAGAAAATGCGTGTCAGTAGTTGAAATTATAGTTTGCTGATTTTTAATAATTTCAAAAACTATTTCTCTGTGCGGGTGGTCCAATTCCGAAAGTATATCATCAAGCAGAAGGACCGGCTTGCATGCTGATACAAATTTAACAAAATCAAGCTCTCCCAATTTCAGCCAGAGGACAGCGAGCCTTTGTTCTCCGCGACTTCCGAAGTGAGCAATGTCTCTGAATCTGATATCTTCACCCGCTCCCGGCTCCAAAGCTTCTATACCAAAATCATCCCTATGAGGACCGACCAGTGTCACCATCGCTCTAATTTCCTCATTTTTATACTGTTCCAGCCTGCTTTCGTTTATCAGACTCGGATCATACACAGTTCTGAAAGAAAAATCTTTAAAAGGAGATTTTCTTTTATTTACAAAATCTATGAATTCTTCCCTTTTGGAAGTTATAAAATTTCCGGTTTTAATCACCAGTTGATTCCAAAAAGTAAGCTGTATTGCAGAAGCTCTCCCTTCATTGATACATTGAAGTATTTTATTTCTTTGCCGTATACCTCTTTCATATGATCCTAAAGAACGCCTGTATTCTCGGTCCACACCAGACAGAACAAAGTCCAAATATCTTCTCCTGACGACTGGTGACCTGACAATCAGTTCCAAATCTTCCGGCCAAAATAAAACAGCCTTGAAATTCCCGGTGAAATCTACGCTTCTTTTGGTTACGTCATTTACCATATATTTTTTCAATGGAACTTTTTGACCGTCCAACAGTCCACCGGTAAGCACTATTTCAAGAGTCACTTTTTCTTCTCCTTCCGAAATATCACCTGAGACACGAGCAAAATCCGTTCCCCAACGAAGCATTTCCGTATCTCTTTCCGCATGAAAGCTTTTTCCTGAAGAAAGGAGATAAATTGCTTCAAAAAGGTTTGTCTTTCCCCTGGCATTATCACCTAAAATTACCGTGGTCCCGGGGGAAAAATTAACAGTTTTATCTTTGAAGGAGCGGAAGTTCTGCAGTTTAATTTCTTCTATTTTCATTTTGTCGGAGACTTTTTGAGGATAAATACCGTTTCCATGAAAGTACGCAGTTTCGGGTAAAATATCTTCGATTCGGGGTAACCTAATTTTTTGAAAAGTTTGTGCCACCAGTTTTTATCAAATACGGAAACGTGTGAAAAATCGGACTTATGAGTTTTATTTATCCACCAGTTCTCTGAAGTATATATTTTGTGCAGAACAAATTTACGGGATACCCTGTAACACTCCGAAAGAGCCAGGGGAAGATCTGCCTCCGGAATATGTTCCAACAAATCGTATGTTGTCACTACGTCAAAACTGTTATCCGGGTACGGAAGTTTTTTGACATCTCCTTTTTTCAGATAACTTTTCAATTTTTGGTTTGCACGGGATAAGGCATAATCACTAAGCTCTACACCTTTGGCATCTACTCCCATTTTCCTCAAAAATTTCACCATCTGACCGGTGGCGCATCCCACATCAAGTAAAGTCTTGGGGTTAAGAAAAAGTTTAGTCATCATCGCCCTGTATAGACTGCTTACACGTATAGCATATTTCGTAGCCATATGAGTTGTATAACCGGAATATTCTCCTATACCGCCTTCAAAATATTCTTTTTCAAAAAAAGAAGCATCTAGTTTGAAAGGCATAATTACGGTCCCCTTAAATTTTCTCCCTTCCAGAACATTTTCCAGGTTAGGAATATTATCTCCTCTTAATATAATTACGCTTAAACCGATTTTTTGTGCGAGTTTGGTCGCTATCGGATCAAATGGAACATTCATCCCGGGGGTCCAACTGGTCCCCACCAGTTTTTCAAAATGTTTCCATGTGGTCCTTTCGATCGGTTTGGCATCTTTAAACTTATTCGGGTCTTTATCATAAACCATTTCAATATTACTCATGTTGATAATGGTGCTGGCACCGTAATCGCGGGCGAGAAGTGTAGCATCATAATCTGTGGACCAACCAGGTTTCCAACCGGCGGCTATAACCAATGGTTCACTGATGTCATCAAGTTTTTTATTGTAGTTTTCGATAATACGGGGATGTGCTATATCCTGAAAGATAGTTCTGATAAGATGAGCGTTAAGTCTTGTGGAATGAATTCCCAACCAATCGAGATCTTCTTCTGAAATATGACCGACCACTGCTGCACCGGCATCACGGTAATTTCTGGCAGTCTTTCCACCACCTACCTCTATAAAAAATCGCCATCCGCTGGCGACTTTAAGTCTAATGAATTTGTTAAATTCCTGGAGGAATTTAGTGTTAATCCCTCCGTTCGGGACGATGAGGGATCCACCGAGGGATAGGATAATTGGGCTTTTTTTATCCATCTAGAGTAGTAAGAATAACATAAATGAACCCATTTTTCAATCATTATCTATACATATTAAATACATACGTCCGATTACAATGGGATATCTCGAACTATTATGAACAAAATATCTGCAGTCAATATTCCACTCTCTCATTTTCTATTCTGATGGAAGGTATTATTTAAAATCCTCAACAACTGCAAAGCCTCTTTTCTTTATAGATATTATACCCTTCTTTAAACAGAAATATTGAGATTATTATTCCAGCAACTGCATCGCTCCACCAGTTTCCAAATAGATAATGTAGTCCAAGACCAATAAGCATTGTAACTGACATCCATATACAGGCAAGAGTCTGCCTGGAATCAGCTACCAGACTTCTTATATGATTTTTCATTCCAAGGTTGATTTTCTTTTTATATAGACCGATCATTACTATGATTGAGACGATAGCAATAATTATGCCAAATACGCTCTGGGTTGGAGATTCCTGATTGACAAGCTTAATTATAGACTCATATAAAACATACCCTCCTAGGATAAAAAATGTAAATGAGATAAGCCGTATTGCTTTTTGTTCAGTTTCGTCAATATGGCTGTTTGAAATGTGGCTGCTTTTGGTAAATCTCCATATTAAGATACTGCCCGACAGACTTTCTATGAAACTATCCAGACCGAATCCCACCAATGAAATGCTTCCTGTACTTGCTCCAACAAATATGGAAAGGATTCCTTCTATAATGTTATATATAACAGTAAAGTAAGAAAGTAGCAGTGCTTTTTTATGAAGTTTTTCTGACATGAAAATTAAAAGTTCAATTTATCTCAGATCTTTTTTCATTTCCTCAAACTCTTTCTTATCTATTTCGCCTTTAGCATAACGCTCCTTGAGAATATCTAAGGGTGTTTTGCTATTTTTCGAAAAACCGCTACCACCTAAATAACGGATAAGAGCAATTACTCCGAGAATAAGAACTACCCAGAATAATAGCATTGGTATCCATGCCAAGATACCAAAACCGCCCCAACCCATTATATTATTCCAACCACCATAGCCCATCATAGGATTACCACCTCCTCTCATCATCGGTATAAAACCTAAAAGGTTAACACCTTATCACTTGTTGCAACTAGAGAATAAAAATCTTCCAATCCTCCCATCGGACAACAATAAGTACTTTGCCGGTTTCTCAATTTCATACATGTTCCGCAAGCCACTATTTTGGCTTTGTCTGACTGAAGAAAAGCGTCAACTTGTTGCTTAACGTTGTATTTATCGCTGCTTAATTGGTCGTATTCCACACCCTCTCCCATAAGGAATAAACTTACATCATCACCTTTTTTCAAAGCAAGATTGGCAAACCGAAGAGCATTCCAATTTGTTTCTGGATGTTTTGTGGATAAAACTATAGTCAATTTCATAATATTTATTCCTTCCCGAACACTTTTTTATAACCGACAAAAAAATGATTTATAAGTGATTGTGTTTGTTTAAGGCTCGTATGTGCTTCTTCTAAAGTTATCTTTCCTTTTCCTGTGATTTCGTATTTCCTTTTATTCGGACCGATACTTCCTTTTCCCCAATCAGACTTAATCCATTCATTCTTTTCCATCTTCCGCAGTGTCCTGTAAAGATTACCTATGTCTACCTTTTCACCACAGTGTTTTTCCAATCCTTCCATAAGTCCATAACCGTGTGATGAATTCTTGGATAAAAGAAGGAGAATACAGGGTTCAATAAACTTTTCAACATAACCGAAATTGCGGGGTTTTGAAGTATAATTAGTCATATCTATATGTAAATATCATATAGTATGATAAATAATTGTCAAGTTCAAAATTTGAGTCTGTTGAAAATCATCTCCTAATATTCTACTGAAAAATCCTCTGGTTTCTCCTATCGTAATCTGCTAAAGTAATATTAGAAGGGAGTAAATATGGCGAT
>Ga0209211_10002830_pt1 | contig 29192 bp, 31 predicted proteins | sample RifGroA2_FD_183992 | JGI IMG/M metagenome (GOLD analysis project Ga0209211, IMG submission 183992) | Groundwater microbial communities from Rifle, Colorado, USA - Groundwater A2 (SPAdes) (version 2) | ecosystem: Environmental > Aquatic > Deep subsurface > Groundwater | place: Rifle, Colorado...
TTCATAATAAATAAATTTTATACTTTAATCAACGCCATTTATCACTTGACCTTTCTCTCAAATAACTTATACTAATCAGTAATTATGAACTGCCCCAACTGCGGTCAACCCATGAAAGTTGCGAACTTCGATAACGAAATAGTTCTCCATTGTGGCACCTGCGGCTCCAGTTTTTTTGATATCAACGGAATCAAACACATCTCTCAATCTTCCGCGCGCAAGATAGCTGAAGATGCACAGGGTCACTATGTGCTGGGAAATAAAAAACTCTGTCCAAAAGATCACTCAGAACTCGCACAAAAAATGGATGATCCCTCCCTTCCCGCAAACACGATACTTTTGGAATGTCCTACCTGCCACGGTGTTTTTGCTTATCCGGATGATTTGTTGAAATATAAGGGCGTTCGCGAACTTGCACCTCTCTCCCCTCTTTCCATGAAGCTCTTGCCCGCTCCGAAGACGATCTTTATGCTTTCCTTATTCGCCGTCCTCTCAGTAGGGGTCATGATGAACTACGGTGCAATCTCAAAAAACTTTTCTAAAGGCTCCAAAGCAGATGAAGCGATCAAAAAAATTGTCATCGTATCTGACGATAAAAAACACTATCTTTTCTTTGATTTCATTACTGAAAGCGCCTTCACTTCCGAGGTTCGTTTCATTGATAAAACAAATGGAAAAGAAATTGTCAAGAAAGTATCCATCGAGCCAAAGAAAGTCCACCACCTAATAACGAGTGACCTGGATCTTTCCCACGATATCACTTATCAAATCTTCCTGGGAAATAATAGCAAACCTACGGTGGAGAAAAAGTTGGAGATTAAGTAGAAGTTATCTCTAAACGCAACCTTATGTCATTGCGAGGAGTCCTCCGAATCGGAGGACGACGCGGCAATCTTATCGTTTCAACAGATTGCTTCGCTATAAGCTGTTTGGCTCGCAATGACAATCTATACACTTGGGTTTAGAGATGGCTTCTAAATAGCTTTAGTTTTGGTACTCTTTCAAAGTCTTTCAGGTTCAAAGTAGCCACGGGCAGACCTAATTCTAAAGCACAGACGGATATAATCGCATCAATCAGAGATATTTTTGTTTCTCTTCTGATACCCCCGGCTTTCTCCATAAGATGGGCGTTTAGCTCAATTATATTACCCAACGAAAAAATATCATTGATCTGTTTCTCCATTTTGACCGCACTGAGGCCGCTAAATATCTCGGCAATGGTAATAAGGGAAAAATAGATAGCTTCGCATTCCCTATAAACCATCATAAATCTCGTGTCTTTGTTCTGTTGATAATTGCGAAGATGGTCGATGATGACCGATGAATCAATTAAGGCTTTCATAAAGAATTATTTGTTAATCTTTTTTCTATCTGTCTTCTTCCTTGTGATAAAAATTTGTCATCTTTTTTTGCCCAGTGATATTTTGCTCGTGATAATAGCTCTAAACCTTGCTTTTTCGTATATGTTGGCGGAAATATCTTTATCGTCGATGATTTAATTTTAATTGATTCTTCATCAAGTAAAAGCTTGAGGGTTATTTCATCATTTTTCAAAATCACCCTTACATATGACCCTTCGGTAATATGGGCCATCTTTCTTATTTTTTGAGGAATAACCATCATACCCCTCTCCATGATTTTTGCCATCTCCGATATTGTTTGATTTTGCATATTATGATGATAATGCATATTTTCAGATTTGTCAAGACCAGCTTATTGGTGAAAAAGTTGGAGTTAAAATAAATTATTCTTCTTTCCATTCTTCAGGCTCGTGTATTATGCCATAGAGAGGAGAATTGAGAATTCTTTGTACTAATGAGAAGGAAAGAATACCGTTTGGATTATCGTTTACATACTTTTCCTTTGATTCAAGCTGATAATAATGAGTGTTAAATAAATTTGTGTTTGTTGGTCTATACAAAAGCCCTAAATCATCTTCTGTCGTTCTCACAACAGTACATTGATATTTATAAGATGCGCCCATAAGGTCATCATATATATATGGCTTTCCTCTTGCTAATGCGGCTATGATGTACCCTCCGTCACAGTCTCGTAAAGACGAATATACATCATAGTCGGATGAATGAAATGGTTCACCTACTACTCTCCCTACTTTGCCTGTAATTACAGTAATCTTTTGATTGTAGCCCTTCTTTGCAATAAGTTGACGAAGAATATCCGCCCTCTCTTCTTCTTTCTCATAGGCAATGACATGAGCACCGGAAATATCAACTATATTAAATGCTGTTTCTCCATTATATCCTGCTCCAATCATGCCAACTGTCTGACCAGGTTGAATATTTAATGCTTCTGCTTCCTTTCTATTTATTTGCATGTACCGATCATGGAAAATAAATGGTTGATCGATTGGTATGGATCCATCTAATTGACCATAAGCATGATCTCTTTCAAGTGTGAGTTCATATTTTTCATAAAGATCCTGTGACCTTTTTTGCTCAAATGGGGTTAAGCTTGCATAAAGTCTTCCCTTACATTCAGGCTTTGCGGCAAGTATGATCTGTTCAAGAACTGCTCCCCTTTTAAGTACATCTTCTCTGTTAATGATATCTCTATAGTCTAAAATGTTTCTGAGTTGTGGTAAATATTTACGCTCAGGATGCAAATCTTGCCCATTTTTTCCTCTATATTCTTCCCAACCAGATAAAGGTTTTGCAGAATGAATTAATTGAAGGCGCATGTCGTCTGGCTTTATATATTCATTTACATAATCAAGTATTTTTTGCTTTTCAGATTCTTTGCATGTATCAACAAGTATGGAAACCAATCTTGTTTTTGAATCTATAAAAAAATAAAATGAAACGTTAGATGTTGTTATAAACTGAAAAGCATTTACATGTTTTGGAATATCATAGTCGGCTATTATATCACCGGGTTTAAAATGATCGGGACTGATACATTGCATTTCTCCGAAAGCTTTCATATCCGCTACCTTGATCAATCCATCAAAACAATTTTTAACAAATGGCGCATCTATTTTTATCCCAGGCAACGCTGTAGCCTCTATTTTTATGGTAAAACGTGCAAAATCAGGTTCTGGGTTTTTTGGAACATCTTTTTGCACAAGAAAGTCCCAAGTGCCTATTCTTGCATAGATTCCCTCCTTTAATTTAGTCTGAATTTCTGCAAACATATTTAATTTTAAATTCCCCTTGACAGTCATATTATAGGTCTGTTATACTGGAATGCAACCATTTGTTCGGTCGTATGAACAAACAAATAATTTTGAGTCAATTACAGCAGTTCGGTCTTGATGATATCGAGATAACTCTTTATATCCATTTGATTGAAAATGGGCCTAGAACCCCGCTTGATCTCTCCCGTGAAACGAGTGTCAACCGATCGCGTATCTACCGCTATTTGGACCGACTTAAAGCTAAAAAACTTATTGAAGAGGTAAATTTAGGTCGGGGGATCGTGCTGAAAGCTTCAAGCCCCAACAATCTCGAACTTTTGGTCTTGGAAAAAGAACAAGAACTCAAAATACAGCGTGGTAATCTGACCAGTATGATTAAGGAATTGACTGTTTTACCGACCAATCATCCTAAAAGCATCGAAATTAAGCATTATCATGGCGAAGAGGGATTAAAACAAATGTTGTGGAATCATCTTTCTGCCAAAAAGGAACTTCTTGTGTTTGGGTTTGAGAACAGAAACAATATCGCGGGCAAATCTTTTGCCGAAAAAATACGGTGGGAACAGGTTGAACGAAAGATAACTAAAATTGAGATCGAAAACGCTACTGACCAGGGTAATTATTGGTATACGAGTGTTCCCAACTGGGGCACCTACTATCAATCCAGATATATCCCGCCCAAAGTCCTTGATATTCAACAATATCAAGTTATCTATAATGACACGATTTCAATACTGAGCTGGGGCGACGGAGTAAAGGTTGGAGTGGAGATAGAAAATTCCCCTTTTGTTAAAATGTATAAGCAAATATTTTGGAAGTTTTGGTACGTCGCTAAGGACTACATAGAAGAGGGAAAACGAATAGAAAAGACTAAGAAAAAACGCTAAACGTTACACGTTACCCGTTTTAACTTCTCCAACACACTCACCATCCTCATCTCCATTCCTCGATATTCTAACGCGGCTGTGGTGGGATCAACAATGTTTACGTTTAATCCTGTTCCCAGCTCAAATCCGGCCCGATGGACAAAACGAGGGATGATACGCAGATACCAATTGGAATGAGGATAAATGTAATAGTTGTAACCGAAAGACATATTTCCGAATTTGTTTTTGTCATAGATTTTTTCAAGTTGTTTCAGTGTCTTTTTTAAGAGCATTGCCAGATCGCCTAGGTGTTGATCTGTCAGGTCTCCAAAATGCGCTCCTTCCGCCTTTGGCGCAATCCAGATTTCATAGGGCCACTGGGAAAAATCAGGACAATAGGTGTAAAAAAAAGTATTATCTTCCACGATATTGTTTAACGGTTCACGGGTAAGAGTGTCCAGGTTAATCTGTGACGGGATGACAACGAGTTGCGAATGGGGGTGCTTGATTGAGGCTCCTGAATCCTCTCCATGATTACAAAAGATGATGACCTGTCCTTTTTTTCGATAATAATTAAACCGCTCACGATATGCCTTTAAAATAAGTTCGACATGGGTTTCGGGAAGATGCTCTATCTCTTTTTCCTCATGTGGTGAGTGTATGATGACTTCATGATAATCGGTGATCGGAAATTTATTGGGAATGACTCGAACCTGCCACCCTTTTTCATCTTTCTCCCCTTTGCCCAATCGAAACACTTCGCCCGGAGTTATGTGCTCATTACCTGGACAAAAGGGACATACTACCTGGGATTTTTTTTTGCTATCAAAATGATCAGGTCTGTTGAGGCGGGAAGGAGAGATGATGACCCATCGGCTGGAAAGGACGTCGGGAACGTATTTGGACATGGTAAATTAATTTGAAATTAAAAATTTAAAATTTGAAATCAATATCAAATACTGCAACGTTTAATTATTAAACATTGAATATTGAAGTTTGAATTAAAATTTCAAATTTCAAATTAAAAATTTATCTTGTATTGAGTATAAAGAATATTTCAAATAAAAAGCAAGTATAATAACGATATGAAGCTCATCATCGGCCTCGGAAACCCGGGAACGAAATACAAAAATAACCGCCACAACGTCGGGCACATGTTTGTGGATTATTTAATTAACGGATTAACGGGTTCACGGGTTAACGGGTTATTCGTTGCTAAAACTACTACCTATATGAATCTTTCGGGAAAATCCGTCCAGGCTCTTATGCAAAAACAAAAAGCTAAACTTGAAGATCTCATCATCGTCCACGACGACCTGGACATCCCCCTTGGCAAATTCCGCATTGTGAAAGGCTACGGCCCCAAACTCCATAATGGGATTGATTCGATAGAAGAAAAACTGGGAACGAAGGATTTTTTGCGAGTTCGAATAGGGGTAGACAACAGAACATCCGAGAACAGAATTCCCGGGATTGAGTATGTCTTGAGGGATTTTGAGGAAGAGGAATCTCGAATTGTTCATAATACATTATTTGCAAATATTTTCAGCTTGTTGAAAAAAGAAAGGCTTATTTGATATAATATTAAGTAATATGAAAGTATTTCTTGACACCACTTACCGAAGAGATAAACAACACCATGCAAATTATCTTCAAATTTATAATCGTATTGAAGCATTAGGACATGTGCATTTGTTTAAAGATATCGCTCAAGATTCGCCCCTTTCTATTAATGAGACATCTGACAAGAGAGAACGGAATAAATCGGTCGACCTTTATCGTAAACGGTTGGAATACCTTCACCGCTCCGATATTAATGTGTTTGAAGCGTCTATTCCTAGCCTTTCCACCGGTCTTCTTATCGAAAAATCGATTGAAATGAATAAGCCTACTATTGTTTTTTATCAACAAAGCAATATCCCAACTCTCATATCGGGAATTGAAAATGATAAACTCATTCTTGCTTCGTATGATGAAGATAATCTTGATAAAGTTGTTCAAGATACATTTATTAAAGCTGGTCAGATTAGAGATAAGCGTTTCAATTTTTTTATTAGCCCTAGCCTGCTTGAATATTTAGATAGAAAAAGTAAGGAAATGGGAATCACAAAATCAACTTTCATCAGAGGGCTTATTCTGAAGCACATGAAGAATAATTAATCATGCCATCATATATTACCGCTCAAGAAGTATTTGCCTTATATCCTCATTTACCTTCAACTCTAAAAACCTATTTTACCCGTTCAGTTTCCATAACTTTTCTTGATGGAATACAAAATGTAGTCTTTTTGATCGATAATGTATATATCCTTAGAACAAGAAAAATACAATTATATGAATTTGATGATATAGGCGGATGTAGCAACTTTAAAGCTGCAGTTGATCATATTGATAAATACCATTTTAAATTCCATCCAAACTACCTCGTTCTTCAGCAATCAAAAGGACCGAGTGGTGAACTGACCGAATTTCTTCTTTATAAACAATTTCCCGGGCAAAGCCTAGATATTATTCTTTCCACTCTTAGTAAGAGTGAAATATATAATACTGCCAAACAAGTAGCCAGCATTATGTATGAGTTACACCAAATACCCGCCCCTTATTATGGTTTTTTTTCTGGGCAACGGTTCGATTCTTGGAACGCCTTTATAAATTATTGGATTGATAAACAAAGCATATATATACAAAAAAATAAAACCCTCTCAGATGAAGAGATATCAAAGGTAAGATTTCTATTCAAAAAACACAATAGCCTATTCACACTCCTACACCCCTCAACTATTCACCTTGATTTTAGCAGCTCCAATATCCTGGTTGATAATCGAGGGAACGTCAATTGTATTATTGACTGGGATAATGCACGAGGAGGCGACCCAATAATCGATGTAAGTTATGCACTCGAACGAGGCTATAAAACGAAGAATTTAAGCATTTTTGTTGATTATTTTTTAGATGAATATTTAAAACATTCCGGAGAAAATAACAGACGTGAATTTATGTTGAAATATCGTCTTTACTCACTTTTCTATGCTTACAAGCTACTTCCCGTCCATACAGCACACATCTCAAATCCGCGTGAAAATGTCAATGATTTAACTCGATATATACGCAAAATACTTATGCTTCTTTTGTGATTTGAAGAGCCACTTCTTGGATTCCTTGAGCGATAACTTGTGCTCCATCAAATCCTCCCGGCATGCGTTGCATAGACTTATACTGCTTATCAACATGCTCTTTCACGAAACTATCATGTTGTAATAGCTTCCTGAAGGAATTAATTTTTTTGTCTCTTACCTTTTTATATTCACTACTATAAATGAGCCTATACATGTCACCATACATTCTGTCAATATCAAATTCCTTATAAATGAGCTTTCCACTATTGAGGTCACGAGTTAATGTAAGACTATATTGATAAGGAAATTTATGATCGTGTAAAGTCTTGAAATAAAGAGGTTGACCGGCATTTTGTTCAGGAATAAAAAAAATCGGTTTATTTGAGTAACAAGCTTCCTGAACTGTGCCATAGCCGGGCGGAACTAGAACCGCTTTCGCCTCAAGTATCATTTTCATAAAATCTCCCATTGCAACAGATGAAATGATAGTAACATTTGGAACTAATTGTGTGTTTTCTTTTCTGAGGATATTGCGTATTTGAGGATGGCACACAATGATCCATGGGTACGCATTAAAATAATCTCTTTGGGCCATATTATTTATTAAATGGACAACTTGTTTCGCGTAATATACATTTTGCTCGAACGTGATAACGGGGGCAATACTTCCGCCAAGTGAAATAAGAAAATAGTCTTTCGGCTTATTTAAAGCTTGATCTAGCTTTGGATCAATGATACATCCCACTTTGTGAAGTGGCTTATTTTTTAATTCCGGAAAACGACTGAGAATGACATCTACAACACTATTATTCCGGATATAGTTCTTCGATGCAAAATAATGAGCCATAAATATAACTTGATGTGGGTTACTTTTGAATGTAGAGTTGTACCATCTTACAAGTGCTTTAAAATTCTTTTTTTCCTTACAGTCTCGAACGTAGGCAAGATCTTTTTCTAAGCGTGCTTCAAAACTTGGAATATCCCAAAAGTCAAAAAGGCCATCGTGGAATACGCTTTTTTTATTATAGAACCAACTATATAACACGGGTGCCGGATTAAAAAATGAGACAAATAAATCAAATTGTTTATGGGCTTTGATTTTATATAGAAAGGAGAGTTCATCTTCGGTATTTCTAGATTTTAATATATGAAAACCGTTTGATCTCCCATTTAATAGGATTGATAAGTTTTTTGATCCTAAGAGTGTTATTTCGGCAAATGAGGAATATTTTTTTTCATAATTGTCTAATGTTGAAAGCAACAGAGCGGTCGGGCCAAATCCAAATAACTGCGCCGAGGCATATATATTGCATATTCTCATATATCATTGATAAGTATACCTACTATTATCGTAATTTTTGTTATGAAACCACTTCAACATCAACATTGAAGGAGTTTTAGTAGTATACCATAAAGATAAGGAGTTAACTATAGGTTATTAATACAAGGGCCGTTGCCCAACCGACGCAGTTAAACATCGGCCCCATGCGACGCTCCCCCTCTAACCGAGGCGGTTAGAAGTGAGCTGGTATGACAATCCGATTACTAATCATGGAGTAGCTTTTTTATCCGCTTTAGGTTTTTCTGATAGTCTAGATTGTCATTAACAAACTTTTTGTATTTTTTTTGATCTTTTATAGAGAATTCTTTAAGATTATCAAAGATTATTTGATTTGAAACAATGTCTTTGAACGATGAATATTGCCAATCTTCTGGACGGCCGACTAATCCACTTGTTGTTGGATTAAGATGAATGTATCTCGAAATATGTAATAACAGTTCATTGGAGGTTACCGCAACGGCTCTATAGCCTGATTGCCATAATGGCCCCTTCCGATTATGCCTTAAGTTGAAATATCGGGTATAACTATTTTCAATATCGTTTATAAATTTAGTGATCGGCTTCTCATTTATTATTTTGAAAAGAAGATGATAATGATCCGGCATAATACAGTAGCTCAGTATTTTGATGAGCTGATCTTTTCTGTGATGCATGATATTTTCATATTGATATCCGTCTTTCCTTTTTAAGACTGTCGAGAAACTTGTCCACACCTGTTCTTTGTTGTAATAATCTATTGTTTGTAGAAATCGAGAGGCATTGTTGTGATTATTAAAAATACCAAAATTTGCGATGCTTTTATTGCAAATATGATATATCTCTCCGTTCACCAGTTTTGGGCGCATATTATTACTCTTTCATACCTATTTCCTTTTGTCCAGGGACTATACACAACAATTTTGATGTTTTAGGCTGTCATGACAATATATTTCTAACCGAGTCAGTTAGATTGGTCATTCTAAGTTTTGCTTTTGTAAAAAACAGTTAATATAATAATCCTATGCCTGCAAACTTTAACCATCTTCTTTTATCTCTGCAAGAATTATTATCGATCAAAAACAGTTTCGTTCATGAACTTCAAAAAGCCAGTCGAGGGGAAGAAAGCAGTGTGTCTTTTTTGCGTCATACCATCCCCCAAACTTCTCCCCTCAAAGACGGTGAGATATTTCAAGTTATGACGATAGGAGGCTCTGTTTTTAAATCCGCATTAGTAAAAAAACAGCCAAATGAATGTGTGGTTTTGAAAGAGAAAGATGATGCGATTCCCCGTTTTGGCTCTGACCGGATATTTTTGGAATTTATCACGAGTCATCTTGATCCAACCGTAACCTATCTCAGTTTAAACCTTGCGTATCCTCTTGATCCCGTTTTTCGAAACAGTTTGCTTGATGGCGTATTTGTCCGAGGAGGAAAAGAACACCGCTTTGACGGCCTTGTTGGCAAAAAAGTCGGGGAAAGTATTGAAGAATTTATTTTTTCCCGTCTCAAACGAGAAGTACATTTTACTGTTGCCAACGATACTGTTTGCTTGTTTATTTCTGACGTGACGGCTCAATCTTGGAATACTACCGTCGCCGGTATTATTGGCACCGGGACAAACTATGCAATAGGTATGAATAGTCAAATTATCAATTTGCAAAGCGGTAGTTTCAACAAATTTTCTCAAACTCCATCTGGAAAAATAATTGATCAGGAATCTATAAATCCTGGGAAAGGAACTGCAGATAAGGAAATAGCCGGAGCATATTTATTTAAACACTTCAATATCATTGCAAAAGAAACAACCTTTCCTTCTCCCCTCTTTCATCAACTAGAGAACTTTCACAATTAGCTGAAAAGAATGATAGTAATGCGTCAAAACTTGCTCAAATTATTCTGGAACGTTCTGCCTCACTTGCTACATGCCAAATGGCGGGAATAGTTGAGTTTAAAAAAAATGTAACTGATTCAACCGACTCGACTGATTCAACTGACTTTACTTTTGTTATGGAGGGCGCTTTATTTTGGGATGCGTGGAATTACAAAGCAATGCTTGAAAAATACTTAAAAATATTGGGCGTAGATAAGTCGATAAAATTTAGCCCCGTACGTCACCACAGCATCCGCGGAGGAATCAAGCTTTTGTCAGGTCTTTCATGAAACTTAAATAAGTTGCAATCGTCCATCCGAACCCTTTCATATTGCCATAATACCCCGGTTCAACTTTTGTCTGCGTTGAAAAAGGATACTTTTCTGCAAATCCACCTATGTTTTCAAACTCTTTTTCGACATAGGTTACCCAGCTCTGTTCATATTCCTTGGCTTCCTTTACAAAACCATAATTTTTTAACCCTTCAACGGCAATCATCATAAGGGGCGGCCAGCAATTCGGGTATTCCCATTGGAATTTCCAAGGTCCGGCAGGCTCAACGGGAATACTTCCCCCATTTCGCAGTTCCAAACTTGTGGAAGATAATCCGATATCACTTTTATAATAGGTTTCAAGATTGTTTTTCGTTTTTTCCGCCTGTTCAGGTGTGGCAAGTTTAAAAAAGAGCGGAAATATCTCGGCAGAAAGGTCTCCATACAAAATATGGCCTTCTTTTCCCTTCAATAATGAATAGTCTCTGAATCCCATCCACTTGTCCTTAGTACACCAAAACGTTTTTTGAAAATCTGCGTATAAACATTGTTTCAAATTGTCATAAATAGATGCTTTTTCAGCATTATTTCCCCACACTGCGGATAAATAATATTCATGTAATGATGAAATGGTTCCGTATAAAATAGCATTTAGCTGGACCGATAAATGCTCATAACTGTATGTTGCTGTTATCCAATTATGATCTTTTCCATCCTCACATCCCACCATAAATGGATTGGAGTGAGGTTCGTAACGGGTTAACATGCCAAATTTCTTGACCATATCTTCCGATTGGCGATGGTTTTGCTTCCCCGACTTATAATCCAACCATTCGGTGACTAACTCTTCCTCAATGACATGAACGGCCTTTATTATATCCTGATTGTGAGGCATTCCTGCCCCTAGTAAATCTATAACCATCCGCATCTCAAACGGTGGTTGTGGACGGGATAAAAATGGAGACACGAGAGCATTGGGTATTCGCTTGAATTCATCGTATACATCAGTAAGATTTAAAAGTTGACCTAGTGCCAAATCCAATCCGCCTGCGAGAATAAGTCCCCTGTTTTGAAAAAAAGTATCCCAACGATACTGTTCACCAAAGGCAAATGTCTGTGCGTCATTACTACCGGTGGGCGTGATAAATGGTCGCTTGGCAAGATTGATACCCTTGAATCCTGGGGCTTTGTATGGCACTTCTATCGTAGACCTCTCCCAAAAATCAATGATATATTGAAATATTTTTTTTCTGCTTTCAGATACATTTTTGCCCAGGATCTTTTTGGCTAAATTAGCAACCCGTTCTTCTTTGGTATTTCCTAAAAATTGATAGAGGTCTCCTCTTGTTTTTGGTAAATCGACGACAGTCGTTTTTTTAAGAAGTAATTGCCGTAATTTTAGAAGGTCATCCATATATACTTAATACTGTATCATATTTTTATGAGCCAATCTATCTATCAATATGCCCGGTCAATTGCTTCAAATAAACTTGCATTTATCGATTTGGATGGTACTCTCACCTCCCACCCTTGGGATACAAATGAAAAGGATTTACTTGATAAAGATTTAACAAATCAAGCCATTGATATGCTTCAAAGCAAAGAGTATGTCTGTATCTTAGGCACTTCACGAACGGCTGAAATGTGTATGAGTGAAACACAATATGTGTTATCAAAAAAAAATTATGGATTCTCACGACCTCAACCTCATATGGGGCTTGATGATAATAACAAACATTTCTATGTGAAACCTGAAAGTTATGTTCCCCAAAAAATTCTCGACCTTCCCATCATCATTTCTGCCTCAGGGGCACGTATTGACCTATTACAAAAGGATGGCGGATATGTGCAGGATCAAAGTTTTTACCCGCCAGATTTCCCCGGTCCCGCGGCTTGGAGAGGAAAAGTTATGTCATTTCTTTCAACTTTGAGCATTCCTTTTTCATACTCCCCCATTGATTCAGAAATTAATTATCAAAATGGTATAACTGATATTTTCCCAGCAGAGTATCGCATTCAACTGTCATTCCCCACTCAGTCAGAATTACTTCGCCTTTCTGATGAAATAAAAAAAATAGACGATTTATATTTGACTGATGACAGTAATCCGGATAAAAACATATTTATGGCTTACCTTATGCCAAAAAATGGCAAAATCGATGCGGTCAATCATGTCATGTCCAATCTTCAAAAAGAAAATGCTGAAATTCTCATCATCGGTGATAGTCTGCCCGACCTTGAAGTAGGATTAAAAATGACCGTTACGCCTGGTGGAAAAATTACCTGCTTTATTGTAGGCGGATCAAGACTCCGCTATGCCCCGAAAACAAACGTTAACCGCAAGATAATAATGGGAGACAGCGCTTTCCCTCAAGCTATCGGGCCAAAAAGCATAGTTGAGTTTATAAAAAGGAGTAAGTATAATTAATTCGACCATTTAGGAATTGTTATATCAATATGATCAGTAAAGAAAACTTTGAGAAATTTATAAAGAAAAGTCTTAAAGACCGAACTTTTTTTATTGTCACTAATCGCGAACCGTATATTCACACGAAAACTCCTGATGGAGTAAAGGTTACCAAAACTGCAGGTGGAGTACATACCCTCCTAGATCTTGTTGCACAAGCCTCAAATGCCATTTACGTTGCGCATGGTTCAGGCAATGCAGATAAGAGTGTGGTAAATAAACATAATATTGTCCCCGTACCTCCAAAAACTAAATCATATTCTCTTAAACGCGTCTTTCTTTCAAAAAAAGAACTGGAAAATTTTTATTATGGCTTTTCCAATCAGACATTATGGCCTTTATCTCACGCGGTATTTGTAAAGCCTGAATTTCATACTACTTGGTGGGAATCGTACCAAGCGGTAAATAAAAAGTTTGCAAACGCTATTCTTGAGGAGATAGGTGATAAACGGGCATTTGTCTGGGTCAATGACTATCATCTTGCGCTCGTTCCCAAGATGCTGAAGGATTCAGGGAAGGATATCAAGATTGGCACTTTCTGGCATATCCCCTGGGCAACGTATGAAATTTTCCGGGTTAATCCGTGGGGAAAAGAAATTTTGAGCGGCTTGCTTGGCTCGGACTTTATCGGATTCCATCGGGGTTATCATGTGCAAAATTTTATTCAATGTGTCCAGCGGATGATTGAGGCACAGATTGACTTTGACCAATCTCATATCACCTTTAAAGATCACGTGTCAAAGATTGAATCTCTTCCGGCCGGCATAGATTATCAAGAAATTCTTGAAATAAAGAAAGAGGCCACGTCTACGCTAAAAAAACAGTTTAATCGTGAATTAGGGATACATATACAATACCTGGCGGTAGGGGTTGACCGTCTAGACTATACCAAAGGATTGATTGAACGCTTTAAGATGATTGACCGGTTTTTAGAAAAACACCCTGAATTTCAGGAAAAATTTATCTATTACGGCATTATGCCTTATTCTCGCCTTCATATCCCCGTATACCGAAACTATGCCAAAGCAGTGACTGATCTATGCGATAAAATCAACTGGAAATATTCACGCAATGATTGGGAGCCGATTCAACTTAATTTGGAAGGTATGTCTCGTGAAAAAGTCATCGCGTATTATAAAAATGCAGACTTATGTCTCATCACTCCTTTGGATGACGGCCTTAATTTAGTAGCTAAAGAATATGCGTTATCATGTGAGGAAGAAAATGGAATGATTGTGCTTTCCAAATTTGCAGGCGCGTCAAATGATCTCCGCTACTCACTTCAAATTAATCCATATAATGTCGAAGAAGGGGCTGACGCCATTTATAAAGCGTTGACGATGAACTCAACAGATAAAAAAACAAGAAATTTGAAGATGAGAGAAGAACTGAAAGAAAAAAATATCTATCGATGGGCCACGGATTTCATTAAGAAAACGCTGTTCGATTAATCTTTTCAATAACCGTTTGTGCAACTTGTTTTGATGTGAGCTTCTCAATATTAACCGCTATATGATCTTGTTTAGGTAAACTACTTATTGCTTGGGAAAAATGCAAAATCCTGTCAACAAAATCTGGATTGTATTTAGAAACATGTAATTTATTAATCCGATTAGCCAATCTCAGTTTTTGGGCTTCAAACGGTAATTGAAGAAGGATGTGGAAAAAACGATATATGTGCAACCTTTGTTTATACATTTCGATTATCCATTCTTCCCAGATCATATCGGAGATAACTACTACATAACCATCTTGAATGAACCGGGTTGCAATATCGCAAACTATTGTATGGATTAACACATAATAAGCATCTTTTTGCTTCATCATTTCTATTTCTTTCTTATACCCCAACATACCGGGATCACCCGTTTTAACAAATTTTTTGATTGAATCCACATCAATCGACACTCCTTTTATGAAAGATTTTGCGATTACCTGAGCTGCCGTTGTCTTTCCTACTCCGGTTGATCCATTAACTAAAAGTATAAAATTACTATCCATATTAATTACTCATTACATTATACTTATATATAATGAGAATTGCTATTACGTCTCCTCCATGGATTCCTGTTCCGCCGCAAGGATATGGCGGAATTGAGAGAGTCGTATATAATATAATCCAAGGTTTCAAAGAAAAAGGTCACGATGTGACTCTTTACGCAACCGGAGATTCTGTTGTTCCTTCAAAATTGCAGTATCTCTATGCTAAAGCCCTCGGCAATCATTTTAATCTCAAACTTAACCCGTATCTTGTCTTGGATCACATGTATCATTTTTATAAAGATGCTAAAAAGCATTATGACATCGTTCATGACAATATGGGCGAAGCATCATTATATTTTGCTGATTTGACAAACACACCCATGGTCATGACACTTCATGGCCCGCTAAATGAAAATACCGATGATTTATTCAAAGCATACGGAACTCTCCATTCGACTCGGAAATTATTGAAAGAATTTAAACATTTCCCGTTTGTTTCAATTTCCGATAAACAACGTGAGGGTTTGCCGGAATTAAACTTCGTAAAGACAATCTATAACAGTTTGATTCTTTCTGAATTTGACTTCAATGAAATAGGAGGTAGTGATATGGTCTGGATCGGTCGGATAAATTATACAAAAGGTGTTGATCTTGGGATTAAAGCCGCAGAAACAGTAAAGAAAAAATTAACAATTGCCAGCTATATTGATACGGGAGATGTACCCTATTATGAAAAAGAAATTGAACCGCACTTTGCACAAGGCTACGTTGCTCGAGCCGGGGAAATGAAAGATATTAAGGTAAAATCTACATTTTTAGGGAATGCACGATTATTCCTCTTTCCCATAAGATGGGATGAACCTTTTGGAATAGTAATGATCGAAGCCATGGCTGTGGGAACACCTCTGGTTTCGTTTGCGCTCGGCTCTGCTCCTGAAGTAATCAAGGATGGGGAAACAGGATATCTTGTTAACTTTTCGGACCATGATATCCGCGGTGACTGGGCAATTAAAAAAACAGGTATAGAGGGTTTGTGTGAGGCTATAGAGCGAATTTATACTATGCCACAAGACAAATACTTAACCATGAGAAAGGCTTGCCGGGCACATGTGGAAAAAAATTTCACCATAAAACGTATGGTAGACAAATATGAGGAAGTATACACACAAGTTCTCAGTTTAAGCAAAACTACATGAAAATCCTTCAAATAGGCCCTTTATGGGAAAATATTCCACCCCCAAAATACGGTGGGACGGAACGGATCGTTCATTATTTGACTGAGGGATTGGTAAAAAATGGGCATGAGGTGACCTTGTATGCTTGCGGAACGGCAGAGACAAAGGCAAAATTAGTTTCAATTTACCCTCGTCCTCTTTTTCGGGACGGAATACCCTGGTGGAATGTCATGTATCCCCTTTTACACATCACCGATGCTTTTGAACATGAAAAGGAATTTGATATCATCCATATGCATCTGAATCAAGGAAGCGATTTCATGGCCCTGCCCTTATGTCAACCTTTTAAACATAAAGTTGTCTTTACCCTCCATTTTCCCTATGAGTTTAATAAAACGTGGAGGGGCAATACTGATGTATTTCAAAAATATAATGATTTGAATTATGTCTCCATTTCAAACTCACAGAGACAGGGAAGTAATAATATGAACTGGGTTGACACGGTGTACAATGGTGTAGATGTAAACTTATTTACGTTTAACCCAACCCCCAAAGATTATTTTCTTTGGCTAGGGAAATTCAATCCAGACAAAGGAACGCGTGAGGCAGTTTTAGCGGCAAAAAAGGCCGGGGTAAAATTGATAATCGCTGGAGCGATCGATAAGCTGGAAGGCGAGGATTATCAATACTATTTAGATACGAAAAAATACATTGATGGAAAGAATATTCAATTAATAGGTGAAGTCTCTGACAAAGAAAAAAATGAGTTATACAGAAATGCTATCGGCCTTTTAAACCCGATTCAATGGAATGAACCGTTTGGTTTGGTTATGGCTGAAGCCATGGCAACAGGAACCCCCGTCATCTCTTTCAATAATGGAGCCGCTCCTGAGATAATAGAAGATGGAGTGAGTGGTTTCTTGGTGAACTCGGTTGATTCGATGGCAGAACGAATTTCCAAAATTAATCAACTCAAACGAAATGTGTGCAGAGAAAGAATTGAAAACAAGTTTACGGTTGAAAAAATGGTTGCAGGATACGAGCAGGCCTACCAAAAAATAGGGAAAAAAAAATAATATACAATTCTTATATGAACCATAAAATTAACGTTGCCATATTAAATAGCACTTCTGTACGAATTGGACCATATAGTAAGCAAGGTACGGAAATATTTGCCTACATTCTTATTAACGGTCTTGCTAAATACGGAAAAAATGAATTAAATGTTACTGCTTATTGTTCGGGAGATTCACAAGTGGCTGTTAAAAAAGAAAGCGTTATATATCGGCCTTCGCTTGCTCATAAATATATAAACAAATATACCTATACATACTTTGACATCGCACTTATATCAAAAGCATTTTCCATGCAAAAAAAATTTGATATTTTCCATACCAATTTTCATATTGGGGAATATATTTTACCTTTTGCACAATTTACTAAAAAACCAATTGTAATAACTCTTCATGGGAATACGGATGAAAAATATGCCTCGATGTTTTTTTCTTTGTTTAAAACCATGCCACATGTGTATTTCGTACCTATCAGTAATTATCAGAAAAAGTTTATCCCCTCGTTAAACTATACGAAAACGATTCATCATGGTATCAGTGCAAACAAATATACATTTAACCCCTTGGGGGGGAAAAATATTTTATGGACGGGTCGCGCTGTTCCTGAAAAAGGACTTGATATTGTATTGCTTATTGCTAAAAAGCTAAAAAAGTTTACAAAGATTTTCCCCATGATTAGAGACGAGTATTTGCAGTGGTTTCATGAAGAAGTCATAAAAAAACGTGATTTATTAGTCCAAATTGTCAAGGTATATATTGACTTTAATGTCACAAGGTCAAGTCTCATAACTGAGTATCAGAACAGTAAGCTTTTTCTGTTTCCTCTAAAATGGGAAGAACCATTCGGTCTTACCCTTATAGAATCCATGTCCTGCGGTACCCCTATTGTTACCTTTGCCCGCGGATCTACGCCCGAAATCGTCAAAGACGGCGAAACGGGTTTTCTCGTAAACCCCTCAGATGATGATATTCGAGGCAACTGGATCATCAAAAAAACGGGCATTGAGGGCTTGTGTGAGGCCGTTGAACGCATCTATGCTATGCCGGAGGATCAATATAAACAGATGAGATTCAACTGCCGTGCGCATGTTGAAAAAAACTTCACCGTCGAGCACATGGTTGATCAATACGTAGAGATATACAAAGAAATATTGTCAAAAAATGGCCAAAAATAGAGTGTTCTAGCACTCCACTTTTAACCGCCTCGGTTGAAATTGGCTTGTCATGACGTCGAAAATATATAATAATACGCATGAAAACTATTAAGGATATCCTCAAAACCTTCAACCCTCTTGAAGATAAATATATATCACGAGAATATCAATCGTTTGGAGTACATCTTTCGGAAAAATTGCAGGATGAGCCTCGCAAAAGCCTCTACATTAAGTTGGCAAAAACCATTCCAAGACCGGTACTTGAGCAGGCTTTACGTTTTGTAGTCGATTCACATGCGAGGCGTAAAGGCGCCCTTTTTATGTGGAAACTGAAAGAGCTGGGTGCTTTTCAATCAAGGTCGGTTAAATCAGTCCCTCTGAACCGGAGAGTCGGTTGAGATTGTGCAATTTGCGGGAGTACAATGGCAGTAATAATAAATATTCCTCCAAGCAGAGTAAATATAGTTATCGTTTCTTTGAAAAAGAGATATCCAATAAGAATACCGAATAAGATTTCACTTAACATAATCAGGCTTCCGATTTGAGCATCGATATGTTTAAATCCCCAGATCATCAGCTGTCCGGTTGAGATAAAAAAAACTACAAATCCAGCATTTACCAACCAAGGAGTGGAGATAGTTGGTATGATCCATCTTTCTCTGAAAATGAGCGAAAGAATGAGCATAAATACAAATATGAATAAAAAATCAAGAAGATTAAGTTGGGTAGCAGAATATTGATGAGATATCTTTTTAGAAAAAGTATTCCATATAGATATTCCCAGACCTGCTATGAATGAAAATACCATATAAAGAGGAGCTAAGATTTTGATATTCAACAAATAGATAAGAAGGAGTCCCCCCAGTGCAAGTAACAGTGATATGAGTTTTATCCGATTAAGACGTTCTTTAAAGAAAAAATACCCCAAGACATACCCACCTATGGTTGATCCGCCGTAGAAGATAAATAAAACAGTGCCGAGGGGTAAATAGAAAAATGAGAGGTAGCTCCCAACGAAGGCAATGGTTCCCCCCAATCCCCGGGCGGCAATCCATTTTAAATCCTGTGGACTCGTTTTTTTCCATCGGGTTTTTGAGAGAGCGAAAGGGATGGAAAGGATAAAAACACCCAAAAGGTTACGAGTCCAAGATTGATAGAAAAGAGGGATGTTAAATCCGATTATGCGTGTGATCACGCCAAAAAATGCGAAAATAAATGCCGCAGTTATAAGACTTCCCGCGCCGAAAAAAAACGTTTTAGACATAGTAGTAATAGTATAGCTGATTTTAACTAAAAGTATCCATACGCCCAATAACTCGTACTTCCTATTCCTTGTTTCAGTAAATATTCGGATTTAATAGCGGCGGACCCCTCGTCTTCATAATAAATAACGTGTTTAAAATTTTTTGCATCAATATATTCTATTTTCTTCTCTTTGGATATTGTATCTTGGAAATTGGTAATTGGTAATTGGCTATTGGATTTTGGGAATTGTCTCATTTGATTTACCGTAACTGCTTCTCTTCTTTTCAAAGGCAGTCCTTGAGCATTCAGTGTCCAATCATATCCATACATGCCGAAAATAACGGACAGTTTTTCAGAGGAAATGTCCGCAGAAAAGTCGGAAATCATTTGCATAAAATCATAGTTATATTTATCTTTTTCGTTAAAACTAAAATTCGGTCCCGGTTCTCCATAGCTCTTATGGAAATCATACGCCATGATCATAATCTCATCACTAACTGTCCCTATAAATTTTATGTCAAAGGGACGTTTTCTGTAATAATTATCACCATAAACGATGAAAGAAAACATCTTATAGTTCTTTTTTGCTGATGTATAATAACTTTGAACGAAAGAGTTTATTTGCTTTGTCACCTCATCGTTAAATATGCCTGATAATTCAAGGTCCAGAGCGATTCCAGTGAAGGAATACGTGTCGGCGATGTCAAGCGATTGTTGAATGATTAATTTTTGCATGTTTACATCGGTTAATATTTTTTTATTTATTTCGTTGTCTAACATACGTATAACAAGGTAACACTTCTTTGTCTTTGGGCAGTTAAATTGTGCTAAACCCGTATATCCCGGGTCCGTTTTTATGACTCCATTTTGGTCAACGGTAATCCCAAAATAGTAGTAAGCATCATAGGAAGAATTCATATAATCACCCTGTCCCAAAGCCCAATAGGGTATAAATATCGAAGTTCGGCGTATTATTTTTTTATTTTCGACTTTTGTGGATTGTTTATTTGTTGAGGAAATAGTAATATTTGTATCTTTTTTGTTTTCAAAGATAAGGAATAAATAGGCGATGAGGAAAAAAAAGATAACGATTTTTTTCATTATTGATAGATATACTGGTCAATAACATTTTCATCAATGAGGACTACTCCCGGTCTCCCCTCCCTTACGTTATCTTGCTGACCTGAATAACCGGTAGGGATCTGAACAAAACCATTCTTTGACAAATCAACAATCCAATTTAAACCCTTCCATCCCTTATAGCTATAAGTTAATTTTGCAAGATTACCCGACCAATCTTGAGGCGCGGCCATATCAATGATCATGACCCGGCCGATAAAACGGGGTTGAGGTTGGGTTGGATTATCGATACCGAAAAGATATTTGATACTCCAAAGATCCTTTGGTCCACGGGTTGCCGCATAGGCAATCACCTTGCCCGTTGCGCGCGCTTGCTCGGGGGTCAAGTGAGATTGTTTTGTCATATATGTTTCATTGACAAAGGAGCGCGCATCACTCATTGAAATTCCTTTTCTGTTATGAATAACTTCGGCGACTATATATTGCTCCTCTCCATAATAAGTAGCCCAGCCCAAACCGCGATCAAGGGGAGTGTTGTAAAGCTGATCGACGGAACACCCGCTGGTGGTACCTCCACGGCAACCAATAATTGGGGGATTTGAGGGCATATTTTGAATTTGGGTATAGTCTGGGGTTTTAATTGTTTCAGTTGGCACGGGGGGGATGAAGGTTGGAGAAGGCGGTGGAATGAAAACTGTCGGTTGCAAGGTTGGAATGAGAGTTAGGCTGGGAAGAGGAATATATTTAGTTGGAGTGATGATTGCGCTTGGATAGATGATGAGGGTGGGCTGTGTTGTTGGCGTAAGTATGATAGGGGAAGTAATGATGATTGTTGGGACAACTTGGGGTGCACCCGATGGTCGAGGAGCTGGAGTAAATGTTGGCGCCCAGTAATTACTTTGAACTACAGTGGGTGTAATTCGTTCCGAAATCATTTGGACAGATGTTTGATAGGGAAAAGAAATATTTTTTGTTATGGTATTTCTTATGTTGGTAATAGTATTCCCTGCTGACATTTTTATTAGCTCTGTGTACTTCACAATTTCTTCTTTAGTTGGGATATGGGGTCGCATCTTGATAAAACCCGGAATAACAAAGATGATGAGTAAAGCCGCCCCCATTGCCACTGCAATTTTCAGATATTTTGAGCCCATAATCTCATTGTACTTGACAAACACTTTCCCTTCATCAATAATGAAATATACTGATGAAAATAACTCTTTACACGATAACCGACTGTCCTTTTTCCAAGCAGGAAAAAGAATATCTTTCGTCGCATCAACTCACATTTGAAGAAAAAAATCTGGAGGCCAATCGTGAATTTTTGACTGAAATGTTGACCGTGTCTAACAACTTTGCCGGTACTCCCGTAACAAAAGTTGAAAAGGATGACGGACAAATTGCGGTATTGAAAGGATTTACCAAGGAAGAGTTTGATAAATTGCTTGGGTTTTCAGTTGAACCGGTTTCAACAACTGCAACAGAACCTCTTTCGCCCGCCGAAGTTTTAACGAAGGCGGATCCAATACCGGTAGTCGAGACACCTCCCGTGACCGTCGAGAATGTCCCTCCCCCTATGCCAACACCTGCACCTGTAGTTGAAGTACCCGCGGCTCCAGACCCATTGGCAAATGTTCTTACCAGTCTTGAACAACAAGTAAATGCAGTTCCCACTCCACCTTCGCCCGCCGTAGCCTCGGCGCAGGCAGGCACCATGCCCACGATCCCCGATCCACAGTTGTAAACTTCGCAATTATCTTTGACCCACCTGTCACTGCGAGGATTAGTGAATGAATTGCCCTTGAGCTAACTTTGTTTTATAATATCTTTGCAAAGTGCCTAAGGGGCGTCGTTCAACGGTAGGATTTCAGTCTCCAAAACTGAATATGAAGGTCCGACTCCTTCCGCCCCTGCATACTTTCATCTTATCCCTACCGCGTAGACGTCGGGAGATTTATTCGTCTGAGGATTCAGATTTGCAAGGATGAGAAGCTTGCCATCAAGGGCAATGTCCAAAAAGTTCTGCTCGTGGGGACCTGAGTAAATGACCTGCCTGTTGCTGTTATCATACTCCATGATCGAGGTTTGCTTTTGTTCATTGAGCACCACATGTTGGGAATCGGGATACCATATGATGTAACGTTCAATATCAGATGGATCAAAATCTTCTTCTTTGATATCCAATTTGAAATTCTTGTCTTCCTTGATGTCATAAATATACAGGTCTCCTGGATTTAAGTTTCGCTCTTCCGTCTCTTGATTTGCACTAATGAGTGGTGGAATGATGATGGGAGGTAGCTCTTCTTTTTTTGTTACCTCATATAAAAACTTTGTCTTGTCCGGGGCAAAAGACACGATGTGGAAGGAATCAGATGCTATAGCCCGCATATCTTTAGGAAGTGCCTCGAGGATCTTGACCGCTTCCCGCTCTCGTTCCTCTTTCCAAGCCTGTGAAAGAGATACTTGGGAAGTGGTTACATCAAAGGGCGCCTTTACTTCCTCATCAAATCCCATATCATAGGCAATCGTCTGGATATCGACCAGGAACTCGAATATCCCCTCTTTATAATCAGGTGAAAATGTAACTTTTGTTTCATATAAATCAATATCTGCCGGCAAGTTTTTTTTCAAAATGAGAAGTTTAAGAGGAGGAAAAAGGGAAAAGGGTTTTTTGCTTTGGTCAAAGACGTAGATGCCATCTTTTTCCTCGTTACCTGTTTGAGAAAATAAAAGGTGTCGGCCGGTCTGATCAATGGAAATAATCTTCCCCACTCCCAGATTGGTTAAAGGAGTCAAGGATGCATTTTGGGGAAAGAGAGTTGCATCAGTTGTCATGACCAGTTCCCCTTTTAAAGAAATATTTTTTTTCCAGTCCATATACCCATCTTTCTTCACTTCGATTGTATATTTACCGGGGGGCAAAGTGATATTTATATCGGTCACCCCTTTGAGCTCGCCGTTCACATACACCTTTGCGGCTTTGGGAGAGGAACTGATTGCGATGATGCCTGTTGCGGTGACTAGTTTCTTTTTGACGTCCAAACGGTACCCACGGGCGTAGGTAATCACCAGGATAAGGATTGCCACAAAGAGACCAAAGAGTAACAGACGGGAAATATATCTCATATATAAATTCAAAAGTTAAAAGGCAAAGGTCAAAAATGAAAGTTTAAGGTCAAAAATTTCAAACTTTTTATTTTTAACCTTCATTTTTGCCTTTTTATTTTTGACTTAACTTGAACCATAAAATACGATACAATTATACTATGTTCTTCCGCAAAAAAGTTGGTATCGATCTCGGTACGGCAAACACACTCGTTTATGTGGCCTCTGAGGGAATTGTCCTGAATGAACCGACGGTGGTGGCTTACTCATTGGAAAGTAAGCAGATTTTAGCAGTGGGGGCCGATGCAAAAGAGATGTTAGGACGTACTCCCGGATCCATTATAGCTTCGAGACCTATGAAGGAAGGAGTGATTGCTGACTATCACACCACCGCCTCCATGATCACTTATTTTTTAAAAAAAGCGCTCCATGGTCGGGTATTTTGGCCGGAAATTATGATATCTATCCCCGGAGGGGCATCGCAGGTTGAAAAGCGGGCGGTTGTTGCGGCCTGCAAACAGGCTGGGGCAAGTGACGTATACCTCATTGAGGAGCCACTGGCCGCCGCAATCGGGGCAAAAATCCCCATTTCTTTAGCCTCAGGACACATGATAGTCAACCTGGGAGGAGGTACGAGTGAAATTGCGGTTATTTCCCTGGGCCAATTGGTCGCATATAAAACAGTCCGAGTTGCAGGTACCAAGTTTGACGAGGCTATTATGAAGGAACTCCGAAAAAAACATAACCTCATCGTGGGTGAGCGTACGGCTGAGGCGGTAAAGATGCAGATTGGCAACGCCCTCGTTGATGAAAAGTCTCCCGATAAAAAATGTATTATGGAGGTAAAGGGTCGCGATTTTCAAACCGGTCTTCCTCGCGTTATGGAGATAAGTGATAAGGAGATAACGGAGGCACTCCAAAAACCCCTCAAACAAATCCTTGAGGGAATAAAGGAAGTGCTGGGACAGACGCCACCTGAGCTTGCGGCAGACATTGTAGATAAAGGAATTGTTCTCTCGGGTGGCACCTCCCTCCTCACTAACATTGACCGCTATATCACCTACTACACGAATGTCCCTTCATTTGTAGTTGAAGAACCTCTTTACTGTGTCATACGGGGGGTGGGTATGGCTATTGAAAACCTCTCCAGCTATAAAGAAGCGATTAGATAGGCTGTTGTAATAATCTAAAACATAATATGATAATAATTAATATTCCTATAGTATTTATCTCATTGCTTCGCAATATAAACCTATTAGCTAAATTTCATTATGAGAGCCATTTTATTTGTGTTATATAGTAATTATCCATTTAAGTTACTAAAAAAGTAAGTCAAAATAGAATTGGAGCTTGATGGATGAATGAATCATGTTCAGTTTAATTGAACAAAAAGATCAATATTTTTATATTTCGTTTTTACTATCAATCTTGTAGTATAATAGAATGCATATGACACGCTTATTGTTTGATGAGTTTGCAGTCCCCATCCGTAACCGAAAGAATACCCTAGAGAAAATTATAAAGTACATAAAAAAACCGAGGGGATTTTTCCATATAGTCTCTTTAAATCCGGAAAATATGGTCGTGGGATTACAAAATAGAACGTTTAAAAGGGTTATCAAATCGGCCCAAATGACTATCATTGATGGCGTTGGGATTGAGATGGCGTCCCAAATGCTCGATATTGAGGCTGGGGAGCGGTATCCAGGCGTTGACCTCATGAATAATCTTATAAGTCATACGGCCGATATGAGCTTGACAGTGCTATTTTTAGGGGGTCAAACAAATTTAGCAGAAGAGCTTGCGAAGTGCTACCGTCAAAATTACCCTCAAACCAGATTTATTGGGTTGCAAGGGATTAAAAATATTAAGAAGCCTACCCCTCAGGAAGAGCGGGAAATATATCGTATAGTGCGCGCTAGTAAACCCCAATTAGTGTTTGTTGCCTTTGGTTCACCGACTCAGGAAATATGGATATACAAGAATAAACGGTTACTTTCAGGAAGAGTATGTATGGGGGTTGGGGGCGCATTTAACTACTTAACTGGAATAATACAACGGCCTAAAGCATTATTTAGAACATGGGGAGTTGAGTGGTTAGTACGGCTGATCAAACAACCTTGGCGGGCTTTTCGACAACTCCGATTGATTATATTTATGTACTTTGTTATAAAGCAGAAAGTACATGAAGCCCTTGAAATCAAAAAATCTGGATAAATACCTTTTCAATACTATATCCTACTTTTCTTTTTTCGGATATCCCCCCTCCTTTGATGAAATACACACCTTTTTCCCCGTTAGAATTGCAAAAAAACAATTGAAGAACCTTCTTGAGGATTTAGTAAGAAAAAAGTCTCTTATATGTCATTGCGAGGACCCTGAGTATCGGTCGAAGAGGACGAAGCAATCTCAAAAAAGATCGCCGCGGTCATCCTCCGATTCGGAGGACTCCCTCGCGATGACATTGGATTATCATAAAGGTCCAAAGTCACTACTTTCAAATTTCAAATTTCAACTTTCAACTTCCCCTTCATATACTCTCCCCCAGTATGCTACCCACTTCAAGAATAGAGCTACAAGACAAGCAATTTGCAAAAAAAGGCTTGTTCTAGTGAATTACTACACTGAAACGCTGGCAAAGTTGCCTTTCATAAGGTTTGTAGGAATTACGGGGTCAGCGGCAATGGGAAATACGAAACGGGGAGATGATGTGGATGTCTTTATTATTACGAGTAAAGGTTGTCTTTTTATAGGCCGCTTTTTTGCCATCCTGTTTTCATATATTTTTAACGTCCGTAAAGGGAGAAATAGTGTGTGTTTGAATCTGTTTTTTGATGAACGCAACCTCGTTATTCCAAAACATAAACAGACGCCCTACGTTGCCCATGAAGCCCTTCAGATGAAGCCGGTGGTGAGTAAGAATAATATGTATGAAAGATTTTTAGAGGAAAATAAGTGGGTAAAGAAATTCTATCCAAATGTCAAATTGTCTATTCGTAGTCATTCCCGCCCTGTGTCGGGGTACGGGGTAAACTCCGGCGGGTTTACACCCGTTAGGGTGAATCCAGGCTATAATTTCCTATCTTCCCCATTTGAGTTAGTATTAAAAACGCTTCAGCTTGCCATCATCCGCCGAAACAAAACAGGCCTGATCATATCCCCTACTCAGTTGTGGTTGTTTAAGAGGGATTTTGAAAAAAAAATAGAGAAAATATTATAAGCTCTTAGACAATGAGTCTGTCCTACATCTTTTTACTTGAAAAGTGAGCAGTTCGAGAGTCCATTTCTTTACCGGTTGGAGTAATGAGATCTTGATAAAGTTCGGGTTTTCTCCCACGGATCCATCTTCGCCCTGTGCACATATCAAGAAGCGAAAGGTCTAGGTCTGCAACCACTATATCATCATCAACTTTTAAAGTCTCTTTCACTATTCTCCCATACGGATCAAAGATCATTGCGTTGCCTGTTCTCACTTCCTCACCATCTAAACCTACTCCATTACTAAAAATGAGGAAATATCCGTTATCGTGTGCGCGTGACGGAAGCCACCTCATGAGCCAGCCTTTTCCCTTTGGACCATTTAATTCTTTTCGAAGTGCTTCAGGATCTTGTTTTCTGTTGTGCCAAAGCTTTGGATCAATAAGGCCTAATGCATGAGGACTTTTTGAAAGACTTCCCCCGACTTGAGATGGAGCAAGTAGTATATCAGCGCCGTGAAGAGCGGTAATGCGACCATTCTCAATAATGTTGTTATCATAACAAATCAATATGCCCAATCTAATACCAAGGTCTGTATCAAATACGGTATAGGAATCCCCACATGTAATATGTTTACTCTCAAATGCATGAATCTTCCTGTGAACATTAACTGTCCCTCCTGGTTGACAAACAACATATGAATTATAGAGCCTTCCATCATTGGTTTTTTCCAGTAACCCCGCTCCAATAATCATGTGCGTTTCACGACTTAGGAGTTTTAGTCTTTTTGTTGACTCCCCCGTTGACACCTCCTCAGATAGAGAAAAAAGTTCCTGTTGTGAAAGTTTACCGATGTGTCCATATCCAGTGATACACATTTCCGGAAAAACAATGATTTTAACTCTTTCTTTATGTGCTTGATTGATAAATTTTTCCATAATGGAAAAATTTGCCATTTTATTGCTGGGGGTATGGTTGAACTGAACGGTGGCGACTTTTATTTTGTTTTGCATACTTTCATTGTATCAATTTTCATAAGTCCTCACCCCTCTCAGATGTGAGCAACTACTTGAGAGAACCGCTTACACTTCGCGGTACATATAGATCTCATCAACATATTTATTTTTGTAGAAAATACTCTTAGGGAGACGGCCAAACTCCTTGAAGCCGAATTTTTCATAGAGATATTTTGCTCTGTCATTGACGGCAAATACGGATAGATCTATGATCTTCATTGAGGGAAGTTCTCTCTTTGAGTGTTCAATAATAACTCCGAGAAGTTTCGCTCCTAATCCTTGATCTCGATAACCAAAAGTAAGTGAAATGCCTAAATGACCCACATGGCCATGCACTTTCTCTTTTAGATTGATTTGGGTTGCTCCAACAATCTTATTTTCGACTTCAACTACTAAAAAAATTGCTTTCTGTTCTTTTATTTTTATGAGTTGGGACCTGACAAATTTTTTCTCTTCTTCCAACGTAATTTGTTCTCCTTGACGTAAAATAAACGTTCGTTCAAGGGAGAGTATGTTTATGTAATCCATAAGCATCTGAGTATCCCTCGCTTCAAGATGGCGGATGACATACGGCTTTCCTTCTTTTGTCTTACCTGAAAAGATAATCATATGATGATTATACAGCAGAAAGGTGAATGGGTAAGTTTGCTATAATGTGATGTCACGATTTGCATTATGCCGGAGTGTTGGAATGTTCAACTCGCAGTTTCCGATGCTGAAAGCAAGGAATTACTGCGAGTTAATCCCGCTGAAGGCGGGGGCAGACAATTTGATCGTGATGAGAAGAAGTGGTTGGGATTGCCGGAGTGTTGGAATGGCAGACAAGCACGCTTCAGAAGCGTGTGCTCGCAAGGGCGTGGAGGTTCAACTCCTCTCTCCGGCACAAAGTAGTCATCAGTCGTTTGTCTTTAGTCTTCAGACCATAATAAACATGTATAAATTTGAAAAATTAATTGTTTGGAAATTGAGTCTAGAATTCATTAAAGACATCTATTCTTTTAGCAATACATTGCCTAAAAATGAACAACGTAATATTATCGATCAATTGAAAAGAGCGACTGTTTCAATAAATTTAAATATTGCTGAAGGGTCTGGAA
>Ga0209211_10002831_pt1 | contig 29190 bp, 31 predicted proteins | sample RifGroA2_FD_183992 | JGI IMG/M metagenome (GOLD analysis project Ga0209211, IMG submission 183992) | Groundwater microbial communities from Rifle, Colorado, USA - Groundwater A2 (SPAdes) (version 2) | ecosystem: Environmental > Aquatic > Deep subsurface > Groundwater | place: Rifle, Colorado...
AAAGAGTTTGACTGTTAAATCAGCGGCAATTAAAGTTATCTCCGGCATCGCGGCGAGCCATGCCGAAATATCGCTTTCCTGTTTGACGCCCAAAACCTGCCCCTCAGTCTCCAGCACCGTGCCGCCGGTAATTATCACGCAAACTTTATCCCGCGGTTGTTTCATATCGATCGTTGTTTAAACTTACCGCTGGCCCGAGGCCCGCGTTTTTTTATCATCGCACTGATTGTCGCTTTGTGCTTTCTTAAACTGGCCATCATCCTTCCCCAGCGCGATAAATGCGCTTTGCGCCAGCGGCCGTAAAAAATCAAACCAGCAACAATCAACAACACAACCGTGCCGCCGACTATATAAGGCCAGTTGCCGCCTGCCGGGTAACAGCCCACTTTTTTGTGAAAAAATTTATTTAAGTCTTCGCCGGACTTTGGGTCTTGATAATTTTCGTAAATAACATTTGTGATATTTGTCCGCGTGCAGTACCAGAGCCGCATTCGCGACTGGGTGCCTGGAAGATAGGCGGTTTGGACCGAGACATAACCTTTGGTATCGCGCACCACCTTGCCCTCAGTAAAAGAACCGGGCTGGAACTTGGCCACCATTGCCGGCAAATCCACTTGGCCCAGGATCGCCAAATGCAGTAAGCTAAAACCGGCTTTGGAAGAATAAAGGTGCCAGACTTTTCCGGATTCAGTAACTTCGCCGAGCAGTAAGACAGCTGGATCGTCAATTAAGGGTGGCATGGTAAAACTTGATGTCATCCGGGAAACAAAATCCGCCATCTTTAAAGCGTTAGTCTGGGCTTTGTCGGTTAAATATTGGGCGGCCTCGGTAAATTTTGACTGGGCTTCAGGAAATTTTTTCTCCAGCAAAAACTGGCTGGCTTCCAAATACAAAGCCGTGCCCTTAGCTTGGTCTGGCGCCGGTGCTGACGCTGTTTGAGCGAACGAAATTGCCGGCACCGCCAGCAGGAGCAAAACACCCACCAGCGCCAATATTCTTTTGTATCTAATTAATAGTAACATCCTTTTTGTTTTAAAATTAAAAATTTAAAATTAGTTTGATATAACTATATCACCTTCCAGGTCAGTGCGTAAAGTTTTAATTTCCAGATCAGACAATCTTTTTAAAACGATCGGACTCGGATGGCCAAAGCTATTGCCAGCGCCGACCGAAACCACTGCCGTCTGCGGAGAAACCGCCGTCAAAAAAGGAATCGTTGACGAAGTTTTACTGCCATGATGTGGTATTTTGATAACAGTTGATTTAAGCCAGCTAAAATCGCCGGTCGCGGACTGAACAGAGATTGATCTTGACTGCGACGTTAAAAGATATGCCTCGACATCCTTTTCGATATCACCTAGGAACAAAAAGCTTTGATCGCCTGCCACCAATCTTACTACAACTGACGTATTATTCAAGTTCTCTTTAAGAAAGGGGTAAATTTTGATTGCCGTAGCCGCGGCGACGTCAAAATCCGGATACAAAAACTGCAACTCGGTCTCGTTTCCCAAATCAACGTTAAACCGATGATCAATTTTGATTTTTTCGATTTCCGGATGATTTTTGAGCAATTTTAGAAATTCCAGATATTCGCTTGAGGTATGGACAACGCCGGTTAAATAAACTTGCCGGACACTGTAGTTGTTGAGTACGCCGACGAGCCCGGTCGAGTGATCAGCATGCGGGTGCGATAAAATGATGATGTCGAGCGTTCGGTCGTAAAACGGCATCGCCTCGCCGAGTTTTGATAAGATGACATCTGACGGCCCGGCGTCGATTAAAATATCCTGGCCTCCGGCGGTGCGGATGTAGGCGGCATCGCCTTGGCCGACATCAAAATAAATAATTTTGAGCTTTCCGGCCTCTGGCGTGAGCCCGATGATCCCCAAAAGAGCCAATATAATCAAAACAATGGTAACGACGGCTTTTTTTAACATAATTTTTAACATCAGTTGATATAATGTATCTGGAGTATTATTATAGCAAATTCAAAAAATTTAATGTATAATGAACAAGGAGGAAAAAAGGTCGTCGAAAATAATATTAATCTAAAAATTATCTATGACAAAAAAACTAATAATTACAGTGTTTATTCTGTCCGGCCTTTTCGTCGGATCCATGACCGCGCTGGCAAAAAATGCCACTTCGACCGCCGGATTCAACGCTAAGGATAGGGAAATAAAAAATGCAACTTCTACCGCTAAACTCAACGCCAAGAAAACGGTAGATATCGCCTGCGTAAAAACCGCGGTCGAAAAAAGAGAAACAGCAATCCAGGCTAGTTTGGATAAGTTTACCACCGCTGTTAAAACAGCTTTAACCGCCCGCAAAACCGCGCTTTTAGCGGCCTGGGACATTACCGACTTAAAACAGCGCGCTGCCGCGATTAAAACTGCTTGGAATACTTACAAAAAGGCAGAACAAAGTGCCAGAAAAGCATTCCGCACAGAACGGAATGCTATCTGGAAACAATTTAGTACAGACCGCCAAGCATGTAAAGCAACCCCAACCGGAGAAAATCTAGGAGAAGATTTGTCGCTTTGATTTTGATTAGCTGTTTAGGCTCACTAAAGACCGCCGTTAAAGGCGGTTTTTTTGTTTCGCTGGTCTAGCTGATTTTTTTTAACAAAAAAGGGTCTAACCAGCTAGTATAATACACTAACTGATTAGACCGACATAATTTGACAAACGAAAACGCTTACTCCACCGGCGGACCCTGATGGCAACCATTGGCGTCGACAAATAAAATTTTGTCATCATCAGGATTCCCGGTCATTAAATGATCCCACCAGCCGACTTTTATTTCGAACTCGTCCGACCGGAGCTCAGTCTCTTTATTTTGTTCAATTAAATATTGAGTAATGAACGCCAGCGCTTGGGTGTCCGAGATATCAGGATGAAACGCCGTTGGAATAACTAGCGCCGCCAGCTCAAAAGCACCTTTAAATCCAGGACTTTCAACTGGCTCTGCCGATCCTTTTAGTCTGGCACTCTTTATCAGTATCTTAACATCACAATGTCTCCTTTGTCAACTAAATTTGACTTTTCTTAAAAAATATGTTAATTTTGGCTTGCATTCTCATACCTTTTTTTACTTACTACCGCTCTTAAAAGGAGGTTCGTAATGGTATATTTGTGGTCTGAATTGAGTTTTATTATATGGTGCTTGGGAGCGGCGGTACTTGGTTTGCTCTTTTACGCCTTGCCGCAAGAACGCAAAGAGGCAAAACTTTCTGTACCGCTGTTTCTACTGGGCATTATAATATTCGTAGCAGCCTTTTTTGGGTTAGGCTATGCAGAATGGCTCATCTTGAGCCGAGGGTATACTAACTTGACATACACTTTCGCCTTTGCTTTTCCGGCATCTGCTGGGTGTGCCTCGTTCGTGATAGTGTTTTGTACTACATACCAAGATACTTTTCCTGTGTGGTTTAAAAGTCTTGCTAAGCATTACACTAAACTTTTGAAAAAAGCAACTAAATAACCACCCCTTTCCGGAAGTCTTTGATTGATATTACCCTTAATTCAATCCAGACTTCCTCCCACCAGAGTTATCAATTATTAATTTTGATTGATGGCTGTGATGGGATTTTTTTGTTTTAGGTTGGCTCTGGCAAATTGACCTAACAATAAATAAAAACGCTATTTTGTCATCCCGAGCCTGTCGAGGCCCACCTGCCGGCAGGGCAGGGATCCCTTGGTTTCCCCAACACGCTAGCAAAATAATCATCCAATAACGGCTTGACATTGGCGGTTATCATCTCGCCCCATTCCTCTGCGCTGTACCGCGCCTTGAGAAATTCCACCACTTCGTCCAGTTTCCCGTCTGCCCATAAATTTTTGAGCGTGGCTTTATCTGCCAGACTCAAATTATCAGTCGCCACGCCGAGAATAGTTAAAACCGCCACCGCGGTAAAATCCTGGGCATATTCGTTTATCTGCTCTTGGCTGGCGCCCTGGGTTAAAAAATTTTGTTGAAAGATTGGCAGCATAGGTTAACGAAAAAGCGCCTGTTCGGTTTTTTCCATCACGACGGGTGTAAGCTGACGCGCAGTTTGCTCAATCGTCTCACTGGTAGCCCCGACCACTTCTAAAGCAACGGCTACCAATGGGTTTTTTTTGACCGCCTCAAACCAGGTGCCGTGATTTTTTTCGACTTTTTGCTGATAATACTCACCCTCCAAATATTTTCTTGATTCTGGTGATTCATTCATAATTTATCGTTAAAGTTAACTAACATTTTTTCTTTCCTCCATCATACCATATTTTCGAGAAACAAAAAACGGTTCAATGATCTGGTATAAAACGTAACCCAGCTAATTGAACCGTGAACATTTAGATGTTCATTCATTTAGGCAATTCGATAATAACGATTACCTTGATGCTCATCAGATGACTTTATTCGCCCCCTCCCTCTTAGCTCGTATAAGGCACATCCAACTGAAACTTCCGACAAATGGAACTTAGCCGCTTTATCCAATATATCTTTATATGTTATGCCAGTGTCACCGGCGTCCTTAATTATCTTTAAGATAATTTTGCACCGGCCACCGGGAGTATGCAGTCGCCACAACAGTACCGCTTTTTCCAAAAGCATTTTACTCACTCCTTTGCTCCGGCTACTTTTTTCTTGAGTATATACATACCCAAGATAGGCAAAAAAATCCATAAAGCACAATAGAAAAGCGCTACAACTTCGCACTCCGTACGCGTCGGGTTTGACCCGACAAAAAAAACCATCAAATCCGGTGATACAAACTTTGCATCGATACTTGCTACTATAGCTACGCCAGCGCCGATAAAAGAAACAATACATAAAATAAGCAACGTTGTGCACATTGTCAACCAAAACGAACGACGATCCATGAGGCATCTGTAAAGACAAATTAACCCGAAAAAAATGACAGCGAAACTTATCCAAATAGCCAGCGGCAACATTAAAGTGTTTATCCACACATATCTGGCCACCGCCAAAACCTCAACTAATATCAGAGCACAAACAATCCGTACAAAAAACATTATTCGACCCATGTTCATCCCTCCTTTTTTTCGCTTGTTTTTTTGTTAAGCGGGCGCCAGTACAATATAAGCAACCCAATGAGCACTGCGAGATATCCTAAAAACCACAGAAAACATATAAGCTGAGTAGCGTCTTCGCCGACAAATAATTCTGTAAATGATGGTAAATGTTTAGGATATACAATTACCGAAACGCCAGCAAATAGTACCCCGCTAGTACATAAAAGACCCATTTGGCCAGCTGCAGTATACAACAAAAAAGATGAGTGACTCACCGACCTAATTACCAATGCCTCTACAAAAAAAACGCCGATGACATAGACAGCATAAAAAACCTGAGGTAATGCGTTTTCTTCAGAGAAAATTAGCGGCCACAAGAGCACTGCGATTATCAAAATTCCAAGCATCTTAACTACACCCGCACAAAAGCTTAGTAGCTCCATTTCTTTTCCTCCTTTTGAGTTTGAACACTTTTTTGATAACACAAATTGTCAAAACACGACTTCGTCACTAAATTCGCCTTTTGCAGGCGATATCTTGACCACTTAAAATAGCACGAAAGCACTACTTTGTAAACCCCTTAACCAGTAACTCCTCACTGACTAAAGGCAAGCGGTTTTAGCGCCTGGCTATAGGAAGCGAAGAAATTTCGCTTGGAGATTCTCCAAAAAGACATAACCACCGAGTAAATAATGCTTAATATATCAGCCCCTTTTTGCGTTTTAGAACCAAATGATTTTTTTCTTTTAATAACTAAATGTCGTAGTGCTCTTTCCGCCTTGTTATTGTCGGGTGGAATATTGGGTTTCAAAAGACAGACAAAATAGTATTCTTTTTGTTCCGTGAGCCGAGATTTAATTTGTCGTAACTTCTCTGGATCATTGGGATGAGGGCGGATAAACTTATCAAAAAGTTTCGTCAATTCTTTTGCTTCTTTTTCTCGTTCTTCTCTCACGAAAGGCCGCGCGTTAATTTGTCGAACTTTCTCATAGAGCGCTCTGAACTCGGCCGCTACTTTCTGGCAATGTTCTTGCTTAACCACCGTTAGAGTTGCTGAATTTTTTAAATCTCTGATTTTTCGATAAGGATGCGACCAGCAAAGAGCATGGTTGCCGGCAACGAAGGCATTTTTGTAAGCGCCGTAATCGTCCGTAACGCCAATGCCAGTAAAGTTTTCGCCCAGTATTCTTTTCACATTACCCTTGCCACGGCTTTGTCCAATAGAGTAAAGGACGTCCTCGGTATTAATTCCGCAAGCTGCCCAGTCAAAATTACCTTGCTTCCCTTGGAGTGTCGGCCACCCGGTTTCGTCCAGATGAACCGCTTCTGCTTGGCGGATACTCTCTTGAATAGCCAGATAGCCAGGTTCCAATTTAACAGCCTGACTTTCCAAAATATTAGCTATTTCTCCTTGGCTTAATTTTAAATGTAATACTCCTTCACTAAAATCAATAATCTGACTGTAGCTTAGTTGCTGGACTGTAAACTGAAAAACAATTAGTTGTCGAACGTTTTCTCCTAAAGTGGTTTTCTGTTTGGGTATTTCGACCGGAGCAATTCGCCGCAGACAATTGGTACAATAACCGGTTGTGATCCAATGTCGAGTAAGTCGCTTTAAGACCTTGAACCATTCTGCTGGCGGCAAAATATCTTCCGTGAAAAATTCTAAATGCTTTAACGCTGTTAATTCTGCTTGGCAATGGGGACAATTGCTCTTGTAATGATATTCTTCGTTAGTTACCTCTTCCTCTTTCGGATCCTCTCTACGATATGACGCTGGGTCCCGATCGATTTTCTTTGTTTGTCCACTCCCAGTAAAATGATCGTCATCTTTATCGTTCTTATCTTGTTTATTTTTCCCTTTGCCAAAGACCATTCGTTGCAATTCCTCGATTAACAGAAAAGCTTTTTCCAGTTTCAGTTTTAGCAACCGGTTTTCTTCCTCTAAAACAGCCACTTTTTTTCGTAGTTCGTAGTTTTCGTTTTTAAGTCTCGTTATGACTTGTTTTTGTCTTTGTTCTATTGTTTGTGGTCTTTTCCCTGTTTCCATACTTCCTATTATACCATATTTATTTTATGGAGGGGTCAGTGAGGAGTTACCTTAACCACCTCAATGATATACTCCAACAGCGCCCAAGACAACCAGCCGGCAACTTGTCCGAGAGGTAGCCACAAAAACGAAATGATGGCCGCGACAAATCCCAAAGCCATAATAATCGGTATCGTCCATAAAATCAAAACATTTACCACCGGCGAAATCAGTGATATTCGGCCAAACTGCCATAGCAACACCGGCGCGACCGCCAAATTAGCGCCGATCGTAGTCGTAGCTGACTGGCGGATAATGGCCAAGAGTTGACCCGAAAATTCGCGCAGGGCTTTTAGATTTCGGCCCCAAAAATTGACGGGTGTTTTCTTTGGAGAAACGTCGCGCTTAAGCCATTTCTTTTGCACACGACCAGCTGATGACTCAGACTCAATTTCTCGCAAAATTCCGAATTGCCGGCCAAAATAGCCAGACAGCCATTCTTTCAGCCGTTCTAAAACTTGATCCAAACGCGGGGTAAAGTAAACCAAACCAACTGTCGCCAGAAATGACAATTGAAAACCCACGTCAAAACGTAAAATATAGGGATTAATTGCCACCATAATCAGAGCCGTAATCACCAAAAGCCGCCGAACATCAGAAAGCCGTCCAAAAGAGGTGCTAAGCGCCGCGATCAACCCCATAATCGCCGCCCGCACCACCGAACCTGTCGCGCCGGTTAAAATCACAAATATAAAAAGCGCCGGTAAAATTAACATCCATGCCCAGCGCCGCGAAATATATAAATAAGGCGCGATTAAAAAAAATAAGCCGATAATAATCGTGATATTATAGCCGGAAATAGCCACGATATGAATGGTGCCAGTGTCGATAAACGACTGCTTTAGATACTCTGGCAGGCCGGAAGTTTCACCAAGCAAAAGTCCAGCCAGTAAACCACTATGCGGGGCTGGCAAAATTTTATTAATCTGAACAATAAATTTGTTCTTTATCGAAAACAATGCCTGTTTAACCTTTTCCGTGGCTGATAAATTTTGATTGATATAATTGACGGCCTCAATACTCTCCGGATAATAGCAAAGTGAGTAAATTCCATCTTTCGCCAAATACTTGTCATAAGCAAAGCCATTGATAACCTCCGGCTTTTTGAGCCGGCAATGCAAACGCAACCAATCACCATACCGAAAGCGCGGATAAAAATTCGCAGTTACCAGCAATTTGCCCCTTAAATCCTGATAACCGACAGTCTTGATGCTCCGAATATCACCCAACGTGTATTTAACTAGCCCCTCCCCGACCTCTGGCGGGCTTTGAACCTGGCCGATTAATATTAGTCCTTGGCCGTTGTAAGCGGCCAGCTCTTTCGCATCAGTCGCCGACCCGGCCAGAGTAGCTAAATCAAATCGCGCGTACCCCAAAAACAAAAAAATCACCGCAATAGTGATCCCGCGTAGCCACCATTTTTTTCGATTGAGTCCGTACGCAACTAAAAATCCCAACAGCAAAATGAATAAATAAAAAATATCAAAATCCAAAAAAGAGTGCAAACCAACGCCGAATAAAAAAGATAACGTAACCAAGTAAAACATTTTTTTAAGTCTTTGGTTGGCCCATAAACCAAGGACGTAAATCCGGCCCCGGATATAATTTCTTAAAATTAATCAAAAATATATAGGCGACGATATTGCGGTGTTCGGCCAAATTTAACTTATCCGCTGTATCAGGCACGCCGCGCCGCGGTATAAACCCATGCTCAAAATTAAATGAATCATTCAAATAATCTTGCAACTTTTCTTCGAGACCCGAATTTTCCACCTGACACAATTTATAACAAACGCCGATTTCCGCGATAATGTCCGGCGTAGTCCGGCGTTTAATCTCTTCTATTTCGGCCTCGAATATTTCCAAAATCCAACGATACGCAGAAACGTCCACGAACTGTTGATAATAATAAGACGCCCCGATAATAAAATGGGTCAAGCCGTAAATTCTGTTTCGATAACTAAATTTCTTGACTTGGCTAAATTGTTCTTGCAGACGCCTGCGCAAGTCAAGCACCTTAAGATAATGCAAATAATAAACGCTGTTAACGGCGCTGGTGGCATCGATCTTTAAATAATCAGGCGCTAACAAGCCGGCCTCAAAATTAACGCTCGAAAGATATTTTAAAACCTGATTATACTCACTTGAAAATATTTGATCAACGGAAAATGATTTCCATTCAAAGGCCGTTTTGAGCAAGCGTATTTGATACAAAAATAAAGGATGTTTTCGATAAAATTCCTGCCGCATCTTATGCCGATTATCTTTCGCCGGCAAACTTGTGCTGATTAAATCGTCAGCCAATAACGCCAGTCCTCCCTCATCATTTAAGTTTGATATTGATGGTAATAATTTCTGCAATTTGGCGGAAAATTTTAAGTAGACAGGCGAGATGTATTTGGATTCACCGGTTAAACGATACATTCTGACTGCAAAATGCGACTGATGGACATCATCTAAATTTTTAAATCCATCTACAAATTTTTTTTTGATTTGTCGGCAGATCTCTTGCGAAGTAGGCATGAAGTTGCATTACTTTTTTTGCTTTTTTAAATACGCTTCAATAAAAGCAGACAAATCACCGTCTAAAACATCCTGAACTTGCGAAGTCTCGTAATTTGTCCGGTGGTCTTTGACTAATTGATACGGCTGGAGGACATAAGAACGAATCTGGCTACCCCATTTCGCCTCGTGATATTCTCCGCGCAACTCGCGCTTGGTTTCGGCCTGTTTGGAATCTTCTAAAGTCTGCAACTTGGCGCGCAAAATCTGCAAGGCTCGCTCTTTATTTTGGTGCTGACTGCGTTCGGACTGGCAACTGACGCTGATTTTGGTCGGCAAATGGACAATCCGCACTGCCGAGTCCGTGGTGTTGACTGATTGCCCGCCTGGCCCGCTCGAGCGGAAAACGTCTATCCTTAAATCTTCTTCTTTGATGTCGACTTCCGCCAGTTCCCCCAGATCCGGCAAAACTTCCACCAGCGCAAAAGAAGTGTGCCGCATTGCCTCCCCGTCAAAAGGCGAAATTCGCACTAGCCGATGAGTCCCGGCCTCGCCTTTTAAATAACCATACACATAGCGCCCGGTGACTTCCAAAGTAACCGATTTGATGCCGGCTTCGCGGCCTCGCTGTTCATCCAAAATTTTGGAGGAAAAACCTTGGCGTTCAAAATACCGCAAGTACATGCGCAAGAGCATCTCAGCCCAATCCATGGCATCAACGCCGCCGGTGCCAGCGTGAATAGCTAAAATGGCCGGACGACTATCGTACTTGCCGGAAAAAAGAATCGCAAACTCTAATTTTTGATACAGCGCATGCAATTTTTGATACTGCTCCTCTATCTCGCGCGCCATGTCCTCGTCGCCGTGGTCTTCTTCTTCGACCTCAGCCTCGGCGGTAAACTCAACTAACTGATCGACGTTCTGCTTTAAGTTCTGCCAGCTTCCGACTTCCTCTTTGAGCCAGGATGCTTCTTGGCTGATCCGAGTCGCGCGCACCGTGTCCTGCCAAAAATCACTGAGGCCCATCTGCGACTCCAATTTTTGCAGTTCGCTATTTTTGCTCTCTAAATCAAAGATACCTCCAAGCCGACTTAAGGTCAGCTTGGAGTGCTTGCACGCTTTGCTTAATGGAATTGATAGTGAATGTCATTGCGAGGAGCGTAGCGACGAAGCAATCTCAAAACCACTTGGCCGCCAAATCACTAAAATTGGCATTCGCCCTAATAATTAAATTTAGTTTCTTTTGTCTTGAACCGGCCTTTATCTGCTTTTCTCTAGTAATAGCTTCAAAGGCACTAGGATAAATTTCGTAATAGACTAGCTTATCAATATTATACTTACTAGTAAAACCTTTGATAATTTTATTTTTGTGTTCGAATACTCGCCTTTCTAAATCATTGGTTATGCCTGTATACAAAACAGTATTTTTTTTATTAGTCATGATGTACGTGTAAAACTGTTTATCCTCATCCATGATGCAAAGATTGCTTCGTCGTTCGGGCCGCCGGGTAGCGACCCTCGCTCCTCGCAATGACAACCAACATTCACTTACCAGTTTATAACTCTTCGCGGTCCACCAACACCACCTCTTTTTCAAAAATCTCACCGGCCCGCGAAATTTTAATCGTCACCTTGGCGCCGGATTTATAATGCAAAAGCAACGACTGCAAACTTTGTTCCGTGGTGATTTTGCGGCCGTCAATTTCTAAAATAATGTCGTTTTCTTTGATGCCTGCTTTATCCGCCGGACTGCCGGGAATTACCGCCAATTCTTCTCTGGTTTCACCGCGCACTACGAGCGCTCCTTCCGTTAGCTTCATATTATTTTTCTTGGCGACATCCTCGTTTAACAAAATGTAACGAACCCCTAAAAACGGCCGGACAATTTTCCCATATTGTTTAACGCTGTCAATTATCAATTTAACTTGATCGACCGACAAAGCAAACCCGATATTTTCGCCTTCATAAGAAACAGCTGTGTTGACGCCAATCACCTCGCCTTTTAAATTCAACAGCGGCCCGCCGGAATTGCCGGAAGAAATAGCCGCGTCGGTTTGAATCGCTCCCTCAATCAATTCACTGCCGATTCCAACCCCACCGGCGGTCAGCGTCCGATTAATGCCGGATACTATACCGCGCGTTACTGTATTTTGATATTCGCCTAAAGTATTGCCGATGGCGATCACTGTCTGCCCGATTTGCACGCTCTCGGAATTTCCGAGCGGAATTGTGGGAAAATCCAAAGCCTCCTCCCCTGCTGGTTTAATTCGCAAAATGGCCAGATCCTGCACACTGTCGCGATCAATTACCTCGGCTGGATAAGTTTTGCCGGTGGAAAGCACGACACTGTAGTCAGCCTTAGTATTGGAAACAACATGCTTATTAGTTATGACCAAACCGCTCTTATCAACAATAAAACCGCTACCGGCTGATACTTGCCGCTTCTCTGGCTGTTGTGGCGTAGGAGACTGATCCTGATTCTGAGGCGTTTGACCAAAAGGCGTATCTCCAAAAGGATTAAAGAAAAAATCATTATAAAATTGCGACTGCGGCAAATTCTGAAGTTCCTGAGTGGCGATTACGCTGACGACAGCCGGCAGAGAACCTTGCACCACTTTTACAGTTTGTTTCTCCTCGGACACTTCGCTTACTAAACCAGCCTGAGCTGTAACTTTTGCTGTGGGCGTGGCTGTCGATTCCGTCGTTGCTGGTTGCAATAAACTTGTACTTCTGGACAAAATTGTCCAGGTGACTGTCCCGGCCACTGCGCCGGCCACCCCGCCTAAAATCATGCTGATTATAACAGTAGTCGCAATTAAATGTTTTAGTTCATTTTTAATCGGCATAATTATTCAGTTAAAAGATTCTGCCCAGTGTATAAATCAAACGCTTTTTTAAGATCCGGGCCCAAGGAGATAAACACAATCACGAAAATAATAAGCGCGCCGACAACCATGATGATTTTGAGGATAGCTCCAATTTTTAGCCAAAAAATATACCGATTAGTCGCAAATGTAGCCGCATATATTTTTTCCAAAAGTTCACGATTGCGTTTTAATTCCGCGATAATTTCGGGTTGATTTTCGTCCTGAATTAGAGGCATAGATATTCACCGCGCATATTCCTTTTTGTTTATACGAATATACTCGGTTAATTATTTCACTTAGACCAAAAAATAACGAAACAAAAACCAAATCGCCAAGCAGAGTCCATTTAAAAAACGGTAGAGCCAGCGTATAACAAGAAATCAACCCCTCAAAAGAGTGCCCGTACATGCCGGACCAAAGCCAAACCGCAAAATTAGTCAAGCAATAAAAAATTAGGGAAGCCGCCAGAGATGACCCAAAAACCGCGCCCAGCGACAGGCGCGAGCGCAGACGCAACCCCAAAAATCCGGATAAAGCGAAACTTAAATACACGGCAAACAAAATTTTTAAATCGTAAAACCCAATGATAAAATCGCTCATCAGCATCGCCAAAAGCGGTAATCCAATAGCCAGCCGACGATTCGGCAAATAGGCGCCGGCAAAGAGGGCCAGCGCGGTGATTGGAGAAAAATTTGGCGGTAAGCCTAAAACTCCAAAGTGACGCAAACAACGCCAGGCAATGGCGAGAATTACAAAAAACACCGGCCAAAAAAAATTATTCTTGAACCTCATGTCGCAAGTGATGATTATTGAAAAAAAATTTAAGCGGCTGACGTAATCCGCACTTTCATGGTAACTTCCCCTTTTGTGGGCAAAATAATTTTAAAAGGGTGCAGGCCTAAATCCTTGATTGATTCCAGCCTTAGTGATTCTTCCGGCAGTTCAAAACCGTAAGTGTCGTGAATGGCGGCGAGAATCTCGTTCGCGGTGACGGCGGCGTACAATTTACCTTTGCCGCTGGTCCGCCGTTTTACGGAAATCCGTTTGCCGTGGAGCGCTTTCTTCATCGCATCCAGTTTCCCCAGCTGATTAACCCGGTGCTTCTCAACGGCTGTTTTCTGTTGCTCCAGCTGTTCCATTTCTCCGGCAGTGGCAATTTTAGCCAAACCCTTGGCCAAAAGAAAATTACGGGCATAACCGCGTTTAACCTTAACGACATCGCCTTTATTTCCCAATTTGCCGACTGAATTTTTCAAAATTACTTTCGTTTCCATAAAATACAAAAAATCCATCAAATCCGTACCCTATAATCTGCGGATTTATCCGGATGTAACTAATGGTTTCGTGGCTGTTATCTTACTTAAACTGCCAAAAAAGTCAATTATTTGTCCCGCAAAATAACAATTTTTTTCGCGGCTACTAAATTTAAACGGCGATTAGCAGTTCCCAATACTCTAATTTTGTCCCCGATCGCGACATCAGCCAGCGTTGCCTCTTTCCCTTGCTTATAAATTTTGGTATCGCTTCCGACGTTGACTTGCCAGGCAACACTGGTCGCGGCAACAGTAGCGCTAATCTGCCCTTTGGCCAAATCAATTGCCTTAACGACGCCAATTCGCCGCGCCACGCCTAAAACTTGAATATTGGTGTCGCGAATAAATTGAGCCTCAAGTTTGCCGGTTGTTTCGTTGAGCCGGCCAATTACTTGGATTATGTCCCCTTCGCTAAATTCGCCGATTAAGCTCCTGCCAAAATAGCGGCGGCGTAATTTGGTATTTTCGTCGATATAAACTTCCTTTTGCTCACCCGGCGCCCCGACTAAATTATTAACATCGCCTTTTTGATAGAACTTACTTTCCGAAATTTCCATTAAAATCGTTGTCGGTACAGTCGGATTTTCGTCCATTTCCACGATCTTGCCAGGCACCACCCAACGCGTCACCCGCATAAACAAAGTATTACCGCGTCGTAGCACGACGACAATTTTAGCGTCCCAAGTTTTCGCATTACCATCGTTATCCTCAACTACACGGCCGCGAATGCGATCACCGACTTTAAGGTCATTAATAGTCGCCGGATTTTTTACGCCGGCTACAATCTTAGCGCTAGTTAAGTTGAGCGTATATGTCGCGCCCTGCCAAGTAACATCAATCTTTTGTTCAGCCGGCCGAATCGCGGTAATCCAGCCGTTTTTACCCCGCTGGCTTCGACTCAATGACCGGTTTTTAATCTTAGTCGCATCAATACTGCCGCTATTGGTATTTTCCGTTGCCTGGTAAGTTAACTGGTCGCCGGCAATCCAATCGTTTAAATCGCTCTCCGTGCCTTCAGCTGTTTCCAGATCGACCTGCGCAGTTTCGATCTCCACAGTGTTATCTTCGGTTGTGCCGTCCTCTGCCGTTACCCGAACGATTACGGTAGTCTCCTCGGCTGTAGTATTGCCGATTTCGATGAGCGTTCCAGTTTCGGTGATGGTTTCGGTCGCCTCTTGGGTAGCGCCGTTAATTTGGCTCGCAGTCGCTCCAAGATCCTCGGCTGTGACTTCTTCCAAATCGCTCGACGCCTCTGATACTTCATCTACCGCAAGCACTGGACCGGCCAATGTTAAAAGCCAAGCCGCAAAAATCAGATAAGTTAGCAATTTTTTCATATGTTTGATGACTAAGCCGGCAAAATCAGGGTTAGCTAAACTTCTGCCCAAACCTTGCCGCCTCCTAATTGATTTGTTTAAATGCTGATAAAATAATTTTACCATTTATTCGCTTTGACGTCTAATCTAACAACGGGGTTCCCGAAATCGTTTTTTTCTGCTACAATTACGCGAGTTAGCTCGTTTCTTATTTATGGATTTAAAGCGTTATTTTAAGAATTCGATTCCCTTTTTCCCGCACCGCCGGAACTATGCCGAAGCTTTAAAATGGCTTAACCTGTGGCGTCCAAAAATTCTCTCCAACTCGCTAAAGCCTCAAGAGCTTAAAACACAGTTCGGATTAGAGCCTATTGATATTGAGAGACTTTCCCCGGAGTTTATTCAGCATGCGCTGGATATTTTAACTTACTCAGAATTTGACCAAACCTACAATCAAGAAGCAATTTACGATTTTTTTCTGCAAGGTGATTTCGCGCCCGGAGACAACATCCAACTGCCGGTAATCAGAAAACTAATCAAAGAAGGTCTTGGCTTGATGCAAACTTCGCAAGACCCGGCCCATGGTTTTACTCACGCCATTCGCTGTGGACGGCTGGCGAAGATATTATATCAAGCGCTCCGGCCGGCGCATCCCCGGCTGGATTGGGGAGTGTTGGCCACGGCGGCTATCTGGCATGATATTTACCGCATTAATCACTTGGGTTTTCTCTACTCCAAAAATTCGCTCTGGCGTAAAGCTTTGCGCAAAATTGACATTCTTCAAGATTTAATCATTTACAGCATCCACCGCCAAGATTCAATCGGCAGTTCGCTCTTCTTTTTAAAACAAAGCCGAAAGCGCCTGCCCAAGCAGTTGCGAGCGCAAATTGCAATCGCCATTTTAGGCGAGCACACGTTTGAATTTTTGGAAGAAAAATTTTATCCGGGCATCAGCGTCTATAAAAACATTATTTTAAACGCTGACGTGATCGACATGGTTTCGACCGGGCGTTGGGAAGAAACGCACCGCAACGTAATTCTGCGTCATCAGACTGATCGTGCTTTTTTAAAAAGAATGATCACTCTAAATGCTTTATTCAATATTTCGCGGGCAAAAAATAAAGTAACTTTTCCGCTGGCCCACCAACTCTACCAACTGGCACAAAAAACTCTCTATCAACATGGCATGCGTTATTATCCCGATGACGCCAAAATGATGAAAGAACTTTTGATGGACAAGCCCAGTTAGACTCAGGCGTCTTTTATGATTTCAACAATTATTTAAAGTAAATAAAAATCTAGCGGGACAAGCCCTCAAACAAAAAAAGCGAAATTAATCGCTTTTTTTGCGTACTGCCCACGAAAAAATGTACGTTTTGCCGGCAATCGCCTGCCCAAGACAACTGCCGGCCGCTATTTCCCCAAAACTTAATGCTATTGGTCGGTGCGTCACTCGAAAGAGGGACAAACCATAAGCCGCACAACTTGGAGGTGAGTCTAATTGGCCCTGTTTAAACCATGTCCCTCTTGAGCGACCAAAATGTGTTTAAAACAAACACTCTACCGACCTTTGCTCCGATCCTACTCGAAATCTGCCACTTGCGGAATAGCGATTAAGAGAGTACCTCCCTCGCCGATCCGCCGTAAACCAGGACGATAGTTCGAAGCTGTTACTAACTACTACGCAAAGCTAAAAAAAATTCTTTCGTCCGCCCAAATCTTCTTTATTGCCAAGGCCTTACTTCCAAAACTCGAAAAGTATTATCATTAATCTGGCTACCGATCAGCTTAATTTTTCGTCGCGGTCCAGGCGGTCCGGGCTGATAAGGCTCTCGCCAAATAACTTGGGCACCGGTGACAATCCATTCATTGCCATTATCGAAATCTTTAATAACAAATCGATCCGGCCCATCCCATAATACAATTTCTCCGGCTAAAAGACCAAGTTTCGGTTGTTCCCAAAATTCTGATTTATGGCAAACCATCCGCTCGTAGTACGGCACCTTCGCCGTAAATAGTTGATCGATTTTATTCCCCAGCCCAAAGTAGAAAAAAGTAGTGCCTAAAATAAGCCCGGAAACCCCGCTAACCAGCACTACTAAATAAGTATGAAACCGATAACCCTTTTTCGTTTGCCGGAAATTAAGCCAAGCTAGCCCACAAAAAATGGCCATCAAGACCAACCAAAAATACGGGACAATAATTAAAGCATACTCCACGATATTCTTCTCCAGTTTATTGTAAATATCCCAATCTTGATCAGAGAAAAGAAAAATAGTAACGCTAACCAACATCCCCTCGACGATTAATGCGAGCGAAAACATAACCCAAACCACTGAATCCTTTAAAATGAATTCCCAACGCGGCTTGGGCGTAATTTTTTGTTCTTTAATTGCCGCGAACGTCTTTTCGCTAATCGTCATATTTTAGGCATTAAGCTTCTACCAGGGCAAAATTAACCCCTTGCACAGTCGCTTGTTTTTTAAAAGCCTGCTTGGCCCGGTTAAGCAAAGTTGCCACCGTACCCAATGGTTTTTTTAAAATGTCGGAAATTTCCTGATAACTTTTATCTTCCAAGTACTTTAAAACCAGCACTTCTTTATATTTTTGATCCATCGCGGTTAATACTTTTTCCACCTCTAAAGCCAACTCGTGATTATTAAGCGCTTCTTCAATATCCAAATCCGAGAGCAATTTTTCGACGCCAGTCCCGGCTTCTTCAATCAACTCCACGGTCTGGGGACGCGCTTTTATCTTGCGGTAATTGCTGATTACTTGATTGCGCGTAATCCGGTAAATCCACGACGAAAATTTAAGATCAGGATCAAATTCGTTTAAGTGTTGAAAAGCCTTAATAAAAACATCCTGCAAAACATCCTCTGCTTCGGCTTCCGAGACGTTGGAAATACGCAAAATATACCTCAGCAACTTGGGCTCATAACGCCGCATTAAATACAAATAAAGTTCCTGATTTTCTAAGGTCAGTTTAACCAAATCTTCATCATTTTTTTGTAATAAATCTTTTGGAGAAATAGGGGGCATAAACTGATCATATTCTCATTATGTTATTTACGCAATTCTGACCGGTTTTCTTTCGCAATTACTGCACAATTTTATCTGTCGGTACTGAGATGGCTTCCATTTGTCCACTGCCGGATTTTAGCAACCCTGATGGATAGTTGCCACCGCTGTTTTGATCTAATATCTGAGAAATAAGCGGTACGACAATCCGTTTTTGCCAAACATTCGCTCCGGTCGGCACTTCGGTGATCGGGAAAATCCAAGCCGGCACCAATAATTCGCTGTAAATTTCGTCTTGCCAACTGCCGCTTTCTAGATAACCCAATTCCGGCGCGCCCAATTTAATCTCCACCAACTTGGTTGATTGATCAGGAGGGGCGTAATAATTATACAGGCCGCCTTGCTCAGCAACTTTTAATAAGCGGCTGACATCAGACTCCACCGGATAATCAGAAGCTTGATACTGAAGAGATTTAACGTTCCACGCCGCCGAAACTTTTTTCGGCCGCAAATTGTAATTTACCGTTAACCCACTAACTTCACCGCCACTGCCGTACACTTTCTGCCCATCAATAATTAAAGGATAAGTTACGGTCAGCGCTTCAGGCACATAATTTTCCACTGGTTGCGGTGAATACAGACGCCAGTTATTGTCGACTACCCCCGGGCCATAAAGCGACAGATCAAAGCCGTAATCTTTAAGGAAAGCGTCGGTTAGCGTTACCAGCTGAGCATCAGTCGGCACATCAGTCATCGGAATCGGCGACATTTCCGGATAAACGCCATTTACCGGCATTGTCCGCCAGGTATTATTTTCGAACAAGCCGAGCGTACCCTCCAGTAAATTAATGGTTAACGAATATCCTAGCGGCCGATCTTCCGTCAGGGTGATGTTATCGACGCGCGCGGCCGAAAGGTTATTCAGATCAAAAAGGCCAAGTTTGACATTTTTGATCTCCTTTAATAACTGCTCTCCCGTTTCTTTCGACTTGATCCTTTTTAATACCGGCAAACTACCTGCCGGCAACTTTAATTCTTCGCCCTGATAAACATATTTGTAAACAACTATGTCTGGCGGCGCCGGATAAATTGAGCTGGTTGTTTTGGGCGCCTGATCTGCAACTCCTCCACCGCCGCCCCGGCCAGTTGCCGCTGATTCGCCTAGGGCCGGAGCTGACGCTACTGACTGACTATTGGACAGACTGCCGAAAGAACCTGGGGCAACCGAAGTAATGCTGGATTCTAGAGCCAGTTTGCTTAAGTCTAAAGCTTCATCTTTCTGAACGATAATCGGTAAACCATCCTCGCTTGGCGCCCATGGCTTTGGTTGCGGCCTCGTCAACATTGGAATGATTACCACTGCTCCAATCATTACGCCTAAAACCACATAAGCGGCTGGGCGTAAAAATGGATTAAATTTAGACCAAAACGTCCGCTGATCACCAATACCCATACCGCGCGTTGAAACCTTTAAAACTGCCACGCGTTCTAAAATTTTTACCCGCAACTCCCGCCGAAATTTTTCGTCCAAAACAGCCTGTGGCCGGGCCGCGATTAATTCGTTAACTAACGGACGCAACTGTCCGTCATATTGTTTTAAGCTGGGATCTAGTCGATAAAGATCCTGTAAAATCAAATCAATTTGTTTATCCATATTTTTTAGGTATCGCCCTTTTAACCGGCTAAGGGTGCGTATTTAAATAACATTAATAATAGGTATAGACTAGTTGATTGCGCGCGTAGCTTTTTTATCGCTCTGGAAAAAGCCATTTTACAACTGGCTTCCGTGCAATTTATAATCTCGGAAATTTCCCGATAAGACAATTCGTCCCAAACGCGCATCAAGATAATGTCGCGATCGCGCGCCGGAAAAAGCGCTAAATACTGACTCACCTGTTTGAGTTGGTGCCGGAGATCGAGATCGCGCGGCAAATCGGTACTGGTGCCCAAATCCCAGACATCTTCAATGTCGACCGTTTCTTTACGGGTCCGATAATAATCAGTTATGGTGTTGCGCGCAATCCGATAAAGCCAGGCCGAAAAAGTGCCGCGCCCGGCGTCAAAATTATTAAAATGCTCCAAGGCTTTCAGGAAAGTTGAGCTGGTTAAATCTTCGGCCGTTGGCTGATGGTGCGTACGATAATAAATAAACCGATAAATCGGCTCGGCGTAGCGGTCGTAGAGTTGGCCAAATTCATTTAATTGACCCTGCTGGCACCGGCGAATGGTTTTTTGTTCACTGATTTGCATATGCTTTCCTACTTAGTATACGAATAAATTAGTGATAAGTAACAAGATACTCACCTTAAAAGTGAGTATGGCGCTGATTCAAATTTAAAAAAGCGTGAAACGTTTAAGATAAGTAACGCTCAATCATCATTTTTACCATTTGATGCGGCGTTACGTCAATTTTTAAAATTATTTCCCGCGCACCCAAGTCAAGAGCGCTTTTGGCGACTTCGTCTTTGCTGTAGTTAGTAAAAATCACTACCGGAATATCGGCTGTTCGCGGATTCGCTTTCAGTTTTTTTAACGTTTCTATCCCGCCGGCCAAGGCGCTCAAACCATTAAGCAAAAGATCAAGCAAGATCAAATCCGGTTGTTCCCGCTCGGCCAAATCAAGCCCAGTGTCCCCGTCTAACGCTGACAGAAGACGATAACCGGCTTTCGTAAAAGCAAAAGAATATATTTTTTGCTGTACAGGATCATCCTCAATAAATAAAATGGTTTTAGTTTGCTTGGCCATTTTTTTAAATTAAATCGCACGCTTAACCTCAACCCAAAATGTAGTGCCCTGATTTAACGCGCTCTTAAAACCTACGCGACCCTGCGGATGAGCCTCAATCATTTTTTTTACGATAAATAATCCCAGTCCTGAGCCATCGGTGTGCATAGTATTGGCGTTATTGCCGCGGGAAAACTTGGTAAATAATTTAGGCTGATTCTCCGGTGGAATGCCGATGCCGGTATCAATCACTTCTATTCGCACCACCTCTGTTTTGGGAATCACATGTACGGTTACTTTTCCCAAGGGCGCGGTATAAGTTAGCGCGTTAGAAATCAAATTATCCAGCACAACTTCCAAATAACGCGGCGCGACCAACGCTTTAATTGGCGCGTCACTGCCCGCCTCCAAACTTAAAGTAATATTCTTGCTCCGGGCTTGTTCGCCATGATCAGTTAACCGATTTTTGATGAATGAAATAAGCTCGATTTTTTCCAAATCTCTTTGACGCAACTCGAAGGCGCCGGTATCCAATTCCGATGCGTATAAAATATCGTTGATGATATGGCGCAGTTTTTCCGTTTTTTGAGCAATCGCCTGATAAGCTTCGCGCCTTTCCTCCTCTTTCGCCTCCCGATAATCGCCTTCCAAAAGCATCGACACATAACCTTTGATCACCGAAACCGGCGTCCGCAACTGATGCGACGCAATATCCAAAAATTCACTCCGCATCTTGAGGAGTTTTTCCAAGTGCAAATTTTTATCGCGCAAATCTTTGGTTTGTTCGGCGACTAATTCCTCCATCTGATTGTAAAACTGAGCATTTTCCAAAGCAATCGCCGCCTGATTGGCGAGCGTTTCCAGAAGTTCGATGTCCTCCGACGTAAAAGCATCATAATTTTGCCGTTCACCAAGAACAATAAAACCCAAAAGATTTTTCCGGGCAATAAGCGGCAAAAGAAGCGCCGCCCTTATCCGGACCATCGCTCTCCCTAAATTTTCAAAATGCTTTTGATCCTTGGCCCCCAAGGCACTGCGCTTCCATAAAAGAATTTCATCGTAAACCAAGGCTTTTTTTTGCTTCGCCAGCCGCTGCGTTAAAGGGCTGTCTTTGACAAGCCAAGGGGTACGCGCCCGGTCATAACCAACTGCTTTTAACAAAACAAAATTATTTTTCTCGTTGTCTTTTAGGAGCACGGCCACGCGGCTGACGCCTAAGGTTTTAATTACCGTTTCCGTAATCAGATTGACGAGTTCCGACAATTGCACGATGGTCGTTAATTTGTTAATCGTCTGCTTTAACGTCTCTTGCGTATTATAGATGTTGGCGTAAAGATAACGATTAGCGAAACGGATCGCATTTTTTTGAATTAAAGGAAAAGACAAAACGAAAACTAATGCCAGCACGAGTCCAAGAATATATGTTTGCGGCGCAAAAACGCTACCAAAAATTTGCGTATAACAATAAGCAACTACGTAAAACATTACATAAGTAAAAACTGCCAAATTTAAATAAACAAAACTTCGCCGCACGGCTAACCGAATATCCATTAGCCGATAGCGGATGATTGCATAAGCATAAGCCGACATATACACGATCACCAGCGGGTTAGCGTATGGCGGCAAATTAATGTTATACCATAAAGCAAAATTGGTTGAGCCAGCGATAACGCCTAAAGTAACGCCGAAAAAAATAAATCGCAGTTGCGCCCGACTTTGACCGCGACTGCCGATATAACGAATCAAAATCGCCACAAAACTGTATATAAAACAGGGCATAAAAAAACCAGCCAGAAAAAAATGATACAGAATGCCTGGTTTTGGCCAAAACATAAATCCAAATGTCGGTTCAACTGTCCTAACCATCCACGGCGTAAAACTGAAAAGCAAAAAAAATAGGGCGACAATATAGCCCAAAATCAAAATTGGTTTAAGTTTTCGCTCTTGATCTAAAAAAACCGACACGCAGTGTAAATGGAAAATCGGTATTAAAATTGACCCGATTGTTAATATCCGGGCAAACAATAAGGCAGTATCATAAGAACTTGATAACAGCCAGACACCGTATGGTAACGACCACACCGCAATCGATAGACACCATAACACGAATAACAAATGCAATTTATTTCGCTTTTTGCTAATAGCGATAGCCCCTAACATGACCGCAAAAAAAGCTATCACAAATCCGGAAATCGCTAAATAATTGCTAACGGTAAACATATGAAAACTTAATCTAAAATCATGATCCTTTCTCCACTATGGCAATATGGTAAGTTAAATCAGAGTCTGTTGGGTACTTCACTGTGGCATCTGCGGGAATAATTGTAATTTTTGATTCTCCGCCGGCTTTTCTCATTGCATCAACATGTATTGCCCCGACTTCCGCGGCAGTTCTGCCCCACATATCTTGCCAATCTAGGCAATTTTCCAACACCTCCCGTTGCGGATACGGACGCTTTCCCTTCTTTGGATCAACAAATTCATCGGTCGATGTTTTATCTATATTAGCCGTTAAAACGCTTCCACCATCTCGCACTCCATTTGCCAAATTTTGAATCAGTCTCTCGCACAAATCCGGGGAAAGATAGTCGAAAATGCCAACCGCCTCGCAAATATCTGCCTGTTTTCCATTTAATAAAGAGGTGATAAATTTCGTATTTCGCAAATCCCCTCGCTTGGCCTGTATAGGGTGAACGCTCACGTTATTATCCGACATCTTCAAATCGTTTTCCGCGACCTGCCACGCCAAGGCTAGTGATTCGTTATCTGTATCAATGAAATACAACTCAATTGCCGGTGTCTTAAGTTCTGGATGATGGCTCTTAGCGTATTCAAGCGCCTCGGCCACCGCCTCGTTAACCGCCAAACCGGAACCAGCGGCATAACTGACTACGACAATCGATTCGCCCGCCATGCCCGCAACAGGCTGATTTTCTAGTCGTTGAATTAATAAATCCTTAATTATTTTCTTGGATAGATTAAAACGATTTCTGGTTCCCACGCCAATCGGCATCTCATAAATTAATGAGTCGGCTGATATTTCCAATATTTTATCGCGCAAAACGTCTTGATCGACCGCGTTACTCTGAATGTCATTTATTAAGCGTTCCACTTTAGGCAGGCATATCGTTTCCAGATATTTGTAAACTTTATATAATGTCGCGCCGGATGTTGGATGTTGTTGGATGAATTTTACTTCTTCTGATTTACCAGCTAAATGAGCGATCATCAGGCTAGCTTCCGCACCCCGGGCGTTTGGATCTTCGGAAGCTGGTTGGTGCTTGAAATCTTCAATAAAATAAAGATACTCCGCGCTTAAAATATCGCAGACTGTTTTTATATAAGTTAATAAATCATGACTTTCTGGCAACGAGCCACGCCATTCGGTAATTAAGACCTCGAGATCGCTCAGCAATTCTTCATCAACCAGACTGTCTGTTTGAAGATCTTTGGCGGTTGCCTGATCAATTTTATTAATAATGTCTTTAAACCGATCTAATTTAGCTACCCATGTCTGCTGATCATAACCTGCATCCACCACAGGCTCTCCCTGGCCAGTATTCTCCATGTCTTTCCTGACTTTTTCCGAAGAATGATATAAAACCCTTTCCAACTCTACCGGCGTTTGAATTTCACCCGCATATTTACCCCGGTCAATCCGTTCGCACGGCGCGCCAAACTCAACTGCTTCCACAACTTCACAACCATCAATCTTAATTTTATCCATTCCCTCGTTTGTTTCTTTTCGAAGAATCTCTGGACCGATCCCTGTTTTGAAAGATTTAATCGCTTGTTCGTGATGCGAAATATGTTCTGCCATATAAATTTGCCTAAATTCCTGCCTTTCCCCTGCCTACAAAAGACCAAGAATTAAATTACAAAAAATAGACCTCCAAAATTTTCGTTCTTAATAACGAATTAATCGCTCTAAATTGATCCTTGTTTATAACTATATCAATCCCGCCAAAATAAGGCAAGAAAAAATGACCTTGCCCATTTTAGCCGAATATAATACAATAAATTTGATATGGCTAAACTAATTGACGGCCGGGCGTTGGCCGAAAAAATGTATCAAGATTTGACTCAAGAAGTCCGCTTGCTCGGCGCCCGCGGAGTAATCGCCAAGCTGGGAATTATTTTAGTTGGCGATCACCGCGCATCACTCTTATACATCAAACAAAAACAAGAAGCGGCTCAAAAATACGGCATCGGCATCACTCTAAATCATTTTGATGAAAAGATAACCGAAACTGAGTTGATCGCTAATCTTGAAAAAATCCAAACCAAAAGCAACTACTCCGGACTCATCATTCAGCTCCCTCTACCGGCGCACCTTTCGACTGATCGAGCCCTTGATGCTTTGCGGCCGTCGCTTGACGTTGATTGCCTCACCAGCGCCAACTTGGGTAAACTCTTGGTGAACACACCGTACTTCTGGCCGCCGACGGTCGCCGGAATTATGACGATTCTTTCCAGCCTGAAAATAAAACTAAAAGGCGCGCGAGTCGCGGTTGTCGGCACTGGCCGCTTAATCGGTAAACCTTTGGTTGTTGCCCTGATGAATGCCGAGGCCACGGTTTTTGCCTGCAATGATCAAACTTCTGACCTCAAAGCGCACTGCCTGGCGGCTGATATAATTATAAGCGCCGCCGGCGTACCTAATTTAATTCGCGGCGAAATGGTCAAAAATGGGGCGATTGTGATAGACGCCGGCACGACCATTGTTCACAATAAAATCCAGGGCGACGTTGACTTTGATTTGGTTAGCGCCAAGGCAAAATTTTTAACGCCCACCCCGGGCGGCGTCGGCCCGCTGACAGTCGCTCACCTCCTGCGCAATACGGTACTCGCGGCAAAAATTCTTTACCCGTAACTGAGTGCTTTTTTTGTCGCGTCTGATTAAAAAAACCGCTATGATAAGCGGGATTTTTTTGATTTAGACGTAATAACCAAATTATTTGGTTATTAAGGCATTGATTATTGTAATTCCCGCCTGCCAACGCCTGAGGGCGTAAGCCTTGGCGGGCAGGTGTTTGTACCTTGTTTCTTCGTCTTGGTTATTAATTTTCACAATGCCTTAAGTCCTCGCCACATCGCCCACAGCGCGGTAAGAAAAATTATCATAATTAAGAGATACAAAAGCGTGTAGGCGAAAACTAACAGCGATTCTTTAATCCGGCGGTTAATCACCAAATATACCGGATAACCAAAAACCAGCACCCCGGTAATGGCAGCGGAAAAAACCAAGAGAATCAGCATTAAGGTAACGCCCCAAAATTCCGGCGGCTCCCCCATCAGGCGGTTGGCGAACCACAAAAAAATGCCCATAAAAAAACAATAGCTGATTACCCCGGACGCCTGCAAAAAGCCGATCAAAGGCAAATTGAGTTTTTTAAGGTTCATATATAACAATGATACAACAAAAAAAACATAATGACAAACAAAAAAGGGGTGGTTAAGGCCATCCCCTAATGATTAGCGCCCTAAAAAAAATCCGCCACCTGTTCCAAATCAGCCTGCGTAATTATTATTTCTCCATCCTTTACCTCTAAATTGGGACTGATCGGCCCGGGATTACAGCCGCCTTTTTCGGTGGCGATTTTTTCTATCGGATAGCGATTGCCGCAGTTGTCGCAAACAATTTCTCCGCCTTCCTGATGGAAACCCTTTCTGGCGCCAAAACAAACTTGGCAGGCATTTGCCGCGGCGCGATAAATTCCATTTTTATCTTTGAGCACAAAAAAATAAATAGTTTTTCCGGAAGGCATGGATGCGTTATAGAACGAGGCCTGATCAGAAATCGAATCTGCCGGCAAGTTGATTTCGCCATTTTCTAAAACCACTTGCTGACCGGCTTCCCCGACAAAATCAGAAGTTGGCGGAGTAACACTTTCAGCCAAAGATGGTGTTGGCGTAGCCGCTTGCGATGGCGTACTAACGTCGTCCGCCTTAGTCCGTTGCCAAAAAAACCACCCCCCGCCAGCAATTATTATAATTGCAAAAACAATTAACGTTTTCTTGTTCATATTCATAAGACCTACTGCTTAAAGATTTTTACAGCCTTTTGCCTTCCAATTTAGTCAATGTTTATGGCATCCTAATTTCGTTCAAACCGCATATTTAATCTTTAATCAGCTAGTCTATATTATCAATTGTCATCGCTTTTATTGGGCCGATAATTCCTGATCTATTATTTGGCTAAATGATTCATACGGTAAAGCGCCGCTGACCAATTTTCCGTTAACAAAAGTCGCCGGCGTGCCCTGAACGCCTTTAGCGCCGCCTTCTTGGTAGTCAGCCTGAACTTTATTTTTGTACTTATCAGAATCCAAACAATCGTTAAATTGTTCACTGTCTAAATTTAAATCCGCGGCCCATTGTTTAAATTTGTCAACGCTAAAACCAGCTTGTTGATTCTTAAATAATTCGTCATGATATTCCCAAAATTTACCTTGTTCATCAGCACACTCCGATGCCTCAGCCGCCTTTTGGGAATTTTGATGAAAACTTAAAGGGAAATGCTTATAAACCAACCTAACCTTACCCGGATAACTGCTTAAAATCTTATTGACGGTGGGAAAATGTTTTTCGCAAAAAGGACATTCAAAATCGGAAAATTCAACCAGCGTAATCGGAACCTTAAAATCACCGCGTACGTGATTTTTAGCGGTAATCTCAAAATTTTGAACTGGCGGTGGAGTATTATCTGGCGTGGGCTGGGCCGCCGGACTGGGGGTGGGGTTGGCAACATTAGCCGCGACTCTTTGACCACTAACTACGCCGCCCGAAGCGCTCAATAAATAAATGTCTACTGCCATGGATGCGATACTGATCGCAGTCAGTAATCCGAGCAAAAAGAAAATTTTAGGAGAGGCCGACGCTTGGCTAGAATTAGTAATTCGAGTAACTGCCTGAGGCGCGTCATTTTTTACAGCATCGCTCTTATCGTTGACCAATGATGGAACCGGATCTGGTATCTTTTCCACTTGGAAGTTACCCGCCTCTTTTATGATCCGACTAAGCTCGCTTTCCTTAAACTTCTCCTCATCATAAACAACCGACGCTTTTTCTGAACTGTAATTGACTTTCACTTGGATAATTCCTGGTCGATTTTTTAGCTTTTCTTCAATCAAGGAAGCACAAGAGGCACAGTCCATGCCTTTAATTTGAAATTTTATTTTTTTCATAAATATCATGATTAAAAATTAATCATCCAACGACAATTAATTTTAAATTTTAGCCTTCCATTCGGCTTAATCGGGCAAATAGAATAAACACCGCGGTAAAAAAAAGTCCCATAATAAACGGCGCGATAATCGACAACCAATTCCGTCGAGCCGGTTTAAACCCGCGAAGAAACATCGAATTAGTGACCACTGAAACCGAACTCAAGGCCATAGCCAAACCGGCAAGCTCAGGCCTTAACACCAGCCCCAAACCGACAAAAACGCGAGCCGCAATCGGAATACTGATAACATTATAAAAGAGAGCGAAAAACATATTCTGTTTGATCTTCCCCATCGTTTCACGGCTAAGCTTAATCGCTGTCAGCACATCGCGAAGATCATTTCTAATGATTACAATCCCGCCGGCTTCCATGGCTACATCCGTGCCGCTCCCCATCGCGATTCCAAGATCAGCTTGCGCCAGCGCCGGAGCGTCGTTAATGCCATCTCCAACCATGGCCACTTTGGCCCCTTTAGCCTGCAGTTTTTTGATTTCGTTGGCTTTTTCTTCCGGTAATACCTCGGCGAGTACATATTTGATGCCGGCTTGCCGAGCAATCGCTTGCGCTGTTCGACGATTGTCGCCGGTAATCATAAATACTTTCAAACCCTGGGCTTGTAAATCGCGGACAGCCTCACTGGTCGTTTCCTTAATCGTATCCGCGACCGCAATCAAACCTAAAAGCTCGAACTCTGAACTAAGAATCATCACCGTTTTGCCTCCCTCCTCTAACCGATGCATTTTACGCTCGATCTTACCGAGCGTTTGCTCGTCAAGGCCAACAGCATCAGTCATTAATTTTCGATTGCCCAAAAAATATTTACGGCCGTTTATAACCCCTAGAACTCCCTGGCCGGGAACTGCCCGAAAGTCGACAGCTTCAGCAAGCGATACATTTTCGTCTTTAGCGTATTTAACAATCGCCTCAGCCAGTGGATGCTCTGAAAGTTTCTCCAGACTGGCGGCAATCATTAAAACTTCGTCCTCATCAGTCAGTCCGGCACTCACGATATCAGTCACCTCTGGCTGGCCTTTGGTAAGAGTTCCGGTTTTATCAAAAACAATCGCCTTAATTTTGCACGCGGCTTCCAGCGGTTCCCCGCCTTTGACG
>Ga0209211_10002832_pt1 | contig 29184 bp, 25 predicted proteins | sample RifGroA2_FD_183992 | JGI IMG/M metagenome (GOLD analysis project Ga0209211, IMG submission 183992) | Groundwater microbial communities from Rifle, Colorado, USA - Groundwater A2 (SPAdes) (version 2) | ecosystem: Environmental > Aquatic > Deep subsurface > Groundwater | place: Rifle, Colorado...
CATTACGGAAATCACCAGCTTTGAACAAGCCTCATTGGTTTTAAAACCGCTACTTGGCGCTTGGGCCAGTTTAATCTTTAATTTAGGAATTATTGGAACCGGTTTATTAGCCATTCCGGTTTTAGCCAGCAGCGTTGGCTATATTTTAGCCGAAACTTTTAATTGGAAAGAAGGCATCTCAAAAAAATTCTGGCAAGCCAAAAGTTTTTATTTCTCTATCATTGGCGCTACCCTGCTGGGCATCCTGACGGTTCTGATTAATATCAATGCCATCCAGCTTTTAATTTATGCCGCGCTTTTTTACGCTATTATCACGCCGTTGCTTATTTATTTTATTATGCGTATCGCTAATGATAAAAAAATTATGGGCAATAAGACTAATTCAAAATTATCCAATATTTTCGGCTGGCTGGCTTTTGTTATAATAACCGGCGCGGTTTTATCGTATTTTTTCACCCTGATTTAATTCTTTAATATCAACGGCATTTGATTTATTAAATTGCCCGACCCTAATCCTTTCTAATTCCGCTAAATAACCGCCAACGTTTAAGTCTTCACCCAAATCCCGAGCTAAAGCGCGGATATAAACGCCAGGGCCGGTGACAACCCGCAGTTCTAAAAACGGCCATTTATAATTTAAAATTTCTATTTCTTTTATTTCCACTAAACGCGGTTCTAATTTTATTTTTTTACCCGCCCGCGCGTATTTATAAGCCGCTCGGCCCTCAAACTTAAGGGCACTGTAAGCCGGCGGCGTTTGTTTAATCTTACCGATGAATTGTTGCGTTGCCTTTTTTATTAATAATAAAACGGGCTTTTTTCTTATATTATAAATTGTCTTTTTCCCCTCTTCATCATCCGTTGAACTCGCAACGCCTAATTTAATTTTAGCGATATATTCTTTTTCTTTCGCCACTATTTCGCCCAATTTCTTTGTCGCCTCACGGCCCACGCCAACGACTAAAATACCCGCGGCCAGCGGGTCTAGGGTACCGGCGTGGCCAACTCGCTCAACGCCAGTAATATTTTTTATTTGCCTAATAATATCATAGGAAGTCGGCCCCTTGGGCTTATAAACCGCAAAAATGCCTTTCATAAAAATTCATTCGGCTTTTTCAAAAATTGTTGATTGATTCTTGCCGTTATTTTTTGATTGATACAGTGCAGCATCAGCGGCTTTCAACATCGCTTTGATTTCTTCCGCGCTGTTCCCTGTTTTTCCTTTATCAAGATAGTCCGAATCTGTGCCGGCAATACCAACACTGACCGTCAAACTGATTTCCTGCTCCTGCCCATTATTATCCGTGATTTTAAATTTTTTATTCTCAATATTTTCTCTGATTTTTTCGGCAATTTCTTTAGCTTCCTTGGCGCCGGCGCCGGCTGTTGCTAAAACTACAAATTCCTCACCATGGAGGCGATAAGAAAAATCCGACTGCCTGATGCTTTTATTTAAAACTTGAGCTAGCTGTTTCAAAATATCATCGCCAGCATCGTGGCCATGATGGTCGTTAATTATTTTAAAATCATCAATATCAATCATAATTAGAGAGCAATTGCTCTTTTTCCGCTCTTCTAAACTATAGATCCTGGGCGCCTCGTCTTCAAAGGCCGGCTGATTTTTTAAACCAGTTAATTTGTCAATAAAAACACTTTTTTCTGCTTCTATTTTCTCTTTTTCCGCTTTTATTTTATCATTCTCCGTTTCCATTTTTTCCAAAACACGGTCAGAATAAATATCGCCTAATTTATTTCTTAATTCGCCATTAACGCCGCCCTCTTTCATTTTATCCCAAAAAGCGTTTTCTTCCTGGGCCAGATCTTCAACTTTTTCCATGCCTAGATCATCAATTCTCTGAAAAGGATTTTCCTCATTATTTCCCTCATTGTTTATATTTTCTATTTTATTTTCTTTAAATTCATTCATAATTTCTATTATTTATTTTATATATAATTTATTCATAACGCAAGGCTTCCATGGGTGATTTCTTAGCGGCTTGACGGGCAGGATACAATCCAAAAACCAAACCAATCAGCGCTGCCACGCCAATGCCTAAAACAGCCGCTGATAATGGAAAAGAAAATCCCCAGTCAAGATTCATGTATTGGCTCAGGACCACGGAGATTAAAAAAGAAAAAAGAGAACCAAGTGCGATGCCGATGACGCCGCCGGCCGCCGTTAAAATCACCGCCTCCATTAGAAACTGCGTTAAAACATTGCGGCTTGTCGCGCCGAGCGCCTTGCGTAAACCGATTTCACGCGTCCGTTCAGTCACCGAAACCAACATAATATTCATAATGCCAACGCCGCCAACCAATAAAGAAATTGCCGCCACGGCCGCTAAGAATAAGGTTAAAACACCCATAATGGTGCTGACCATTTCCATCGCATCAGCCTGCGTCTCCACAAAAAAATCATCCTTATCCGGGTCAGTAATATTATGGGAATTGCGCAGGGTCGTTTTAATATCTTCCACAGTCGCAATAACGTTAGCCTCATCATCAGCTTCTATTACCAGCCGGTTAAAATACTTTATGCCAAAAACATACTGTTGAGCTGTCGTGTAAGGAATGATAATAGCCGAATCAAAATTGATAAAAGAAAACTGGCCTTTTTGGCCTAAAATGCCGATAATTCGAAAACTTCGGCCCTTGATTTTTATTTTTTTATCCAAAGCTTCGTCATTGCCGAAAAGCTCATCTTTTATTTTTGAACCGATAACCGCCACGTCCGCATAGCTTTTGACATCGTCATCGGAAAAAATCCGGCCTTGTTCCGGATACATGTCATAAATTTTCGCGAACAAGTCCGTCACGCCAAAAATTGTTGATGCGTAAGATTGATTTTCAAAAATCGCCGTTTCCGACCCAAAAACTATCGGCATCATCTTAGCTAAATGCGGCACATTTTCTTTTTTTTCCAGCGCGACCAGGTCTTTTGCCTTCAGTGAATCAGTAAAAGTAGACAACGAATCGGTAATGCCCTGCGGTTGGCGGCCGGGCGACACAGCAATGGTTTTTGAGCCGATGCTTTGAATCTGACCTAAAATTAAATTCTGCGCACCCTGGCCCAACGACATCACCAGCATAATGGCAGTAATGCCGATCACAATGCCAAGAATTGTCAGCGCCGAACGCGATTTGTTGGCTTGTAATCCCCGGAGCGCGGTTTTTAAACTATAACGAAGAGTCATATTTTAACATCATTTTATAAACTTATCCGCCTTCAAACGATGATTGACTATTTCTTCTTTTTCAATCATTCCATCTTTTACCCGAATAATCCGCTGAGCGTGTTCAGCGGTATAGGTCTCGTGAGTAATTAGAATCACGGTATGGCCTTGTTCTTCGCTTAATTTCTGCAATATTTCCATCACTAATTGGCCGGACTTAGAATCTAAATTACCGGTTGGCTCATCGGCAAAAATAACCATCGGATTATTAACCAATGCCCGAGCAATCGCCACCCGCTGTTTTTCGCCGCCGGACAATTGCGCCGGCTCATAATCCAACCGATGGCTCAAACCAACCGCTTCCAGCGCGTTTTTGGCTAATTTATCCCAGCTTTTTTGCTCAATGCCGGAATAAAGCAAAGGCAATTTAACATTTTCCAAGACACTCGTGCGCGGCAATAAGTTAAACGCTTGAAAAATAAAACCCATTTTTTTATTGCGGACATGGGCTAATTCAGTATCCGAATAATCATCCATCGCTTTGCCGTCAAAGCGATATTCGCCGCCGGTATGCCGATCTAAAAACCCCAACACATGAAGCAGGGTTGATTTGCCGGAACCGGACGGTCCCATAATCGCCACGAATTCCCCTTCCTTAATATTAAAAGTCACGCCGCAAAGAGCATGGGTTTCAACTCCTTCGTCAAAATAGGTTTTTTCCAAATTACTAACTTCAATCAACGCCATAAAATTTATGCGATAAAATTACTATTTCGTTGAAATAACAATTTTATCTCCTTCTTTCAACCCTTCTAAAATTTCCGTGTTGCCGTCGGCACCTCTGAGGCCAACAATAACTTTCACTTCTCTTACTTCTTCGCCTTGTAAAATTTTAACTATTTTATCATCACCTTGCGTGATAATCGCCCGCTGCGGCACAATTAAAACATTTGTCCGTGCGGCCGTTTCAATATCAATGTTCGCGGTCATGCCGGATTTTATCCGTCCGTCTTCTTTGATAAACTGAAATCTGGCTTTATAGGTCGCCACACCCTCAATAATAGTTTCTGCCGGCTCAATAGAAACAACTAACGCTTCAAAAATGACATCGCTGCCATAAGTGTCCAGCGTCACCCTGGCTCGATCATTAATTTTTACTTTAGCCATGTCCGCTTCCGGGATATTCGCCTCAATTTCAAATTGTGAAGCGCTCATTAAGGAAATCAACGTCGTGTTGGCATTAATTATCTCGCCAATCTTGATATCCTGTTTGGTAACAACGCCGGCCAAAGGCGAAGTGATAATAGTTTTTGCCAATTGTGCCCGATAATTATCCAAATTAGCTTGGGCATATTTTATCTGCGCCTCTTGGCTTTTAATTTCTTCATCAGTTGAGCCGGCTTGTTTTAAAGCTAGCTGGTCTTGGGCGGTCGCCAGAGAATTTTCCGCTGTGTTCAAACTAGCCTGAGCAGTGGCCATACTGTTATGATTGGTTGATTTTTGGACCAAAATTGCCTGAATTTTACTATCAATACTCGTGATAGATGATACCACATTAGTCCGGCCGGTATTAATATAATAACGATAATTAGTCGCATTAGTCTGGGATAAAGCCGAGGCCTGATTAACTGCCTCGCCTAATGTCGTTAAAAAATCCCTAATAACCACTAAATGGCTTCTAGTTTGTTTTAAGGCCGCATCCAAACCATTTTGGTCAACCGGCACAACTTCTAGTTTTAACTGCGCTAATTCACCGGTCATTTGCGCCCGCTGCCATTCAACGTCCGCCTTAATTTGCGAACCGCTATAAAAAGTCAGCTGAGGACTGCTGGTATTATCATTAGAAAATAATTCATCTATTTGCTTATTAATGGCGTCGTCAGCTTCAATATATGAATCACTCAATAAACTATTAATGCCATCATATAAATTATTTAAGTCAGCCACGGCTTTGCTTTCAATATTTTGCAGATTAGTCTTAGCGTCAGTCAGGGCGTTTTCCGCGTTATTAACCGCTGTTTGATAAACCTGCAGATCCTCGGCTCGCGTGCCAATTTTTAATTCTTCCAGTTTTATTCTTTCTTTATTCAAACTGGCCTGCGCTTGCGCTACCTGTGCCGCCAGATCAGCATTAGTTAAGCTGGCTAGAACCTGGCCAACCACAACTTTATCGCCAACTTTAATATTGACGCTGGCCACTTTGCCGCTTTTTTCAAAAGCTAAATCAACACTCTCCGCCGGTTTTATACGGCCGGTCACACTCACCTCCTGAGTTATATCCGCTCGCCTGACCGCTTCGGTTTCGTAGGGAGATTTACTAGAGCTTTTTACATAAGCAAAAACGCCATAACCGGCAAAAATTACCGCCCCGATTAAAATCCAAAATATTGGTTTTTTAAGAAATCTTTTCATAATATGAGAGTCTATTTTTATTAAAGTATCATAACACAAAAAATCTTTTTATGTCAAAAAAACTCGCCCATAGAGAGCGAGTTTTTATATTGTCAATATGACAACCTGGTTGGAATTAGAAATTCCGTCTGCCGCCGCCGAAGCCGCCGCCGCCGAAACCTCTGCCACCACCGCTGCCGCCGCGATTAAAATCGCGCCGAGGCGGTCTGGCTTCCATCGGACGAGCTTCATTGACTGTCAAAGTCCGTCCATCCAATTCTTTGCCATTGAACATCTCAATCGCTTTTTCGGCTTCTTCGTCCGTTGACATTTCAACGAAACCAAAACCTTTTGAGCGGCCGGACATTCGATCCATAATAATGGCGGCTGATTCCACATTGCCCGCAGCCGCGAAAGCCTCTTTCAGGCCATCCTCGGTGGTGCTATAGGACAATCCGCCAACATATAATTTTTTTGCCATTGTCTTGTATTTTTAACTTATAAACTTACTAACGTTATTATAGGGACGACCCTCGCCTGGCTTTAACTTTTTTGGCAAAAAATTATTTAGGGACCGGATGGTCCAAACCAATTGAGAAAACCTACAATAAATTAATTATACATTAATTCTATAATCTGTCAAATAAAAACTATTTCTCCTCTTCGGGCTCCAATTCTATCGTTTTATAACCCGTGCCCGCCGGAATTAATTTACCAATAATCACGTTTTCTTTCAAGCCCCGCAATTTATCTTCTTTCGCCTGTGAAGCGGCGGCAATCAACACTTTAGTTGTTTCCTGAAACGACGCGGCTGATAGCCAGCTTTCGGTGCTTAAAGAAACTTTAGAAATGCCCAGCAGTAATTGCGAAGCAGTTGCTGTATTGCCTTTTGCTTCCTTCACTCGGTCATTTTCCAGCAGGAAATTGGCTTTTTCCACAATATCGCCAATTAATAAGTTGGTTTCGCCCGGCTCCTTAACGCGCACCCGTGAGAACATCTGGGCAATAATAATTTCAATATGTTTATCATTAATGCCTTCACCTTGCGAAGTATAAATATTCTGCACTTCTTTAATGATATAACGCTGAACCGCTTCCTTGCCCGCGGCCTTAAATAATTCTTTCAAATCAACATGCCCCTCATTTAATTGCTGGCCCCTTTTCACTTCATCGCCAACTTCCACCCAAAGGCCCACGCGGAGCGGCACGGCATATTCTTTAATCTCTTCTAATTCTTTCTTGCCGGTTTTTTTATCGGCTAATTTCGGCTTGCCGGCAATTTTTATCACCCGAGAATTGTCTTTATCTTCTATTTTTATCACCTTGCCGTCAATTTCAGAAATAAAAGCTTTACCGCGGGGCGGCCGTGCTTCAAAAATTTCATCCACGCGCGGCAAGCCTTGAGTGATATCGCCGCCGCCGGCCACGCCACCAGTATGGAAAGTTTTCATCGTCAGCTGAGTGCCCGGCTCGCCGATGGCTTGCGCGGTTACAATGCCGACCGCTTCGCCAATTTTAACTAGCTGGTTGTTGCCCAAGTCATAACCATAACACATTTGGCAAACACCCTTGCGCGATTGGCAGGAAATAACCGAGCGGACTCTTAATTTTTCCACGCCAGCCGCTTCTATTTTTTGGGCGGTGTGCTTATCAATCAGAGTATTCTTTTTAATAATCATTTCATTGCCCACTTTTATTTCTTCCAGAGAAACGCGGCCGATCAGCCGTGAAGCCAAAGAATGGCCAAGCTCTGTGCCATCTTCCTTATAAATAAAAATACCTTCTTTATCGCCGCAATCAACTTCGCGGATAACCACGTCCTGCGCTACGTCCACTAAGCGGCGCGTCAAATAACCGGCTGAGGAAGTGCGGAGCGCTGTATCCGAAGAACCTTTTCGCGCGCCGTGAGTAGAAATAAAGTATTCCAACACATCCAAACCTTCTTTAAACGAACTCTTAACTGGCAGTTCAATAATATCGCCAGCCGGGTTAACCATGAGACCCCTCATACCCATCATCTGCGATGTTTGGCCCCAGGAACCGCGGGCACCCGAACCGACCATCAATGATACCGGTCCGCCGTCGGGAATATTAGCCACGACTAATTTTCCTATTTTATCTATAACCGAAAACCAATTTTCAATAATTTTTGTCCGCCGCTCATCACGGGTTAATAAACCTTCCAGATACTGGCGGTGGATAGTTTCAATTTCCTGCTCAGTTTCTTTTAATAATTGTGTTTTCTCAACCGGCACCGTTAAATCGTCCATACCCCAAGAAATACCAGATTTGGTGGCATATTCAAAACCAATTTCTTTAATCCGGTCTAAAATTTGGGCGCTGGTTTTCAAGCCGCACTTATCAATCAGTTCCGCCACTAGTTTTTTCAAAGTCTTGCTTTTTAATTCGGTATTGATATAACCTAGTTCCTGCGGCAAAGTTTGGTTAAAAATAATCCGCCCGACCGAGGTCTCAATAAATTTTTCCTGGCCTTCGCAATTAACCGGCCGCTTTAATTTAATTTTGGCTTTTAAATCCACCTCGTCAAATTGATATGATAAAATAGCGTCATCACCGGAAATAAAATGTTTGTTCTCGCCTTTCAAGCCATCAACCGTTTTTGTCATCCAATAACAACCCAAAATCATGTCCTGCGTCGGGATAGCAATCGGTTCGCCGGTGGCCGGTTTTAATAGATTATGGCTGGCCAGCATTATTTTCGCGGCTTCTGATTGTGCTTCCTGAGTTAAAGGCAAATGCACCGCCATCTGGTCGCCGTCAAAGTCAGCATTAAAAGCGCGGCAAACTAAAGGATGGACCTGAATTGCCGAACCTTCAATTAAGACCGGCTTAAACGCCTGAATACCGAGACGATGCAGCGTCGGCGCGCGATTTAATAAAACGTATCTTTCGGCGATAACTTCTTCCAATATTTCCCAGACTTCGTCGGTTTGCTGGTCAATCAGATGGCCGGCGCCCCGGATATTATGCGCTAACTCGCGCTCAACTATTTTTTGGATAATAAAAGGTTTAAATAGTTCCAATGCCATGATTTTCGGCAAACCGCATTGGTGTAATTTCAAATGCGGCCCGACAACGATAACCGAACGGCCGGAATAATCTACCCGTTTGCCGAGCAAGTTTTGGCGGAAGCGGCCCTGCTTGCCTTTAAGCATGTCGGCTAAAGAACGCAGTTGTCTCTTTTGTCCGGTCGCTGCCATCACCGGCCCTTGGCCGCGGCGGGCAGAATTATCAATCAAAGCATCAACCGCTTCCTGGAGCATCCTTTTTTCATTGCGGCAAATAACTTCCGGCGCATTCAGCTCAACTAATTTTTTCAACCGGTTATTGCGGTTAATCACCCGGCGATATAAATCATTTAAGTCCGAAGTAGCATAACGTCCGCCGTCCAAAGCGACCATCGGCCGCAAATCCGGCGGCAACACCGGCAAAACGGTTAAAATCATCCATTCCGGCCGTAAATTTGCCCGAATCATTGATTCCACCAGCCTTAATCTTTTAATAACCTTTTTATACGCTAAATCAGAAGCCTTTTCTTTTTCTATTAACAGCTCTTCTTTTAGCACTCCTAAGTCAACTTGCACTAAGGCCTTGCGGACCGCCTCGGCACCAATATTAGCTTCAAAAACCTGGCCATATTTCATGCTTAATTCAAAATAGTCGTTCTCTGATAAAATTTGCAGCGGCCGCAGATTTTTAAGGTCGGCTAAGCTTTTATCCCGATAGCCTTTCAACGCAATTTTTTCCGCCATCTTGGTTTGCGCGGACAGATTTTTTAATTTTTGCTTATATTCTTTTTCAACTTCATCTAAAGCTGTTTTTCTCGCCATCTCGTCAACTTTAACAACCAGATAACTGGCAAAATAAATAACTTTTTCCAATTCTTGGGCCGACATGCCTAAAATCAAACCGATTTTAGACGGCACGCCGCGCAAAAACCAGATATGAGAAATCGGTGCCGCCAAATTAATATGGCCCATCCGCTCGCGCCGCACGATAGAACGAGTTATTTCCACGCCGCACTTATCGCAAACAATCCCCTTATATCTAATACGCCGGTATTTGCCGCAATAACATTCCCAGTCCTTTTCTGGACCGAATATCCGTTCACAAAATAATCCGTCTTTTTCCGGCTTTTGCGTGCGGTAATTTATTGTTTCCGGTTTTGTCACTTCGCCGTGCGACCAAACCAAAATCTCCTCAGGCGAGGCTAATTTAAGTTTGATAGCTTTGAAATCGGAAACTTTGATGGACATAAAATTTTATATTTAATTATCTCTATTTCTTTCCCGCTCCTCATCATTTTCTTCTTTCACGCCAATTAATTCTACGCCTAATCCCAGCGCTTTTAACTCTGAAACTAAAACGTTAAATGAAGCCGGCACATTTGGCGCTTTAATGGTTTGGCCGCGGATAATCGCATCATAGGTATTGGCGCGCCCAACCACATCATCGGATTTAATGGTCAACATCTCCTGTAGGGTGTGCGCCGCGCCATAACCTTCCAACGCCCAAACTTCCATCTCACCAAACCGCTGGCCGCCGAATTGCGCCTTGCCGCCCAATGGCTGTTGCGTAATCAGCGAATACGGCCCGATAGAACGCATATGAATTTTATCTTCAACCAAATGATGCAATTTCATTATATAAATATAGCCGACAGTAACTTTTTCTTTTAATGATTCACCGGTATAGCCATCATATAAAACAACCTTGCCGTCCAATGGCAAATCGGCTTTAGCTAATTCTTTTTTAATATCTTCTTCGGTCGCGCCGTCAAGCGACGGGGTCACCGCTAAATAATTCAGCTTTTTTGCCGCCCAACCTAAATGAGTTTCCAAAATCTGCCCGATATTCATACGCGAAGCAACGCCCAACGGATTTAAAATAATATCCACCGGCGTGCCGTCTTCCAAGTAAGGCATGTCCTCGACCGGTAAAATCCGGGAAATAACGCCTTTGTTGCCATGGCGGCCGGCTAATTTATCGCCGACCATCACCTTGCGCAGCTCCGCCACTTCCACTTGAATAGTTTTAATGACGCCAGCCGGCAGCTTATCGCCTTTTTCGCGCGAAAAAACCTTAATGCCGATAATCCGGCCCCGTTTGCCGTGAGGCAAACGCAAAGAAGTGTCTTTAACATCCCGCGCCTTATCACCGAAAATCGCCCTAAGCAGCCGCTCTTCAGCCGTTAAATCCGCTTCACCTTTGGGGGAAATTTTACCAACTAAAATATCATTCGGGCCGACTTCCGCACCAATTCTGATAACTCCTTCTTCGTCCAAATCTTTTAATTTATCTTCACCGACATTAGGAATGTCCGGCGTAGTTAATTCCGGCCCCAGCTTAGTCTCCCGCACATCGCAAGAGTAATCTTCAATATGAACCGAGGTATAGCGGTCTTCTTGCACGACCCGTTCCGAAAGAATAATGGCGTCTTCAAAATTATTGCCCCGCCAGGACATAAAAGCCACTAAAAAATTCTGGCCCAATGCCAGCCGCCCCTGATCGGTGCCGGCACCGTCAGCCAATAAATCCCCTTTCTTAATTTTCTGGCCCGGCTTAACCAACGGGTGCTGATTAATAGAAGTAAATTGGTTAGTTTTAACAAAAGTATGTAAATGGTAATTTTTAATAATCGGCCGGCCATTTTTATCCTTATCTTTAGTTTTAAGAGAAACATGGTCGGCGTCAGCTTCTAATATTTCACCTTCTTCCTGGGCAATAATTAATTGGCCGGAGTCAGCTGCCGCCTTTTTTTCAACACCGGTGCCGACCAACGGCGCCTGCGGCTTGATACAGGAAACGGCCTGGCGCTGCATGTTAGATCCCATCATCGCGCGCGTGGCATCATCATGTTCCAAAAACGGAATAAGTGATGTGCCAATAGAAATAAATTGCTGGGCCGAAACATCAATAAAATCAATTTTTTCTCTCTTGGTAATGCTGGGCTGGCCTTTAACGCGCGCTTCAACGCGTTCATTAATAATCAGGCCTTTCGCGTCTATTTCTTCATTAACATTTGTAATATTAACCTTTTGCTCATCAAAAGCATTTAAAAAAACAATTTCATTGGTGACTTTTCCGTTAACCACCTTCCGGTATGGCGTTTCTAAAAAGCCAAATTCATTGAGGCGTGAAAAAGAAGCAAACTGGCCGACCAAGCCGATGTTCGGGCCTTCCGGCGTCTGAATCGGACAAATCCGGCCGTAATAAGTTGAATGCACATCACGGACTTCAAAACCAGCCCGTTCGCGGGTTAAGCCACCCGGCCCCATCGCGGAAATACGGCGCTTGTGTTCCAGTTCCGCTAAAGGATTAACTTGATCCATAAATTGCGACAGCTGCGAATTGGTGAAAAATTCTTTGACCGAAGCGATAAACGGCCGCGCGTTGACCAATTGCGCCGGCGTCAAAGTGGTAATATCCATCGTGGTCATCCGATCACCAATAATGCGTTCCATGCGCGCCATGCCGGTGCGCAATTTATTTTGCAATAGTTCGCCAGCCGCCCGCACGCGCCGATTAGCCAAATGGTCAATATCATCGGGTTGGGCCTGCGGATTATTATTGAGCTTGATCATCTCTTTGATAACCAAAACTAGATCCCCAATTTTCAGTGTTCTATTTTCCTTATTCAACGGCGTGTTTAATCCCAGCCGCAAATTAAATTTCCAACGGCCGACTTTCGCTAAATCATATCTTTCAAAATTAAAAAACATCGCCTCAATCATTTGCTGGGCGTTATCAACGGTCGCTAAATCTCCGGGCCGAATTCTTTTATAAACTTCAATAAAACCTTCGCCCTGATTATGAGCCGCGTCCCGTTTAATAGTCGCCTCAATATATTTATTCTCGCCTTTATCGGTATCGGCAAAAGCGGCTAATAATTTTTCGTCCGTTTCCAAACCAAAAGCCCGGAGCAGTGAGGTTACCGGCACTTTTCTTTTGCGGTCAATTTTGACCGAAATAATATTATTGGCGTCAGTTTCAAATTCCAGCCAGGCGCCGCGATTAGGAATAATTTTAGCGCCAAAAAGTTTCCGTCCGCGGAAATTATCGGCGGTGAAAAAAACGCCGGGCGAACGGATTAATTGCGAGACGACAACCCGCTCAATACCATTAACAATAAAAGTACCTCGCTCAGTCATGACAGGAAATTCGCCTAAATATATTTCTTGTTCTTTTGTGTCGCCGGTTTTTTTGTTGACTAAGCGAAGCTTAGCGCGCATCGGCGCCTCATATGAAACGTTGCGCTGTTTCGCTTCCACTTCATCATATTTCGGTTCGTCAAAATAATAATCGGCAAAATAGAGCTCCAATTCTTTACCGCTCCAATCGCGAATCGGCGAGACCTCATCAAAGAGCTCCCGCAAGCCTTTCTCCACAAACCATTTATAAGAATCCAATTGTGCTTGGATGAGATTTGGCAGCGGAGTCGCGTTAGGATTTTTACCAAAAACTTTTTCCTGCATTTTGGTTTAATTTATAAATTAAACGGGGCGTTCTGCCAACAGAGAAACAGCGCGCAAATGCCAAGCCCCGATGAGAGGTTAAATGAATTAAATTATTTAATTGAGAGCACTATTTGAATACGTATCTTTTTCTTAAAATAGCAAAAAACAATAAAACACCCTTTTTCGGGGCTTTATGAATTTAAGTATCCTTCAGTTCATTGATGCATATTATATTTGACTTCCCTCAAATAATTGTATCTATTTCATTATACACAACATCTAAAATCTGTCAACCTCTGTGGCGCAACCAATTTTTTATTTAAGTGATATATCGCCTTTTAAGGCATATTCTCCAATTCGGCATAATTCCTCAAGCACCCTGGTTTCAGAAACCTTATTTTTCCACCAGTTGTCTTTCCTTATGTTTTTTTCGCCTATAATAGGCAAAAAATAATATTCAATATTTTCCGGAAAAAATTTTTTCGCGGTCATTAACACCCTTCTTGTATGAAACGCTTTACAAACGAACATTATTTTTTTAATATTTTTAAAACCTATAGCTTCTTCAATTATCGGCATAGAATTAATAATATTTTCTTTAGTATTAGTCGCTTCCCGCTCAAGCAAAAAATTTTTCTCTGGAATTCCCAATTTAATGCCTTGTTTATAAAATCTGTCAGCCTCTATTTCATTTAGCTTGTCCTTACTGTGGCCGGTGATAAATATTTTATCGGTAATTTTTTTGTCATATATTTTTTTTACTTCATCCATGGTTTCTAAATGACTGCTGCCAAAAACAAATATTAAATCTGTTTTTTCTATTATTTCTGACTCTAAAAAAAGAAAATTAGTGATGGCTTCAATTGTGGATAATTTTTCGAGCATAAAAAATAATTATACTGATTATAATTGATGTTATTTTTTATCTAAACCGCCCCTAATTCCTTCTTGCCCTGAACGATAATATTTTGCAACAAACCGAGGGCAAGAAAGTTAAAGAGGAGGCCGCTGCCGCCATAACTGAGAAAAGGCAAAGAAATGCCAGTGATAGGCATGATACCCAGATTCATGCCAACATTAATAAAAACTTGGATTAAAATTAATAAAGCGTAGCCGGCGGCAATCAAGCGAAAAAAATTATTGGAAGCAGTTAAGCAAATATTTATCACCCGCCATAAAATAAATAAAAACAAAGCACAAATAAAAGCCACGCCGAAAAATCCCCATTCCTCCGCTAAAACGGCAAAGATAAAATCCGTGTGTTTTTCCGGCAAAAAATTAAGTTGCGATTGCGAACCATGGCCTAACCCTTTGCCCCACCAACCGCCGGAACCAATGGCAATCTTGGCCTGATTTAAATTATAACTTGAACCCAACGGATCATGCGCCGGATCTAAAAAAGTTATAATCCGATTTTTTTGATATGGCTTTAAAACAAAACCCCAAGCGCCGGCCATAACTATCGCGCCGGCAAATAAAACGATAATTAAATGCCTCGGCTTAATGCCGCTTAACAGCACAACACCCAACCAGGTAAAAACCATAATTAAAGCCGACCCTAAATCCGGCTGCAATAAAACCAGCCCGACGGGCAAAAAAGCGTAGCCGGCCGACAAAATAATATGCCTGATGCGATAAACTTCAACATGACGGGCGGAAAAATATTTAGCCAAAACCAAAACAACGGCCAGCTTAGCTAGTTCTACCGGCTCAAAATTTAACGAACCGACACTAAACCAACTGATAGAGCCCCTGATTTTAGAACCCGATAAAAGCACGCCAACCAGCACTAAAACAACAAAAAAATACAGCCCAACGAGAACAGCCGGCTTATCTTTTAAAACTCGCGCCTCCAAAAAACTGACGATAACCATCCCGCCTAAGCTAATCAATAAAAAAATCAATTGCCGCCAAAAATGATTGCTGCCGCCGCCCAAATCAATACCGCGTAAAGTCAGTAAACTGATTGCGCATAAAATAAAAACAGCCGCCATTAACAGCCAGTCGAATTTTTTTAAATGGTTTAGAATGGACAGCATATATCATTTTAACATCTTGTTAATATGTTTAAATATTTTAATGTTAAAATGTTGCTAATCCGTCGCCTCCGGCATTTCTTGGAATTTTTCCGGCACGCCATAACGCTTATTAAAATTCTCTTGTGAAAAAAGATTAGTGCTGATTTCCACCGTCGCCCGCTCCACCCAAGTAGAAAATTTACTAAACCATAACACCGCAAAATACCGGTCTTCGCCCGCCATGACTGTCCGCGCTTCCGTTTCGTTGAAACCCACAATATTTTTTTGGCTGTCCTCCAAAATTACCACAGCGGTAATTTTTTCAAAATCATAATTGCTGTCATTTTTTATAATGCCAGAAACTTCCGCATTGCCATTTTCCATAAAATCAAGCTTGATGCTGTGGGCAAAAATTTTGGGAGTTTCAAAATCATTGCTTAATCTGAGCCATTTTTCTTTTGGCGAGTCATCAATAATCAATTCCACCCGGCTGACCGGCAGTTTAGCGCTAATATTGCCCTCAACAACATACTTCGTTTGCCGAGGCATAATAAAATCCACTCCCCTTTTTTCACCTAATAAATTATCCGCACTGTCATAATATTTGAAAACATAATTAAACTCAGACAGGCCATAATTAGAATTAGGGTTTTCAACGCTGGCAGCTAAATCATAAAAATCATCTTTCAAAAAATAAGACTTAGCCCATAAAATTTTTAATTGTTTGATGGTTGTTCTTTCACAGCTGATGCAAACGCCGCCGCAATCAACGCCGACTTCATCCTGATTTTGCTTGCTGTCAAAACAGTTCGGCGCAACATAAAAATAAGCCCAATAGACCCAGGCGCCAATCAGAAATAAACTAAAAAATATAATAAATAAAATGGTTAACTGTTTGCGGAGATGATAGCCCATATATATTAATTATACGACAAATCGTTTTAACAAGTAAACCCCCACACTAAAAAGCATAAATCATTGGCACAGGGGCAGGGCGGACTCTATTTTTCCCAAACAAAAAAGACATTGTCTTGGCACTGGCCTACTCTCGCTGGAACTTAAGCTCCAACTACCATCAGCGCTGAGTTGTTTAACTGCTCTGTTCGAAATGGGAAGAGGTGTTGCCAACTCGCTCAAAGTACCAAGACAATGTCTTCTTTATGAAATGAAATATGAAAGTAGATATCCGCCAAACTTTTTTCGCGTAAATTTTAGTGTTCACTAATAACTAGTCAAGTCGATTAATTAGTACGCCTCGGCTTAATCCGTTGCCGGACTTACACCTAGCGCCTATCAACGTGGTCATCTTCCACGAATCTATGATACCTAATCTTGGGGTCGGCTTCGCGCTTAGATGCTTTCAGCGCTTATCCGGTCCAGACATAGCTACCCAGCAGTGCTCCTGGCGGAACAGCTGGTACACCAGAGGTCTGTTCTTCCCGGTCCTCTCGTACTAAGGAAGACTCCCCTCAAGTATCCTCGCCTGCAGCAGATAGAGACCAACCTGTCTCACGACGGTTTGAACCCAGCTCACGTACCTCTTTAATTGGCGAACAGCCAAACCCTTGGGAGCTTCTCCACCCCCAGGATGAGATGAGCCGACATCGAGGTGCCGAACACCGCCGTCGCTATGGACGCTCGGGCGGTACCAGCCTGTTATCCCCGGAGTAGCTTTTGGCCGATGATCTTCCACCTTCCTATGAAGTATGGTCGGTTCACTAAGTTCTGCTTTCGCAACTGCGCGACATGTCCGTCTTGCAGTAAAGCTGGCTTTTGCCTTTACGCTATCGCTCCGATTTCCATCCGGAGCTAGCCAACCTTGATAAACGCCTCCGTTACTTTTTTGGAGGCAAGCGCCCCACTTAAACTGCCCACCAGGCACTGTCTCATGTGGCTCGCTATTACTCATCACGATTAATTCAAAATCATCAGAATATAACACAAACACTATAGATAAAAATTGTTTATCTATATTTGGAAAACTTTGCTGATCAGAATTATGTGTCGAGCATTAGCGAGACACATGGTTAGTACAAAGCATTTAAAAGACGGGTGTTTCATTGGCGGCTCCACCCTAACCGAAATTAGGGCTTCAAAGCCTACCCGCTACGCTACGCATTCAAATGCCAGGCACAATACCAAGCTGCAGTAAAGCTTCCGGGGTCTTTTCGTCTAGCTGCAGGTACCCGGCATCTTTACCGGAATTGCATTTTCACCGGGCTCTTCGTTGAGACAGTCTCCGAGTCGTTACTCCTTTCATGCGCGTCGGAACTTACCCGACAAGGTATTTCGCTACTTTAACACGGTTATAGTTACCGCGGACGTTCACTGGCGCTTAGCACGGTGAGCCAAGACGCACATCACCACATTCAGGCTAAACTCGCGGCTTCGCTCTTTTAGGGCCTAATATTGGCTTTAAAAAAAGAGTCTATTATTTAATCTTTGAGATTAAAAAAGAAAAGCTGCGAATCTGCGCTGAACGCAGTGAAGTGCGCCTGGACCCCCATGTTTAACGTTCCAGCACTGGTCAGGAGTCACCCCCTATACATCCTCTTGCGAGTTAGCAGGGAGCTGTGTTTTTGGTAAACAGTCGCTTGGAGTCTTTAGCTGCGGCCCCGCTTGCGCGGGGCAGTCCATATTCCTAAGTTACGGACGCTGTATTGCCGAGTTCCTTAACGAAGAATCACCCGTTCACCTGAGGCTACTCGCCTCGCCCACCTGTGTTGGTTTTCGGTACGGTCGTTAATATCATAATCTTAGAAGATTTTCTTGGCAGAGTGCTCAACGAAATTGATCCCGTAAAACGGGGTCTCTTGACGAATCTCGGGTTGATGCCGCGCGGATTTGCCTGCGCGACGCCCTCAATCTATCAATGTAAATCCAATAATACACTCCATCTACAACTCTGCGTCCCCTCATAGATGATAAAAACGGTGCAGGAATATTAACCTGCTGTCCATCGGTGTCGCCTCTCGGCTTAACCTTAGGACCGACTAACCCTTGGATGATAATCATTGCCAAGGAAACCTTGGGCTTGCGGTGTGCCGGCATTTCACCGGCATTGCGGTTACTCATTCCAACATTCTCTCTCCCTAACGCTCCACCCTGGCTCACGCCTTAGGCTTCTCAGCTGTTAGAGATGCTCTCCTACCACTGCCGCGCATAAATGCGCGGCAATCCATATCTTCGGTACTAAGTTTGAGCCCCGTTGAATTTTAGGCACGGAATCTCTAGACTAGTGAGCTGTTACGCACTCTTTAAAGGATGGCTGCTTCTAAGCCAACCTCCTAGGTGTATAAGAAATTCCACCTCCTTTGCCACTTAACTTAGTTTAGGGACCTTAGATGATGGTCTGGGCTGTTTCCCTTTTGACCACGGAGCTTAGCCCCCGCAGTCTGACTCTGGTATTTTTACTTCGCGGTATTCGGAGTTTGATTGGAGGCGGTAGACAAAGTCATCCGCGCCCATTCAGTGCTCTACCCCCGCTCGGAACATACCAGGCTAACCCTAAAGCTATTTCGGAGAGAACCAGCTATTACCAGGCTCGATTAGCTTTTCACTTCTTACCACAATTCATCCCCGCGTGTTGCACGGCGCGTGGGTTCGGGCCTCCCCTTGGTTTTACCCAAGGTTCACCCTGATCATGGCAAGCTCGCTCTGGCTTCGGGTCTATCCCGCGCTACATTTTAGATTCTATCTACTAGATACCGATTTTTGGGGGCCATCAAACTTGATGGCCGTGTAATATTTTAATATATTAGAAATCAATTAAAGAAAAGGTGTAATGGATGCAACCGAGATATCGCCCTCGTCCCATTTTTTACAAAATTCGACATCATCAGGTACAGCCCAATTAATCATCGCCTCAATAGGGCTCGTAGGCCAATAAACATCGCAACTGAATTCCCCAATATCTTGCCAGGGCTCAATTGAATATTCCGGCCGAACTTGTACCTCATGAGTAACAGTATTAAATCTACCCTCGTACCGGACTCCATCTTTTACACGGACATAATCATGCCCTCTCCATAATATTCGCCTGAACTTCTTTGATTCATCCTCTTCTTCTCTATTGTAGAAAATCAAGAAACTGGATCGGCGAAGAACAAAAGGATATGAATCGCCCAAGGCATATATCCAAATCACGAAACGTCCGCAAAAATACCACGGTATTTTAAATACCTTAGCATTGATTTGTTTTATTGCCATTTCCTCCTCCTTTTACAAAATTATTTAATTCCCAAAAATCGGTACCCAATAAATAAAAATCTAATGGTCGCCCTATTCAGACTCGGTTTCCCTATATCTCCATCCTGTCGGATTTAGATTGTAGCAACACAGAATAAGTCGTTGGATCGTTCTGCAAAAAGCACACCATTACCGATGCGCATAATAAATTATGCGCTCGGCTCTGATTCTTTGTAAGCATATGGTTTCAGGTACTATTTCACCGCCCTCATCGGGCTGCTTTTCACCTTTCCCTCACGGTACTGGTTCACTATCGGTGATGTTGAGTATTTAGCCTTGGCGGATTAGTGCCGCCGGATTCCGACGAGGCTATCATTTCTCGCCGTACTTAAGGATAATGACAAAAAGTTGAAAATCGTTTTCGCTTACGGGACTATTACCCTCTTTGGCGCCATTTTTCCAAATGGCTTCTGCTAACAATTCTCTTGTTTTAACTTTCTTTGATAAATCAAACGCCATTACCTTGCAACACCACGGCAACCTTGCGGTCGCAATGGTTTAGGCTTCTCCCGGTTCGCTCGCCGCTACTACGGGAATGAACAAAGCAGATTTTCCGAAACATCGAAAAATCGATATCTCAGAAAAAAATGCTTTGCATTATTTTCTTTTCCTCCGCTTACTAGAATGTTTTACTTCAGCGGGTTGACTCCCACTCAATCTCTTGAGCGGGCTATTGCGTTTTGCGCAATAAGGTTTCCCCATTCGGACATCCCCGGATCAAAGCTCGCTAGACAGCTCCCCGAGGCTTATCGCAGTCACGCCACGTCCTTCATCGCCTCAACATCCCTAGGCATCCACCATACGCCCTTCTACTTGACTAGTAATTAGTAACCACTAAAAATTATTTTTACTTATTTTATTTTGACCCCGTTAGAAATTTACACAGAATCTCTAATGCACTCTTATTTTATCTCGTCAAAAATTTTTAATATCTTTCCATAAGATTCCGGTTAAATTTCTAACGGGGTTGAACGGATACCTACTTTCATATTCAATTTTCAAGTTGCTATCCGTTTTAACCGGAGAAAAAACGAAAAATATTTTTCATCTTTTCTCCGATTCCAATCTGCCTTATTGGTCCCGCATCTATTATTCTCCAAAGAAACAAAAAACCGCTTATTTCCGAAGCGGCTAAATCGCACAAAAAATCAGACGTTCTTATCCGCTTCTTTTATATAAATATGGCTTGTTTATCTTCATTAAAATATTTATATTCCTCGTTTATTTTTACTATGTTCCATTGTATCAGAAAACAAAACGCTGTCAAGAGCAAAAATCACTAACTATTATATTCCTATTTACTCTAAAAAAATAAAGCCACCCCGAAGGGTGGCGCGAAAAGAACATTGCTTTCCCTTCCGTAACTCAATGGCCATGGTCAGGAAGAATAATATAGCCTAACCTCATCCGGCCTCTCAACCAAGAATAATAGATTTCCAATGAAACTGATATATTCTTTAAGTGGCCCATCAAAATCTTTTTTTCTGCTTCCGGGTGGCTTTGGATATATTCTTTTTCATACCCGGAATATAGCCCCAATGATGCCGCCTCTTTGCACCACTTATCATGTACAGTGGCAATAACAAACCCGACATCAAACTTATCCAAAGCCCGATTAATCTGGCAAAGAACCCCTTGGCGCTCAAAATTTCTCCTGTGCGGCCAATCGCCTAAGACCAGCCCGCCGCCAAATACGCTGATTATAAACGGCGCTAAATTATTACCGGCGGTCTCGTTTGAAATCTTGCGGACAAGGCTGGTTTCCATCCGCTCGTCAGAACAGACGACCACCAATGGCCGTTTTTCCCATAATCTTTTTCCCCCTGCCTTTTTTTGCGTCATGCCTTTTCCTCCTTGATAAGAACTTGGATATTTTTTTACGCTTCTGCGTAAATAAAAAACGTCCTAAAATTACTAAAGGGCGATTTCCATTTCAACTGAAAATGATTCTAAAAAAATCAATTTGTCTTTTCAAAATCAACTCCATCTGACTTTATAATAGCATGATATTTCAAAATGTCAAATTCCGGATATTTTTCTTTGATAGCGCTCGCCGATTTATTCATTTCTGAAATCTGGAATTCTTTTTCTTTTTCGGCGTTCGCGAAAGCTGCCGAACCGCCATACGCACCGCAATCAGAATGATGAATAATTATCAATTTCCGAGCTTGGTGCAAATTATATGAAACACCAATATTGCTAAAAATATATTCTTTGATTTTTCCATCGCTTGGATTAGCTATTTCTTTCGTGCTGCCGGCGAGACTTATCAAATCATAATCCCCCGCTAAACCCAAACCAGCCAAAAATTTATTTGTTTCTTCCACCAACCGAAAATCCATACAATTAATAACGAGGGTTGAACAATGATGCGCCATAATTTTATTCTTTAAAATGTGGGCGGGGTTAACTCAGGGTAGAGTGCTCTGGTTTTTCCAGAGAAGTCGCCGGTTCAAAACTGGCACCCCGCTCCAAAATTATTTAATGTGGCTGTATAGGTTTCACGCTTCGCGTGACCAAGCGCAGCTTGGCAAATCCCGCCGCAGCCACCACCCCTTCTATAATAGAGGGGCTATTTTTTTATTCTTCGCTTTTTATCGTCGGACTGGAACCATGGTGCCGGTGGCGCCGGGCGACTTTAAGACGCGCTAATTCTTTTTCCATCTTACCCTGGAGAGTCGCAAATTCCGTCCGGTCAAAAACTTTCTTATCTTTGAGTTCCGCGGCGCGCTTGCGCGCTTCTTCGGCCCTGAGCACGTCAATTTCTTCCGCCCGCTCGGCCGTATCCGCCAAAATCACCACTTTATTTTTTAACACTTCAATAAAACCGCCCGAAACGGCCATTAAAATTTCCTCGCCATTTTTTTTCGCGCGAATTTCCCCTGGCTTTAGTGCCGCCACCAGCGGAATATGCCCGGGTAAAATCGTAATCTCGCCGTCCTTAGTCGGGACGGTTATTTGATCTATTTCGTCTTTCAGCACTTCTCGTTCGGGAGTTATAATTTCAAATTTGATAGTCATCTCAATTTGTCATCTCGAACCGCCTACGGCGGTGAGAGATCTCTCGCGAATGCGAGAAATTAAATAATTAGTTCATTAAAATTAGGATTCTTGGTTTTTATTAAATTAATCTTTTTTACTCTTGACCATTTTTTTATCATTTTTTCAGCCGAGATTGCTTCTTCTGGATTGCTAAACACCTCATAAAATATCAACTTATTTAGATTATATCTATTCGTAAAACCTTTAACCAGTTTATTTTTATGCTCAAATAATCGCCGCTGTAAATTATTCGTCACACCAATATAAAGTGTATTCGATTTATTACTTAGAATATAAACATAATAATTTTTCTTCATGAATTCTCAAACAAGTTGAGAGATTTCTCACTGCTCCGCCTTTGGCGGATTCGTTCGAAATGACAAATTAATTATCATATCGAGCGAAGCAAGATATCTCTCGCGAATGCGAGACAAAACTATTTTCCAACCTCATCAATCCCTCCTACCATATAAAACGCCTGCTCGGGCTTATCGTCATGCTGGCCTTCTAAAATTTCTTTGAAGCCGCGGACAGTTTCTTCGCGGCTCACGTATTTACCCGGCTTGCCGCTGAAAGTCTCTGCCACAAAAAACGGCTGTGATAAAAACCGCTGAATTTTCCGCGCCCGGCTGACAATCTTTTTATCTTCATCGGATAATTCTTCCATGCCCAAAATCGCGATGATATCCTGCAAGTCCTTATAGCGCTGCAAAACTTTTTGCACATTGCGCGCCACTTCATAATGCTCCTGCCCGACAATATTCGGGTCTAAAATCGTTGAACTGGAATCCAGCGGATCCACTGCCGGATAAATGCCGAGTTCAGACAATGCCCGTGATAAGACCACCGTTGAATCCAAATGCGCAAAAGTCGTCGCTGGCGCCGGATCGGTCAAATCATCCGCCGGCACATAAACCGCCTGAACAGATGTCACCGAACCTTTTTTCGTGGAAGTAATCCGTTCCTGCAGTTCGCCCATTTCTGTGGCTAAAGTCGGCTGATAGCCGACAGCGGAAGGCATCCGGCCTAAGAGAGCCGAAACTTCGGAACCGGCTTGAGTGAATCGAAAAATATTATCTATAAAAAATAAAACGTCTTTGCCTTCTTCATCGCGGAAATATTCCGCCATAGTGAGCGCCGAGAGGCCAACACGCATCCTTGAGCCGGGCGGCTCGTTCATCTGGCCGAAAACCATCGCCACCTTCGGCAAGACACCGGAGTTTTTCATTTCATGGTATAAATCGTTGCCCTCGCGCGTCCGTTCGCCCACGCCGGCAAACACCGAATAACCGCCATGCTCCTGAGCAATATTATGGATTAATTCCTGAATTAAAACCGTTTTGCCCACGCCCGCGCCGCCAAACAGACCGACTTTGCCGCCTTTAACAAAAGGACAAATTAAATCGATAACCTTGATGCCGGTTTCAAAAATTTCCGTCGTGGTTGATTGGTCGGCGAAAGCCGGCGCTGGCCGATGAATCGGCGAAAATTTATCAGTTTCAGCCGATTTGCCGCCGTCCACCGGTTCGCCCAACACGTTGAATACACGGCCTAAAGTTTTTGGCCCGACCGGCACGGATATTGGCCCGCCCGTGTTTTCCACTTGGCCGCCGCGGCGCAAGCCGTCAGTCGCGCCCATCGCCACCGTCCGCACAATATTACCCGGCAACTGCTGTTCAACTTCCAGCACCACCGTCTCGCCGCTTTGTTTTTTCGTCCATAAAGCCGAGTAGATTTCCGGCAGCTCGCCGTCAAAATACACGTCCACCACCGGACCGATGATTTGTTTTATTTCGCCTGTTTTATTTGTGTTTTTGTTCATTTTTTTAATATATAGGATTATAAAAAATAAAATTTAATTTAAACCTTTTCCTTTTTTAACACCCCTTCTTCTTCCGCCTGTTTTAATTTGTTTTCATCTTTTCCAACAAATTCCCGCTTATCGGCTTCAATCTTTTTATCTAAATTATTTAAATTAAATCCAGTTACATAATATTGTTCAACGCCTTTTATTTTAAAATGGCTTATTTGCAATTCGGCTAAAAAATCATAATTCAATTCATCCGTTTTGCCTTCCAAAAAATCTTTTGAAATCGCCCTTGTCCCAATTTCTATTTTTAAATTCATCAATTCAATTGCCTTGTCTTTATTAACGCATCTATTCAGATGCTTTTCAAATTTTTTAAAAAATTCAGCCTTCATCTCTCTTATAAAATCAGCAATCGATGCCTCCCGCATTTCCCTGATCATTTCCGCGCCAATTAAATCCAAATTTTTTTGCGCTGTTTGTTTTTCATAATTTTCCGGGTTCTCGGGATACCCAAGAAATTTTTCTTCTTCTTTTTTAAGCAACCCTTCATTCTCCAAAAGCCTCTCCTTTAATTTCGCATTCGGATCTTCAACACTCTTTTCCGGCAAACCCATTTTTCCCCTTAATTCATTAAGCCCTTTTTGTGTTTTTTCTAAATCGGCTTCTGCTTTTTGCCTGATTTCGTCGGCGTAATTTTGTCCGTTCAGGGCTGTTTCTAATTTTTGCTTTGGATCTTCCGTTTTATCAAAAACTTCTGGTGTTTCTTTATTGCCTAAAGACTCCATTTTTGCAATATCAGGCGCCGGCGCGCCGGCGGACTCATTATTGGTTCCTGGCTCAGCCATATTTTTTAATTAATCATTTATCGCTCCCGCACCAGCCGAAATTTCCGCGATTTCCCGCGTAATGCCCGCCTGGCGCGTCTTATTATAAACTAACGATAAATCATAAATCATATCCTCGCTGGCTTCGGTCGCGTTGCGCATCGCCATCATCCGCGCTGAATGTTCGGAAGCGTTTGATTCCAACAACGCCTGATATAATTGAATTTCAATCAAACGCGGCAACATCTCGTCTAAAATCTCCCTGGGATTCGGTTCAAATTTATATTCATAGGTATAGCCGTCTGTTTTTAAATATTTGGCTTCTTTGTCTTTAACAAATTTTTCATCCAGGCCCAGCCGCGTATCGGCGCCGACAATTCCTAAATATTTATCCTTGCTTTCCAGCTTTATCGGCAATAATCTCTTAATCCTCGCCTCTTGCTTAATGGTGGAAATAAAATCCGTATAAATGACAAAAATTTTGTCGTATTTTTTATCCAAAAAATCGCCGATTATCATTTTAGCCAGCGGCCGGACTTCTTCCGCTGTGTTAACATAATCCAATTTTTCAAATTCCGCGACCACCGGCTGATTATGTTTATAAGCTATTTCCTGGCTTTTCTTGCCCAAAAGAAACATCTCGGCATTAAGATTTTCCTGATTTTTTGATTTGATAAAATCAATCGCCTTGGCGATAATCTGTGAATTAAACCCGCCGCAGAGCCCGCGATTGGAAGCAATTAAAACAATGCCAATTTTCTTCGTGTCTCGGGTGTAGCGCGCTTTTAACAAAGGATGCAGGTCTTCTTTTAAATTTTCCGACAGATGCAGAACCGTCGCCCAGGATAAATTAGCGTAAGGCCGGGTCGCCAAAACCGCCGCAATCGCCTTTTTCATCTTAGAAGTGGCGACCAGCTCCATGGCTTTGGTTATTTTTTTGGTACTCTGCACCGATTTAATCCGGCGCCGAATATCGCGGGTTGACGGCATAAATTTTTAAACTCCAAAAACTTTTTTATAATCCTCAATCAATTTAATCAAATCCTTCTCCGTCTTCTCAGTTAAATCCCCTGTTTTTTCTATTTCTTTTTTAATTTTATTGCCGCTGCTCTCAAAATATTCCATAAAACCGATTTCAAAATCACTTATTTTTTCCACCGGCACCCCGTCCAATAATCCCTTCATCACCGCGTACAAAATCGCCACCTGATTAGCCACGGACACCGGCATATACTGCCCCTGTTTAAGAATTTCCGAAATCCGCTTGCCGCGCTCCAATTGCTTTTGCGTTGTTTCATCCAAGTCCGAACCAAATTGCGCGAAAGCTTCCAATTCCCGGAACTGCGCCAAATCCAGCCGCAATTGCCCGGCTACTTTTTTCATCGCCTTGATCTGCGCCGAAGAACCGACACGGGAGACCGACAAGCCGACATTCAGGGCTGGCCGCGTGCCTTTATAGAATAAATCCGGTTCTAAATAAATCTGCCCGTCAGTAATAGAAATAACATTAGTTGGAATATAGGCGGAGATATCGCCGGCTTGCGTTTCAATAATCGGCAAAGCGGTCAATGAACCGCCGCCAAAATCCTTATTTAATTTAGCCGCCCGTTCCAGCAGGCGCGAATGCAAATAAAAGATATCGCCCGGATAAGCTTCACGGCCCGGCGGACGGCGCAATAATAATGAAATCTGCCGGTAAGCCACCGCGTGTTTGGATAAATCATCATAAATAACCAAGACGTCTTTGCCCTGATCCATAAAATATTCGCCCATGGCGCAACCGGCGTAAGGCGCGATAAACGAGAGAGATGCCGGATTGGAAGCACCAGCCACCACGACTATCGTATAATCCATCGCGCCGCGTTTTTGAAACTCATTGACAATCCGCGCCACCTTTGATTCTTTCTGTCCGATGGCGACATAAATACAAATCATGTCTTGCCCTTTTTGATTGATAATCGTGTCGAGAGCAATGGCTGTTTTGCCGATTTGCCGGTCGCCGATAATTAATTCCCGCTGGCCCCGGCCGATGGGAATCATGGAATCAATCGCTTTAATGCCGGTCTGCACCGGCTGATTAACCGATTGGCGCGTAATGACGCCCGGCGCGATTTTCTCCACCGGATAATATTTAGCGGCTGCTATTTCTCCCTGCCCGTCAAGCGGCGCGCCGAGCGCGTTCACCACCCGGCCGATTAAGGCCTCGCCGACCGGCACTTCTAAAATCCGGCCCGTCGCTTTCGCTTTATCGCCGGTTTTTAATGTCAGATAATCGCCCAGCACCATCGCGCCGATGCCCTCTTCCTGTAAATTTAGCGCCACGCCAAAAATCGGCTCACTACCGCTGGTTTCGAACTCAATCATTTCTGAAGCCATCACTTCATCCAAGCCGGACAACTTAACGATACCGTCGCTGATTTCAACAATTGTGCCGACCTTCTCTACCTGCGGCTTTGTTTTAATTCCTTCTATCTCCCTTTTTAATGTTTGGATAATATAATCTTTTTCGTTTGACATAATAGATAAATTTATAATTAAAAATTGTTTTTTATGCTCTTAAGCTTTTTTCCATCGCCCCCAATAACCCCCGTAAGCTCATATCCACAATCCGGTTGTTTGATTTTAAAATAAACCCTCCTTTTAAGCCCTCTTCCACTTTTTCATTAATTTCAAATTTCTTCTCATTAAAAAGCCTCTCCGCCAGATTAACAATGTTTTTTCTGTTTCTGGCCGACAGGCGGCGCGCACTCTTAATTTCCAGCTTGCTTTTTCCCTCTTGGGCCAAACACATCCTTTCAAAAATACCGATAATTTCCGGCGCTAAAGACAGCGCCCCGTTTTTTTTCAAAAAATTAGCGAAATTTCCGATTGCTTTGCCGATCTCGCTTTTTTTCTTGCCCTCGGTGAGATTTATTAGAAGTTCGGCATATTTTTTTGGCGATAATTTCTTTTTCATATATCAATTAATCTTTCAAAATTTTTTCCACGTATTTTTCATCAATCTTTCCATCCATTCTTTCATCAATAATTTTTCTGACCGCGCCCACCACTAAACCGCCGACTTCCGATTTAACCGAATCCAGCGCCTTTTTTTTCATTGCTTCAATATCCTGTTTGGCCCGATCGCCGGCCAGCGATATCTCTTTCTTGCTCTGCTCCACTAAATCCTTTTTAACGGCTTCGGCCTGCTCTTTGGCAGTTTTAATTATTTCCTGCGAATCGCGCCGCGCCGACGCTAAAATCTTTTCTTGCTCCTTCTGCGCGGCCTTGAAATCCGCGTCTATTTTTTCGGCTTTCCTCAAGCTGTCTTCAATAGTCTTGGTACGCTTGCTAAGCATGCCTAAAACCGGCTTGTATAAAAATTTATACAAGATAGCCAGTAGTATCAAAAAATTTATGATCTGGGCAATCAGCAACCGCCAATCAATGCCGAGTTTTGAAAATAATTCTCCCATAAATATTATTTAGTCTAATACAATAAAAAACTTGCGAGGCGAGGCTGACGATTTCCAAAACGCTCAGTTTTTCAAGCGGGCACGGTGTCCCGACGCATAGCGGAGGGACGAGCGAGAAAAACTGGCGAGTAAAATTTTCCACGCTGGGAAAAATTTTACAATTTTGGAATCGTTAACCGAGCCGAGTTTTTAAACAAACTTAATAATGAGCGCCATCACCAAAGCATAAATCGCGATCGCTTCGGTAAAAGCCATACCCAAAATCATTGAGGTCTGAATCTTAGAAGCAGCTTCCGGATTGCGTCCGATCGCTTCCATGGCGCGAGCCGCCAGCATCCCGATGCCCAAAGCCGGACCAATCGCGCCCACCGCGATAGCAATCGCCGCGGCTAATGATTTAATACCCTCCACGCTTGAAATAATTGTCTCTTCCATAACTTATTTTAGCAAAATATTTCACACACACATATACTCTCTATATATGTATAAAAAATTATTTTACTTATTTTTTATATTTTTATAATAAACAAAAATAATTTAATGCTCGCCGTGCTCCACCGTCGCCATTTTCATAAAAACCAGCGTCAGCATAGAAAAAACCAGCGCCTGGACAAACCCAACAAAAATTTCCAGAAACAGAAACGGTAGCGGCACCAAATAAGGCACCAGCATCAGCATGACGGTTAAAAGAATTTCACCGGCAAAAATATTGCCAAACAGCCGGAAACTGAACGAAACTAATTTG
>Ga0209211_10002835_pt1 | contig 29180 bp, 23 predicted proteins | sample RifGroA2_FD_183992 | JGI IMG/M metagenome (GOLD analysis project Ga0209211, IMG submission 183992) | Groundwater microbial communities from Rifle, Colorado, USA - Groundwater A2 (SPAdes) (version 2) | ecosystem: Environmental > Aquatic > Deep subsurface > Groundwater | place: Rifle, Colorado...
CCACGGTTTCTACATTCTGGCCCTAACTCTAACCCTCATCTTCAACTTCACCGTCTACAATAGATATATCTGGAAAAAAGAGTCCGTCATGCGCCTGCCCGCCTATGGTGGGAGGTCGCCCTAGGCGACCGTGGCAATCTAGCCGTAGGCGATCTTCATAATCGCTCCGCTGGATCCCTCGACTCCCCCGATGTAACATCGGGGTCGCTCGGGATAACTTTTCCAACGGTAAGTTATACTAACTCCATGCCGCCGCTAAAAACCCTGTCGGTTTTCTTCCCTGCCTACAATGAAGAAGACAATATCGTCGCTACCGTCTCCAAAGCAATTGCAGTCCTTAAATCGTTAAAACTTGCCAACTGGGAAGTCATTGTCGTTGACGACGGCTCAACTGACAACACCGCCGCCGCAGTCCAAGAATTGGCGGATAAAAACCCCAAAATCCGCCTCATCCGCCACCGCCGCAACCGCGGCTACGGCGCCGCCATCAAAACCGGCTTCTCTTCCGCCAAATTCGACTGGATCGCTTTTACCGATTCCGACGGTCAGTTTGACTTCCGGGAAATAAATAAATTTTTAGACCATGTTCCCGATTATCAGGTCATCGCCGGCTACCGAAAAAAGCGTTCCGACAGCAAGTTTCGCCGGATGATGGCGTTTCTGCTGCGGATTTGGGATAAAGTCTTATTCGGTCTTAATCTAAAAGACGTTGACTGCGGTTTCAAATTAATCAAAAAGTCGGTAATTGACAAGGTTTTCCCCCTGGTCACCGAAAGCGCCATCACCGAAACCGAAATGATGGCCAAAATTCATCGCGCCGGCTTTCCTATCAAACAAGTCGGCGTCGCCCACCACTCTCGGACCGAAGGCGTCCAAACCGGCGGAAATTTAAAAGTTATTTTTAAAGCCGTTATCGAAAGTCTAAAATTATTTCTGCGCTTTAATCCATTTTTCCCTATCTTAACCGCCATTTTGTTAGCCGCCGCCTGGCTCCGCCTCTACCGCATCCGTGATTACCTGGTATTCTTAGGCGACGAAGGCCGGGACATGCTGGTTTGGTTTAACATGATATACAGGGGAGAGTTTACTTTCCTGGGGCCGACCGCCTCCGTCGGCGGATTTTATCTGGGGCCAATCTATTATTATCTGGCCCTGCCTTTCTATTATCTTATCCGCGACCCGGTCGGCCCGGCGATTTTTGTGGCCATAACCGGAATCTTAACCGTTTGGCTAATCTACCATGTCTGCCTCAACTGGTTTGGTAAAACCGCCGGATTGCTAGCCGCCTGGACTTACGCCACTGCCGCCCTTATCATCCGTTATTCCCGCGCTTCCTGGAATCCTAATCCGGTGCCGTTTTTCACCTTGCTGGGAATTTACTTAGCCGCCGCCTCTCCAGGAAAACTCCGCTATCTCAAAATTATCGCCGCCGGCATCTGCCTGGGAATTCTGTGGCAGCTGCACTACTTAACATTAATCTTAACCCCAATATTCACGGGCGTTGTCATTGTTTCCGCGGTATTTAAAGGCCCGGCCTTGCCGCGGCAAGGCCGGGCCTTAACAAACTCGTTTATCGGACTCGGAGCTCTCACGCTGGGCTGGCTTATCGGCTTCTCTCCTTTTCTGGCTTTCGAAATCTACCATAACTTCCCCAACACCAAAACCGTCACCGAATTTGTCACCCGCCCGGGCGGCGGCGTCCTCAACTTTGAATTACTGGGACTTGTCCGCAGCGTTATTCGCAACACCGCCCGGCTTTACCAAACGGTTCTTTTATGGTCTGACAATCCTTTAACTCATTTAGTCGCTTATACCACGGTAATCGGCGGCACTTTAGCCGCGCTCAAACAAAAACGCTTCGCTTTACTGATTTGGTTTTATCTGGGAATCGTCATTTTTTCTCTATATCAAGGCAGTATCGCCGATTATTATTTCGGCTTCCTCTTCCCGATTCCCTTCATCTTTGCCGCCGCTTCGGCCCAATACTTATGGAACCGTTTTTCCGCCGCCAAACCATTAGTTCTCCTTCTGGCCGCGCTTTTAACCATTGACCAATCAAACCTCTGGTTTCTAAAGTTAACCCCCAACCGCCTTCTAAACCAAACGGAAACCATATCTCAAAAAGTCATTGCTCTGTCGGGAAACCGTCCTTACAACTTTGCTCTTATCACCGGCGGCAACAGCGACCACGCTTACCGCTATTTTTTGGAAATTCATCAATCTTCTCCGACGCCTTTGTCATCCCAAATCACCAACCAATTAATCGCCGTCTGCGAAAAACCTCAAAAGGAATGCCAGCCCTTGGGAAATCCCATCTGGGAAATCGCCGGCTTCGGCCGGGCCGAAATTGATAGCCAAACTACTGTCCCCCCTGGAATAACTATTTACAGATTAGTACCCTACATTAAAAATGAGTAACATAATCTCATATAAATCATGAAAACATAAAAACATTAAAGCATGAAAACAAATACTCCAGTGTTTTAATGTTCTCGTGTTTTAATGTTTTAATGAATTAATGAAACTCTCCATCGTCATCCCCGCCTACAACGAAATCGATAATCTGAATAAAGACGTCCTCACCGGCGCCGACGACTATCTTAAAACCAAAAAATACGACTGGGAGGTTATCGTGGTTGACGACGGCTCAACCGACGGCACCGCCGAAAAACTTTCCGGTTGGATAAAATCCCATCCCGGTTGGAATCTGGTTAAAAATCCTCATCAGGGCAAAGCCGCCGTCGTCAAAACCGGAATCATAAAATCCCAAGGCGACTACGTTTTATTTACCGACTTCGACCAAGCCACCCCGCTTTCGGAAGTTGAAAAACTAATTCCATTTATCAAAAAAGGTTATCAAATCGCCATCGGCTCCCGCGAAGTCAAGGGCAGCGAGCGCCTCGACGAACCCCGGTATCGCCACTTAATGGGAAAAGTGTTTAATTTTGCCGTCCAGATTATCGCCATCGGCGGCATCCACGATACTCAATGCGGTTTCAAACTTTTCACCAGTCAAGCCGCCAAAGACTTATTTACTAGTCTTATTGTCTACGGCAACGGCGTTGAAAAACAAGCCTTCACCGGCGCTTTCGACGTGGAACTTTTATTTATCGCCCAAAAACGAGGTTATAAAATCGCCGAAGTTCCCGTCTCATGGCGCCACGTTAAAACCAATCGAGTTAATCCCGTCCGCGACTCCGTCCGGATGTTCCTCGATGTGCTCCGCATTCGATTGACAGATATTCTTGGCGGTTACCGATAACTTGTTATACTGTTTCCATGCCGCGCCGGAAATTTATAGCACTGTTTACTGTTTACTGCTTACTGATTACTGCATTCGCGATTTATTCCTACACCCAAGTCGATCTTAATCTCACCCTGTCAAGTAACCCTGCTTATCAATCAATCCAACATCAACTCACCCAACTCGGCTACTTCAATCGGCCTCTGTCAACGACTATCTTCTTCTCAATTCTGGCTTCTCTGTCCATCTTCTATCTTCTATTCTCTATCTTCTCTGAAAAATTGTCAGTAACCCAGTCGCAAGTTTGGAGCCTGATAATCGGAGCCGGTTTAATTCTAACCGCATCCTATCCCGCTTTCGCCCACGACATCTTCAACTACATGTTTGACGCCAGAACCGTTGTTAAATACGGCCAAAACCCCTACTTCACCACCCCGCTGGATTTCCCCCAAGACGAATGGACCCGGTTCATGCGCTGGACTCACGTTGGCACCGTCTATCCCCCCGGCTGGTTGATTACCACCATTCCGTTTTACGTCTTAGGTTTAGGAAAATTTACCCTAACTCTTTTATCATTCAAACTTTTGGGGTTAGTCTCATTTCTGGCGTCCAGTTGGCTGATGCTGAAAATTGCCGGACGTAAAGCCTGGATTTTATGGAGTTTTAACCCGATGATACTGATAGAATCTCTATCCAGCGTCCACAACGAAATCACCATGGTCGCACTTACCCTATTGGCTTTTTACCTCGTCGGCATCAAAAAAGGCCTGGCCTTGCCGACGGCAAGGCCAGGCCTTATCATGAAAATCGTGCCTTATATGTCGCTAATTTTCGCCGGACTTATTAAATACACCTCTTTCCTGCTTATACCTTTCTTGCGAAAACCGGTTCTCGCCGCCCTCGCCGCCTGGGTCGGCGCCATTGCCTTCTTTTTTGTCCGCGAAATCAATCCCTGGTACATTCTCCTGCCGGTGGCAATTTCGTTTATGTCTAAAAATAAATATCTTACCTATCTATCTCTTGCTTCAAGCGTCTTAATCATGTATCGTTATTATCCATGCGTCGCTATATTTTCCTGTTAATCGCTATCGCTCTGCTTCTTGCCCAAACTCTGCCGACGATTACCGGCGGCCGTTTTACCTTCGCTTTCGACATGGGCCGCGACCTTCTTTGGGTCCGTAATATGGTTGAATTGAAAAAACCGACTCTCATCGGCCCTTGGGGATCAATCGCCGGAGTTTATTTCGGCCCTCTTTGGTATTACCTGCTGGCAATTCCATACATTGTTTTTAATGGCGACGCCCGCGCCGCCGTCGCCGTCCCCCTTGCCGCCAATTTGCTGACTATTTTTATCGGCTGGATATTTTTACGCCGCCATAAACATCCCGTCGCCGCCGACATTTTCGCTCTTCTTTACTCTGTCTCACCCATGATTGTCAGCTTATCTTCATTCGCCTTCCACGCCAATCTGCTGCCCTTAGTTACACTGCTATTTTTTATCGGTATATATGTATTTCATAAATCATTATTCATAAATCATAAATCATTAATCGGTCTCCCCCTATCCGCCCTTTCCGCCTCTCTCGCTTACCATCTCGAACCCGCCGCCGGAGTAATGCTAACGATTTTTTTGATAGTTTATAAAGGCCCGGCCTTGTTGAAAACAAGGCCGGGCCTTATTAGAACAATCGCAATATCCGCCATACTATTCTTAATCCCTTTTATCCCCCAAATTGTCTTCGAACTCAGACATGATTTTGTGGAAACCAGATCCCTAATCAGCTATTTCCGCGGCGAAAACCCCAGTCTCGGCGGAGTTTTGCCATTAAGTCAACGCTTGACTGAACGAATCTTCAAGATCTCCGACACCGTCTCGTACACCCTTTTATCAAATGAAGTAAATCTCGCAAAACTCATATTCACCGCTATTTTCTTAACAGCTTGTTTGATGATGGGATTCTTCGGCCGCCAAAGGCGGCCTCAGAATGACGTTTCCGTTCACTATTCACGGTTCACCATTTACTTCCTCCTCTTCCACTACCTCGCCTACGCTTTTCTCTTCCCCGCGGAACTAAAAAGCTGGTATCTCTCCGGCTTTTCGTCTTTATTTATCCTTTCAATATCGCTTATTATTGAAAAAGTCTTTACTTTCCGAAAGTTAATCGCGATCCCTATTGTCGCCGCTTTCATGATTTGGAACACGGACGGCTTTACCAAACTGATTCCCAAAAACCTTTCCTCGGCTGCCCCGGAAACTTTAACCGCCCAGCTGGAAGTGGTTGATTGGATTTACCAAGACGCGTTAAAAACTCTGGAGCCATTTTCAATATACACCTATACTCCGCCAATTTATGACTATACCTATCAATATTTAATTTGGTGGCGAGGAACAAGACTGTATCGAAAACTTCCGGCAGAATTCAGCTATCTTCCGGAAGAAACATCCTACTTGCCCGAAAAAGAAAAGTTTGTTTCTTCCGACTGGAAACCGCAAGACGGCAAAACCGTCTATTTAATCATCGAACCGGACAATATCCAGTTCCGTCAACAAGGTTGGCTAGGCCATTTTGCGTCAACTACTATAATTAACCAAACAGAATTTCCCTCCGGACTAATCGTCGAAAAAAGATACTAAAATAGTCATAATGACAAAAACTCAAAAACGGTTAATCTTGACCGCCGTCTTAACCATTTTCTTTCTGGTCACTCGTCTCTCCAACTTGACCAAAATCCCAATTTTTACCGATGAAGCCATCTATATCCGCTGGGGGCAAATCGCCCTCCAGGATCCGGCCCACCGTTTCATCTCTCTTGAAGACGGCAAACAACCCCTGTTTATTTGGCTAATGATCCCGGCCCTGAAATTTATTTCCGACCCTCTGGTTGCCGGACGGATCATCTCCGTCGCCGCCGGATTTATTTCCCTGGCCGCAACTGTCGCTATCGGCTGGATTCTGTTTGGAGAAACTATCGGCTGGGTCGCCGCCGCGCTTTATATAATCAGCCCCTTCTTTCTTCTCTATGATCGGCTGGCTTTATATGATTCCCTGACTGCCGCCCTGATGTCAATCTGTTTACTGCTTTCTATTCTGCTTGCCAAAAAGCCCCGGCTCGACCTATCTCTGCTTCTCGGAGCTGCCATCGGATTCGGCCTTCTTACCAAATCATCCGCCCAATTCGCCATCTTCCTTCTCCCAATATCACTCCTGTTATTAACAGATAAAGGTTATAAAAATTATAAAGTTTATAAATGGATTTCTCTGTCTCTTCTATCTATCTCCATCTCCCTTTTCATCTCTCTTCTTCTCCGTCTGTCGCCGCTGGCATACATGGTCAAACTCAAAGAACAAACTTTCATTATCTCCTTCGACGAATTTTTCGCCGACCCCTTCTCCCGTTTTTGGGGAAATCTCGGCGGCCTAACCCATTGGCTTACCGGTTATCTCACCTGGCCGTGGATCATCGCGGCAGCAGCCGGAATTGCCTTCACTTTTAAAAAATCCTGGAAGCAAACGCTGTTTCTCCTTTCTTGGTTTATCGTTCCCTATCTGGCTTTAGCCGCCTTCGCCATCGTCCTCTACCCCCGGTTTCTTCTGTTTATGGCTCTTCCCCTTCTTCCGTTAATCGCCAAAGGCATAACGACATTTTCGTCATTGCGAGTCCCCCGCCTAGGCGGGGGACGTGGCAATCTAACTCTTTGGTCGCTCGCGATGACGGCAATAGTCCTATATTATCCAGCTTATATTAGTTATCAACTTATTCTTAATCCCCTCGATGCCCCAATTCCCCAAGCCGACCGCGGCCAACTTATGGATGATTGGCCGGCCGGATATGGCGTCCCGGAAGTTGTTGAGATTTTAAAAATAGAATCTCAAGCCCATAAAATTTTTATCGGCACCGAAGGAACTTTTGGTTTAACCCCCTACGCTTTAAACATTTATCTTAAAGACAACCGCAACATCGAAATCAAAGGTTATTGGCCGATAGGAAACGGCATGCCGGAAATTATTGAAATTGCCCGCACCGGCAAACCGACTTTTGTTTTGTTCAAAGACACCCAAATCCCCAGTCCCGAGTGGCCCTTATCTTTAGTGGAAAAATACCGAAAAGGCCGAAGTGACGTCTTTATGTCACTTTACCGAGTTACTCCAAAGTGAAAAAGAATCTCCTCTTTATTATTTTTGCCTCTTCATTTTTATTGTTTTATCACTTGGGAGAAACCTCTCTGGTAAATTGGGACGAGGCCTGGCTGGCATCCGTCTCCCAAGACATTGCTATCCGCGGCGATTGGTTTGGCGGACAGTGGAACGGCCAAACCTGGTTTTACGAACCGCCGCTGGTAACCTGGAGTTTGGCGGTTTTATATAAAATCTTTGGTCCATCCGAATTTTGGCTCCGGTCTTTAAACGCTATCTTCGGGATATTAATTATTATTGTTGTTTACAATTTATCCGCTTTGATCACTAAGTCCGCGAAATCCGCTTTCATCAGTGTAATCATTCTTCTCTCTAACATCGAATTTCTTTTCCGCGGCCGCCAGATCAACGTCGAAATTCCGGTGACTTTTTTCCTGGTTTTTACGATTTACGCCGCCTTAAAAACCCTGTCGTCTCCCCAACGAAAATGGTGGCTTATCACCGGAATTTTTTTGGGTCTTGCCTTCTTAACCAAACGCGCCAGCCCGATTTTAATTTTTCCGGCTCTCTTGCCTATTATTCTGAATAAGTCATTGCGAGGGATGTACCGTCCGGTACGTCCCGTGGCAATCTCATTTCTAACAGTTTTTTTTGTCGTCGCCGTCCCCTGGTACCTTATTAGTTACTTACGCTGGGGAAACCAGTTTATCAACGAATTCTTTCTCGGATACACTCTTGGCAAAATCCGCTCCGTCAACCCCGGCGCCGGCACCGACATCTGGTTTTATATCACCGCCCTGCGCCACGCTTTCAAATTTTGGTTTCCCCTGATTCCGTTTGCGATTATCTGGGCAACCGTGAAATCTTTCCGCGATCGGAAAATTGCGGTTCTAACGATTTTCATTTGGACATTTCTGATTTTTCTCACCCTTGCGCCAATAAAATCCTCCTGGTTTTTATTACCAATCCATCCGGCAATCGCCATTATCGTCGGGTTACTTATTCGGACGATCCCGATATTTTGGAGCTCGCGACAAAATATCGCTGGAGCGCCCGAACCCCGCACTCGCGCTCTTGCGACGCGTGGACGTAGACCACGGGAGCAAGCAAGCGTAGTGCTGGGGTTACTTTTTCTTACTTTCTTCCTTTCTATCTTTCAACTCATTCGCTATCACCGCGACTTTATCGTCCCCGACACCACCGGCCGCCAAGCCGCCCTGGCAAAACTCGCCGGCCAACTGGCGCCGCCCCAAAAACCAATCTACCTTGACGACGACTATCTGCCGGTTGCCGTTTTTTACAGCCGCCGCCGCGTCATCCCCCTCCGCTTCAACCGCCTGCAGCCAATCACGCCTCTGTCAATTCCCTCCAGAAGTTATATCCTGACAAACACTGAAACCCTCCCGACTCTTCAAAACAATTATCCAGGTATCTCGATAATTAAAGAAACGCCCGATCTAATGCTGGTTCAAAATCCTTGATCGACCAGAAGGTTAAATGATTTGAATCATTTAACCTTAACTTTCCTAAACTTTGTCATCATTAATATCAACATCCCCGTTCCGGTGACCAAAAAATGGGAAATCATCAGGGAATTTTTTCCCGACAACCAATTCGCATCTTGAAAGTAAAAATTTAACAAACAGTAACTAATAATCACCACTATCCAATCAAATAATCGTCTACTCCCAGCCGCGATATTCAACAAAACAATCCACGCCGGTAACAAAAAAACATAATGATGCTGCCAGACAAAAACCGGCAGAAATAAAATTGAAATTGCCGCCAAACCCCAGAAAAACAAAAAGTTTTCGTGTTTTTCGTGAACTTTCGCGATTTTCGTGAAAAAAATCCACTTTATTATAATAAACAAAAGCAAACCGCCGGAAAATATAAGTCGAATAAATGTACTACTGGCTCCAAAAATTCCTACCCTTGCCAACAATGCCGTCACAGATTGATTCATATACGAAGCGTTAACGGTTTCCCTGGTTACTTCGCCCATTAAGCCGGGTAAAACTGACAGAAAATAATTTTTTGTCAAATCCCAACCGAAAATTAACCCTCCTGCAGTTGTCAAAACTGCCATCGTGGCAGCCGACCACTTAATCACCTTCCATTTTTTTCTAAGTAAAAAATAGATTAAAATCGGCGCCGGAGTTAGTTTTAAAACAATTGCCAACCCTAACAGTACTCCAGATAGAGCTTTGAAAGGCCTGGCCTTCCGACGGAAGGCCAGGCCTTCGCAAAAATAAAAACTGCCGACTATCAACATTAAAATAATTATATTTATCTGCCCCAACGCCAAAGTCAATTTTACCGGAAAAATCCTCCACGATAGGGCAAAAATTAACCACTTAACCGGTCTGGTTGGTTCCCAATCGAGAATTTTCAACGTCCAAGAAACCGTCAACCATAGACTAATTACGGAAACTGTTGTAAATATCCATTCCGACAATTGTATCGGCAGTTTAGACAGCGGTATAAAAAATAAAGCTGCCGCCGGCGGATAATTAAATCTGTCAAAAAACTTCAGCTTGTATGGATTTTCTCCGCTCAACGCGGCTTTGGTGCCGTCCATATAAACGCTAAAATCATTTAAGGGAAAATTCTTAACTAAATTTGCCAGCGGAATTACCTGGCGATATAGAATTATTGCTACAATCAAGAGAATTAGTCTTTTATTCATGAAATTTTCTAACCATTTAACCATTCTAACCATTTTAGCCATTTCAGTTGTTGCTTTATTTTACTTCAAGCCTATTTGGAAAGACCGCCTTATTCCTTTCCCCGGCCATCTGTTGGTATCTTATTTTAGCCCATGGAAAGAAGAAGCTTGGGTAGGATATCCGACCGGGGTGCCGCGGAAAGGTTTGTTGGGATTCGATACGGTTAGAATGATGGGTCCCTGGCGGCGTTTTATTACAGACGAGCTTAAAGCCGGAAGATTGCCAACATGGAATCCGCATCAGTTTGCCGGCGCCCCGCTTCTTGCTAACTTCCAATCCGCCATTTTCTTTCCACCGAACTTACTTTATCTGTTGCTTCCGTTCCATATCGCTTGGACGATTTTAGTCATCTCCCAACCCCTTTTAGCCGCGACCGGAATGTATTTGCTGCTTAAAGAATTATTTAATAGTTCTTCATTAACGCATCAACGTATTAACGCATTAACCATTATTCTGCCTTCTCTCGTTTATGGTTTCTCCGCCTGGATGTCCGCCTGGATTGAATGGAATATCCACGGATTTATTTACGCTTTATTGCCATGGGTTTTACTGTTTATTTATCGACGGAAAACCGTTTCAACCATTTTAGCCATTTCGGCCATTATTTTTTCCGGCCACCCCCAAATGGCTCTCATCGCCTTAACTGCCGCCGCGCTTTTTGCCGCCGTCAACCGTAGTTTTAAAAAGTTCCTCCTGTCAACCGCGGTTGCCCTAATCGTCACTTCTATCCAGTGGATTCCCGCTATTCGCTACTACCAAGAAGCCAGCCGGGAACAACCCTCAAGCGAATTCGTTTACGAAAAAACTCTCTTGCCGTGGAGTCAAATATCACAATTAACCGCTCCGAATTATCTCGGAAATCCGGCCACCGGCAATTTCCGCGGCCAAGCCAATTTCGTGGAAACCACCGCCTATTCCGGAATTGCAATTTTAGGATTTTCTTTAATTGGCCTAATTAGCCAAATTCGTCAAATTAGCCAAATTAAGAAATTCGCCGTTTTCATTCTTCTGCTAATTTTCGTTTTAGTTCTTCCCAACCCCGTCTCTTTGCTTATTGGCAAACTTAACATTCCGATTTTCTCCACCTCCGTCGCCAGCCGCTGGCTGATACTCTGGCCGCTGGCCACGGTTCTGTTGGCCGCCGCCGGAATCAACCGGTTTATTGAACAAACTACATCAAATACTGCCAAAAAGGCCAGGCCTTTCCTGGAAAGGCCTGGCCTTTATCTACCGCTAGCAATTATCTGCTTCTTGATCGGAAGTCTTTGGATAGCCGCTTTTATGACATCGCCGGAATTTCGCTCAGTCTCTGTTCGAAATCTGATCATCCCCACCGGCATCGCCGGACTTTTCATCACAACTCTGCTTCTCGAAAATCAAAAGAGGAGTCTCCTTGCCGCGGCAAGGAGACTCCTCGTACCAACTATAGCCCTGGTAACTCTAACCGAATTGATTCTTTTCGGGCACAAAACGGTTAACTATACCGAAAAAGATTTTATCTATCCTTCAACTCCGGTAATTGAAAAGTTGCAGGAATTATCCGCCGACTACAGCCGGTTTGCTTCGACTCCGGGAAGTACCATTGAAACCAATTTCGCCACTTACTACGGCCTCTATGACTTATCCGGCTACGACGCCCTTTATCCCCGCCGCGTCGGCGAATTGGTCTGGACCGCCCAAAATAACGGTCAACCGGTTACCGATTTTTCCCGCTCCACCGTTGTTACTCCTACCAATCCCACAACAGCCAGAAATAATCTCTGGAATTTAACCGGAGTCCGCTGGATCATCAACAAAGACGACCTTTTATCGCGGCACCCCGGACAACGATCCAACGACCTATCCCCTGACTTCAAACTCATCTGGGAACAAGGCAAATGGCAAATCTACGAAAATACCAGCGCTTTCCCCCGCGCCTTCTTTACTGCTGATCTCCCTACATCCCTCACCGCCCTCACCACCCCCATATATCTAACTTCCCTCACTCCGGCCAAAATTACCAAGTATCTCCCAAACTCGGTAGAAATCGAAATAGACGCTCCCCAAAACGGCTATGTGATCCTCACCGACACCTTCTACCCCGGCTGGAAAGCCGCTGTCGATAACCAAGAAGTCGAAATTTTCCCCGCCTTCCACGCCTTCCGATCTGTCCAAGTCTCTCCGGGAAAACACACTTTAGAATTCAACTACCGATCTTTATAATTATGATAATTATGACTGCCTGTTTTAATGTTCTTGTGTTTTAATGAATATATGAAACTATCCATCATCATCCCCGTCTACAACGAAGGTAAAACCATCGGCGAAATTATTCGCCAAGTCAAAGCCGTCAAGGGTTTTGACAAAGAAATTATTGTCGTCAACGACGGTTCGACCGACGAAACTTCCCTAGTTATAAAAGATATCAAAGATATAAAGGTTATAAATCACAAAAAGAATCAGGGCAAAGGCGCCGCGATTAGAACCGGAATCGCCAAAGCCACCGGCGACTACCTTCTGGTCCAGGACGCCGATTTGGAATACGACCCTCAAGATATTTTGACAATGTTAGAACCTATTCGTCGCGGCAAAGCCGAAGTCGTCTATGGTTCCCGCTTCACCGGCCAACGCCGCAACATGTTCTTTTGGCACTGGATCGGCAACCAATTTCTAACTTTAGTAACTAACGTTCTCTACAACACCACTCTTTCAGATATGGAAACCTGCTACAAATTGATGCCGGTTAAATTAGCAAAATCATTGAATCTTCAAGCCAAGCATTTCGAATTCGAACCGGAAGTCACCGCCAAGATTCTTAAAAAAGGGATTAGGATTTGGGAAGTTCCCATCTCTTACGCCGGCCGCGAATACCACGAAGGCAAAAAAATTTCCTGGAAAGACGCCCTTCCTGCGTTGTTTACTCTAATAAAGTATAGATTTATTGATTAAACTAACAAACTAACAAACTTACAAACTAACAAATAAACCAATAAACCAAAAAACTTCAGCCAAAGGCTGATCCGCCTTTGGCGGAAACAAAACATTTTTATGTTTTTTAGTTTGGCAATTTTTTAGTTTTTTTGTTCGTTTGAGCTTTTGTTCGTTTGTTCGTTTATGAAATATTGGATTCCTCTCACAATTTTCCTGCTGCCTCTCCTCTGGAACCTTCTCCGCCCCGGCTTCTATACGTCCCACGACGGCGAATGGATGGTGATTCGCCTGACCGCTTTCCATGACGCTCTCCGCCAAGGCCAGTTTCCGGTCCGCTGGCTGCCGCGCCTCAACCACGGTTACGGTTATCCGGTTGCCAACTTTCTCTATCCGCTGCCTTTTTATCTTGCCGAACCGGTATATTTTTTAACCGGAGACCCCGCCGCCGCCATTCAATTCATCATGGCGATTTCGGTCGTCAGCATGGCCCTCGGCATGTTCGCTTGGCTCCATTCCGGCAACAAAATTTTGTCGTCCCTTATAGGTTCCCTAACTTACGTTTACTCTCCCTACGTCGCTTTCAACCTTTATCAACGCGGTTCACTGGGAGAAATTGCCGCCATGGGAATTGTCCCGTGGATTTTCTGGGCAGTTTCTCGAAATAAACTACCGCTTGCGTCCCTATTTCTGGCAATGCTAATCCTATCTCACAATGTCGTCGCCATTCTCTTTCTGCCACTCATCGTCGCTTATAAATTTTATAAGAGTTATAAAGGTTATAAAAATTATAAACCTGCGACAGTTTTCTTAATTTTAGGAATTGGACTGGCCGCTTTTTTCTGGATGCCCGCGCTCTTCGAACTTCGCTTCGTCCGCACCGGCCAAATTTCTGTTTCCGACTTTCAAAACGAATATCTCACTTTCACCGAAGCGTTAAACAGAACCGGAATTGTCACTGCAATTTTTTCTGCCGGTGCGCCGCTGTTTTTCCTGACAAAATCATCAAGTTGGCTTTGGGAAACTTTAAAATTCGCTCAAGTTATCCAATTCCCTTGGAGATTATTAAGTTTATTCTCATTCATCTCCGCCGCAATTTCATCTAGATTTATAAACAAAATATCCGATATAGTCACACCTCGTCATTGCGAGGAGCGTAGCGACGTGGCAATCTCGGCGGGATTGCCACGCTTCGGGACGTCTGACGTCCCTCCGCTCACAATGACTATTGTCATCGTCGTTGTTTCCTTTGCGTCTTCTATAAAATATCTGACCCCCACCTCGTTTATTAACCGCCCGCCGGAGTATTACCAGACCAACGACGATACCACCACCGTCCGCGCCGAATACACCCCGATTTGGGTTACAGATTTACCGCAAAAAAGACCTGAAATTCCCCAAGTTCACTACTACCCGGGCTGGAAAATTTTTATTGACGGCAAAGAAACTTCTATCGCCGATCCTAAATCTACCGGCGGCATTCTCTCCCCTGCCGCCCCGCCTAATAACCCTCAGTCAATCCAATTCCGATTTGCCGAAACTCCATTGCGGACCTTCGCCAACCTTCTGTCAATTGCCGCGGCTCTTGTTTGGCTCCGCTTCTCATCGCCGCCGCAGACGCCAAGTTTGCAGTCCCCACAGTGATAACAGTACAATACATGAAATGAAGGCCAAATCTTTCCTGATTACGGTCCTACTCATAGCCGTAAGTATACCGGCAATTTATCAAATCATCACCCCGGGGTATTTCCCCATCCACGACGACACCCAAGTCGTCCGGGTTCAACAAATGTATCAAGCGCTCTCCGCCGGCCAATTCCCGGTCCGCTGGGTGCCGGACTTGGGCTACGGTTACGGCTATCCGATTTTCAATTTCTACAATCCCCTGCCTTATTACTTTGGCGCCCTATCTATGTTTTTGGGGGGAGACGCTCTTCTCGCCGCCAAAATGATGTTTATCTTTCCCATTATTTTGAGCGGTTTAACCATGTATCTTTTTTCCCGACTGCTAGTGCCGCGCTGGGGAGCGTTTCTGGCGTCAATCTTATACATCTATGCTCCTTATCACGCTGTCCAAATCTACGTCCGCGGCGCCGTCGCCGAATACTGGGCTTTTGCATTACTACCGCTGGTTTTCTATGCCATTTGGAAACGAAAAATAATTCTCTCCGGATTTTCCCTTGCCGCTTTGATTACATCCCACAACCTTACCGCTTTCATGTCCATTCCATTTTTTGCACTCGAGATCTTGCTCCGATGTCTCGAAACATCAAGGTCAAAAAAATCAAAAATGACCGTATTATCCATCATCCATCATCCATCATCCATAATTTTAGCTTTAGGCTTGAGCGCTTTCTTCTGGCTGCCGGCCCTCACGGAAACAGGTAAAACCCAAGTATCGCAAATGGTATTTGAAAAATTCGATCCGCCGGCCAAACACCTAATAACTTTTAACCAACTCTGGACATCGCCTTGGGGTTATGGCGGCTCTTCCCCGAAAACCGACGATGGATTGTCGCTTCAATTGGGGAAAGTATATCTGCTCGGTTCCCTCGCAGCCATTGTTATATTGTTATATTGTTATATTGTTAAAAAGAAATCAACAATACGACAATTTTTGGCCAAAGGCCAATCCGCCTTTGGCGGAAACAATTTAGCAATTTTTTCTGCCATATCCTTCACTGCCTCAATCTATCTTCTATTGCCATACTCAACTATAATCTGGAAGTCTATCCCCATTCTCGCCTACGTCCAATTCCCCTGGCGCTTTTTAACCTTTGCATCCTTATTTTCATCTATCCTCGCCGCCTGGGTAATTTGGAAAACGATAAAAGTTTACGAAACCTTCATCAATCATCAACAGTCTCGCAAACTTCTAACGCTATTTTTCGGACGGACCCTGAATTTTCGCTCTAGCGAAAATTCAGCAGGTACGCCCGAACCCCGCACTCGCGCCCTTGCGACGCATGGACGTAGACCATGGGAGCAAGTAAGCGTAGTGCTGGGGCTGACTTTCTTATTTATTGTTTCCTCCCTTAAGTTCTTCCAGCCCCAATTCAAATACCCAACATCGGCTGCCCAGCTGACATCCCGGGAGCGGATTCTTTGGGAGGTTTCCCGCCGCTCCGATGAATATTTACCAATCGGCTTCATCCGCCCGAACAACTTGGAAGAAGCCCTTAGAGTCGATAATCCCATAAATCAAACTTTGGTTGATAAAATTAAACAGCCAACCAAGATTCGTTCAATAGCCAACTTTATAAGCTTATTAACGCTCGCTGCCTTGCTCGCTTATGGACTACAAAATCGCCGAAGAATCTACCATTGAACAAGTCAAACATCGTTCTGTCACGGGTGTAATAGCTCTGTTTCTGCGAACGGGACTACTTCAGGTAATTGCCATCGCCGCCACTTTCTTATTAACGGTTTTTCTCGACCCGGTCCACTTCGGAATTTTCGGCATCACCGCCGCCGCGGTTGACATCCTGGTTTATTTCTCCGATATTGGCCTGGCCGCCGCCCTGATTCAAAAGAAAAAGCTTGACAAAGATGATTTATCCACCACCTTCACCATCCAACAGTTATTGTCTCTTTTACTTGTTACCGCCGGATTTTTATTAACCGGAGTTGTCGGCCGCCTCTATTCTCTTTCAAACGCCGGTGTTTGGCTTTTCCGCGCCCTCCTGATTTCATTCTTCCTATCCACCTTAAAAACCATCCCCAGCATTCGCCTGGAACGCCGTCTTGATTTTGGAAAATTGGTTATCCCCCAAATCATTGAAAATCTTGCATTTTATGCCGCCGCCGTCATCCTGGCCTGGCGCGGTTTTGGCATTACCAGTTTTACCCTGGCGATTCTAATTCGCAGTATCCTCGGGTTAATTGCTATTTATATCGTTTCCCCTTGGAAACCCTCGCTTTCATTTAATAAACATTCGTTCAAAACCCTCGTCTCATTCGGAGTTCCGTTTCAACTTAACAGCATTCTGGCGCTAGTCAAAGATCGGCTCTTAGTCGCGTACTACGGCATCGTTTTACCGGCCGCTCAAGTCGGCTATCTCCAGTGGGCCGAACGCTGGTCGCTGTTTCCTCATCGAATCATCGTTGACAATATCAACAAAGTCACCTTCCCGGCCTACTCCCGCTTACAAGGGAAAACTATAGAGCTAACCAAAGCGATTGAAAAATCAATCTTTTTTACTGCTCTGATTATCTTCCCGACTCTGGCGGCAATGAACGTTTTGGCTCCGGCGTTGATTCAAATAATTCCCAAGTATCAAAAATGGCAGCCGGCGTTACTCGCTCTGATGCTTTTTTCAATAAATGGCATGTGGTCAAGCATCTCGACTACCCTAACTAACTCATTCGCCGCCATGGGAAAAATCAAAATCAATCTCAAACTGATGGTCATGTGGACAACCCTGACTTGGATTCTGACTCCGCTTCTAATTTGGAAATTTGGCTATAACGGCGTCGCCGCCGCCTCGGCCCTCGTCGCCACCACCTCAATAATTCCTATGATTATCATCAAACGCCTCCTGCCGGTAAAACTGGCACAAAATATTCTTCCTGCTCTTTTCAGTTCAGCATTAATGGGATTTGCCTTGTACTTTCTTTCCTTCTTCCCTGCCTCGCCGGCAGGCGGGCTTCTTCCTTCTTCCTTCTTCCTTCTGGCCATCCCCGCCGGTGTTATACTTTACTTCACTTGTTTATTCCTGCTAACCGGTAAAAAACTAATCAATGAATTTCGCTCTATTAAACAATTAGCAGTGTAACAATTTAACAATGAAACAATCTCTTTCCGTCGTCCTGTCAGTCCACAACGAAGAATCGGTTATTGAACCGGCTCTTGAATCAGCCAAACCAATCGCCGACGAAATTATAGTTGTCGACAACGAATCAACCGATAAAACAGTCCAAATCGCCAAAAAGTACACAAAAAATATCCATGAACACAAAAATACTCCTGAATTGTTAAATAAGCCGAAAAATTTCGGCTTTTCTAAAGCCGCCGGCGATTGGATTCTGTCTCTGGACGCTGACGAACGAGTTTCCCCGGAATTGGCCAAAGAAATTTCCGGCATTCTACATTCGTCATTCGACATTCAGAATTCTCCGGTCGGCTACTGGATACCGCGCCAAAATCTGGTTTTCGGTAAATGGCTTCAGCACGGTATTTGGTATCCCGATTATCAACTCCGCTTATTCCGCAAAGAAAAAGGACAATTTCCAGCAATTCATAATCACGAATTTCTGGCAGTCGAAGGCAGAACGGAAAAATTAAAAGGACATCTAATTCATAAAAGCTACTCCGGCATTACCGAATACATCGATAAGTTTAATCACACCTATACCGACAACGAAGCGGAAAACTTTTTAAAATCCGGTAAAAAAATTACTTGGATCGATGCTATCCGTTGGCCGCTATCTGATTTTATAACGAATTTTTTTGCCCGCCGGTCGTACCAAGACGGCCTTCACGGTTTAGTCCTATCCCTGCTGCAGGCATTCTACGCGCTCGAAGTATTTGCTAAAGTTTGGGAACGCCAAGGATTTTGGGAATACAACTCAAAAGATTTGGCAAAAGGCGTAAAAGCCGAATTCCAAGCCAAATCCAAGGAATTTTCCTGGTGGTACGCTAAAGAACTTATTCCCTGGTTTATGAAGCCAAAACAAATAGTTAAAAAGCTATTGGGTAGATTGTAAAAGGGTATGAAAAGGCCTGGCCTTCCGGCGGAAGGCCAGGCCTTCACAAAAAAATCTATGAATATCTTAATTACTGGAGGTGCCGGATTTATCGGCGTCCATACCGCAGACTATTACCTGTCAAAAGGTAATAAGATAACCATTTTTGATAACTTTTCCCGAAAAGGCACCGAAGAAAACGTCAAGTGGTTAAAACAGAAGTACGGAACCAAAAAAATGGCTGTCGTCAGAGGCGATATCCGCCACTTTAATATATTAAAGCGGTCAATTCCCGGCCATGACGTTGTAATTCACCTCGCCGGCCAAGTCGCCGTCACCACCTCTGTTGCCAATCCTCGGGAAGATTTCGAAATCAACGCTCTCGGAACCTTTAATGTTTTAGAAGCAATTCGACTCTTTAGTCCCGACTCCATCCTCCTATTTGCCTCCACCAATAAAGTTTATGGCGGCATGGAACAAATAAAAATTATAAAAGGCAATAACCGATATAAATATCGCGATCTTCCCGACGGAATTCCCGAAACCCAAAATCTTGATTTCCATTCCCCTTACGGCTGCAGTAAGGGCGCCGCCGACCAATATATCCGCGATTATCACCGAATCTACGGCCTGAAAACCGTAGTTTTCCGTCAGTCGTGTATTTATGGACACATGCAACTGGGTATAGAAGATCAGGGCTGGGTCAGCTGGTTCACCATCGCCGCGGTTCTGGGGAAACCGATTACGGTTTACGGTGACGGCATGCAGGTCAGGGATGTTTTATTCGTCGAAGATTTAATCAAAGCCTATGATTTAGCAATTCAATATATTAAAGTGGCCGCCGGCCAAATTTATAACGTCGGCGGCGGCCCCAAATTCACTCTTTCATTATTAGAACTGCTGGATTTATTAGAAAAAAAACTCGGCAAAAAAATTCCGTTTACTTTCGCCGACTGGCGCCCCGGCGACCAACCCGTCTATATCTCAAATATCGCCAAAATCAAAAAAAATCTCGGTTGGGGACCAAAAATCGACGTTCAGGAGGGAACGTCCCAAATGATCGACTGGATCGTTAAGGAAAAAGATTTAATTGAAAAAGCGCTTCGTTGAAGAATCGGCTTAACTGATAAAATATAAGCATGGAAGAATTAAAACAGCGGCTGGAAGAAATTAAGTCCCGGCTGGATAAAATCAAAGCCAAACTTAATCCCGAAAAACTTGCCGCCGAAGCCGCCCAACTGGAAAAAAAATCCTCACAGCCGGATTTTTGGAAAGACGATCAAGCGGCCCAAAAAAACATGCGACGCCTGGCCGATTTGAGAAGCCGGCTGGAAGAAATTGACGTTCTCGACAAGCAAATCGGCGACGCCCAAGCCGCCCTTGATTTGGAAATACCCCAAGAATTTGAGGATAAACTTAGGCAGCTGGATGAATCGCTCATTAACTTAGAACAACGGTCCTTTTTCTCCGGCCGGTACGACAGTAACGACATTTATCTTTCGGTGCACTCCGGCCAGGGCGGCACCGAAGCCATGGATTGGGCCGCGATGCTGCTGCGGATGTACCAAAGGTACGCCGACCGCCGCGGCTGGAACTGGGAACTGATAGACGAACAAGCCGGCGAAGAAGCCGGAATTAAATCGGCGACCCTGTTTATCAAGGGCCCGAACGCCTACGGCTACCTCAAACACGAAAAGGGCACCCACCGCTTAGTCCGCCAAAGCCCTTTCAATGCCAATGCTTTGCGCCAAACCAGTTTTGCCAGCGTCCTGGTCCTGCCGGTCATCGAAGACGCCAAAGAAATCTCGGTCAAACCCGAAGATATTGAATTTACCGCTTTCCGTTCTTCCGGCCACGGCGGCCAAAACGTTAACAAAGTCAGTACCGCCGTCCGCCTTCGCCATATTCCCTCCGGCCTTATCGTCACTTGCCAATCCCAGCGCCAGCAGGAACAAAACCGCAAAATTGCCATGGAAATTTTGGCCGCCAAACTCTGGGAAATTGAACAGGAAAAACAAAAAGCCCACCTTCAGGAAATTAAAGGCCAATTTACTCCCCCGTCTTGGGGAACCCAAATCCGCTCTTACGTCCTTCACCCCTATAAACTGGCCAAAGACCTTCGCACCCAAGTCGAATCGGGAAAACCCTTCGACGTTCTCGACGGCCGGCTTGACGAATTCCTCAACGCCGAAATTCGACAGTTGTAAGTCATCGCGAGCGGAGGGACGTCAGACGTCCCGAAGCGTGGCTATCCCGGAGATTGCCGCGTCGTCCCGATAGCCATCGGGACTCCTCGCAATGACTTTGCATTTTTCATTAAAACTGTGATACTATCTCCTTATCTTATGGAACCGACCTCTGATAACCAGCAGCTCGAAGTCAAAGCCAAGAAGCTGCTTCATTCGCTCGACGAAAAACCGGCGCAGCCGTCAACGCCTATGAATAAAACTGTCCTAATCCTGGTTATCTTAACTTTGGCCGGAATTGCCAGTGGATTCGGGATTGCCAAATTTCGTCAAGGCGAAACTATCATTTCCGGACAAGGATTAAAATCCACCGAACAAGCCGCCCAATCGGGAATCAAAGCCGGTGATATTGTCGGCGTCCAAGACGAAAACACTTTCAAAGACCAAGCCGAAGGAGTATTGGCCCAAGGCGGCGTCAACGGCGAAGGCAGCCATCGTCTTCTTCGCCAAGGCGGACCCAGCCAAAATGTTTATCTCACCAGCTCCATCGTTGATCTTAACTTATTTACCGGCCACAAAATCAAGGTTTGGGGTGAAACCTTCGCCGCCCAAAAAGCCGGTTGGTTGATGGACGTCGGCCGAGTCAAGGTCCTGGAGCTTAACTCTGCCCCGCCTTTCGAAGAAGAATAAAAATGATCCGCTTCGACCAGGTAACTAAAACCTTCCCTTCCGGAACGACGGCTGTGGAAAATCTTTCATTTACGGTTGCTCCGGGCGAATTTATGGGAATTACCGGCCCTTCCGGCGCCGGCAAAACCACAGTCCTCAAGCTCTTAATTCAAGAAACTCCTCCCACCTCCGGAACTATCACCGTAGCCGAGATTGAAGTTGGCAAACTCAAACCCAAAGATCTGCCCGAACTCCGCCGCGCCGTCGGCGCGGTCTTCCAGGATTTCAAAATTCTTGAAGATCAAACCGCCGCCGAAAACGTGGCTCTGGTAAACGAAATTCTCGGGACTTCTCTTAACGAATCCCTTTCTTCCGCCTCAAAACTTCTGGCAGAAGTCGGGCTTGGCGGCAAAGAAAACCTGTTTCCCCGCCAATTATCCGGCGGCGAACTACAGCGGGTAGCCATCGCCCGGGCCCTGGCAGTCAAGCCTAAAGTCTTGTTCGCCGACGAACCCACCGGCAATCTCGACGCCGATACCGCCGCCGCCATTATGAAACTCCTCATAGATATTAATTCCGCCGGCACCACCGTCCTGGTCGCCTCCCACGACGAACAACTTCTTAAACACTTTACCGACAAAATCTTAAGACTGAAAAAAGGTAAAATGATCACATGAATAGAAGTTTAAGAACCGCCGGCAAATATCTCCGCCGCAGCCCCTACCAGGCGGTTGCCGCCGGCGTTGTCCTGACAATCACTTTCTTTCTGATATCGGTATTTTTGTTAGTCACCGCCGGCAGCGCCAAAATAATCCGTTTCTTTGAAACCCGTCCCCAGGTGACCGCGTTTCTGAAAGACGAAACTAAAGAAGAAGAAATTTCTCAACTGAAAAATCAGATGGGAAACTTACCCGGAGTAAAATCGGTCAACTTTATCAGCAAACAAGACGCCCTGAATATATACCGCCGGCAGAACCAAAACGATCCCCTGCTTCTGGAAATGGTCACTGCCGATATTTTGCCCGCCAGCCTGGAAGTCACCGCCGCCGATCCCCTGGCCCTGACTCGCATTGCCTCTGTTTTAAAACAAAATCCCGCGGTTGAAGACGTCGTTCATCAACAAGACGTGATCGACCGACTTCTAGGATGGACCCGTTCAATTCGCGTCGCCGGCAGTTCCCTGGTAGCCCTGCTGCTGATATCATCCATGACTACGGTTTTTGTCATCGTCAGTATGAAAATTACCGGCCGCCGCGGTGAAATTGAAATCATGCGCCTCTTGGGCGCCTCCCGCGGCCAAGTCGTCGCCCCGTTTCTTCTGGAAGGAATTTTCTACGGGGTTATCGGCAGTCTCCTCGGCTGGGGCGCCGCCTATACCGCCCTTCTCTACTCCACCCCGCTCATCTTAAAATTCTTCGTATCTATCCCGCTTTTACCTGTTCCTTTTGTTTTCATGTCAGCTCTATTGGGCGGCGAAATTTTGCTCGGTTCATTGGTCGGCCTGATTTCCTCATTATTTGCCTCCCGCCGGTTTCTCAAATAACCCTCCGTCTTGATATACTGACCCCATGCGGCACCTGCTCCTTTCCCTTGTCTGTTTCTCATTTCTTATTTCTTACTTCCTATTCCTTATTCCTCCGCCGGCCCTGGCGAAAGTTTGCGGCGAAACAGGCGAAACTCTGGATGAAGCCAGGGAAATCGAACAAAATTGCCAACAAAAGGTCCGCGAGCTTTCCGGCCAACGCCAAACTCTGGCCACTACCATCAACTACCTCAACAGCCAAATCTCCCTGACCCAAATCCGGATCACCAAAACCCAGGTCGAACTGGCACTTCTGGAAAAAGATATTGATGATTTAAGCAGCCGCATTGCCGGTTTAAACACTTCTCTTGACGACCTGTCCCAAATTCTGGTCCGCCATGTCCGCGGCACTTATTCTCAATCTCGGCTTAACGATCCTGTCTATCTTTTCTTCACCAGCCAAGGATTTACCGAATTTATCAATCGTTATCAATACCTCAAAGCCGTCCAAAACAACGACAAAAAAATTATGAAAGCCATGGAAACCAGCCGCCAAAACTACAATATTCAAAAAAACCTGAAAGAACAAAAACAGCAGGAAGTCGAAAAATTAAACTCGCTTCTGAAACAACAGCAAACCAAGCTTACTAACCAGCAAACCGAAAAACAACAGCTGTTGGAACTGACTAAAAACGACGAAAAGAAATATCAGGAATTATTACAGCAAGCCCGGGCAGAATACCTCGCAATTCAATCAATCTTGGCCGGCCAAGGAACAGAAACAAAAGTGAAAGACGTCAAAGAGGGAGAACAGGTTGCTTCAATCATCCAGGGTAAATCGTGTAATTCAACCGGAACGCATACCCACTTTACCATTACGAAAAATGGCAACCAAGAAAATCCTTTTTCATATCTATCGGGAACTAGCGCTGAAAACTGCTCCGGCTCAAGTTGTGGCAGCAGTGACGGCGACCAATTTAATCCATCCGGCAGTATGCGTTGGCCAATCGATTCGCCGATTAAGTTTCTTCAGGGATATGGGGCAACATGGGCGATTGAACACACGTATATCGGAGGAATTTATAAATTCCACAATGGAATCGACATCAATAGCCCGTCTGCGAAAGTCGTTGCCGTCAAAGACGGAACACTTTACCGCGGAAGTTTTACCGGCCAAAGCGGGTGCACCCTCCGTTACGTCAAAGTCGACCACGGCGACAACCTATCAACTTACTACCTACATGTCAATTATTAAGGACTCTCCTCCAAGGACTCTCCTCCAAGGAGAGTCCTTAAAACTAATTATCGCCGCCGCGATTTACTTTTTGGCTTTCTGGTTCGCCCCCACCGCCTTCGCCTCCTCCGCTGTTGTTATCAACGAATTTGTCCCGGACGGCAATCCTGAATGGGTTGAATTCTATAATGCATCCGCCAGCGCCGAATACCTTAAAAATTATTATATCGATGACGATACTTCTTTTACCCAAGACGGCGGATCTTACGGATCAACCAAAAAAATCCTAACCAATCTCAATATTAATAACCCAACTTATCCATACCTAGAATTACCGTCAGCAATATTCAATAACGACGGAGACCAGATAGTGCTCTTTGATTCATCTGGTGCTATTGCCGACCAATACAGTTATAGCAATAGCCCGGGTAAAGAGATTTCCATCGGCAGAAATCCCGACAACACCGGAACATTTTTCACTCTTATCAATCCCACCAAAGGAAACACAAACTCCTCGCCGCAACCATCCGCCACGCCCTCGCCGACACCAATACTTTCTCCCACATCAACTCCAAAACCTACCGCCACCGCTACTCCCGTTCCCACAAATACCCCAACGTCTACTCCAATCACAACTTCAGTTTTGCCTTCCACAGACGACAATTTATCCCCGCAAGTTTTGGCCGAAGCCGATGAAAAATCCGAACCCGAAGTTAATCTCGATATTATCGACCTCACCGCCACCGCCGAATCGGAAATTAGCTCTTCGCCGTCGCCCCAGCCGGAAAAATCCGGCGGCAAAAATTTACCCGTCGTTATCATCTCCGCCGCCGGCATCATACTGATGCTCGGTGGCGGCCTGCCCCTTATTTGGTCAGAATTCAAGTCTCGAAAAAAATAAAATAACACTATCAAACACCATCATAATCTACCAAAAAAGGCCAGGCCTTTTCCGAAAAGGCCAGGCCTTTCCTGACCGACCTAGCTGATATAATCCTGCAGTGAAAACCTTGCTTCGTTATCTCCCGGTCATCCTCTGGTCAGCCGTCATCTTTCTTTTCAGCTCCTGGGAAACTCCGCCTTCTCCCCAAGACACCCTGCTCAACTTTATCTTGAAAAAAACCGCCCACCTAATCGAATACGCCATTCTCTACTATCTAACATTCAAGGCTTTTAACCCATCCCCACAACCCAACCCCAACCCACAACCCACAACTCACAACTATCTTTTTCCCCTTCTTTTCACCATCCTCTACGCCATCTCCGACGAAATCCATCAATCATTCGTCTCCGGCCGCCACGGACGGGCCGGCGACGTTCTTATCGACGCCGCCGGGGCAATCCTCGCCGTAATCTATTTAGCCAACCGTCATTCCAAACCCCGAGATCCTTCGCTTCGCTCAGGATGACCCGATTCTTTCCAATAAATATTCCCGTTGATTTTTTTTCGGATCCTCCAGAATTTCTTCGAATAAAACGTTCAAAACTTTCCCCACCTGCGGCCCGGGTTTGATTCCCAAAACTTTCATTACATCATGCCCGTCCACCGCCAAATCCTTAACTTCCAGCGGATCGTACATCACGATCCCTATTCTCTCCTGAAGTTCCCTCAACCGCCAACTGGTCGCCGGCGACCCCCCGCCTTTTCTGTCTCCCACCCGGAGCATCATCATATCGCTAATTTCATCTTTACCTACCCGTCTGATAAATCTTCTAATTGCCGCATCCGTCATTTCCTTGCTGTATGTAAACATATGCCACCGGACCAGCCGCCATAATTTATTCCTCGCCTCAACCGTCAGCCGCAGCCGGTCGGCTATAACTTTTACCATTCTGGCTCCGACAACTTCGTGAGAATAAAAAGTAATCTGCTTCCCCTCTTGTCTGAAAGTTACCGGTTTACCAATATCATGCAGCAAAGCCGCCAGCCGCACCGTCGGATCGCCGGCCGGACAACCGCGCAAACTTTCAATCGAATGGGTAAACACGTCATAAATATGATGCCCAGACTGCGGCACCCCTACCCCGGCCGCCAGTTCCGGCAGAATATATCCAAGTAAACCCGTCTGATACAACAACATAATTCCGTCAGCCGGATATTGGCTGGCGACTATTTTAATTAACTCTTGCCCGATTCTCTCCCAAGAAATATGCTTTATTAATCCGGCATTATTTTTTATCGCTTCCAAAGTTTTTGCCTCAATCGCAAACCCCAGTTGCGCTCCCAGCCGGATCGCCCGCATCATCCGCAGTCCATCCTCCCCGAATCTCTCGCTAGGATCTCCCACCGCCCGGATTAACTTATTGTCAAGATCTTTCTGTCCCCCAAACGGATCAATCACCTCCACCTCCAAGCCAACCAATTCTTCGCCTGTGCTACCTGTGTTACCTGTGTTACTTGTGTTACTTGTGTTATCTTTGACCTCCAGCGCCATCGCGTTAACCGTAAAATCTCTCCGGCTCAAATCTTCCTCCAAACTTTTTCCCCACTCGACTTTATCCGGTCTCCTCCGATCGCTGTACCCCTGCTCTTTACGAAAAGTAGTTATTTCGTATACATCATATTTATTCGTCTCTTCACTTGTGTTACTTGTGTTACTTGTGCTACCTGTATTACTTCTAATCGGAATCCCCACTGTTCCAAACTTATTGTCGTAAAAACTTCCCTTGAATAACTTGATTATTTCTTCCGGCGTCGCGTCGCTGGTAAAGTCCCAGTCGCCGACCTCTTTCCCCTGAATTAAATCCCTGACCGCCCCGCCGACAATATAGGCCTGAAACCCGGCCTCGCCTAACTTGTCCAAAATATTAAGCGCCGTCCTGGGAAGAAAAAACCGCATGATAAGATGATTATAAATGAAAACCAAATGGAGTGTCCGCCATCGCCTGAAATCGCAAGAACAGTCGACCCGGCTGGAAGAAATTCTGGAAGTTTTACTCGCCAACCGCGGCATTTCTCCCCAAAACCATCACCAATTTCTCCACCCGCCCCACCCCGACACCATCAATTTAACCGATCTCGGCGTCGATCCTAAACAACTAAAACGCGCGGTAAAGCTAATAAAAAATCGCGACAGAACCCCGAACGTAAACCCGACTGTAGTCGTCTACGGCGATTATGACGCCGACGGCATCACCGCCGCCGCCATTCTCTACGAATCCCTCACCGCCGCCGGCCTGAACGTCTGGCCCTTCATTCCCGACCGCCAAAAACACGGCTACGGTTTATCCCAAGCCGGACTCAAAGAAGTTATCAACAAACATCATCCCCAACTGATTATCGCCGTTGACAACGGCATTACCGCCATTGATGCCACCCGCTGGGCCCAAAAACAAGGCCTGAAAGTTATCATTATCGACCACCACCGGCCGCTCCCCGGCCGCCACCCCGGCGACGCCGTCATCCACTCTACCCAAGCTTCCGGCGCCGGCCTGGCTTGGCTGTTTTCCCGATACTTGTCTCAACAACTAAATCAAAACTTAAACACCGCCAACACTCTGGAATTGGCCGCCATTGGCACCGTCGCCGATATGGTTCCTCTTATTGGCGCCAACCGGTCTCTGGCCGCCCACGGCTTGACCAAACTCCAAACCACCGCCCGTCCCGGCATAACACATTTGATCCAAATCGCCGGCATAACCCAAGCCGAAATCGATAGCCATCACCTCGGTTTCCACCTCGCCCCCCGCCTCAACGCTTCCGGCCGGCTGGAAAATGCCATGGATTCTCTCCGCCTGCTATGCACTCCCGACCCCATCCGCGCCGCCCGCCTGGCCCAAGGTATCAACCGCGCCAACCGCCTCCGTCAAGACTTAACCGAATCGCTGTTTAAAATTGCGTCCGATCTGGTTGATTCTGCCGACAAACCCCATCCTATCGTCGTTGCCCGCCCCGATTTTCATGAAGGCGTCATCGGCCTGGTCGCCGGCAAACTCACCCAGCAATTCTGGCGGCCGGCAGTGGTAATTTCCCAAGGCGAAATTTTCTCCAAGGCCTCGGCCCGGTCTATCCCCGGCTTTAATATCATTGATGTTTTAAGAAAAATTGATAAATTAATGGAAAGCTGCGGCGGCCATCCCCAGGCCGCCGGTTTTTCTATCCGGACTGAAAAAATTGCCCAGTTTATTGATAAATTCACCGAAATCAGCCGGCCGCTCCTAACCCCGGATATTCTCTCCCGCAGCTTAAATATTGACGCCGAAATTAACTTTTCCGATATTTCTCCCCAACTTTTAGACATCCAAAACCTTCTCAAGCCCACCGGCATCGGCAACCCCTCCCCGACTTTTTCCACTGATAATCTAATTGTTGCCGACCTCAAAACCGTTGGCAGGGACGCCAAACACCTCCGCCTGCTTTTGGACCAAAACGGTATCCAATTTCCCGCCATCGGCTTCGGCTTGGGAAACTTGGCCGCCTCGTTGTCTCCCGACCGAACCGTTTCCGCCGCCTACACCCCCTTCTTATCAACCTTCAACGGCGACACCCAAATCGAACTGAAACTCAAAGACCTAAAACCCTACTAAATTACTAGGTAGAAGTTAACTATTTGTGTCCGATCGGACGTAAATAGTTAATTAAATTTAAGGTTGTATTTTAAATTCCAAATAATTTCCCGACCAATAATATAGATAAAATCCCGCCGCCGAAGGCGGCGGACTGGACCAACGCCCGCTTCCGCCGGTATTCGGAATGCAATTCCGGAATCAGATCGCTGCCGGCAATATAAATAAACATCCCTGCGGTAAACGCCAGCATCTCCGGCTGCCACACCGAAATCTTATCCCATAAAAAGTACGCCGCTATCGCCGTCACTACCGTCGCCAAAGACGACAACACATTTAACACCAAAGTTTTCGCCTTTCCC
>Ga0209211_10002836_pt1 | contig 29180 bp, 35 predicted proteins | sample RifGroA2_FD_183992 | JGI IMG/M metagenome (GOLD analysis project Ga0209211, IMG submission 183992) | Groundwater microbial communities from Rifle, Colorado, USA - Groundwater A2 (SPAdes) (version 2) | ecosystem: Environmental > Aquatic > Deep subsurface > Groundwater | place: Rifle, Colorado...
TCGGATTTCGATCACCGGTAGAGGTTTACAGCGAACTCCTGCACAATATGGAACTCGCTAAAACGGCTACTAAACATTAACTGTTGCGGTTGGTTATTGAATCCGCCGTGGATAAGAATGCGCTGCCATTTATTAAACACGTCGAATCAATGTCGCAATTGATCGATAACGCGGTAGCCACCACGCGGCGCATACTCACCGGGCTGAGACCAACCATACTCGACGATTTCGGCATTCTGGCGGCGCTCGAATGGCAAGCCGCGCAATTCCAAAAACGTACCGGCATCGAATGCGTGGTGAACTGCGTCTGTGCCAGAAGTGAAGACTGCGCAAAAGAATTGGACAAACCACGCTCAATTGCGCTGTTCCGCATTTTCCAGGAAGCGCTCACCAATGTGGCGAAGCATTCCGGCGCATCCAGGGTGGAAATTGAATTTCTCCGCAGCGACGAAGAAATTGTCATGTCGATTATCGACAATGGGCGCGGTATGGCAAAAAATCGCACCGATGCCTCAATACCCTATGGCATACTCGGCATGAGCGAGCGTGTTGATCGGCTGGGCGGTCAAATCAGCCTTGACACTCCGCCCGGTGGCGGATTTACCGTGACGGTAATATTGCCGCTACCAGCCAACGAAGAGGAGGAAACATGATCCGCATCCTGATCGCCGACGACCACGCCACAGTGCGCCAAGGATTGGCGACCATTTTGGAGAAAAATCGTGAGATGAAAATCGTGGCGAGTTGCACCAATGGTGCCGATGCCCTGAATTGGTTGCGCAAAAACGATTGCGACATTGCGCTGATCGATATTTCCATGCCCGGCATAAATGGCATCGACTTGCTCAAACATCTGCGGAATGAAAAACCGAAATTGCCGGTGCTGGTCCTCAGCGCCTACCCCGAAGACCAGTATGCGGTGCGTCTTATCAAGGCCGGTGCGGTCGGCTATCTGAACAAGGAATGCGCGCCGGATGAGATATTGGGTGCGGTGCGCTGCGTGCTGGACGGCAAAAAATACATCAGCCCGGCAGTGGCCGAAATGCTCGCCAGCGAACTCAGTCTGCCGGATGGGAAGCTCCCGCACGAAGCACTATCGAATCGCGAATACCAGATTTTTATGCTGATTGCTTCGGCCAAAACTGTTTCTGAAATTGCCGACCTCCTGAAATTGAGCGCGAAAACCATCAGCACCTACCGCAGCCGCATCCTGGAAAAAATGCACCTGCATAACAACGCCGAGCTAATGCGCTACGCCGTTGATAACCAGCTCATGCAATAACCGGCAACCGCTGCGGAAGTGATGGATGCCGCAATGGTATCTGCCATTCATGGCACTACCTTAAGCACAATGATGGCAAACCCCCTCCCCTTGAAGGGGAAGGGACGATAGCTCCCCACGATTTTTTTGGGGAAAGGAAGTATGTCGATTTGTGCAGCATCTGGTGCTTTTACGCTTAAGGTAGTGCCATGAGTATCTGCCATGAGTTGTTCCATTTCTCAATTGATAGCGCGCAGGTTGGGCAAAGCCTGCCCTGAGCCTGTCGAAGGGCGCAGCGTACCCAACACAGCGGCTCATCCGGTTTGGTATCAACAGGATCCGGCCACTCTTCCCGCCGCGCCTCGCGCCCCGTCAGGCAAACACTGACAATAAATTTACCTGCTCCTTACGTCACAATCAGATAAACACCGATACACATTCCATGTGTAAGGGAATATCGTGCATCTACGGGTTTTGCAAGCCTGAGCAGCACGACGAAGGAGTTGTCACGGAATACGCACCGATTCTCGTAGCGGTCAATTTCAAGGAGGGCATCATGAATATGACATGGAGAGAACAATGGAGTGTCGGAAATGCGGTTATCGATTCAGACCATAAAAAGCTGGTTGGGTTGATCAACTACATAGATTGTGTAACTAAAGCCAAGGATAGTTTTGAATTGTCGCGGGCGCTTAAACTGTTCAAGGATTGCATGAATCGCCATTCTATAAATGAGGAACAGCTTGCGCAGGTGCTCGACTTTCCTTTCGCCGCGCACAAAGTGGCGCATCAGAATATACAGGCAGAAATCGATTTTACAGGGACTGATCTCGCAAAGTATGAGCGGGAGAAAAACAGCATGGCGACTGTATTCGTGATGGAGCATTACGCCCAATTCTTGTGGGATTGCCTGATCAAACACATCACCGAGGAAGACATGCTGATGAAGCCGGTGCTGCAAACCTGCCCTTACGACTTCAGGATTGACGAAGCACCTGCCTATAGTTGAGCGTTGACCGATTCAACCTGGAAACGGCAATACATCCACGAAAAACACGAAAGGCACGAAATAAAACAAGATGTTGCAATAGTTCTGCGACTACCCCTTCGGATTTTGTTTCTCAACATGAAGTTCTTTGAATTTGTTCGTATTTTTCGTGACTTTCGTTAACCAATGACTTGGCGCATGTTTCGCCGCGCTTAGTCAGATGGCTAGTTGGTTCATCAGGACAACTGTTTTTTCTAGGTTCAACCAACATCAAAGGAGAACAACATGACACGAATCAAAAAAATATTAGGCAGAGCAGAAATAGGGCATATAAGCCACTGCGTTGCCAAGCTGGAAAATGACCACTATGCCGTCGGCCAACTGGCAGTTGGGCAAATGGTAGAGGCGGGGGCTGAATTTGAAACACTGAATGCAGCTTTCGACAACTGGGTCGTCACATTACCCGCATTTCCCAAACACGAACCGGCATGGCTGGAAAGCGGTCGGGCAAAGTGTGTTCAAGCTTAGCTTAAGGGCGCAACGTACCCGACCTATGAAAAGACAATTTCCCATTTTTGGTTCCGGCTCATCCCGTTTAGTTTTGCAGGTTGGGTTGCATGAGGAAACCGCTAAAAACCTATAAATTTAAGCTGGGCAAGCCGGAACCAAAGTGTAGGTCGAGCCCTGCCCGACATGGTGGGCAAAGCCTACCCTGCGGATATTGTTTAACGTGTTGATAATAATATATAAACACAATATTTTATTGTTTTTTTACATCACCAATGGCTCAATTCGGGCGGGGAATTGGCGATTGCGGTCTTTCACATCGCATGCCTTGTCAGGCAAACACTGACAAGAAATTTCCCTGTTCCCTACCCCACAATCAGGTAAACGCCGATACGCATTTTGCGCGCAATGAAGTACCGTTCCGCACATTAAATTGGCAAGTCTGGTTGGCGCAAAATGGGATGTTGAACTCCAATGGCGGACATGTTTAAGGAGCGCATGATGGGGTTGTTATGGATGGAGCAGATGAGTGTCGGAAATGCAATTATTGATTCCGATCACAGGGAGCTAATCGCCATGATCAATGGCGCAGAGTACATGATCAAAAAAAGGGACAGCTTCATTCTGTCGCTGGCGCTTGACCACATCGAGCATTGGTTGCGTGTGCATTTTGCAAATGAGGAAATGATTGCACAGGCGGTCGGATTTGATTTTGCCAGGCATAAACGGGAGCATGAAAATGTGTTGGAAACTTTTCATTTTATGAGGGATGTGATAGCGGAGAAAAATGGCGCATGGAATGAAGAGGCGGCAGAGCTTTATTCCGAATTTTTAAGCGATTGGTTGACCGACCACCTCTTTAACGAAGATATGCTGATGAAACCGGTACTGCAAACCTATCCATACGATGCCAAGCTAGTCGGGCATTTCGAACTTGTACAAAGGGAAGATGACCGGCGAAAGATAGGGCAATGAATATATTTATTGTGGAAGATTCAAGATGTTCACGGGAGTGCCTGCAATCCATTCTGTCCGATATACCCGGCATCACGGTAATCGGCCACGCTACGGCAGTCGGGTCGGACGTGATCGGGGTCATCGAAACATTGGTGCCAGATGCCGTTATTTTTGACATCGACCTGAAAAATATAGCGGTGATGGATATGCTGGAAAGCATCAAAAAATACTGTCATGGGATGAAGGTCATGATATTGGCCGATTGCGCCAACGAGATTGACTTCAACAGCTGTTTGTACACCGGAGAAGATAATTTTTTTGACAAGACTTCGCAGTTCATGACGATCCGGGCGGCTTTATGGAAATGGGTATACGACTGCCGTTTGGACAACAGGCTTGATGCTTTGCAGCTTCCCTGAGGGTGTAGCCATATCGGTAGATATAAACCCAGATTGCCCATTAGCGTTTGAGGCATCGGTAAATCAAGGGGTTGTCGGTCGGGTTTTAACTCGACTTGTCGGGCTGAAGCCCGACCTATGGTCTAATGGGTTATTTGGGATAAAGGCACAGCGATGACAGGCAACAGCGCCAGTATGAAATTGATGCAGGCATTTTTTTCTCCTGCCGTATCCCTGATGAGTCGCCTAGATGTCACCCGGAAATTCGTGTTGCTGGGATTGATGTCGCTGGCCGCGATTGCGGTGGTGATGTACAGCCTGTTTGCCAGCCTTGACCAAGTCATCAGCTTCTCGCAACAGGAATTAAAAGGCCTCGAGTTGATCAAGCCGTTTCCCCACGTTATGCAGACGCTCCAGGAACATCGCGGGCTTTCTGCTGAAATCCTCGGTGGCGATGAAGCCATGCGGGGCAGTCTGGCCAGCATGGAACAGGAAGCTCTCAAGTCATTAAACGAGATGCGGGAAGGGGCGTTTTCCGGCATGGCTTCCGGAGAAGCATTGCAGCACATCGCGGCAGACTGGGAGCGCCTGCGCAAAGAGGGACTCAATCTGACGGCGGCGGAAAACTTTGCCGCGCATACCCGCCTGATCGACCGGGTGCAGGCATTCGAGGTGATGGTCGCCGATGAATACGCGCTGATCCTGGATCCCGAGCTCAGCACGTATTACCTGATCGATACCATCGTCAACAAGCTGCCGCATGCGCTTGAACATCTTGGGCGGCTGCGCGCCTACGGCACCGGTATCCTGGTCGAAAAACAGACTACCCCACAACAGAAAATTGAACTGAACATCCTGATCGCAGAGCTCGACGATGCGATCGTGTCGCTCAACATCAACCTCGACAAGACCGGTCGCTACAATCCGGCGCTACAGGGTTTGATTTCGGCTGCATCCAGAGAGATATCCGACTCGGCGCAACAGATTGCCAGCCTCGCGGTATTGGACATCCTTGCGGGCCATTTTGCCACGCGCCATAACGATTTTTTCGGTATGTCCACTGCGGCAATCGACCGGAGTTATACGCAACTGCATGAAATATTGCTGCCGACGGCTGAAACGCTCATCAAGGCGCGTATTGCCCGGGCGGAGAATGCGTTGCGCGCCAGCACCGGCATCGCCTTCCTATTGTTCCTGATGGTGGCTTATTTCTCGATTGGCATCTGTCGCGCCATTATCGTCAACATCAGGTCGCTGGCACGCTCGGCGCACGCCTTTGCCGGCGGTGATCTGCATGAGCGGATCAATCTCGGCGCGCACGATGAACTCGGCCAGATAGGCGACAGTTTCAACGAAATGGCTGATGGGCTCAGCGCGTTACTGAAAGTGTCCCGTGAGAATGAAGCGCGCCTGCACGACCTGTCGGTGCACCTCGAAGAACGGGTAAAGGAACGCACCGTCGAATTGGAGTTTGCGCAGCGGCTAACCGAATCGTTGCTGCGGCGCAACGAGGCATTGATGATGACCTCCATGGACGGTATCCATGTGATGGATTTGAACGGGGGACTCGTGGCGGCCAACGGCGCCTTCTGCCGTATGCTGGGCTACACTCAGGCGGATGTGCCCAGACTCGGTGTGGCCGACTGGGATAAGCAATGGTCGCTTGAGGAATTGCAGTCACAATTCAGGGCGCTGATCGGCAGAGGTGCGCTGTTTGAAACCGTGTGGCGCCGCAAGGACGGCACGTTGATTCATGTCGAGATCAGCGCCTCCGGGGTGGAGCATGAAGGGCAGGCGCTCATCTTTGCGGCAAGCCGCGACATCACTGACCGGAAGCAGGCAGAAAATGCTTTGCGTGAAAGCGAGACCCGCTACCGCACGCTCGTCGAGAATTCCCCCCTGTGCATCCACGAAATAGACAAGGATGGCAGGTTAACCTCCATGAACCGGGCGGGTTTACTCATGATAGGAGCCAAAGATGAAAGTGCCGTGCGAGGCCTGTTATATCTGGATGCAGTAAGCGCCGCCGACCGGGGTCGCATAGGGGAGTTGCTTGCCAAGGCGTATGCCGGGGAAACCAGCCATTTTGAGTTCAAGTCGGCCGGACTGCACGAGCGGAATTTTAAATCGTGCTTTGTTCCCGTCATGAATAGTGAAGGCAGCGTTGAAAAGTTGATGGGAATAACGGAGGACATCACCGAGCGCAAGAAGGCCGAGGAGGAGATTCATAATCTTGCGTTTTATGACGCGCTGACCAAATTACCCAATCGCCGTCTGTTCCTTGACCGCTTCGGTACGGCCTTGACTGTCTCGGTGCGGTTCAACAACTATGGCGCGGTGTTGTTCATCGACCTGGATCGTTTCAAGCTGCTTAACGACACGCTCGGCCATGACTACGGCGACCTGTTATTGATCGAAGTGGCCGCCCGGGTCAAATCCTGCGTGCGTGAGATGGATACGGTGGCAAGGTTGGGCGGGGATGAGTTCGTCGTGCTGATCGAGGGTGTCAGCGACGATCAGGAGGAGGCTTCACACACGGTCGGGTTGGTTGCCGAAAAAATCCGCGAATCGCTGGCGCGCCCCTACCATCTCAATAGTCACGAGCACCATTGTTCGCCCAGCATCGGCATCAGCCTGTATCGCGGCAATGATGAACCGGTGGAAGCCTTGCTCCAGCATGCCGACATGGCGATGTACCAGGCCAAGGATTCCGGGCGCAATGCGGTGCGATTCTTTGATCCTGTCATGCAAAATAACGTGGCCACGCGCGCCGCATTGGTGAGCGATTTGCGCAACGCCATCGAGCGGCGGCAATTGCATCTGCATTACCAGTTGCAGGTGGATAACGATAATCGCCCGGTGGGCGCGGAAGCGCTGCTGCGCTGGATCCATCCGCAGCGCGGCATGGTCATGCCCGATCAATTTCTCCCGATTGCCGAAGATAGCACGCTGATTCTGGATATTGGCAATTGGGTGCTGGAAACCGCCTGCCGGCAACTCGCCTTGTGGGACGCGAACGGGAAGATGCGCGATCTGGTGCTGACGGTAAACATCAGCGCCAAACAATTTTTCATGCCGGATTTTGTGGATAAGGTAGCCAAAGTCTTGCGCAAGCATCAGATCACTCCCGCGCGCTTGAAACTGGAACTGACCGAAAGCATGGCGCTGGATGACTTGCACGGCGCGGTAGAAAAAATGCGCGCACTGAAGGCGCTTGGTGTCTGCCTGTCGATGGACGATTTTGGCATCCGCTATTCGTCGCTGTCCAACCTGAAACAACTCCCGCTCGACCAGATCAAGCTGGGCAGAAGTTTTGTGCAGGATGTTGCAAGCGATGGCAACGTCGCGCTACTGGTGCAGAGCATCATTGATATGTCGAGCAAATACCGCATTACCGTGATCGCCGAAGGGGTGGAGAACAAAGCGCAACTGGCCTCGCTCAAGGATCGCGATTGCGTGGCCTATCAAGGCTTCCTGTTCAGCAAGGCGTTATCTATCGATGAGTTTGAGCAGTTATTGAGCTGAGACCGGTGCTAGCTGACTGTCTGGCTTAACGGGTACACCTAAGCTGGGCGAGCCGGAGCCAAAAATGGGAAGCTGTTTTTCCTACGCAATGATCGTCCAACACATTGTCAATGCTCAATAAGCACAAGATTCTTGTCATGTTTTGAGATCATTCGGTTGATAAGAGACTAAAAATCAATTTTTGATGTGCCAGTTATGCGATCACATTCGCCAGATAAGCAGTGTGGAGCGATGCAGGTCATCCATCTGCACCGTCTCGTGCGGTGATTGCCCCGGCACGGCGAAGGTGCTGCTGATAAATATCGTTCCCGGGCGCATCTCGGCGCGCGCCTTGCGCCAGAGCCGCTCCATCGGTACCGGCGAGAGATAGGCGAATACCACATCGTATTGCGCCAGGTTGCAGGCAGCAAGATTGTCATCCCAGATGCTGCCCCACTGCACGTTACAGTTGCGATAGCCGCCCAGCTTGATGCGTAGCCAGCTCCACAAGAACGGCAGTGGTGCGGATTCCACACCGCTGTAGTACCCATCTGGTTGGGCACGGGCAAGGTGCGTCAATACCCCGCCCAAGCCGGAGCCGAGATCGATAAAGCGGAAGCCTGTCTTCGCATCCGGAAGAAAACCTTCCAACGCGCGCCACACCTTGTTGCTGGAAAGATACAGCGGCACCTGGGTGCGAAAAGTGCTCCAGTACACCGCTAGCAGGATAAGAAACGCGACGAGAAAAACATCGGGCGGGATGTTCAGCGCGAGCATCGCTACCAGCGCGGGAGCGAATAATAATTGGATCGGCAACCACCAGCGCGCCAGCCCGGCAAAATAGGTGAAGGCCGCAGCGAGCAAACCGCACAGCAGGGCAAAAATGAGGGGAGAGGATTGCAGGCCGGACAGGCGGACACCGAGCATGGTCAGAGCAAATGCCGCGAATTGCAGCAGCAGTGCGGTGACGGCGGGAGGGAGTTTTTTGAGCGGGGCGGGCAAGTTAGCGTACTAGCGCTGCTTCGACTTCCTGCCGTTTATTCTTGCCGGATAGCCGTTCTGCCAGCGCCAGTGCAAAATCCATTGCAGTGCCGGGGCCGCGCGAGGTGATCAGCTTGCCGTCTTCCACGACGGCGGCGTTTTGCAAGTTTACTTTGGGGTATGCATCCAGGCAGGTCGGATAGCAGGTAGCCTTGCGCCCGTCCAGCAATCCGGCGGCGGCGAGCACCGATGGCGCAGCGCAGATCGCGGCAACATATTTCCCCTGCTGCGCCATTTTCTGCAACAGCGCGATCAGGCGGTTGTCGGCTCTCAGATTGTCTGTGCCGGGCAGTCCACCGGGCAGTACGATCATATCGAAATTTTGATGCTGCGCGATATCCAGCGTGGTATCCGGCAACAGCACTACGCCGTGGCTGGACAATACCGGCAAGTCGTCCAAGCCTGCGCTGGTCACTTCGATCCCGGCGCGGCGCAGGATGTCGATGATCGTTATGGCTTCAATTTCTTCGCAACCTTGCGCGAGTAATACGAGAACCTTGTGCATGGTGAAACCTCCGGTGGATTCAACCTTGAGAAGTGCAATTTTTGTAAACGAATTCAGATGGTGTGCTGCGTTAATATCGGGGCCACTTGAACGGTCAGGTAAAAGAGGCGGATGAAGAAATGCAAGCAGATCGCCAGCGGCTAACGATACCAGATTTACGAATTGAAACAAGCGGGTTTACGCATGCTTATGGGAGTCTATAAAAATTCAGAGTTCGCCCAAATGCAGGGCGCGTAAAAAATTTCGCCGCGCCGCGTACGCATGATATGTATAGCAAGAGATTTTTTACGCAACACGGCAGTTGGGATGAAATGTAGATTTTTAGAGGCTCCCTTATTCAAAGCGCGTAGCCGTTCCGGGGGTGTCTCGGCCAAGCGTTCGCATGCACAAGCCGCAAATTTGTGTGGTATCTTGCGCACATTCATTTGTATGCATGTTTTACCGATGCCATGAGCCTGTTTGCATTGATCGCCGCGCTGTTGCTGGAGCAGCTTCATCCGCTTTCCTCGCGCAAATACCTGCATGGCTGGCTGTCCGGCTACGTCAGTTTCTTTCAGCAACACTTGAATGCCGGGCAGCGCAAGCACGGCAAGATCGCCTGGCTGCTGGCGGTGTTGCCGCTGCTGGTCGGCGTGGCGGCGCTGTACTGGCTGCTGTGCAGCGTGCATCCGGTGTTTGCGTGGGCGTTCAATGCGCTGGTGCTGTATCTCACGATGGGTTTTCGCCAGTTCAGTCATTACTTCACCGATATTCATCATGCGTTGCGCGACGGCAGGCTGGATGAGGCGCGCGGGCTGCTGACCAACTGGCGCGGCATTCCTTCGCATGAATTGAATGCCGAAGAAGTGGCGCGCGTCACCATCGAGGAGGCGCTGATCGCCTCGCACCGCAATGTGTTCGGCGTGATCGTGTGGTTTGTGCTGTTCAGCGCGGTCGGGCTGGGTGGCGCGGCGGGCGCGCTGCTGTACCGCCTCGGGCAATTTTTGCGCAAGCGCTGGGGCGACGAGGATGCGGCTGCCGAACCGGACAGCTTGCTGGATGGAGAGTGGGGCGGCGGAGAATTTGGCGGTTTTGCGCGCCAGGCGTTTTACGTCCTGGAATGGCTGCCGATTCGCATGACCGCGATGACCTTCGCTATCGTCGGCAATTTCGAGGATACGGCGTATTGCTGGCGCACCCAGGCGGCGAGCTGGCCGGACAGCGAAGCAGGGGTGCTGCTGGCCAGCGGTGCGGGGGCGCTGGGTGTACGCCTCGGCATGCCGATTCCGCAGGGCGGCTTGCCGCTGGACAGGCCGGAGCTGGGCGTCGGCGACGATGCGGATGCCGACTTCATGCGAAGCACTGTCGGGTTGGTGTGGCGCTCGGTGGTGTTCTGGATGATCCTGCTGCTGCTGCTGACCTTGGCCAGTTGGCTGGGTTAGCAGCGCATCAAAAAACTGCCGATAGAGCGGCTGGCTAAACAGCGTCAATTATTCTGCTAAGCGGCACAAAATTCGGTACATGGCCGGGATGCTTGAAATTGGCCTAACGCCCTGTTTTTATTGCGCGTGAAGTATTGTTGCAAGATAGGCTCAAAATAACGTAGAATTCGCGCCCTTTCGCTAGGCTAATTATTTTATAGGTTTCTTATGGTCATCATTCGTCTTTCCCGTGGCGGTTCAAAGAATCGTCCGTTTTACAATGTGGTAGTGGCCGATTCACGCAATCGCCGCGATGGCCGCTTTATCGAGCGCGTCGGTTTTTACAATCCGCTCGTGTCAGAAGGCCAGGAAGCGTTGCGTATCCAACTGGAGCGCGTGAGCCATTGGCAAAGCAAGGGTGCGCAGTTGAGCGACACCGTTGCCAAGCTGGTCAAGCGCGCCGGAGCCGCGGCAGCCTGATCTTAAAGAGTGTCACCGCACAAGCCTGACGACACTGGTTCCATGGTGATCATGGGGCGTATCGCAGCCGCACACGGCATTCGCGGCTGGATCAAGATTCAGCCTTTCACCGAATATCTCGATAGCCTGCTGGATTATCGAACCTGGTGGATCGGCCCGGAGCATGGTCCGTGGCGTGAAGTGGCAGTGCAGCAGTGCGAAGTGCATAACAAAACGCTGGCCGCACAGTTGCCGGATTGCCCGGATCGTACCGCAGCCGAAAAACTGAAAGGCATGTTGATCGCCGTACCGCGCGACAGCTTGCCTGAGCAGGATGAAGGCGAATACTACTGGTCGGATTTGATCGGGCTCACGGTGGTGAATGAAGTGGGCGTAACATTGGGAACAGTAACAAATTTGCTGGAAACCGGCGCGAACGAGGTGTTGAGCGTACAAGGTGACAGCGGCGAAATCCTGATCCCGTTTGTGGCCTCGACCATCAAGCAGGTGGATGTGAAAAACCAGACCATCCGCGTGGATTGGGCTTTGGATTATTAAGCTGATTACCTGAGATGATCTTCGATGTCATCACGCTGTTTCCGCAAATGTTCGATGCGCTGACGCAATACGGCATCACGCGGCGCGCGGCAGAACAGGGCAATTATGTTTTAAGGACGTGGAATCCGCGCGATTTCACCAGCGATAATTACCGCACCATCGACGACCGCCCCTACGGCGGCGGCCCCGGGATGGTGATGCTGGCAGAGCCGCTGGCAGGCGCGATCAACGCGGCCAGACAGCGGCAGGCGGTCAGCGGCGTGGCGAAGAGCCGCGTGGTGTATATGTCGCCGCAAGGCAGATTGCTGACCCATGCGCTGGTCAAAGAATTGGTAGCACAGCCGGAAGAAGGGCTGATCCTGCTGGCGGGGCGTTACGAAGGCATCGACGAACGCTTGCTGCGACAGTATGTGGATGAAGAGATTTCCATCGGCGACTATGTGTTGTCCGGTGGAGAGTTGGCCGCGATGGTGTTGATGGACAGTCTGGTGCGGCAATTGCCCGGCGTGCTGGGAGATGCCGAATCGGCGGAGCAGGATTCGTTTGTGCATGGCTTGCTGGATTGCCCGCACTACACCCGCCCGGAAATGTTTACCAACTCGAAATATTTTAATGGTGAAGCCGTGCCCCCGGTGTTGTTGTCCGGCAATCATGCGGATATACAGCGTTGGCGGCTTCAGCAGTCGTTGGGCAGGACGCGGTTGCGCAGGCCGGATCTGTTGGCCAAGCGTGATTTGACAAAAGAGGAGTCTGGGCTTCTGGAAGCATTTCAGAAGGAACAAGACTTACAAAAAAAGGAGCAGTAAAGTGAATCTGATCGAAACATTGGAAAAAGAAGAAATCGCCCGTCTGGGCAAGGCCATCCCCGCATTCGCACCCGGCGACACCGTCGTGGTCAGCGTGAACGTGGTCGAAGGCGAACGCAAGCGCGTGCAGGCTTTCGAAGGTGTCGTGATCGCCAAGCGCAATCGTGGCCTGAATTCTGCCTTCATCGTGCGCAAAATTTCCGCCGGCGAAGGCGTGGAACGTACCTTCCAGACTTACTCGCCGATCATTGCAGGCATCGAAGTGAAGCGTCGCGGCTCGGTACGTCGCGCCAAGCTCTATTTCCTGCGTGAGCGCTCCGGCAAGTCGGCGCGTATCAAGGAAAAACTGACTGCGCGCGCTTAAACGCGCGCAGGTTTTTCGGCATGGCAAAAACGGGAGCTTGGCTCCCGTTTTCTATTGCGATAGCCATGTAGCGTGCACTGTGCGCACGACATTATTTGTGCGCTATCATCGCAACATGGATTATCAGGCAAAACTAAAAATGCCATTCGGTGTGCTCGGCATCCGCTGCACCGGCAATGTGCTGACCGGTATCAATTTCCTGCCGACAGGCGAAAAACCGCAGCGCGCGACCAGTGCGCTTGCCCAAACCGTATGTGAGCAGTTACTGCGTTACATGGAAAACCCCGATGAGCAGTTTTCCGTGCCGCTCGAATTGAACGGCACCCCGCACCAGAAAAAAGTCTGGCAAGCGATGCTGGCCATCCCGCGCGGGCAGACGCGCAGCTACGGCGAGATCGCCGCCGAGCTGAAATCCTGCGCGCAGGCCGTCGGCCAGGCATGCGGCGCAAACCCGATCCCCGTCATCGTTCCCTGCCACCGCGTGGTGGGCAAGGGTGGGCTGGGCGGCTTTGCCCGTCACACGAGCGGCGCTCATCTGGACATCAAGCACTGGCTGCTGGCGCATGAACACGCCATCCCCTCCCCCCTCGCGGGAGAGGGGTAGGGGAGAGGGGGATGAATAACACCGATCTCCTCGACGAATTCTGCGACAACCTGTGGTTGGAAGATGGCCTGTCGCGCAATACGCTGGACAGCTATCGGCGCGACCTGAACAAGTTCGCGCTCTGGCTGGAAAAACAGCGCGACGCCTCCCTCCTGCAAACCACGCACGCCGACATTCAGGGCTATCTCGGCTATCTGTATATCCAGAAAGCCAAGCCCAGCAGCACCGGGCGCGCCATCTCCAGCCTCAAGCGTCTGTTTCGCTACCTGCTCAGGCAAGGCAAGATCACCACCGATCCCACCTTACAGATCGACACCCCCAAGCTGCCGCGCAACCTGCCCAAGAGCCTCACCGAACAGGACGTCGAGCAACTGCTCGACGCGCCGGACACCCAGACCCCGCTCGGCCTGCGCGACCGCACCATGTTCGAAGTGCTGTACGCCACCGGCCTGCGCGTCTCGGAACTGGTCACGTTGCGTGCCACGCAGGTGAGCATGGACATGGGCGTGGTGCGCGTGATGGGCAAGGGCAGCAAGGAACGCCTCGTGCCGCTCGGCGAAGAAGCGCTGGACTGGCTGCGCCGCTATCTCGCGGACGGGCGCGGCGTGTTGCTCGGCAGGCAGATCAGCGACGCGCTGTTCGTCACCGCGCGCGGCGAAGGCATGACCCGCCAGATGTTCTGGTATCTGATCAAGAAGCACGCCAGAACAGGCGGACTGAACAAGTCGCTGTCGCCGCACACCCTGCGCCACGCCTTCGCCACCCACCTGCTGAACCACGGTGCGGATTTGCGCGTGGTGCAGATGTTGTTGGGCCATGCGGATATTTCCACCACGCAGATTTACACGCATGTCGCGCGGGAGCGGTTGAAGCAGTTGCATGCGAAGCATCATCCGAGGGGATAACCAGCCTTTGTGGCGCAAAAGTTACAGATATAGTAGGATTAAATCCTACTTGATTCAACGGAGGCAGTCATGCGCACCACCCAGCAATTCAGTATCACTCTGCCAAATGAAATGGCGGATGTCGTTAAAAGCAAGGTCGCTGCTGGCGAATACGCCACCGAAAGCGAAGTGATCCGGGACGGGCTGCGCGCCCTGCTGGTGCGTGACCGCGCTGTGGAAAATTGGTTACGCAAAGAAGTCGGACAGGCCTATGATGCCCTGAAGGCTGACCCGGCGCGTGCCGTCACCGTTGATCAGGTGCGGGCAAGGCTGGCGGATGAACACAAGCAGTCAACCGCAAAAGCGTGAGGCAGTACACCGTAATTTTTACACCAGAAGCACAGGATCAACTTGCAGAGCTTTATCGTTACATCGCGGTAGCAGCATCACCGGAGATTGCCCAGCGTTATACCAATGCCATCATCACATATTGTGAGGGATTGCATACCTTTCCGCTTCGTGGCACCTGCCGCGATGACATTCGCCTTGGTCTGCGCATCACGAACTACAAAAAACGAACTGTGATCGCTTTCGACGTGGATGCCGAACTGGTATCTATCATCGGCGTGTTTTACGGCGGGCAGGATTACGAGACAGATTTGCAGTCAGAGCTAGACGAGTAGGCTATAGCACGGCAGCCTATGTAGGGTGTAATAAGCGTAGCGCATTACACCTGATGACTTACATACGGCGCAATGCCCGTTGGTTATTGCGCCCTACGCGGGCTGCCGACCGGCAGATAACTAATCACAGTCAACACCGCCGGGGGTAGCCCGGCAGCTAGTCACTTTTTCTTGCTTCGCCAAGATAAAGTAACCAAAAATAAGGCTAGCCGTTCCGCAAAGGTGTGTAAAAAAACCACATGTTTTAGTGGTGTGCGCTAATGATTAAACTCCTGATATTCATCTGGGGTATTGTCGGTGCGGTTGTTGCTACCCCATTGCACGAAGCGAGCGCGGATGTGTTTTCCTTCCGCAGCGCCGAAATCTACCCGGTAGCAAAACTTGGTGAAGTGTTGTTTCTGTCCAAATATGTCGTAGTAGGTGACCATACCCCAGATGTAAATCTGTTTTTTGGTGCCCTCACCCCCTTCACTCGAAGCCTGGATGGCTTCATCAACATCGTTGGCGGGGATTTCGATAAACTCGCTCCCTTCGATAGCCTTGGGGGCAAGGAAAAAGCGCTGCCCATAGCTACTTTTGAAGTCGTAGGGGAACCCGATGGACAGCATTCCTTTATTGAGACACCAATTAACCCAAACATGCATGTCGAGCGTCGGGGTGTTGCCGCTATTGCGCCACAAGGGCCGCAGGGTGAGCCGGGTATCTTCTCCGGTGCCCGCCATCTCTTGATCAAACCCTTCCAGATACACGAAGGCGCGCTCGATCTTTCTCAGTTCTTTGGCTTGTCGGTCGGAGGTAACCTTGGTTTCTTTCCACAAACCGAAAGTAAAGAAGGCCAGTGCGCCGGTAATCAATGCCAAGGCAATCGTAGCGCAGGACATTACGATAGTCCAAGTGACGAGGCTCCTTTCGTTCGTCGCTTTTTCGTTGCGCTCTTGTCGATCCTGCTCTGTGTGCTCGGGACTTTTTTCGGACTCGCTGCTCTTTCTAAAAAGAGGGTGGTTTTCGGTTCCGCGTTGATTGTCAGCGGGTTGTTGATAGCTATTATTGGTATGGGATTGCTTGTTTTGACTACTTTCAAATGGTCGTGGGGATGGTGGTTGTGATTCTGCGAATGCATTTCCACACAATAACAGTCCAACAATCAGCAGAAGGCTGCGTAATGCCATGGCCGGGTTTGCTGCGGAAGATTTTATGTCAGAAATGATAAACCTCTTCGGGCTTTACTGTGTTTGGCTTATATTAGCACTGCTATATGCTGTTTACACACCTTTGCGGAACGGCTAGCGTTTTAAGCGGTTATTTGATTTTTCTTCTGTCTTGCCAGTCTGCAATCGGGTCAATCGCAGCCTCGCAATGATTCGACGGGAACAGCTTGGTGAGAAAAGTCACCCGAAAGTCACCATCGAAAGAAAAATGGGCTAGACCGTTTCTGATCTAACCCATTGACTTGATTGGTAGGCACGATTGGACTCGAACCAACGACCCCTTGGATGTCGATTCGCAAATCAAAATGTACCACCATGTTTATATTTATTTTTTTAACAACCCCACATCCCCTTAAACCACTGAATTTCAATGTTTTATACATCCATGTTCCTTCAAAGTCCCTTCAACTGGATAAATTTGTTGGCGACTTTTTTGCCAGCATAAAGAATTGGCTATCCCCGTTTTCAGTCTGCTCCTCGGCCGAGGACTAAACCGCTCGCGCGGTAATGCGCAGGATTAGTGAAGCCACTGCCGTAGAAAGTGACTCTGACAATTCCACAAGAAGCAAACTACCAGATGGCTGGATGGATCTTGACGATTTAATCAAGAGCTTCTCGCCAGAAGTTCAAGCCGATATAGAGGCGCGAATAAAACGACTTAGCCAGTCATATACTTGATTTGCGGCTACGCTAATGCTGTATATAGTAAATACCCATTATGGGATTGATAATTCCTTAAATGGGTATTATTATGCGTATATGAAAAATCAATCCATTAACTTGTCCGATGCCTTGTTTTCAAAGGTTCAGGCGCGTGTGCTGGGGCTGCTGTTCGGCAATCCTGATCGCAGTTTTTATGCAAATGAGCTGTTCAGGTTGGCAGGATCGGGGACTGGTGCGGGGGTGCGTGAGCTAGCCAAGCTCTCGGCTTCCGGGTTGGTTACCGTAAATAAGATCGGCAACCAAAAGCATTATCAGGCCAATCGAGAAGCGCCGATTTTTGAAGAGCTGCGCGGCATTGTCCTGAAGACATTTGGTATGGCGGACTTGTTGCGGCAAGGTTTATTGCCCATGCACGACAAGATTTCCGTTGCGTTCATTTATGGGTCGATTGCCAAAGGTTCGGATACCGCCAAGAGCGATATTGATGTCATGGTGATCGGCGACAACATAGCCTATCCCGATGTTTACTCCGCCCTCATGCCAGCAGAAGAACAGCTAGGCCGCAAAGTAAACCCCTCCATTTACAACAAAGAAGATGTCACCAAAAAGTTGAGGGGAGGGAATGCATTTCTCACACGTATAATTGCGCAACCAAAAATATTTCTGATCGGATCGGAACATGACCTTCCAGAATCTGAATAACCTCGTTAAAACGGGCAGTCTTAAAGCCGAGCCCGGCAGCCAATCAGAATTTGATGGGTTGGTGCGTTCGGGTAGGGCTCGCTTAATCGATGCACGCAATGAAACATTGTCCGACGAAAGCCGCTTTGACTTGGCTTACAACGCCGCTCATGCTTTGTCACTGGCAGCACTGCGGTGGCACGGTTACCGTTCCGAAAATCGCTATCTTGTTTTTCAGGTGCTTGAACACACGCTGGGTATCGCCCCCGAGGTTTGGCGCGTACTGGCAACATGCCACCAAAGACGGAATTTGGCGGAATATGAAGGCCATCTTGAGGTTGATAACCAACTCATCGCCGACCTGATCAAAGCTGCGGCGTTACTGCTTGATAATGTTTCCGCTTTGGGACTTGTCCCGTCTTAAAGTTTGATTTACATTTTTCGGTTTTAGCGCACCGTCCCGCTTCACCTTCTGATCATGGCGTACAGCGACGACAGCGATTATCCAGACAATAATCACGAACAGGGGGTCGGGTAGCGGCAGCGCATTGCTGCGCCGCCGCCCCCTAAGAACCGTACGTGCGCCTCACAACGCATACGGCTCAAGCCTCTCAAAGGCATTTTTCAACACCCAGTTGCACCACTTTTTTCTCCAGCGTTGTTAATACTTCCTACAGCAATTGAGATGGTGCATTTTAAGATTGCTTGCTGCATCCGTTCCGCCGTCAGTTCTTTTCACAATATGTCGAACATCCCATGGGATGCCTTTTGAGATAGGTTCCTGACAGGTGGGACACATGCCATCTTGCCTTATCCATACACGGTAGAGCTTCGCACGGCCTCTCGCCGAGTTCAGCATCTTCTTACCCCATCGAGATTCGAAATACGGTTCCCATTGAGGGTCGTGCGGGTTAAGCAGCCTTATCAGGTTTGCCTGTTTAGCCGTCTTGTTGCCTTTGATGACTTCGCGGATTTTATCAAGATGCGCTTTGACGTTTGCTTTCGACGGCTTCATCAACAACGTGCCGTTATACTTGCGAATGTTCCATCCGAGGAAATCAAACCCTTCCCTGATGTGCGTTATTTTGGTCTTTTCCGGTGATAGAACTAAACCTCGTTCTGCCAGAAATTCAACCACTGCTGGTTTGACCTCATGCTCCAGCCAGTCTTTCGAGTTGCCAGTGATAATAAAGTCATCCGCGTAACGCACCAAGTTCATTTTTCGACCTGTCCGCTTTGCATTTGGAAACTTCTCCGCCAGCATTGATTCGAGGCCGTCTAGCGTCATGTTTGCCAGAACCGGACTGATGATGCCCCCTTGCGGGGTGCCAGCTTCTGTGGGGAAGAGTTCGTTTTGATAAACGTATCCCGCCTTGAGCCACTTCCTGAGAATCGCTTTGTCCATAGGGATGTTAGCAATCATCCAGTCATGACTGATGTTGTCGAAACAGCCTTTGATGTCGGCCTCGAGCACCCACTCCGCGCTTGTTTTCTGCGCTAGGGAATTGAAACATTGCTTCCCTGCATCGGCGGTTGATCGTTCCGGCCTGAACCCATAAGAATTCAGGTCGGCAGTGGTTTCCGCAATGGGTTCCAACGCCAGCAGATGTAACGCTTGCATGGCGCGACACTTCATTACGGGGATGCCAAGCGGCCTTGTCTTGCCATTCTTCTTCGGAATTAATACTCTCCGAAGCGGAAGCGGCGAATATCCCCGCCGCTTCATCGACGCTATCGCGTTGATCTTTGCCGCCGGTGTTTTCCACGTTACTTTGTCCACACCGGGGGTGTTCTTGCCTTTGTTTTCAGTCACCCGCTTGACGGCTAATGCTTTGCCGCTGAACGAGTGGGTCAGCAGCCATTGCAAGGCTTTCACCTTGTCGTACTTGCCACCCTGTGTTGCCTTCACAATACGCGCTTGCAGCCGTCTTACCTGACGTTGAACATCAATCCAACTGATACCGTTCCACGTCACGCCGGAAGATGCACACGCCAGTGTTGCAGCGTCCATTTGCTTTCCCTCCGTTTAGATGGTTCTACCAACTCTCTTGTGAAGAGAGACCATAAGGAAGTCTGCTCGATTTCTCGTGAGGTGATATTGCAACCCCTATCCATTCCATTACAGAACGGCCTTCGCTTTTTCCTCGTTCCTTTACCCGCAACACCAACGGTATTCCTTGCGGTTCACCTGCCGTTTCCGGCGACACTACGGGCTTACCCTGTTCCGCATTTATTTCAGAGTGAGGCGGATACCTTCTCTTCGCCGGCGGCGCACTGTCCACGATGACCCAGCTCTAAGGAGCCATACCTGACCGCTTACCATTTTTTTGGTTCAAGCCTATCAGCACATTTGGCTTGTCATGTATTACGACGTTTAATGAAGGTTCACGTATGTTGATCGTACCCACTCATCCCTAGCACCTCTCCGCCTTAGTGCTGGCAGATTTCACTTCCCCTCGCGGGTTGGCGTACCGAAATTAATCGGCGGTTACATTGTCCCCAGAGCTTCACACCGAGCCGTTACCGGCTCCGCATGTCTGGGTAGGGAACGGTTGATGGAACAACCGGTTTCGTTAGGTCATAATTCCTCCTATGAAACAGAAATAAAAACGACTTTTTCAGGTCGCACTAATGCAATATATAAGGGGTTCATCAGCCGATTCCTTTCTTATTAACGGATTTATTATTGCGACGTGCACGGTACTTTTTTGCTTCTCGAAGCAATAGCAAGCCGAAGCCTGTGCCAATCATGGCAACAACCAGCAAGATAATGTAGTCAATTGGCATATTCACTCCTTTTTATTTTCACGTTATTCATTATTTGTCCTTCCGAAACGCATATCTATACAAAACCCGAAGTTGCCTGGCATAGTCCCAGTTCCGCTTTTTCCGAATCCGGCAGGCAGCAATCACGGGGGCAAAGTAACTCACGATGCTGCGCCGGACGAAGCTCTTTAATCGGTTAAGTCGTTCAATCATCATCGATCTCTCCTGATATAATTTTCACAGTAAAATTTATAGCCGCCATTTGCATCTGCTCCGGATAGCCTGAATCGCACCCATACTTGACATGACCCGTTTAGAATTAATCCAGCAGCTTGCAGCAAGTCACCCACAGCTCACTCCTAAGGATGTCGAACTTGTCGTGCGTACCATTCTCGATGGGATGTCGCGTACGCTGGCCAGAGGAGGGCGGGTCGAGGTTCGCGGATTCGGCTGCTTCGATATCAACCATCGCCCGGCTCGCAAAGGACGCAATCCAAAGACTGGCACAGTCGTTTTGGTTCCTGCCAAGTATGTTCCGCATTTCAAGCCGGGCAAGGAACTGCGTGAGCGTGCAGACATCATCTGAGCCTCAGTGCCGACAACTGCTACTTGAGGGTTCGCTACTGACCAAGGGCTTGATTCGCTCTGCGGCGGCATCGAACAGGGCATACATTCCGCCGTCACCGGATGCGCCTGACAAACTTCCAATGGCGTGAATTCAGCCTTGAACTTACCCATGCTTGCCGAGCGCGCCTGATGGATGGCCATCAACGCATCGCCAACCGCTACTTTTATCAGGCAAATCTTATGTTCTCCTACCATCCCAAACACCAGATATTGGCTATCGTTCTGCCTGGATAGCTCATCCCTAATCTCCGTGGTGATGTTCTGGCACTCGGCTGAGGCCATTACATCAGGATCGAGCGTCATCAGATTGCGCATGAAAACCAGTCTGATTGTCCCGAACGAGGTTGCCGATGATTGCTCACGAATTGCGTTGAATTCTCCGGCAATTCCGTCCAGCAAGGCATCATAGTTATCAGCCAGGAGAAGCGCATGGCGATAGCGATCCACTTCGCCTGTCGAGATTCGGAAGCCCACGTAATAAACCTGGTTCCATATAATTTCCGACAATCTATTCCTGCGCACGTCACGCAGTACGCGCGTATGGTCGGCGTGGGCATATCGCAACTGCAAAGTCTGGTTCATGTTTTCTCCTTGTTTTATATCACCCGTGTTCGCTGGCTCATCATGCATACCATTGCAGCGTGAAAAGGTGATACAGCAGATCGTCAAAGCCGCCGAAAATGCTTGTCACTCCCAGAATGGGCAACATGGCCATCCCGTCTGCCATGACGGCCATCGTTTCTTTGCAGCCGCGCCACAGCGATATGCATCTCGGCGGGTTGGGTGGTTTGGTAATGGGGCGTTTCAGCCGGGCCATGATCTCATCCAGTTGATGCCGGGTAAGGATGGGTTTGCGCAAGGCTGCCAGTAGTGCGGCTTTCTCCTGCTGTTTAGTGGGATCAGTGGATGACTTAGTGATTGATTGGAAATGTTTCTGGTAGTGCATTTTTTGCTCCTTTCTCTAGTGAGTGGAGCAAATTTACCGAAATCGAAAAATTTCCAAAGAACAATTTGTACGAATGCTGCACAGGCGATGCACTGTGTCCGTTATGGACAAAGACGGATAAAAAAGGGGAGGGCTGGAGGCGGAAAAGTATGGCTACTATAAACCTTCACCACTCCACCGTTGACAAAGCCCGTGGATAAAGGCTTTGCGGCGTGCTTCTATAAACTTATACCTTTAAGGGCGGTTTCGCTTGGACGAAGCAGCCAGATGTACGCACAGCTGCTTTAGCGTGTTCAGGGCAAATTCCCGATCTTTGGGTGTTAGCTCGGAAATCCATTCATCCAGGATGAATGCCTGATCGTCTGATCTGGGCGAGGAAGCCGCCACCAGTTTATAGAGCGGTATTTTGAGCGCATCGGCCAGTTTTTCCAGTCGTTGGATGGAGGGCAGGTTGGTGCCGCGCTCGAAGCGCGAGACCGTTTCCGTGTCTACGCCGATGCGTTCCGCCAGTTCCGCCTGAGTCCAGCCCAGCTTCTTGCGGCGTTCAGAGATATTCGCTCCCAATATTACGCCCAGCTTGCTGCCCTTATTTTTCTTTGCCGTTGCCATATTTGCCGCCCCTGATGTGCCGACAAATATTGTTGTGCTTCGACAATGAATGTGAAATGATGTCATTTGTTGCGTACCGTAATTGTTTGTTGTGCTGCGATCAGGGGCATGCGGATGGATATGGTCATTTTGTTATTTCAATATCGGGGAGAAAACTGGATGAAAAAAACATTGGGTTGGTTGCTATTGAGTTTTGCGGTGTATTCGAGTCAGGCATCAGCAGGATTTCTGGGGGATTTATTCGATGTTTCCGGCAGCAGATTGAAGAAGTATGAAACCGTGCTGGATAAGGAACTTGTCGATGTCTTCTACACTTTAACCGCAGACGGCAAGACGGAAGGTGTGGTGGCTGATGTCGCCAAAGAAGGTTTTGCACTGGAGGCGCTGGGCAAGAGTTCACTGTCCATCCAAAAGTCGATATTTCGCGAATCCAATATGAACTATATCGTCAACGACATGAATGGATATTCCTATGATTCCATCTCCGATATCTTGGCTCAAAAATACGTCACTTTTGCCAAGGCGCGCGGCAACGTGGTGAAGCTGTACAAGCCGAAGATGGGAAAGATTATCAATTCCCTGTTCAATATGCCATTCCAGCCAATGAAACAAACTGCAGAGTGGTATGGCCTCGACAATGCCCTGATCGAGTACGACAAGGCTGGTAGCCCGGTTTCGTTCATGGCGCGCGCACATCAGGCCAGAACTACCTTTGGCGTTGATGATTACCAGTACACCACGATCTATTTCGGCAAGGGAAATTGCAGGTATCTGGAGAACAACATCAAGAACTCGGACTTCCAGGAATATGTGATTCGAGATATGTAATCTGCCACTAATAACAATAAAGGAAAAACAATGAAACTGATGAAATTATTCTCGCTTGCAGTCACATTTTTTGCCATGCTGCATGCACAGGTGTCATGCGCTGTGGAATATCTTGGGTTGGATATTGGTAAGCAGACATTGGAGCAGGCCAAATCGCAACTTACTGCGGCAAGCGCACAGTTTGAAGGCAATTATGGATACAAAGGCTACAAGGATCTGACATTTATAAAAATCACGCAGTTTGACCGCTTCAGCAAGTTTGGGGTAATTCAGGAAGGCTGGTTGAGATTCTCGCCGAAGGAAGTGCTTTACCAAATCATGGTGACATATGCCGATTCTGGGGATACTTTCAAAGTCTTGAAAGATGCTCTGGATTCCAAGTATGGACATCCTCAGGTTAACGGCACGGGGTTTAACCAAAACTATTCTTACTTGGATGGGAAGGTCAATATCATCCTTGAACGAAATACTTTTGGATTTGGAGCAGATCAGAAAACCACGCTGCTTTACACCTACACGCCATTGCTTGGCGAGGTCAAGAAAATGCAAGCGCATATCGAGAGCGAAATTCGCAAGGGAAACGCCAAAAAAGCTGGTTCTGATCTTTGATATGGAGAAAATAATGAATACAAAAACACTTGGAGCTATATATGGCTCGGCAATTCTGATCTTGTGGTTTATGCCGTTCGGTACATCGTCATTTATGGGCTTTGAGTTGTCTCAGAGCGGTCAGGATATGGGAGGTATCGCCTATCTGCTTCTGCTGGCTGGTGGAGTCATTGCAATTTCCGCCTGGTTTGAGCAGCACCAGCCATGCATGATTGCAGCAGGTGTTGGGCTAGTGGTTAGTTTGCTCCTCGCACTCGGATTCGGTACTGCTATTGGATGGGGATTGATTGGATTGATATCCTGTTTTGTGGGGGTCGGGATACGATCCTATAAAGCATCTATGGGAGCCGGTTTTCAACGTTGACGAGATACCAATGGTTGGCGAGATCGATATGGACATAGATATTTACGGTTTTATTTCCAGTTCGTCCATGTTCGGCGACTACAAAAAATTGCTTTGTTAATTTCTTAACCTCGGTAAATTGAGCTTGTTATGAAATCTTGGCAAAGTGTCAATGATTTTAGGGGAGATTTTAGGGGAGGCGGATGTGAAAAAGGTACTTGGTTTAATGATGGCAGCATCCCTGATGCAGACTAACATCGCCTCCGCAGTCGGTATCGCCGATTTCGTCAGTGCTGGCATCAATGTCATCGGCAAGGTCGGCGGTGCGGCGATCGATAAGGCAATGGAAGACAGCCCGGAAGAAATGGAGAGCAAGCGCCAGAAAGAAAGAATCGACCGCGAGGCCAAGTTCCATGAAGCAATCGCCAAGATCGAGGCGCGCACGGATATGACGCCGCTAGACAAAGAGAAGCTCACGCGCCAGGTGTCCAAAACGATGGGCATGGCCGAGACGATCAGCAACTTCGCCGCCCAGCAGGAATTGAACCGGCGTGCACAGCGCGACCAGATGTTCACCGCTGGCGGGATGGCTGGAGTGGTGGGTGATGCGGCACTGAGCACCCCTTCGGCCATCATGGCGCGCGCCGATATTGCAGTCAAAACCGGCGCACCGCAGGCCGAATCGCGCCGTGCTATCGCCGGTGCCAATGACTTGATGAAGACTGGTCGTCCTCAAGCGCAAAGCCGCGCGGCAGTCGAAGCGGCAATGACCGGAGGCGCTGTTCGCCCAACTGTAGCCGATGTGCAATTGGGTGGTTCACCGGAAGACCGCGCTAAAGTGAACGAGGGTGTTGCAAATATCATCGCGCAACATCAGGGTGAGATTGACAAGGCCAAGGCCGAAATCGAAGCGGCAAAGCCTAAAGAACTGCTGTCCGAACCTGAGCCAACCAATCTGGCATCGCTGGATAAGGGGCGAAAGATTTATGTCGAGTTTGTCGGCGGCAAGAAACTTACCGAGCTACTGCAACTGGTATTCAAGGATAGTGGGCACACTGTCGTTGCTTCGGCTGCGGAGGCAGAGGTTTTATATCAGTTTGATGGCGAATACGCTATCAGCCCGGAAGGGCGGCGCGATGGTTTGATTGAGCGTGTTGGTGCTTATAGCGACAACACGCACCCACTTGAGGCACCCAAAGAGCAGTCAAGTATGAAGAACGCGGTCGGAGGTTTTCTGGCCTCAATGGCCGGGCTTCAGGTCAGACCAACGTCCGGCATCTATCGTCAGGCGGTGTTGATGGTGGTCAACCGGCACTTTGACGGCAAGGATGCGCGGGTGTCGGCTATCCTCGGCAAAGAACACAGAATGCTTGAGCCTGACATGCTGATCGTGAGCACGCTGCATGAAATCTGCAAAATTGTCGGGATAAGCCCGTCCAGACCGATAGAGGCTTACTACAACGACAGTGTCATGCAAAAGAAAAATATCTAATCAGCATTGTAATGCTAAGGCCAATGACCTATTGGTGACTAAAGGAGCATTGTGAAAAATGTGCTTAAAGAACTTTGGGAACAGGCCAACTCGCCATACAGGTTTAAGTTAAATACACTGAAGGAAATCAGGATTCCGGCAGCCTTAGCGGGGGTGCTCCTGATTCTAAAATACAACCCAGCACTCATTGGCCCTGCATTTGCCCTGTTATTCGTAGTCATTTTATTCTGGTTGTCGGCACAAGCACGGAATAACGTGCCTGTACAAAAGGCATCCGGAGATGATATTGATGAGCATGATCGCAGCGGTAATCTATTTGAAGACAATGATCGTCCGTCATGGTCAGACGGACCAGATTTCAATATTGATGGGACACCGATGGTTGGTATGTTGGATATCGATGGGAATACTTACGGTATGAGTTCATTCATGTTCGACGAGCCATCTGTCAATATCGATGGAACACCGATGTTTGGTGGGGTGGATACGAACGGGAATCCCTACGGCATTACTTCCAGTTCGTCCATTTCAGATGACAATTAAAAAAACCGCTTTGGAAATCTTTCGACTTAGGTAAATTGTGTGAACAGCTGATTGCGGAGGAGGAGCTTCAAGACTTTCCGTAAAAAGCCCCTTATACGGAGAGTTCACACCATGCACCCTAGCAGCAATGCGGTTTTGCAGTTCCCTGTGCGGAATGTGCCAAACACCCTAATCCGGAAAGTTCCGCAGCGCCTCAAGAACACGGACTATCGCAGTCGCGAATATCTCACCGAACAGGAAGTCGATCGGCTCATCGATGCCGCCGGACGGGTCGGGCGGCACGGTCATCGGGACGCCACCCTGATCATGCTGTCCTATCGTCACGGCCTGCGCGTCACCGAGCTGGTCAGCCTGCGCTGGGAACAGGTCGATCTCAAGCAAGGCCTGATACATGTCAACCGCCTCAAGCACGGCAACCCAAGTGTTCATCCAGTGCGCGGCCCAGAGTTACGCGCACTGCGCCGCCTGCAGCGCGACTATCCCATGATGCCCTATGTGTTCAGTAGCGAGCGCAAGGCGCCGCTTACCGATGATGCCATCCGCAAGATCGTCGGGCGGGCAGGGCGTGAAGCCAAGCTGCCATTCAGCATCCATCCGCACATGCTGCGCCATGCCTGTGGCTACAAGCTGGCACAGGCAGGACAGGACACTCGTGCCATCCAGCATTATCTGGGGCACAAAAACATCCAGCACACCGTCCGTTACACCCAGCTGTCACCAGACAGATTCAAAGACTTCTGGAAAGACTAGGGGGTGATGACATGCAAGACGACGAAATACTCAAGCGGTTGATCGGTCTGTTTCCCATTCGTGCCAGACTGGTAACACGGCATAGCGGAGACAAAGGCCGGTTCGAACTGACGGATCGGGCAGATCGTGAGGTTGAGATCGAGGGTGTATCCCCCTTGCGCATCATCGCGGTGCTCAGGCGCCGCAACTATCCGGAAGAGTTCGAAGAGATCAACGCCTTCGATGGTGAAATCGTGTTCAGCAAACCGGTTGTGCGTGCGTCATGGAAATAGACCTCTACACCGCATACAATCCAGACATGACAAGCCACATCACCAAATCCCGCGTCCTGTCAGGGCTCAGATGCCCGAAACGGCTTTGGCTACAAACCTATCAAGCGGAACTCGCCAAACCGTCTGTCGCCTCGCAACTCACCACCGCCAACGGCATCGAGTTGGGCAGCATGGCGCGTCTCAATTATTTGGGTGGGATATTGATTGAGCACGTCGAGCAGCCCGATCTGGCGGTGGCTGAGACTGCGCAACTAATGGATCGCATTCCACCTGCGCCATTGTTCGAGGCTGCCTTCGTTCATGTAGGCGCACTGGTACGCGGCGATATTCTTGTGCCGGTCGATGGCGATTGGCGCATGGTCGAAGTTAAATCCTCCGGCAGCGTTAAAGACCATCACCTGATCGACTGCGCGGTGCAGCTGTGGGTTGTGGAAGGATCCGGAGTAAAGATTCAGCAGGTCTGCATTGCGCATGTCGATACCGGATTCGTATATGCGGGCGATGGTAACTATGGGCAGTTGCTCGTTGAGGAGGATGTCACCGAGCAGGTGAGGGCGCTGTTGCCTGATGTATCGGCATGGCTGGCTTCTCATCGCACCATTCTGGACAAACCCATGCCATGTACCAGGATGGGATCGCAATGCAAGCCGGATTGCCAGTTCAAGGAATATTGCGAGCAGGCGTTACCTGAATACCCAGTGTCTATTCTGCCGAATGGCCGAAAAATCATTACTGATCTGCAAGAGGCTGGTATTGACGATGTGCTTGACATCCAAGATGGCGTGCTCACCCATGAAAGACACATCAGGGTCTGGCAGGCAACGTGTACCAATCAGCCGTTCATCTCGCAGGAGCTGAAGGCAGAACTCGCCAAGCTACCTTATCCGAGGTTCTATCTGGATTTCGAAACCATCAACTTCGTCATTCCCAGATGGGCAGGCACCCGTCCGCACCAGCAGCTACCGTTCCAGTGGTCATGCCACATCGAACGGCAGGGTGGGGCACTGGCGCATCGCGAGTTTCTGGACACCAGTGGCAACGCGCCGATGCGCGCTTTTGCTGAAAGCCTGATTGCTGCCGTAGCGGATGACGGGCCAATCATCGTTTACGGCTCCTTTGAGGGCACAGTGATCAAGGGGCTAATCGGCTTTTGCCCTGATTTTGAAGGCTCATTGAACGACATCATTGATCGATTGGTAAACCTGCTGCCGTGGCTGCAGAACCATTATTATCATCCAGCGATGAAAGGCTCATGGTCGATCAAGGCGGTGCTGCCTACCGTAGCGCCACACCTCGATTACTCGCAATTGGAGGATGTGCGGAACGGCACGCTGGCGCAGCTTGCTTACATGGATATCATCAATCCAGAAACTGATGCGACCATGCGTGAGCAGAAGATCCGTAACTTACTCAAATACTGTGAGCTGGATACGCAGGCAATGGCGGAAGTAGTGAAATTTTTTGAATAAGGAATCAGCCATCAAATCCAGCAGACCGACCCGCAACGTCCGGTGAGGTTCGCACTGACCTGCACCCTGCCGGCTACCCGGCTACAGCATAGCCCCTAGCACGAACAACCGCCCCTGTCCATATGCCGAAATATATATGCCGAAATATATAGATATTTCAGCATAGTTCTTTAGTCGTATTGATTTGAGCGCGGTCGGGCGGATAGAGTCGCACCCTGCAAAAAAGCGGCGACGAGATATCGTCTCACTTTAAAAATAATAAAGGGGAAAACCGTGCCGCACTCCGACGAGGCAGTAAAGATTCAAGCGTCATACCCGGAACAATCCTCCGCCAGGCTTGCCAACACCCGATACGCCGCCGCCCTGCTTGCCGCAGCCGGGTTGCTGGCCGCCCCGCCGGCGCAAGCCGCCTTCTTCACCCCCGGCCCGTTCGACGTCACCCCTTCGGGCGCGGC
>Ga0209211_10002839_pt1 | contig 29131 bp, 24 predicted proteins | sample RifGroA2_FD_183992 | JGI IMG/M metagenome (GOLD analysis project Ga0209211, IMG submission 183992) | Groundwater microbial communities from Rifle, Colorado, USA - Groundwater A2 (SPAdes) (version 2) | ecosystem: Environmental > Aquatic > Deep subsurface > Groundwater | place: Rifle, Colorado...
AAGCGACCAACGACAAGGAACAGGTCGAGCCGATGGTGGAGAAGATGCAGGCCAATCCCGCAGGACTGAACCAGCCGGACACTTTCCTGGTGGATACGGGTTACTTCAGCCAGAAGAACGTCGCGGCCTGTAACGCCGCCAAGGTCACGCCGCTGATTGCGGTCAAACGCGATGCGCACCATCAAGCGTGGCGGGAGCGTTTCACCGAGCCGGCACCGCTGGCCGGGGATGCGTCACCCGTCGATGCGATGAAGCATGCGCTCAAAACCAAGACCGGTCGCGCGGCCTATGCGCTACGCAAGCAAACCGTGGAACCGGTGTTCGGCATCATTAAGTCGGTGATGGGCTTCCGCCAGTTTCTGCTGCGTGGTTTGGAGAATGTACAGAACGAATGGACGCTGGTGTGCCTCGCGTGGAATTTGAAGTGCATGGCCGTATTGTGTCCGCAGTAAGGAAATAAGACAAGAGCATTACTATTTCATGGCAAAACGACCAGATTTCAGCCTGAAACGCGTGAATTCGTCCCGGATCGTGAAATCGGGCCGCCGGTCGAACTCAAGTCCGACAGGCTGCTAGAGGAGTGGTCATGAAGGTGATGCTGTTAACAATACCGATGGAGAGCAAGCCGGCTGTCTTTCCGCCTTTTGGCGCGCTGAGCGTCATGAATTACGCACGCAAGAGATCGCAGCATACCTTCAACTTCTACAACCTCGATTACCACCGCGATAGTTTCGACAAGGCGCTTCAGCACATTGTTGACTACAAGCCCGATGTTTTGGGCATTAGTGCTGTTGTATCCACCGCTTACAAGTACACCAAACAGCTTGCGACAGAAGTCAAGCGATTGCTTCCCGATACCATGGTAGTGGTCGGAGGAAATTTGGGGGCATCGGCCGAGCTGTTACTCAGGCGCGCCTCGGTCGACCTCGTCGCCGTTGGCGAAGGGGAAATAACATTTCTGAACGTTGTCAACCGCGCCGAGAGCACACGCAAACCGGCTGACTTCACTGATGTCGCTGGATTGATGCTGTTGAACGGCGTCGGCGAACTGGTCAATACGGGGTATGAGGCACCCTTGCGACCGGAAGAGATATGGAATGTCGATTGGGAAGATCTGAAAGCGGATGGGTCGATTGATTACTATTTCTTTCCCTGCAGCAAGCCGAAAGACTACAGGACGCGGTATGCGGCTGCCCACCCGAATCATGCGGCAATTGCGGCGACGCCAAATGCCCGAAAAGGCTCTTTGACCATTGCCAAGGGCTGTGTTGCCCGCTGTACTTTTTGCCATCGCTGGGACAAGGGTATGCGCCATATCCCGGTGGATGAGGTGATGCGTCGGTTTGAGCGGCTCTACCATGACTACGGAGTACGCGAATTCTCGATGGTTGCCGAGACATTCGGTGCAGATAAGCGCTGGCTGAACGAATTTCTGGATCGTATAGAACCCTATAAGATAGTTTGGTATGCTGGGGGCGTCAGAGCCTCGGCTGTGACGCCGGAGTTCATCCAGCGAATGATCCAGACCGGCTGTACTGCGCTGGTGTTCGGTAACGAAACCGGAAGTAGCCGAATGCTGGAAATAATGGAGAAAAAGCTCAGCCTCGAAGACAATTACAATGCGGCGAAGTGGACCGTTGAAGCAAAACTCGGGAATGTCATTCAGCTCGTGATAGGGATGCCTGGGGAAACACCCGAAACGATTCGCGAAACGATTGAATACGTCAAATTCGGAACATCGATTACCGATGAACAAAATCCGCGGGTAATAAGCATCAATTACGCACAAGCGCTGCCGGGAACGCCGCTATATGAATACGCCAGAATCCATGGATTACTTGGCGGAACAGACCTGGATAGCGAAGAGAGGTATTTGCTGTCCATTTCAGATCGCCCGGCTGGTGATCCTGAGACATTTATCAACTTCACCGACAATAGCCGCCTCACGGTAATTTCCTGGAATCTTTTGATTCGCATTGAGGCCAATGCGCATTACGTCAGGAAATTCGGATATCGGAAATATGCGGAATGGTTTAAGCCGGAGTGCCCGCCCAACTCCAGGATATTCGCGCATGCGTTGCGTAATGCACTTAGCAGCGGTTCACCCGGAGTGTTATTTTTCTTCTATCTCCTGTCGGGACTGAGAGCAGGGCAATTGCTTGCTTGGTATCCGGTTTTTTTTCATCACATCAGGGCACTGACGCCCACGCTGGCGCTCGTGCGGATTACCCAGAAGCACGGGCTGAACGTGGGCTGGAGTCTGATGAAGGATCTATTTCGAAAACGTCGGGCAAGGAACGCCCCCGTGCCGACAATCTCGTTGCGGAAAGTTGTTTTGAGCGACAAGAAGGAAATGAAGGTCGATGATGGCGCGGCTATGATTCCGTTGCGTGCTGGCCGGTAGTATCTGGCGTGCTATGGAATCAGTTCTGCCTGGCGAGGCAGGTGGCTTAAGAACGACAGTATTTGAGTAGCGACGTAATTTTCATCTCGTATCCAAAATGTCAAAACTAGCGAGCAAAGGCCAAACGCTTCTTCAGCTCGAAGGTAAGCTCGAAAAATTTCGTATCCCTGAGCTAGCCGTCTACCGAGTCGACAACTATTCGCTGAATAGAGACGGGGTTGCCGCACAGATACTCAACCGTTTCAGCGGGCGAACGGTGGCAGTTCGTTCATCTGCCGTCGATGAAGACAAACAGCACAATACCTTGGCGGGAGCCTATGACTCGGTATTGAGGGTCCCAGCAAACAGCAAGGATGCAATTGAAGGCGCCATAGAAGCCGTTATCGCCAGTTACCGGGAAAATGGGGGGCGTGAAGGAAGCAACGAATTCATTGTTCAGGAAATGGTTCAGCGTGTTTCCATGAGCGGGGTTGTGTTCACCTACGACCTGAATACCGGGGCGCCGTACTATGTCGTTAATTACGACGATGTGAGCGGATCCACTTCTTCGGTAACTGCTGGCGATGGAGCGTACTCAAATCGAACGCTTTATGTCCATCGAACAGCCGTTGGCGAGGTTCACTCGCAGCGCTTTCAGCGACTTCTGGCGGCTGTTCAGGAGCTGGAAGCGGTACTTGGCAGTCAGTTTCTCGACATCGAATTTGCGCTGGGAGAGGATCTGACACCATATCTGTTTCAGGCTCGGGCGATTACCACGCAGCCGAACTGGAATCGCGGAATTGCCAAGCGAATCGACGCTACCCTGGCAGGAATCCAGCGCTTTGTGCGAAATCGTTTCCAGCCATTCCCGGGAGTGTTCGGGCGCACATCAATATTTGGGCAAATGCCGGACTGGAATCCGGCTGAAATGATTGGCCGCGCGCCACGGGCCTTGTCGCGGTCGCTGTACGAAACGTTGATAACCAATCACGCCTGGCGTGCGGCGCGGGATGAAATGGGGTATGCCGTACCTCATGGGCAGCCTCTAATGGTGTCGCTGGCGGGCCAGCCATTTGTTGACGCTAGATTGAGTTTTCACTCGTACTTGCCGACTGGGCTTCCTCCCGAAATTGCCGAGAAGCTCGTGAATGCGTGGCTGGATCGCTTGCAGCGCTTCCCGGAGCTTCACGACAAGGTTGAGTTTGACGTGGCTATCACTGCATATGCTTTTGATATTGATCGCCGCATCGATGAGCAAACGGGTGATGCGCTCGCCGTGAGTGAGCGGAGTGCCTACAAAAACGCGTTGCGTAATCAACTCAAAATGTTGCTTGCCGACGGCCCCAGGGGCGGTGTTTCAGTCGCAATGGCTAGAATCGAACATCTGGCTGCCTTGCAGAAGAGTGAGGCATCATGTTCTGCCAAGGCGACTATCGGTACGCTGAATGAGGCAATCGAATGGACGATTCAATATGGCACCATACCGTTTGCGATTCTGGCGCGCCATGCATTTATTGCCAAAACGCTGTTGCAGTCACTGGTTTGCCAGAGGGTGTTGACGGTTGAGGAAATGAGCGCGTTTCAGGCAAGCATGCAGACGGTTGCCAGTGATCTTGTCGAAGATATGCGGCGTCTGCAGTGCGGCGAACTGGATGTTGGGATATTCATGAGTCGTTACGGGCATCTTAGGCCCGGAACGTACGATATTCTTTCCAAGCGTTATGACCAGATGGACGGGTTTTCGGAAGTCAGGCCGTCGGTGGTGGCTAACAAGCCGACGGTCGCCTTCACGCTTGGCTCTGCGCACAGTCAGAAGATCGGTGTGTTGCTCGAAGAACACGGGCTTGCCGAACTGAATGCTAATGGGCTGCTTGACTATATTCAGGCAGCGATAGTAGCGCGTGAATATGCCAAATTCGTTTTCACGCGTTCAGTCAGCAGCATGCTTGAGATGATCGCGGCATTCGGCGAAGAAAACGGCCTTAGTCGTGACGAACTCTCGCATCTCTCCATTCAGGATTTTGCCGAAATCGTCTGCAGCAGTTTGAACAGAAGCATTGAAGACGAGTTGCGCGAGCGCTCGGAGCAGGCGGCAGAACACCATGCCCTGACGGCTGCGATACGATTGCCACAAGTCCTGTTTGATGAGGCTGGAGTGCATGTAGTGCCATTTCAAGTCAGCAATCCAAACTTCATCACGCATAAGGCAATAAGCGCAGCGGCTGTCATTCTGGACGTGGAAACCAGCGTTTCTCCCGATTTGTCAGGGAAAATTGTTCTTATTGAAGGAGCAGACCCCGGGTTTGACTGGATTTTCTCGCAGCCCATTGCAGGTCTTATTACGAAATATGGCGGCGCGAATTCGCACATGGCCATTCGTTGCGCCGAGTTTGGAATACCGGCTGCGATTGGTTGTGGTGAGCAGCGTTTTGAACACCTTCTTCATGCCGGCCAGATTTCGCTGGATTGTGCGACTGGCGTGATAAACCCGCTGCACCAGCATTGATCAACCACTCATAACCGGAACATGGCAGCTAGCAATGAAAGCGGAGTAATCTGGATCACCGGGCTTTCCGGTGCAGGAAAGTCCACGCTGGCGCTGGAAGTCGTGAAGGGGCTGCGTGCGCAGGGCCGAAGCATCGTAATGCTGGATGGTGACGAGCTGCGCGAACTCTTTGGCGCCGTCACAAGCACTGCAATGAACCACGGGCGCGAAGGGCGTTTGGCGCTGGCGATGCGATACGCTTCCTTGTGCCGTTTGATTGCGTCGCAGGGCGTAACGGTGGTACTGAGTACGATTTCGTTGTTTCGTGAAATCCATGCCTGGAATCGCGAGAATCTGCCGGGATATTTTGAGGTGTACCTGAAGGTGCCGATAGAGGAGCTGCGTCTTCGCGATCCCAAGGGCATTTACCAACGGTTTGATGCCGGGGAGCTGTCAAACGTTGCCGGACTCGATGTTGCGATTGATGAGCCGGAAACGTCCGACTACGTGGCGGAGTATGTTCCGGGAAAACCGGTTTCAGAGGTGGCGGAGCAAGTGCTCTGCCGCTTCTTGAAGGCATAAAAGAGGCCTGGCCGGAAGATGGTGCAACCAATCAAACGCGTAGCCATTACTCAGCGAGTGGTCGAAGATCACGGACGCTGCGAGAGGCGCGATGTGCTCGATCAGGCTTGGACATCCTTGCTCGCAGACTGCGGTTTGGAGATTCATCCAATACCCAACCGGATCGGAAACGCCGATGCTTATCTAAGGGCATGTGGTATCGAGGCCATTGTCTTGTCGGGCGGAGGAAATATATCGTCAGCTTGGACAACGCACTCCGGCGCTACGCCAAATGTTCTGCCGGAAATGAACGACCTTGCGACGGAGAGAGATAGTCTTGAGAGACAGCTACTCATCGCCAGCATTGAACATGGATGGCCGGTGATCGGCGTGTGCCGTGGCATGCAGTTCATTAGTTTATTTTATGGCGGCAGGTTGGAGCAGGTCAAGGACCATGCCGGAACACGGCACGCCGTTGAGCGTCGAGAGGCTGGCTTTCCTTGTGATGATCGCGTTAACTCGTTTCACAACTATGGAATTCCCCTCGATGGCCTTGGCGATGGCCTGAACGTGCTGGCAACGGCAGCCGGACATGTCGAGGCCTTCGTTCATCGCAGCTTTCCGCATCTCGGCATAATGTGGCACCCCGAACGTAACAAGCCGTGGTCGGAACGAGATGTCGCCTTGTTTCGTGACTTCCTGGTAACTGGAAAAAGACCTTGGAGCAAATAAACGACTTGCCTGCAATCAAGGTGATTGTTTTGGCCGCTGGTGAAGGTTCGCGCTTGCGGCCCTACACATTGGATCGTCCGAAGTGCATGGTCGAGATCGATGGAAAGAGCCTGCTCAACAGACAGTTGGATGTGCTGTACTCGCGAGGCCTGAAGCGTATCGTGATCGTTGGTGGCTATCGCGCCGATCAACTTGAGCGTTTTGGATTGACGCTGCGACTCAACCCGCGCTATGCAGACACCAACATGGTTTGGTCATTGTTTTGCGCCGAAGATGAACTGAAGGGCGACGTGGTCATTGCCTACGGCGATATCGTCTATTCCCGAGAAATTCTTGATCAGTTATTGCAGTCAACAGCCGACATTGCGGTTGCCATAGACATGAACTGGGAGCGCTATTGGCGAGCACGAAACGAGGACCCCCTGGCGGATGCGGAGACGCTCAAGCTTGGCGGTGATGGCCGGATACTGGAAATCGGACAGAAACCGAAGAGCCTCGAGGAAATTCAGGGCCAATACATGGGGTTGGTGAAGTATTCCGCAAAAGGACTGGTCTGGTTGAAATCCGTTTATCAGGAAGCCAAGAGCAACAATGACATGCGAGGCAAGCTCCCGGAAAAGGCCTATATGACGGACTTGTTGCAGTCAATTATTGACAAGGGATTTCCGGTCACTGCTGTGCCCATAACAAGCGCATGGGTGGAAGTGGATACCGTCGAAGACAAGGAAAATGCGGTCACAAAAGACAGGCTGAAGGAAATTGAACAGTCATGCGTCCATCAAACACCCAGTTGATTCGCCAGAGTTGAATGTCTGTGCGCTCGTCAATTCTATCCACTATCTGAATAGGCCGGAATAGCCATGTTTAATGACAAAGTGATTTTGATTACCGGGGGCACGGGCTCCTTTGGCAAGCTGTTTATCAAGACGATTTACGCAAGATACAAGCCCAAAAAGGTAATCATTTATTCACGTGACGAGTTGAAGCAGTTTGAAATGGCGTCACATGATTTCAGGAAGGATGTCTATCGCGGACTGCGCTACTTCATTGGTGATGTACGTGATCGGGAGCGGCTGATTATGGCCATGCATGGCGTTGACTACGTCGTTCATGCCGCCGCGATGAAACATGTGCCCATCGCCGAATACAACCCGATGGAATGCATCAAAACCAATATTCATGGCGCAGAGAATGTGATTCACGCGGCGCTGGCGGCAAATGTCGATAAGGTGATCGCGCTTTCAACGGACAAGGCAGCGGCGCCGATCAATCTGTATGGTGCCAGCAAGCTCGCTTCCGACAAGCTGTTTGTTGCGGCGAATAACCTGACGGGCTCAAACAGAACCCGGTTTTCGGTCGTGCGTTATGGCAATGTAGTGGGCTCGCGTGGTTCGGTGGTGCCGTATTTCAGAAAGCTGATAAGCGAGAAATCGGAATTCCTGCCCATCACCGATCCACGAATGACGAGATTCTGGATCACCTTGCAGGATGGCGCCGATTTTGTGTTCCAGAGTTTCTCACGTATGCATGGAGGGGAAATATTTGTTCCGAAACTTCCGTCGGTCAATATTGTGGATCTGGCGACGGCAATGGTGCCTGGAATGGCCCAGAAGATTATTGGAATACGCCCGGGCGAGAAGATTCACGAAGTCATGTGTCCGGCAGACGATGCGCATCTGACAGTCGAGTTTGATGATCATTTCGTGATTCAGCCAACCATCACATTTTCCGGAAAGTGCGCGGACTTTACGTGCAATGCGCTTGGGGCCACAGGCAAGCCGGTTGGCGATGAATTCGAATACAGTTCCGGGAAGAATCCAAGATTCCTGTCCATTGAAGAGATCGTCAGTCTTAATGAAAAGGTGATTCCGGAGTGATTCACTATGGTCGGCACAGCATAAGCGAATCGGATATTGAGGCCGTTGTCGATGTCCTGCGCTCCGATTTTCTTACGCAAGGTCCGGTTGTTCCCCGTTTTGAGGAGGCTTTGTCGCACTTGTCTGGTGCGCGCTATGCGGTAGTGACCAATAGTGCGACTGCGGCACTGCATGTAGCCTGTTTGGCCTTGGGTTTGGGGCCTGGTGGCCGCCTCTGGACAAGCTCGACAACATTTGTCGCAAGCGCCAACTGTGCGTTGTATTGCGGAGCTGATGTCGATTTCGTTGATATTGACCCCCGCACGTACAACCTGAGCGTGGCTTGTCTTGCCGACAAGCTGGCATGCGCTGAGACGGCGGGCACGCTGCCGGACATAGTTATTCCTGTGCACCTTTGCGGCCAATCCTGCGGCATGGAGAGCATTCATGCGCTGAGCGTGAAGTATGGTTTCAAGATCATTGAGGATGCGTCCCACGCCATAGGCGCACAATACCAAGAGCACCCGGTCGGTAGTTGTCAGTGGAGTGACATCACGGTATTCAGTTTTCATCCGGTAAAGATAGTCACTACAGGCGAGGGTGGTGCGGCCTTGACAAACAATCCGCATCTGGCGGATCGAATGCGCTTGTTCCGTAGCCATGGCATAACCAATCGACGCGAGCAATTGCAGCCCCGGCCTGATGATGAAATATGGAATTACCAGCAACGCGAACTGGGCTTCAACTACCGGATGACCGACATTCAGGCGGCTCTGGGCCTGAGTCAATTGGCGAGACTCACGGAATTTGTCGAGGCGCGTCGAAACATTGCCAAAAGCTATGACCAGGCGCTCGCCGGGCTGCCATTGCAGACGCCATGGCAACATCCGGATACCCGTTCATGCTTTCATCTCTATCCGATACGTCTGGCGTTGAATCAGCTCAAATCCTCACAACAACAGATTTACGATGGGCTGCATCGGAAGGGCGTGCTGGTGAATCTGCATTACATCCCTGTATATCGCCAGCCTTTTTACGAAGCCAAAGGGTTTGCACCGGGATACTGCCCCGAGGCGGAGCGGTATCATCGGGAGGCACTTAGTTTGCCAATTTACTCGGCGCTGGAAACTGAAAAGCAGGGCAAGGTGATATCGGTGCTGCGGGAATTGCTGACAGCATGAAGCTTGCTGTCATACCCGCGCGAGGCGGAAGCAAGCGAATTCCGCGAAAAAACATTCGGCTCTTCTGCGGCAAGCCGATTATGGCGTGGTCAATCGGGGCGGCACATGACAGTGGCTGTTTTGATCGGATAATCGTTAGCACGGATGATGAGGAAATCGCTTCGGTGGCGCGCGCTCATGGCGCAGAGGTGCCATTCATGCGCCCGCCCGAGTTGTCCAATGGCCATGCCGGAACGCAAGCGGTCATAGCGCATGCGATTCAATGGGTTGAGGAAAATCTTGGCGACACACTCGTCGAGGTTTGCTGTTTGTACGCCACGGCTCCCTTTGTTCGTGCTTCGGACTTGCAGGAGGGGCTGGATGCCTTGCGCGCAAACAAATGCGGATTTGCTTTTCCGGTGACGACCTATCCATACCCGATCCAGCGCGCGGTGAGGATTACTGAAGCCGGTCGGGTCGCGATGTTTAACCCGCAGCACTTCGAAACGCGCTCGCAAGATCTGGAAATTGCCTATCATGATGCCGGGCAATTTTACTGGGGGCGCAAAGAGGCCTGGCTGGACGGGCGGCCAATCTTTTCGAATGAGTCCGTTCCAATTCTTCTTCCCAGGGAACGCGTTCAGGACATCGATACGCCGGAGGACTGGGAAATAGCAGAGCTCATGTACAACGCACTGCAGGCGTCGCGCCTATAGCCGAGTGCGCCCGAAAAGCGAATCGTTCGTGTCATTCAGGCGGACGAGACGGAATGTCAGAGTAGATGCCCAAGAAAAGCCTGTTGATACGAACCGATGCCAACGCGGCTATCGGGATGGGGCATCTGGTAAGGTGTGTTTCGTTGGCGCGGATGATGGATAGTGAGTTCTCGGTAAGCTTCCTGTTGGCAAATACACCGGCGGACGTTGTCGAGCGAATTATCGGAAGTGCGTACGAAACACTATGTTTGCACCATGGCAGCGCGAAGGATGAGACGACGCTCGTTTCAGGAATTGCCATCGGGAAGGGCGTACATGCACTCGTGCTGGACGGATATGAATTCAATTATGACTATCAACGGGCAGTCCGCAATGCCGCGTACAAAACGGTCTACATTGATGACCTGATCGCTTCGCGATATTGCGTCGATCTGTTGATTAATCAGGCCGACAACGTCCTCCCCGAGCAATATACGGTAGACGGTAATGCCAAACTGCTTCTTGGCCCGGCCTACGCCCTGCTTAGGCCGGAGTTTCTGGAAATAGCCAGGACTCCGGCGCGGGAGATTGCGGAAATCAGACGCGTCTTTGTCAGTTTTGGTGGCGTTGATCTCATTAATGTCACCGAGTATGTGCTGAGAACGCTTTTCCGGGCGCACCCGTTCGATGAAATCAACGTGCTCATTGGTCAGTTGAATTCGTCAAGTGAGGCGTTGAAAGAAGCGCGTCATGCGCAAAGCAACCTGTTCTTTCACTTCAATCAGTCTGCCTTGCAGGTGAGAGAGTTGCTAGCAAAGAGTGATTTGGCGATTGTTCCGAACAGTTCAATATCGCTTGAGGCGTGTTCGGTGGGCGTTCCGATGATCACGGGAATCACTGCGGAAAACCAGTTGGGATATTTCCGGGCTTTTCAGAAGTCGAACTTGAGCATTGATGCAGGCGATTGGCGGCTATTCAGTCCGGAGGCGCTCGTGAAAGCGGTTCGTGGCGTGGTCGAAATGACTCCTGAAGCGCGACAGGTTCAGCTTGAAAACCAGAAGAAATACATTGATGGGTTTTCGGACCACCGGATACTGAGCAGCATTCAGAGCTTGTAGATGAGATTCCGCATTCTCGAAAAACCTTTGCTCGAATCGGAAATCCATCGGTTCATGCAGCTTGTCGAGGACTGGAAGTATTGCCAGTGGGGCGAAGACAATTTTCTCTGTGACCTCCCCGCCAAATGGGAACTGTCCTTCGCGGCCTACGAACGAGACGAATTGGCCGGGTTCTGCTTTGCATCAAATAAGGAAGGCGTCTACTACATACACCTTTTCTATCTTGCACCGGGATGTCGAGGGAAGTCGCTGGGCAAACAGATGATTCAGAATGCAGTGGCCATTGCCAATAGTTACCGTCTAGGCGTGATCGAGCTGAGATGCCCTGCCTCGAATGTGATCGGGCTCGAGTTCTACAAGAAGAACGGTTTCGCCGTTGAGCGGGTCTTGCACGATCACGTCGGTGGTGGAGAGCCCGACTATTACCTGCAATTGAAATGCTGAAATGACCAACTCATACATCATTTCCGAAATCGGCAATAACCACAATGGCGATCTGAACAAGGCGCTGAAGCTCATTGCCGCAAGCGCCGAGGCAGGAGCCAATGCCGTCAAGTTTCAATCCTTCAGGGGGATTGATATTGTCACTCCGCACGTCAAGGCAAGCGAATACAAAGAATGGGATGTCCAGTATTTCGAATACTGGTATCAGTTCCTGGATTCGATAGCACTGAAGCTCGATGATCACCAGAAGGCCATTGATGAGGCAGCCAGGCTCGGCGTGGATTTCATTACGACGCCGACATCGCCCTATATCGTGGGGTATCTGGAGACGCTCCACGGAATAAGTGCGTACAAGATTGCTTCCATGGACTTGAATAATGTTCCATTGCTTGAAGCGGTTGCGAAAACCGGCAAACCGGTCATTCTTTCTACAGGCATGGGAGAAATGGCCGAGATTCGCAAGGCGGTGGGTATGTTCAAAGGGCGCCAATTAACGGTATTGCACTGTGTCAGCGACTATCCCTTGAACCCGGATATGGCCTGTCTAAATAACATCGGCTTGCTGAAGCAGCAGTTTCCAGGCCTCGATATAGGGTTTTCCGACCACTCGCTGGGGCATGAACTGTGTGTGGCCGCGCGATGTCTGGGAGCTGTTGTGTTCGAGAAGCATATCACTCTGGATCGGAACAACAGCGAACGGGCCGAACACCATTTCTCGCTGGAGCCCGGTGAATTCAGGGCGCTTGTAGGGTGGCTGCACAGCATTGACGTGAATCTGAACAATTCAGAGTTCTCGCGGAGCGAGACAGAGAAGATAAACAGGAAGAAGTACCGCCGGAGCTACCACTACAACGCGGACTATTCGAAAGGCATGCTCGTTAGCCTGGACAAGCTGTCACTGCTTCGGCCCGGCGACGGAATTGACAGCCAGGATCTGCCGGTACTCATAGGAAAACCGCTGGTGAGGGATGTCAAGGCATATGATCCCTGCAGTGTGACCGACACGGAATAAATGGCGCTGGATGAATTTGTCTTTGATTCGCAGTTCGCTTTCCTGAACGAAAGCGAAGCGCTCGCGACGGCATATGAAACACAGGTGCTGGCGGATGCCGAAGCGCGATGTTTCGGTGAGCTAAGCGGCTATGTTCGTCAGGAAACGTGGGACTGCGGAAAATTCGGAATGAATATCGGTCGCCTTCTCTGGCTGGAAAATGACGTGACCTCGCAGACGATGGTCAAAGACATCGTCGGGAAAGTTGGAGGCTTCGACTGTTGCTATATTCGCCTGAACGCCGAGCATCGGTTTTGCAAGCACGCACGCAGCATCAATCTGCTTCCGTTAAGCTCCAAAGTCTCGCAACACCTGGATTTAACGGGCTATGAGCCAGTGTATGAGCAGGCGTTGCCTTACCAGGAATACTCGAGTGAAATGGCGAATCACGAGAGCTATATCCAGCAGATTCTTTCTTTGTCGGAAAAGTCATTCAGCCATGGACGCTTCCGGGAGGACAGGAATTTTTCGAGGCAGCAGACAGACGACATTTATCGCTCATGGGTCACCAGCGAAGTCGAAAATGAGGCCTCCAGTCTCTACTTCGTCACGGAGAGCAGCAGGGTGACCGCTTTCCTATTGTACAGGAAGAATGTCAGCCCCTTGCCGGGACACACAATCGGGTTTATTTCACTTGTGGCTACCTCGCCTGAACACATGGGGCGGCAGTATGGGTCCAATTTACTCAACTACGTTCTGCACAGCGCGAAGCAGCACGGTACGCACTACGTGATAGCGAATACGGAGCACAGGAACACGGACGGAATCCGGTTTTTTACCGCTAACGGATTTGCGCCCACAGCAATGCTGCACGAATACCACGTGTGGAGCCGCGAGCCTTCTACGGACGCACGAGGCGTGAGTAAAGTGGAGGGCGCGCACTGAGGTGTGAGCCCTCGAAAGCGCCGAGACCGCCCGATCATGATTCTTACAGCGCATCAACCGGCGTATCTGCCATGGCTGGGTTACTTTCATAAAGTCGCGCTGGCAGATGTATTTGTCATTCTCGATTCAGTTCAATACGAAAAGAACAGCTTCATTAACCGGAACAGGATCAAGACATCGAATGGCGAGGCATGGCTGACGATACCGGTCGAGATGAAGGGGCATCTTGACAGAACGATTCGGGACGTCCGGATCGACTCCCGTTCAAACTGGAGGAAGAAGCACTGGAATTCGCTCCTATTGAATTACAGGAAGGCCGCTTTCTTTGACCGCTACGCAGATTTTTTCGAACATTATTACCGTATGGAAACTTGCTCGCTGTCGGAGTTTATCGAAGTCTCCAGAGTGTTCTTCCTGAAGGAGTTGAACATTGCCCCGCGTATACTGAAATTGTCCGAGATGGCTATTGCGAGCAAGAAGCAGGAATTGATCATTGACCTGTGCAAGGCAACCCACTCGAAAGCGTTTGTTTTCGGAGCGCTGGGGCGAAATTACGCGACAGCGGAGCTGTTTGAGAAGAATGGCATCAACACCTATTTTCAGGAATTTAGCCACCTTGGCTATACCCAATTGTGGGGACAGTTTGCCCAATACATGAGCATCATCGACCCGCTCTTCAATCTGGGGGCTGAACGCACCCGCGAGCTCATTTTCGACGGCAATATCTCCAAGAAGGAATTGGAGTCATTCTTTGGCCGCTGAACGCGAATTGCTGCAAGTAGGCACATTTCATGTGCAGTCCTTGTTGCACCGACCAGCGATCAATCGATCAATTCAATAAAGTGTTAGACGATAGCTTATGAAGCGATACTTGGTGACCACGGCGGATGAATTGTCGTGGAGAGATAATCAACCATTGCTGTTTCTGGGGGAGTGGTGTCGGCGTGGCAACAGAAAAGACAGGTGGTCACGGCTAAACCACGAGATCGCAGAACCATTCTGGATTGTCGGAAAGGAAAAGAGGGATCAGATAGATTCCGGTTATCAGGTTGGCTATTCCATAGCGGCGGATCTGGCGCACACACTCAACGAAATCCATGGTGAAGACCACTCGGAAAGATACTGGAACATTATTGTGTTGCCTTGGGCGCAACGAGTTACCAATGTCATTGCGAATCGATATAACGCTCTACGACGAGTCATTGATCACTACGAGATATCAGGTACTTCAGCGATTTCTCTGGCTCCCTATGATTTGGTTACCAATGATTTCAGGAGCTTCATTTACTCAACGGATCGGGATCGCTGGAGCCACCACGTCTACGCGCTGATTTTGAAGGAAATGGGAGATGTGGGCTTTCCGATCAATACGGTTTACTGCCCGGAAACTGATGTGATCGAACGATCGATATCGGGCTGGAAAGCCAAAAAAACCGATGACCATGGCGCGGCGAATTCATTATGCGAGAAAGCCAGGCGGTTTGGCAAGAATGCGGTGAAGTACGTATTTGCCAATGTAAGCCCCAGGCTGAGCTCCTCAACAGATGCGTTCATTATCAGCAGCTTTCTGCCAGTGAAGGACGAAATCCGCTTGCAACTATTGCTGAGACAGGCCCCGCAGTTCAGGCAGCAAACCGACATCCCGGTATTTGCAGTCGATGCCGGATTGCGGTCCGGAATCTCCCTGGACAAAGAGGGCTGTTGCGCGCTTGAGAAGATTGCACGGCGATTGATTCCGCAATTGATGCCGATGTGCTACATCGAGGGCTATAAGGCGCTCAAGAAAATGGCTGCCGATCAACCCTGGCCGACACGGCCGAAGTTTATCTACACGACCAATAATTTCTTCATGGACGAGTTGTTCAAGGTGTGGTGTGCAACGAAAGTCGAGCAAGGCATACCCTTTTATGTGGGGCAGCACGGGAACAACTATGGAACCATGCATGGCTCGCAGTATTTCCCCGAGCAGACTTTGTGCGACAGATTTTTTTCCTGGGGGTGGCGAATCGCTGATGCCCATCAGGGAGAAAAAATTGTTCCTGCTTTCAACTTCAATATCGCAAATCGTCAAAAGGATTGCTACGCCCGGCGCGGCGGGCTTCTTCTGGTGCAGAGAAGCCCAGGCGTGCAGTGGTGGCCGACAGATCGCGTATTCGAGCACTCAATCCAGCAAAAGCAGAGTCTGGACTTCTTCGAGCACCTTCCTCTGCTGGTGAAGAAAGCAACAACGATCCGCTTGCACAAGGCTTCGCCGGAGAAGGATACAAACGATGTGCAGTTGTGGCAGCAATGCTATTCAGCAATCAATCTCGATTTTGGCGTGGTGCCGATATTCACGCTTTTCCAGCAGTCGCGCCTGGTTGTGTTTACCTACGACTCAACGGGGCTGCTGGAAACGCTGGGTCTGAACATTCCGACAATATGCTTCTGGGATTGCGGCTTTGAGCATTTGCTGGAAAGTGCAAAACCCCACTATGCCATGCTCAAGGACGCTGGCATTATTCATGATGATCCAATCGTCGCGGCCAGCATGGTCAGTCGGAACTGGGATGACATTGACACCTGGTGGACAAGTGAAAAGGCGCAATCAGCGCGAACGGCTTTCTGCGACATCTATTCAAGATGGGAAAGTCAGCCGGTTACAAAAATGAAGGAGTTGCTGCTAACCCATGCCGTGCTGGATGCGAGAAGTTCGCGCAAACCCCTGTGAGCGTTCGGTCAGCGGAAATGAAACGCAAGTAATTGAGCGGGAGGAAGAGTGTACAAGACGATACTGATCGGCGGAATTAATCGAAGCGGCGGCTCCTTGCTGCAAAGGCTGTTTGATGGACATCCGAAAGTGGCATCATACCCACTGGAATTTTCCTTCTCGCGCGATGAGTCCTTTTACCCGATTTTTGAATCCTACACCGGCATTCCGCTCTCGGTGCCGGAACTGACAGGTAACGAATCAAAGGAAACGCTCTACAAGCTCTTGCACCTGCCACTGGAAAAGCCCACGGTAATCACGGAGTGGGGAAAGGAGAAATCCGACCCGCTCGGCGTACGTCAAAACTATATTGAAAAGGCATTTTACGATAACTATCAGACGGACTTCGACCACGACCAATTCTTCAAGAAAATCGAGGCGAACCGGCAGGGTGTTCGCAATTTTGCGGAATTGTTCGACATAAGGCACAAGGCCTATTTCAGCGCCTGGGACCATGGCAAGTATTCGCAGGACGCGGAATATGTGTGCATGCACGATAGCTCCGGCATCTACATAACCAACATGGACGTCTACTTCCGTGAATTTCCCGGCGCGGCATTTATATATCCAATACGCGATGTTTTCGGCTACATCGCATCGGAAAAAACTAGGTTGGCCCGCCGCTATTTTGGCTCACGGCGCTTTGCCTGGCCGAAGTTTCCAAACCGATTGGTGAAAATGTTCGATCAGTATGACCTTGAGGCGCAAGTGCGAGCCTGGCTGGTGTCAGTTACACGAGGCGCTCTGCTGCAGGAGAAATTTGGGCACACGAACAAGTTCGTCATTTATCGCAACGAAAATCTCGTTCAAAGAACCGAAGACACCATGCGTTCGCTTTGTAGGGTTGTCGGGCTGGAATTCAGTGATGTATTGCTCCGCCCCACCATCGCAGGAAAGCCGTGGGGAGGGAACTCGCACCAAGGCAGGCAGGACGGGATTAGCGCCGCCCTGGCAACCTACTATCCACAGGTGCTTCGTCAAAGTGAACTCGATTTGATTTCCAGAATGACCGCGAACGTCACCAAGTATCTTAACGAGATTAATCAGACCCCCGTCGACCTGACGAATCTGCCGCGCGAGCACTTGCTGGATTATGGTTATCAGAAAAAATATTTTGACGACAAAGACAAAATAGCCCTGTATTCGGCACTGGTAAATGCTCCGCGACGCCGGATAATGATCAAGGCACCAACCGGTATTGCGCTGCTTGCCTACCTCTACTCAAAATACGTGAGAGCCGTTCATATGCCGCGCATGCTCAAGCTGAAGTGGTTTCCGGGTGTCGGGAAGCAGAACTACACCTGATCGAGGCCCAATTCGAGAGACGCTCCTGCATCCTGTTGCCGAGAATCGAGCAGATAATGGCTAAAAATGTACTTGTGGTAGCAGCGCATCCCGACGACGAAGTCCTGGGCTGTGGAGGGACGATTGCGCGTCACGTTCAAGACGGCGATACGGTTTCCGTTGTCTATATGGCCGATGGCGTGACGTCCCGGTCAGACAGTACTCGGGACGCGCGTGCCGAAAGGCAACAGGCCTCGGTTGCAGCGCAGAACATATTGGGAATCAGCCATTGCTGTTCTCTCGCCTACTCGGACAATCGACTGGACAGCTATCCTCTTCTCGAACTGGTTCAGGAGCTGGAGGTATTGATAAGGCGATTTGCTCCCGAGGTTGTCTACACGCACCATGCGGGCGATCTCAATGTGGATCACAGGGTAACCCATGCAGCGGTACTGACGGCATGCCGACCCATGCCACTGGCTAGCGTCAGGGAGATTTATGCATTTGAGGTCGTTTCGAGTTCGGAGTGGAATCCAGGCGCCATCCCTTTTGTGCCGCAAGTGTTTGTCGATATATCAGGCTTCATGGAAAAGAAGAGGCTGGCGCTCAATGCCTATGCGGTCGAGATGAGGAAATTGCCGCACTCGCGCAGTATCGAGCATCTTGAGGCGCTATGCGTGCACCGGGGGTACAGCGTAGGATTGCCCTGCGCCGAAGCCTTCATGCTGCTTCGCGCCATCAAGTAGGGACGCCGGCGGCGCAGCCATCTCCAATCCGCAGGAAAGCGGATGCACCAAGAGCCTGATATCCGGAAGATTCATTGTCGAGGAGGAAAGATTGCTTCCAAATACTACGTGTCGCGAAATTCTATGCACCATAGGCCCGGCGTCGCTGAATCAGCGCGTTATCGGGCGGCTCGAGGATATTGGAATCAGTCTGTTCCGGATTAACCTCTCACACACAAAAGCGGAAGACGTTGAGGAGGTGATTCGGGAGATTCAATCGTATACACGTGTGCCCATATGCCTTGACTCGGAGGGGGCTCAGGTCCGAACCGGAAGTCTGGGTTCGGGTTCGATGGAAGTCCATGAAGGGCAGTTGATTGAAATTGCAAAGGCTTCAGTTTCGGGCGATGAAAAGTCATTCAATCTTCACCCCGGGGACATAATCGACCAACTGGAGCTTGGTGATCTCTTGAGCATCGATTTCGATTCGGTGCTTGCACAAGTCATTGAAACAAGACTATCGGGCGTTGTCGTAAGAGTCCTGATCGGAGGGGGGCTGGGACAGAACAAGGCGGTTACGGTTGATAAGCCGATGCGTCTGGAAGCGCTCACCGAAAAAGACTTATATGCCTTCGAGGTGGGAAAGAAGTATGGGATAAAGCATATTGCCCTGTCATTCACCAACCGCGCCATCGATGTCGATAAACTGCGATCCGTCGTGGGGCCTGAGGTATTCATTATTTCGAAAATCGAATCCATTGAGGGAATACGGAATCTGCGTTCGATCGCCGCTCGCGCAAACGCGATCCTGATTGATCGTGGCGACCTTTCTCGTGAAGTGCCTATCGAACATATTCCAAGAGCCCAGAAAGCCATTATCCAGACGGCCAAGGAAGTGGGCGCAAGAGTGTATGTGGCTACCAATCTTCTGGAGTCCATGATTTCTTCTGCCAATCCTACGAGGGCGGAGGTTAACGATATTTTCAATACCTTGCTGGATGGCGCGGATGGCCTTGTATTGGCGGCAGAGACGGCCATCGGGCAGCATCCGGTGCAGTCTGCCCGCATGGTTGCGCGCGTCATGAACCAGTATTCCGAGTTTGCTGGCGGTGCAAAATATCTGGCCAGTGATTTCGCCAGCACAAGTTCCTCGCTGTTGATTGCGCCGCATGGCGGAAAGCTGGTGCAGAGTGTCGAGTCTTCAGCCGCAGAGGAACGGGCTGGCCTGCTGCACGTCGAGTGCAACGAGAATATCCTGATGGATGCAGAAAGCATCTGCGTTGGCACCTATTCGCCCATTGATGGATTCATGTCGAAAAGCGAGTTGCTTTCCGTGATCGGAACCGGGAAGCTTCCGGATGGAACGGTCTGGCCAATTCCGATAACCCTGCATGTCTCCGAAGAAAGGGCAAAAGAGATATCGAAAGGGCAGAGCGTCGCGCTCACGCTGAGCGGCACCCGAGAGGTTTTTGCAATAGTCCACGTCTCCGAGGTCTATGCGGTTGATCTCTCGCTGGTTTGCCAGAAAGTATTCGGCGTCGTCGATGATCGACATTCCGGAGTGCGCCAGTTCCGGTCGCAAGGGAGTTTCTGCATTGCAGGAAAAGTCGAGCTTGTGAAGCGATTGCCCTTGCCGGGTATCGGGCGCCATTACGTGCTGACACCCCGGCAAACCCGGAAGATATTTGAACACAAGGGCTGGAGCCGCATTGGCGGATTTCATACGCGAAACGTTTGCCACCGTGCGCACGAGTTCATTCAGCTTAAAGCGCATCAAGATAACTATTTCGACGGGTTGTTGATACATCCGCTCGTTGGATCGAGCCGACCTAGCGATTACGCTGGCTCGGTGATCCTTGATAGCTATCAACGGGTAATAGATCAACACTATCCGAGGGGGCAGGTGCTTCTGGCTGCCTACCACAACTATCCGCGCTTTGCCGGCCCCAAGGAGGCCTTGTTTACCGCTCTGTGCAGGAAGAATTTCGGATGCAGTCACTTCATTGTGGGGCGCGACCATTCAAGTGTGGGTGATTTCTACCCGAAAGATGCAGCGCAACGAGTATTCGAACAGGCTGGTGACATCGGGATTGTGCCTGTTTTCTTTGGCGAGTGTCGCTATGACGCGACGAGTGATTCTTACGTTATCGATGGCGAGACGTCGACGGCTGCAAATTCAATTAGCGGCAGTCAGGCCCGAGGCATGCTGATGGCTGGAGTTTCTCCGCCCTCTTGGTTCATGCGGGAGGAAGTCTCCGCCGTCGTGCTGAACCGCATTCGGCAAGGCGAGGAGGTGTTCATAAAATGAAGCGGGGCATTGCTCTATGGCTGACGGGGCTTTCCGGGGCGGGAAAATCCACCATTGCCACGTTGTTCAAAACCGAACAGGAAGGGCGGGGCTATTCAGTACGAATAGTGGATGGCGATGACGTGCGGGCGATGCGCGAGGTCGAGTTGTCGTTCTCCCCTGAAGATATCAGGACGAACAACAGAATCATTGCCGAGCATGTTACTTCGATTCGAAGCGACTATGACTACGTGGTTATTTCAGTAGTCGCTCCTTTCAGATCGTCGAGAAAGTTGTCGCGAGAAATTATTGGGGAAAAGTACTTCGAGTGCTACATCAATGCCAGTGTTGACGAAGTCATTGGCCGGGATACAAAGGGCCTGTACGGGAAAGCATTGAATGGGGAAATCGAGTACTTTATCGGAGTCGATCCCCGTGTTCCCTATGAGCCGCCGGAGAGCCCGGATATTGTGCTCAGAACGGGAATGGAAGCGGCACAAGAATCGGCCAGGAAGCTGATAGCGTTTCTGGAAGACAAATGACACCCAGGATTACGCGGACCTCCTTCGTAAAACGGTTTGCTGTCGTGACCGGCGTAACCCGTTCGTGCAAGCAGATGCTGGCCCCGATAGTTTCAAGCTTCGAGGGTGCCGAGCACGTCACCATGAATTATCTGCTGGAGCAGTTGGTCGAAACGTGGAAGCTCGGGCGGATGGAGGATGATGTTGCGGCGAACCTTCTGAGATTCGGTATCGATAATATGTGTTACAACATATCAATCGGGAGAAATCTCAACTTCCGGCTTGCCGATTACACGGGTATCTGGCGCTCTTGCAGGATATGGCATAACGTCAAGAAAATCTGGAGTTCCGAGGGCGATGCCGCCTTTGGGCAAATAGGAAATGCTTCGCCGATTTATGTGATGATGGCGCACAACGCGCTCTGGCAATCGCCACTGTATTTCGCGGCGCTTCCGAACATGATCATGATAAATGTCCTGCGACATCCTGTTGATATCGTTCATTCATGGTGCAAGAAAAAATACGATGGCACGTTCCACTCGAACCCGAGAAATGCAACGCTCACCATTGATTGGCAAGGTCAGCCGGTGGTCTACTACGCAGCGGGCTGGGAGGAAAAATACCTTGGCCTGGGGCCGGTGGATCGGATGATTTTCACCGTTAATTACCTTGAATCGTCGTCAATCAAACAATATGAGAGCCTTCCAGAAGAGCACCGGAGGAATGTGCTTCTGGTGTTTGTTGACCGGCTGCTCCGCAACCCAGAAGAAGATCTTGAAGTCTTGTGCGAGTTGCTGGGGACGAAACAGACATCGGCGACGATCAAGGCTCTGAAACAAGAGCGATGCCCACGGGACTTTGAAAAGGGCAGGGCTGAAAAATATGAGCTCATTTGCTCAAAAGCATCCCGGGATGGAAAGGACTTGCTCGATTCGATGATACGGGAATATGAAGAGCGACGCTTTAGCCCGGTGCGCTGGGCTAAAGCGTAACTACGGGGCGACAATGCGAGTGGTGTTGCGACGCTTGGAGACCGTGATTGCGCCCGATAGGTGGAAGGATTGGCGGGATGGCTTCTTCCATGTCCCCGGTTCCAGGCCGGACTCAGCATGACCGACTTCGAACTTTCCCGGCTCCTTGTTTCACTGGTAACACTGTTGTCATTCGCGTTGGCTCTCGGACAAGTTTTCGAAGTATTGAAAATGCCGCGCGTAATCGGCGAGATTGCCTCCGGGTTGTTGCTGGGACCTTCGGTGCTGGGCGCTCTCGCTCCCGAAGTTTACCGCTGGCTGTTTGTCGCATTTGGTGACCAGCAGAAAATGCTTTCGGTCTTTTACTGGCTTGGGCTGATACTGCTGATGTTTTCTGCGGGATTCAAGATATCGGCCGCCTTTCAGAAAGAAGATCGTACCCTGATGCTCATGCTTATTGCGGGGGGAGTGCTGACACCGGGAATGTTTGGTTATTTTGCGGCAGGGCTGTTTCCCGCACATCCTTCCGCTAGTCCGTTGGCATTTGCGCTGGTCGTTGCGGTCGGCGCTGCGGTTACCTCGATACCCGTGATTACAAAAATCTACATAGACCTTAAGATCGACACAAGCCGATTTGCGCGGGTAACACTGACCTCTGCGGCGATTCAGGATTTGATCCTTTGGACAGTACTGTCCATCGCGCTCGCCATACAACAACACGGTGCGGTCAATGGCGCCGATTTGGCCAAGATCATTGCCGCAACCATAGGGTTTTCAGTGTTGATACTTCTACTCGCTCCCCGCCTCGTTCATTTTGCCGGGAGGCTTGTGATTGGCGGGGTTCCAAGGGAGTCGCTGTTAGGCTATACGCTGGCCATCTGCCTCGTGCTGGTCATCATGGCCAGTGTCTTTCATGTCAATATCGTCATCGGCGCACTTCTGGCGGGGCTGGTCATTGGCAAGTTTCGATCCGAGCAGATGAGCAATGTCAAAGCCGCAATTTCGGCGGTTACACTCTGGTTTTTTGTTCCAATCTATTTCGCCATGGTGGGCTTGCAACTCGACCTTGGTTCGCACTTCGATTTGTCGATGGTTGCGTTGTTTCTCGTATCGACCTCGGTTGTCAAAATTGCCAGCGTTGTGCTGGCAATAGGCGGGAGATGTTGTACCTGGAAGGAAGCGCTCGACTTCGGCCTGGTAATGAATACGCGCGGCGGCCCAGGCATTGTGCTGGCAAGCGTGGCCTATGCGGCCTCGATCATCGGCCCCGAGATGTTTGTGGCACTGGTACTGAGTTCGATCCTGACCTCCCTGCTGGCCGGAGCGTGGCTCAGGCATCGGATTTCACAGGATGTCCACGCCTATTCCGGCTAGACCGCAGTGGCCGGGCTACAATACGCAACGTGATGATTGTCACGCACGTTTCGTGGCTATTTGCTCGAAGACGCCGAAGGCTCTTACAGTGCGATTCCCCTGTTACTTCGAACCCTTCCATACGAGAAGCGACCCCTGACGCTGGTGCGGGCTGCGGCGTAGCGAATACCTGAGAGAGTGCATTGGAGTAGTTAGAGATGAAGAACGAACCGAACCAGATTGAGGAAGTGGGCAAGTGGTGGAATCTGGACAGAAATGCCGAGAAATGGGACAAGGCATACGAGTCCGGCGGGATGCTCAATCGAATGTATCTGAAGGAAAGAAACGCCAAGGTTGTTGCTCATCTTGAAAAAAAAGGTATCGGCCCCGGCTGCAAGGTACTTGACTTGGGCTATGGGGCAGGTCAATCCAGCCTGGCCATCAGTGAGCTCGGTTGTGCAGTCTACGGCATGGACATTGGCGAAGGCTTGTGTGCAAAGGCCCGAGCGCGCGTTGCGGTGGGCAACCCGCAGGGCGAGTTTCATCTCACTGTCGGAAATCTGGAGGAAAAATTCCCGTACGAGGATGAAACATTTAACGCTGCCGTGGTCATAGGTGCTATGCAGTACTTGCACGCTACAGATGTTTTTCTCAGTGAGGTGAATCGGGTACTGAAGCCGGGCGGAGTGTTTGTGGTTGCCCAAAGAAACATCTATTCGCTTTCCAATATGACGACTCCGCGCGGGTTCCTCCGCACTGCAACCCACGCGCTTCTGCGCGAGCCATACGAGCTTCAGTTGTCGCTGCGGTCGATACTTCTGGAATCAAGATTGGGGCGCATTTTCAACCCCCTGCGCGATAGCTGGCTGCTGACCAATCGTGTTGTCATGAAACATCATCAGGAAATGAAATTCAATATCAACAAGCGCAAGAATTCATATTTCAGTTGCAAGCGCGAATTGAAATCGAAAGGGTTTGAAATCACCGGGTTTGACGGAGCATTTTTTCCGCTGATTGAGGACAATAGCTGGGAGCGCATAAATGGGGCCTCCCACTGTGTGATAAACGGAATTTCCAAATTCAAGGGCACGCGAGCCGTGTCTCTGCTGGGGCGTAGTTTTATTGTCTATGCGAGAAAAGCTGGTGCGTAGCCTTGGAGCGTGCTGATTTCGGAAGCCCATGAACATGACGTGCAATAGTTGCTTGGCATCCAGCCAAGAACAGTGTTTGATAAGTGTGCGAGCGCGTTTCCTTCCAACCCTTTGGGGGGTCTTTCCCAAGGTATATGAAATAGCTTCTGACCGATACATCTCGAAACACGGGCCTGTCAAGCCAAGGGCTTTGACAGGCTCAGCCCGAACGGTGGGCACTTGTTCAGCATTTTCATAGGTAAAACCGACTACCGGAACAGTGAGGTCGACCATGATTGACGTTATCTTGCTTACTCTTCCTGTTTGGGCGCACGCAACGCCCGGTTTGGGCCCGGGGCTTCTGAAGAGTTTTGTTCAACAGAGTGGCTATCCACCAGTGACTTTCTCAATCAAAGCTTAGGCAGCATGCTCCAAGTATTGCATCTGGCGCTTTCTGATAGCGGCGGCGCCGGAAACGCCGCATTCCTTCTTCATCGCGCATTGCGCGGTGTCGGCGTTGATTCACGACTGCTGGTCGAGAATAGAAAGCGTGATGAATCGGAACATGTTTATGTGATTCCGGCCTTGAATCGATGGTGCTATGCGCTGTTCAGCCGTATCGGGGATCGGCTCGTCAAAGGGGCGTCGCGGGGTACCGAGCACGCGCGCTATTTCTACCCTGACTTCAATTACCCCATGCTTTCGCCGCGCGCGATTGAGAAGATGGGGCTTCGCGCCGACGCCATCATTGCCCATTCCGTATCGGGATATGCCAGTTCGAAACTGCTGGCCGAGCTGAGCAGGGCATGGAGAGCCCCTGTGTTCTGGTATTTGATGGACATGGGCCTGCTAACTGGCGGTTGCCATTTTTCCTTTGGATGCGAGGCGTATGCCCGGCAATGCGGGCGCTGCCCCGCGTTGCAGTCAGAAAAGGCAAACGACTGGTCATACCGTTTCTGGAAGCGACGCAGAATAGCGGCACTGGCAACCACAGGGGTCGTTGTGGCCCCGAATCAGTGGTTGGTTCGCCAGGCCGGCCTGAGCGGAATTTTTTCCGGCATGCCGCAATCGTGCATCGAATTGTCGATAAATCTGGAAAATACCCGGCCAATGGGCCGACCGGCGGCGCGGAAGGCCTTGGGCCTTCCAGAGAACGGCAAGTACATATTTTTTGGCGCGCATTATGCTGACGAGAGGCGCAAGGGAGTGTCGTATCTGATTGAGGCGCTCAAGCGCCTCGTTCAACGTTACAAATCCGCCAAAAATCCTCTTCCTACGGTAATAACAGCAGGAGCTGCACTGGCGGCAACATCGCTTGACATCCCGTTGCCGCACCATCATTTGGGGTATCTTGATGTTGACACACGTTTGCCTTTGGCCTACCAGGCAGCGGATGTGTTTGTTTCGCCCGCCATCGAAGACTCCGGGCCGATGATGGTACTGGAGTCGCTGGGTTGTGGAACGCCCGTGGTGGCTTTTGATATGGGTGTTGCGCGCGATGTGCTGGTGGAAAATGAAACCGGTTATGTCGCTAAACTGCTTGATGTTGAAGACCTCGCTCGTGGCATCGAGTCCATTCTGTTGTGTGATACGCTTCAGGCGAAGTCCATGAGTGCTACATGCCGAACTTTGGCTGAGTCTCGATTCTCATCAGTAATGCAGGCGACAGCTTTTCGTGACCTTATCTTGGCGTCTCTCAAACGCAAAGAGAGAGCCAGCCCCGTTTGATTGGACAGAATTTCCACGGAGACAAGTGGAGCCCTGCGGCGCAGCGTTATCCACGGTGCGGCATGCCAAGGGTCCCTCTAGTGTCCCGAGTTGTACATAGCGTCTTAAGAAATGTCGTATTGTTCTGCTACGCTTACGGCGTCTCCAATGTTGATAGGAGTTGCCGCCATGAGGAAACTGGAAATCAGTGACACCGAAGTCATGAGTATCGCCATAGGTCAAGAAATAGAGCGCAACGATGAGTCCCGGTACGATCACCGGCTGCACGGCGTATTGCTAGTGGCGAACGGCATGAGTGTGCGTCAAGCCGCGTTGTGGCTCAACGAGAGCGAGCGCACGGTGCAGCGCTGGGTCAATCGCTTCGAGGAAATCGGATTTGCCGGATTGCAGGAGGGTGAGCGATCCGGGCGACCGAGTCGATTGACCAATACACATTGGCAATCCCTGGAACGCGACTTGCGGCGTAGCCCTCGTGAATTCGGCTTTGCCCAGACCCTGTGGGATGGCAAGCTGTTGGTCGAGCATCTGCGCCAGCGTTACCAAGTCGCGCTGGGAACGCGCCAATGTCAGCGGCTGTTCGGCCAGATGGGATTTCGGTTGCGCAAGCCCCGTCCCATCATCGCAAAGGCCGACCCGGAAGCGCAGGCGGCCTTTAAAAAACTGCGGCGTCTGGCCGCCGACCCAAGAGTTGATTTATGGAGTTCCGACGAATGCCACTTCCAGCAACACGGCACTCGCTGCCGTATGTGGGTGCCGCCGGAAGACAAAGACCCGATCCTCTTGCATGCGCCCACGCGCAAGTCCGTGGCGTGCTTCGGCGCGACCAACATTCATACCGGCAACTTGGTCACCGCCTTCGAGTCGATATTCAATGGCGAATCCTTTCTGCGCTTTTTGATGCGCCCGCTCAAGCACCGCTCCCGTGGAAAACGACTCGTCTTGGTGCTGGACAACGCCAAGTACCACCACGCCCGCCCGCCGGCGGGCAACCCACAACCGGCACTTCCCAACCCTCGACCATGTCGTCGACGCCGTGCAAGAGGGCTTCAACCTCCGGGTCAGACCCAATCGACAGTTGGCAAGACTATGCGCCATTATTTAAGTCGCTATGTATAGTTACCGGAAGAAGAGGCGCCCTCAGCGCATTGAGGCGATTCAAATCATCGGGGTGCTAAAGCAGGGTTGGAAAATGGGAGAATGGCGCTGTTGGAGCATCGACATCAAGGGGCTCGTTTTGTGAAAGTCGTTATATTGTGCGGTGGCTATGGAACAAGAATTCGAGAGGTTGCGGACGGCATTCCCAAGCCCATGATTCCCGTCGGGCGTTATCCGATTCTATGGCACATCATGAAATACTACGCTTACAATGGCCATAAGGAGTTCGTATTGTGCCTAGGCTACAAGAGCGACGTGATCAAGGAATTCTTCCTCAACTATGAGGCCCTGACACGGGATTTCACGATTGGCTTGGGCAGCGCTAAGAAGGTCGAATTTCATACCCGGCACGAGGAATCAGATTGGCGCGTAACGCTCGCAGAAACCGGATTGAGCGCGATGACCGGTGCGCGCGTCAAGCGCGTGAAGCGCTATGTCGGCGATGATGAAAATTTCATGCTGACTTATGGCGATGGTCTGGGCGACGTTGATCTGGACGAATTGCTTCAGTTCCACAAATCGCACGGGAAAATTCTGACGGTGACCGGCGTTCGCCCGCCTGGACGTTTTGGTGAATTGATGGCCGATGGCTCTGGTCAGGTTACCGAGTTCAATGAAAAGCCCCAGGCGACCGGCGGGCGTATCTCCGGCGGATTTTTCGTTTGCCGGCGAGAGTTGTTTGATTACCTTGATGACCGGGAAGACCTGGTGTTTGAGCAGGAGCCAATGCGGCGGCTGGTCGATGCCGGGCAGATGATGGTCTACGACCACGATGGTTTCTGGCAGCCTATGGATACCAACCGCGAATACCAGTTACTCAATTCGCTATACGAAAAGGGGGAGGCGCCTTGGGTGCGTTGGTAGCCGACGGCTTTCTCTCCACGTTTGCCGGCCGGCGAGTCATGCTGACCGGCCACACCGGGTTCAAAGGGTCGTGGCTTGCCTTCTTGTTGAAGGAGACTGGAGCTGAGGTGCTCGGTTATGCTTTGCCGCCTGAATATCCCGAGAGCCATTTCGAGCTTCTTGGTCTGGATCGTTGTGTCAGGCATGTCGAGGGTGATATCCGTGATGCCGCCAAGCTGGCTGAGACGATGCGCAGCTTTGCTCCGGAGTTTGTCTTTCACCTGGCGGCGCAGGCCTTGGTCAGGCGCTCTTACGATGACCCTAAAACGACTTTTGATACCAATGTCGGCGGCTCAGTCAATCTCCTGGAAGCGGTGCGTGGCTGTGACTCGGTCCGTTCATTGGTCTTCATTACTTCAGACAAGTGCTACGAGAATGTGGAGTGGGTGTGGGGCTATCGCGAGAATGACCGGTTGGGTGGGCATGATCCCTATAGCGCTTCAAAGGCGGCGGCTGAAATTGTTTTTTCGGCATATACCCGGTCCTTTTTTTCTCATCGGCCAGAACTCAGCGTTGCAAGTGCGCGCGCGGGTAATGTCATTGGTGGTGGCGATTGGGCGGCGGATCGCATCGTGCCTGACTGTATTCGAGCACTACGTAATGGACAGCCGATCCGCCTGCGTAACCCGGGTGCGACGCGGCCCTGGCAGCACGTATTGGAGCCGTTGGCGGGGTATCTGCTGCTTGCAACGCGATTGATCGATACGCCTTCCGCCTTTTCCGACGCCTGGAATTTTGGCCCTCCATCAAGCGATGTACGAACCGTGCTCGATGTTGCCGAGCGAATTGTTGCGTGTTTCGGTGCCGGCAATATCGAAATTGAAGCGGTTGACCGGAAGCAGCATGAGGCACGCTTGCTTCAGCTTAATTGCGACAAGGCGCAGCAGTTGCTGGGTTGGCGATCACGCTGGGCTTTTGAACAGACGATGGCGGCAACGGCGGGGTGGTACAAGGA
>Ga0209211_10002840_pt1 | contig 29131 bp, 30 predicted proteins | sample RifGroA2_FD_183992 | JGI IMG/M metagenome (GOLD analysis project Ga0209211, IMG submission 183992) | Groundwater microbial communities from Rifle, Colorado, USA - Groundwater A2 (SPAdes) (version 2) | ecosystem: Environmental > Aquatic > Deep subsurface > Groundwater | place: Rifle, Colorado...
CCCGCGACGGGCCTGCGGCGTCGCACTACCTCGGCGATGCGCCGGATGTGCTCGGCGTCGGAGCCGCAGCAGGCGCCGACGATGTTGCACCCGGCGTCGAGGAGCGCCGGGTACTCGCGCGCCATCGCCTCGGGCCCGAGCTCGTAGGTGACCGTGTCGCCCGTGGTGATCGGCAGCCCCGCGTTCGGGTACGCCACGAGCGGCGCCTCGGTCACCGCGCGCATCTCGCGGATGATGAGGATCGCGCGGTCGGGGCCCCGCCCGCAGTTCATACCCACGACGTCCGCGCCGGCGGCCAGGAGGTTCTTCGCGACCTCGGCCGGGCTCTCGCCCCACATCGTCCGGTCGCGGTCGTTCCCCTCCTCGTACTGGAAGAACATCGTCGCCATCACCGGCAGGTCGGCGACCTTCCTGCACGCGCGCACGGCGGCCGTCGCCTCCTGCGGGAACATCATGGTCTCGACGGCGAAGAGGTCCACGCCGCCCTCGGCGAGCGCCTCGGCCTGCTCCCGGAACGTCGCCTCGTACTCCTCGTCCGTCACGCCCTGGTCGAGGGCGTAGTCCACGGGGAGCCGGCTCGTCGGGCCGATCGAGCCCGCGATGGCGCCGCCGCCCGGATCCGCCGCGCGCGCGAGCCGGGCGCCCTTCAGGTTGAGCTCTTGCGTGCGGTCGCCGATCCGGTACTCGTCGAGCTTGAGCCGCGTGCCCCCGAACGTGTTCGTCTCGACGATCTGGCTGCCCGCCTCGAAGTACGCCCGGTGGATGCCGCGCACCACGTCGGCGTGCGTGTCGTTCCACAGCTCGGGGCACGCGCCGTTGGCGAGGCCCGCGGCGAAGAGCATGGTCCCGTACCCGCCGTCGAACACGAGGACCTCGCCCGCCCGGACGCGCGCGAGGACCTCCCGGCCGCGCGCCGTCACCGGGCGGCCCCGGCCGTGACGCCCATGAGCGTCTTGGCCCTGACGACGGCGAGCGTCGAGTCCCTGGCGTAGCCGTCGGCGCCGATCTCGTCGGCGAAGGCCTGGCTCACCGGCGCGCCGCCGATCATCACCTTGACCCGCTCGCGCAGCCCGGCGCGCACGAGCGCGTCGATCGTGCGCTTCATCGCGGGCATCGTCGTGGTCATCAGTGCCGAGATCCCGACGATGGTGGCGGCGTGCTCCTCCACCGCCTTGACGAACACCTCGGGCGCCACGTCGCGGCCGAGGTTGACGACCTTGAACCCGGCGCCCTCCAGCATCATCGCGACGAGGTTCTTGCCGATGTCGTGCAGGTCGCCCTGGGCGGTGCCGATGACGACGACGCCGAGGTACTCGTCGCCCCGCGCGCTCGCGGTGATCAGGGGCTTGAGGAGGTCGAGGCCCGCGTACATCGCGCGCGCCGAGAGCAGCACCTGGGGGACGTAGTACTCGTTACGCCGGAACTTCTCGCCGACCACGTCCATGCCCGGGATCAGCCCGCGGAAGATCAGCTCCTTCGGCTCCATCGAGCGGGCGAGCCCCTCCTGCGTCTTGCGCGCGACCGTGTCCTTGTCGCCGAGGATCAATGCGCGCGCCATCGTCGGATAGTCGAACTCGTCCGCGTCCATGCGGCCTCCCGCGTCCCGGTCTCCCGCGTATCTTAACGCGATTTCCGCGCGAGGAAGTCGGAGATCGCCGCGACGGCCTCGGGCGTGACGCGCATGAACTGCAGGCCCGCCGCCTCGGCGCTCCGCCAGGCGACGCGGGCCTCGGCCTCGATGGGCTGCGACAGCGCGGGGTCGCCCGCGCAGCGCACCCGGACGGACGCGTCCACCGCGAAGTCCGGGGGCAGGCCGACGACGGCGAGGCCGTAGCTCCCGAGGTCCCGGCCGGGGAGCTCGACGACGCCCGCGGCGCCCTCGACGGTCACCGTGGCCCCCTCGAGGGGCGCGCGGGGGTTCCCGCGCTCGTCGGCGGGGACGATCGCGTAGATCCGCACCGGCGACGTGCGGTCCTTGACCGCGACCGTGTCGAGCTCGCGCGTCAGGAACCGCCCCTGGACGCGCTCCCAGGTGGCCTCGCCGACGATGATCGGGGCGAGGTACTCCTCGGTGAGCGACTCCAGGTGCGCGGCGACGTTGACCACGTCGCCGATGGCCGTGAACTCGCGGCGCTGCCGCGACCCCATCGTGCCCACGATCGCCTCGCCCGTGTTGATGCCGACGGCGTTCCGGAGGGGCGCCCCGAGCCGCGCCTGCCACCGCGCCGAGAGCGCGCGGGTGCGCTCGCGCAGCTCGAGGGCCGTGCGCACCGCGCTCGCCGCGTGGTCGGGATCCTCCACCGGCGCGTTGTAGAGGGCCATGACGCGGTCGCCGAAGTACTTGGCCACGGTCCCGCCGTTCCGGAAGACGATCTCGGTCATCTCGGTCATGTACTCCTGGAGCATCGCGACCACCTCCTCGGCGCCGACGCGCTGGGCGATGGCCGTGAAACCGCGGATGTCCGAGAAGAGCACGGTCACCTCCCGGCGCGTCGAGCCGAGCGCCCGGTCGGGATCGCGCACGATCTCGCGCACGACGGCCGGCGAGAAGAACCGGGCGAGGCGGCGCCGCTCGCGCTGCGCGCGGACGTAGCCCGCGACCACGGCCGAGCCGCAGCCGAGGATCAGCGCGAGCGTGGGCGCGCCCGCGCGGAACCACGTGCCGGACGCGGCGAAGGCCGCGAACGTCGCCGTCGCGAGCGCGCCCCAGAGCAGCACCGCGCCCGCCAGTGCGTAGAGCGGCCGCAGGCGGACGAGCAGCGCCGCGCCGGCGAGCGCCGCGACGAGGGCGGCGAGGGCGCTCGTCCAGAGCGGCAGCTCGCGGAGCCCGATGCCGCGGAGCAGCGTCTCCAGCGCGTTCGCGTGGATCTCGACTCCCGGGGTGTCGCGGACGCCGAACGGCGTCGAGTACGCGTCCTGGAAGACCGGGGACGTCCCGCCGACGAGGACGAGCGCGTCGCGGAAGGTCTCCGGGGGGACCGCGCCGCGCACGACGCTGTGGTACGGGACCCGGGGAAAGGTCTTGGGGCCGCCGAGGAAGTTGACCAGCACCTCCGGGCCCGGCGGCAGCGCCGCGGCCGGCCGCCCGGCCTGCCGCGCGAGGCGGTAGACCTCGGCGTCGAACGACGGGAGCGTCTCGGCGCCCAGCGCGGACCGGAGCGGGACGCGGCGCAGCGTGCGGTCGCGGTCCACCGTCAGCGTCACGGTCCCGACGCCCGCGGCGGCCCGGCGGAGCGCCGGCACGGGGAGGGTGGGATCGGTCTTCGACCACCCGGCCTCGACCACGCGCGTGATCGCCGCCGCGAGCACCACGTTGCCGGCGCGCGCGACGGCGCGGGCGAGCGCCGCGTCGTCGGCAGGACCACGCGGCGACGGCTCCGAGAAGATGATGTCGAGCCCGATCGCGACGGGGCGGCCGGCGCTGATCGCGTCGAGCAGTTTCGCGTGGAGCGCGCGCGGGAACGGCCAGGGCGTGTCGAACTCGTCGAAGTCGCTCTCGTCGATGCTCACGATCACGATCCGCGCGGCGGGCGCGCGCGGACCGCGGAGCCCGAAGAGGCCGTTGAGCGCGCCGAGCTCGACGGGTTCAAGGGCGCCCGCGAGCATCAGGGCCACCGTGACGAGGCCGGCGACGAGCCCCAGGCCGAGCGTCCTGGCCGCGTTCATCTCCTGCCAATGTATGCTACTATCGGCGGGGAATGAACATACGGGTGCTCGGCGCCTTCGGTGGCGAAGGGCTCGGGCACCGCCCGTCCTCGTTCCTCGTCAACGACCGCTTGCTCGTCGACGGCGGCTCGGTCACGGGCGCCCTGACCGTGCCGGAGCAGCTCGTGATCGAGCACGCGCTCGTCTCCCACGCCCACCTCGACCACATCGCCGGGCTCGTCTACCTCACCGAGACGCTCGGCTTCTGCGAGAGCGGCGCGGCCGTCACGATCGCGAGCATCGATCCGGTGATCACGACGCTCCGGGCGGGCGTGTTCAACAACGTCCTCTGGCCGGACTTCAGCCGGATCCCGCACGCCGACGTCCCCGTGGTGAAGTACCGCACGCTGGTCGAGGACGTCGAGCAGCGGGTCGGGGACCTCTGGGTCACGCCCGTCCAGGTGAACCACGCCGTGCCGACGTCGGGGTTCATCGTGCACGACGGCGCGGTCGGCATGATCTATTCGGGGGACACCGGTCCGACGCGCGCGCTCTGGGAGGCCGCGCGCGGGCTCCACGGCCTCCGCGCGGTCATCCTCGAGTGCGCGTTCCCGAACCGGCTCGCGCAGCTCGCGGACGTCGCCAAGCACCTGACGCCCGACCTGGTCCGCCGCGAGCTCGACAAGCTGCCGCCGGACGTTCCCGTCTGGATCTTCCACGTCAAGCCGCAGTTCCACGAGGAGATCGCCGAGGAGCTCGAGCGGATCGGCAGCGACCGCCTCGTGCTGCTCGAGCAGGACCGGACCTACTCGCTCTGAGTCGCCGTCGGGGGGAGCGACCGCCGGTCTCGACGCGCGAAGGGGGCTGACGCCCCCCTCGGGCTCCCCCGGCCGACACCCCCCAACGGGATCCCGTCTCCCCGATTCCTTCACGCCCTCTGAACGCCGAGCGGGAGCGTCAGGCCTCGGGCACGAGCACCACCGTGTCGCTCGAGACCTCGACGCGCACGCGGTCGCCGAGCCTGAAGATGCGCGTGTCCCCCGTGGACGGGACCTCCACGCGCACCGGCAGGCTGCCGCCGATCTCGACCTCGTAGCTGTGCCGCGCGCCCTCGAACACCCGGAGCGCGACGCGGCCGGGGATTCCCGGCCCACGCGCCATCGCCGCCTCGGTCATCGAGAGCGTCTCGGGCCGGAGGACCAGGAGCCCGCGGCTCCCCTCGCGGAACGCCCCGATGCCGGCGACGGGCACCTGGTGGCGGCCCTCCGTCTCGACGACCACGCCGAGCTCCCGCACCTCGACGACCCGGACGGGCAGGAAGTTGGCCGGCCCGAGCGCCTCGGCGACGGCGCGGCTCGAGGGCCGGTGGTACAGCTCGTCGGGATCGCCGACCTGCAGCGCCCGCCCGGCCTGCATGACCGCGAGCCGGTCGGAGAGCGCGAGCGCGTCGGCGGCGTTGCGGGTCGCGTGCAGCGTCGTGACCGCGAGGTCGCGGTGGAGCTTGGCGAGCTCGAGCCGGAGCGTCTTGCGCGCCACCGGGTCGATGTTGGCCAGGGGCTCGTCGAGGAGCAGCACGCGCGGCTCGACGGCGAGCGCCCGCGCGAGCGCGACCCGGCGCCGCTGCTCGATCGTGAGGTCGCCCGGGCGACGCGCTTCGAGGCCGCCGAGGCCGAGGCGCCGCGCGACGGTCTCCACCCTGCGTCCGATCTCGGCGCGGGCGAGCCCCTGCTGCTCGAGGCCGAACGCGACGTGCGCGACGACCGTCAGGTGCGGCCAGAGCGCGCCCTCCTGAAAGACGTAGCCGACGCCGCGTCGCGCCGGCGGCACGCCGGAGACGTCGTGCCCGTCCACGAGCACGCGCCCGGACGTCGTCGGCAGGAAGCCGGCCACGGCCCGCAGCACGTCCGACTTGCCGGAGTTCGGTGGGCCGAGCAGCGTGAAGAACTCGCCGTAGCGGACGTGGACCGAGACGTCGCGCACGCCGGGCGGCACGCCGCCGCGCGTGGCGAGCCCCTCGAGCCGGACGTCGACCAGCGGCCGGGCGCTCACGCGCGCGCCCTCGCGCGGCCCGGCGCGGCGAGCGGCAGGCACGCCACGCCGATCGCGGCGCCCCCCGCGCGCTGGGTGACGCGCGCGACCGCCAGGGGGAACACGGGCGCGATCGTCTGGATGTGGACGGGCGGGCTCACGTGGACGAAGGACGTGCTGTGGAAGTCGGGGCTCATCAGCGACCCCGGAATCTTAGCACGATGCGCTCCGGGCGCCGGGACGGGGCGGCCGCGCCGGCGTGCCTTGCGTGGCGACGGACGCTGGTGTACACGGAGGGCTGAAGACGGAGCGTTGGCGGATGCACACGCACGGCGTTCGTCGGCTGGCGTTGCGCCACGAGGAGGGGGCCCATGTCGGAGCGTGACGAAGGCAAGGTCGGGGCGCTGCCCAAGGAGCTCGTCGGGGCGGACTGCCCGCGCTGCGGGTTCAAGATCTCGCAGGACACCGAGGTGACCTTCAACCGCGAGGACTCGTTCTTCGTGGGCTACTCGCTGACCTGTCCCGCGTGCGGCAACGAGTTCTGCTACACGCTCTACTTCAAGTAGGAGGCGCGCCATGGCGACGAGGGCGAAAGCCGCAGCGACCGCCGAGAGTCCGCGGGTCGCCTACAAGGACCTGCGCGACTGGATCTCCGCGCTGGAGGCCTCCGGCCAGCTCGCGCGCGTGCGAGCCGAGGTCGACTGGAACTGCGAGCTGGCCCACATCACGCGGCGCACCTGGGACACCCACGGGGACGCCGCGCCCGCCCTGCTCTTCGAGAACATCAAGGGCTACCCCGCGCCGGGGCCGAGCAAGGTCTTCGTCGGGACCTTCCGCTCCTGGTACCGCACGGCGATGATGCTGGGGCTCGATCCCGCGGCCACGACCCGCGCCGCGCTGCTCCGGGTGCTACGCGACCGCATCAACGACCGCGACCGCTTCCTGCCGCCCCGCGTGGTCTCCTCGGGACCAGTGAAGCAGAATGTCGTCACCGGCGGCAAGGTCGACCTGACGATGTTCCCGGTGCCGATGTTCGGCGAGCGCGACGGTGGCCGCTTCATCGGCACCATGCACTCGGTCATCACGCGCGACCCCGACACCGGCTGGGTCAACGTCGGGACGTATCGCATGATGCTCCACAACGGCCAGGAGACCGGGATGCAGATCGACCCGGCCAACCAGCACATCGGCCAGCACTACTGGAAGTACATCGAGCGGAACGAGCCGATGCCGGCGGCGGTCGTGATCGGCCAGGAGCCGGCGTTGACCTTCATGGCCGCGTCGCCCACGCTCGATCCGGTGTCCGAGCTGGACATCGCGGGCGCGATCCGCGGCGCGCCGATCGACGTCGTCAAGTGCGAGACGAGCGACCTCTACGTCCCGGCCAACGCCGAGATCGTCCTGGAGGGTACCATCCACCCCAAGGAGCGGAAGCTCGAGGGGCCGGGCCCCGAGTACGCCGGCTACTACGCGAACCAGCCCGGGATGAAGCCGGTCTTCCGCTGCAAGGCCGTCACGTTCCGCGACGACCCGATCTTCCGCGCGACGCCCGAGGGACACCCGATCAACGAGGACCACATGATGCTGGCGATCAACACGTCCGTGTACGTGACGGACGCGCTGGCGCGGGCGGGCGTGCCGGGGGTCCGGGAGGTGGCGATGCCGCTGGACGCGTGCGGCTACGGCATCTGCGTCGTGTCGATCAAGCCGGCCACCGAGGGCCACGCCGACTGGGTGGCGAGCGCGATCTGGGGCACGAAGATGAACATCTGGTGCTTCAAGTACGTGATCGTCGTCGACGAGGACATCGATCCCTGGAACATGGAGCAGGTGAACTGGTCGGTCGTCTGGCGCGCCAAGCCGAGCGAGGACATCAAGATCTGGCCGCGGCACAAGGGCTCGCGCCTCGACCCGCGCGTGCCGCCGGAGGAGAAGGGCTTCCAGGACCGGGTGCTCATCGACGCGACGCGCCCGTATCACTGGGCGCCGCGGGACATCTGGGGCGCCGACGGCGTCGGCAAGGGCATCCCGCTCAAGTTCCCGCCGACGAGCCGGCCGCGCTCGGACACGGCCCTGCGCGTCAACCAGCGCTGGAGCGAGTTCGGCATCCAGCCGACCAGCCGCTACATCGGAAAGCCGGAGGGGATCTTCAAGCGCTGGTGGGAGGACGCGGAGATCATCGCCGCCCGCGATCTCACGATCATGCCGTAGCGCCGGGGCGCACGTGAGCGCTGCTGTCGAGTTCGTCGATCGCGAGCGCGGGCGGAATCACGCCCAGCCCGCTCGGCAGAACTCGCCTCCTGGGGCGCTTCGAGGCGCGCGGCGTCATGTCGGGCGTGCCTCGCGGCGCTCTCCATCGCCCCGCTAAACCTGCCGTCGAACGCAATCACGTTCGCGCCGGAGAGGGGTCGCCGGAGCGGCGCAAGCGACCGGGCTTCTCGCCAGTGGCATTTCGTCCCACCGACTCTTTCCCCGCTTCCGCGCGCTCGACCGGGACCCGTACGGCCGACGGCAAAGCAATCAAAACCAACCGGGTGTGGCTCCATGGACCTGCTTCCGACAGAGGGCTCGTTTGGCACAATGCATGCACTATAATAACTTGCAAGCGAATGACCCCACCCTGCTTGCCCATGGGGACGGGCGCGATCCCCCCCGAGGAGGGTTCCGTCATGGACGCGACCGCTGGCCCGCCGACGGCTCCCCCGACAGCCTCCGTGGCGCCCCGTCCGGAACACGGCGCCCTCGCCCAGTTCATGCTCAGCTTGATCAAGGCCATGATCCAGACCGGATACTACGCAGCGGACCACCCGGAGGCGAAGAAGGCCCTCTCCAGCCTCTACAGGGAATTCCGGCAGGTGATCGGCGACCGGTCGGAGCTGACCTGCCTGCTTGCAGGCACTCAGAGCGGTCGCGCCATCCTCATCGATGGCTACGAGGCGACTCCGCTCTCGCTGGACCAGGTGATGATGAAAGGGATGGCGCAGCTGTTCACGCCGAAATTCACCGAGTTTTTCGATCGGTGGGCCCTGCTGAGCTTTTCGCTCAAGGCCGACCTCACGGCCGAGGAATTCCAGGCCTTCGTCGAGCTGATGGCCCAACTCCCCGTCGCCGGTCCGGACACCGGACACGAGCGCCAGCGGCTCACCCAGGCGCTGCTGGACCACCACATCCTCCACATCTCCACGGTGTTCAACGACGACCTGGTCGGACGAGAGCGGCGGCTGTCGTGGCGAGTGCAGATGGCCCTGAGCCGACTGCGGCGCGATCTGCGAATGCTCCCGCTCTATCAGCGCGCCACCCCGGAGCAGCTCCGCCGGATCAAGATCCAGATCATCGACGACGTGGTCCGTCCGGTCCGAGCCCCCGAGCTGCTGACGGAGTTCCTGCTGAACTGCGACCTGGTGGCCGCGGACATCGCCGTGCTGGAAGAGACCCAGGTCGAGCGGGAAGTCATGGCCCGCCTGTCCAAGGAGATGCTGCCCCTGACGCTCCGCCAATTCCTCAAAGACCTGGACCGGGTGGCGGCGACCCGCGAGGGACCGTCCCCGGAGATGACCCGGCGGCTAGACATCCTCCGCGGCATCGTGGAGAGGCTCCGCGCGGAGGGATGCGCCATCGAGCACGATCTGCTCGAATCGCTCCTCGAGCGGCAGGTGGTCTCGCTCGAGGATCTGCCGCCCGATCTCCGGCGCACCGTGGAGACATCGCGGCTGACGGAGGCCTTCCTGGCGGCGAAGGACGCCCACCTGGCGGCTCTCGGTCGCATCGCGGCGGACGCGGCGGGGACGCGCCTCGCCGCCCTGGTGTCCCAGGTATTCCCGGAACTCCTGCGCCGCAGGGACTACCAGGTGGTCGCCGAGCTCCTGCGCGCGATCCGGGAAGGCGCGCGCGACCCCGCGACGTCCCCGCTCCTCGAGCGGCTGGCGGCGCAGCTGCGCCAGGCGGCGGCCGACGAGCAGAGCATCGCTGGCGCCATCGAGGACCTCGGCCGCCAGGACAAGGCGGGGCGCAGCCGCCTCGTCGAGATCCTCGCCTTCATCGGGGATGCGGCGGGACCCGGACTCGTGGAGGCCTACGCGACGAGCGACAACAGGTCGGTCCGGGTGGACGCGTTCGAGGCGCTCAGACAGATCGGGGTCTGCGCCCTCAACCCCTTCCTGGCGCGGCTGCCGGACATCGAGCGCGAGTGGCCCATGATCTGCCACGCCCTCCTGGCTGCGGCCGACCTCGGAGATACCTCCCTGGCCCAGGCGATCGCCAAGTTCCTTCACCATCCCCACGCGCACGTTCGCCAAGCCGCGCTGACGGCATGCTTCAAGCTTGAGGGCGCCCGCGCGGAACCCCGCTTCCTGGAGGCCCTCAGGGACCGAGACGCCGCCGTCCGGCAGGCGGCCGTCGAATGCCTCGGGCGCGCGCAGAGCCGACACGCCCAGACCCTGGAGTTCTACGCGAGATGCCTGGACCTCGCGGACCCCGCGGCACCCCGGGAGGACGACGCGGTGCTGCTCCAGGTTTGTCAGGCCATGGCCAGCCTGGGCGGCCGGTCGCCGGAGGAGGCGAGCAGAGCGGAAGCGATGCTGCTCGCGGCCATGCAGCCCTCGGAGCAGAAGGGGCTCCTGGGCCGGCTCAAGAAGGGCCACCACCGGCACAGCGACAAGGTCCGAGCGAGCCTCTGCAAGACCCTGGGCACCGTGGGCACGGCGAGGGCCGTCGGCCTCCTCGGCCACATGGCCGCGACCGAACGGTCGCAGGTGGGAGAGGCGGCCAGAGCCGCGGCGCGCCAGATCCAGGAACGCGCCTCCCGGAGCGCCACGGTCTAGCAGCGAGCGTTGGGCCGTAACTGCTCGAGCACGCAGAAGCCCTGGGCCTCGATGCCGAGCGCGACGTTGAACTTGCTGCGGAAGTTCTCGAGCGCGACGGCGGCGGTCAGCTCGACGACCTGCGCCTCGTCGAAGTGGGCGCGCACGCGCGCGAACAGCGCGTCGTCCACCCGCCGGTCGGAGTAGGTCATGGCCTCGGCGTACGCGAGCGCGGCCCGCTCGGCCTCGCCGAAGTGCCCGCTCTCCGCCGCCCGCGCGACCGCGCGGATCTTCTCCTCCGAGGCGCCCGCCTGCATCCCACGGGATGCGTTGATGTCGATTCAGAACGGGCAGCCGTTGATCAGCGCCACGCGCAGATAGACGAGCGCCAGCAGCTCCTGCGGGAGCCGCCCCGAGCGGTCCACGGCCGCCGAGAGCTGCTTGGCGGCCTTCATGATCCCGGGCGTGTGGGCCTGGACCTTGGTCGTGTTCAGCAGGAAGCCGAAGGTCTCGCGCTCCTTCGCGAACGTCTCGCCGAGGATCGGGTCGTCGCCGGGCTCGTCGATCTCGCGCACGCGTGGCATGGCGTGAGTATACCCCAGCGTCAGCGTCCTCCGGGCGTCCGCGCCAGGTGCGCCTCGATCGCGGGCAGCGCGTCGAGCAGCACGCGGCCCACGACCTCGAGGCTCCGCGCCGAGACCTGGTCCAGCGTGTCCCCCGGCGTGTGCCACGGCGGGAAGTCGAAGTCGATCAGGAGCGCCGCCGGCACTCCGTGACGGAGAAACGGGGCATGATCGTCCTCCACCGGCAGCGGGTCGTCGGAGAAATGGGCGCCGTAGCCGAGCCGCCGTGCGCTCGCCCAGACCAGGTCCGTGAGCCACGGTGTCGAGAACGCCTCGCGGCGAATCCCGAGGTCGCGGTCGCCGATCATGTCGGCGACGAGCACCGCGCGCGGCAGCCGGCCCGCGCGCCGCAGGTCCTCCGCCATCCGCCGCGAGCCGTAGAGGCTGTCGGCGGCGGTCCACGTCACGCGCGCCTCCTCGCCGTCGAACCAGGCGATCCAGTACGTGAACTCGCGCGGGCGCGCGTGCAGGCGCCGCGCCAGCTCGAGGAGCAGCGCCGCGCTCGAGCCGCCGTCGTTGGCGCCGACGAAGCGGAACTCGCGGAAGAGCTTCGTGTCGTAATGGCCGCCGAGCAGGATCACGTCGGGCCGCCGCCCCGGGAGCACGGCGACCACGTTCGCCATGGGGAGCCGCCCGTGCGGCGTGTCGGCCTCGAACGGCTGCACCTCCGCCCGGATCCCCGCGGCGCGCAGCCGGTCCACGAGGTAGCGGCGCGCCTGCGCGGCGGCGGCCGAGCCCGCGGGCCGGGGCCCGAGCGCCACCAGCCGCTCGACGTGGCGCAGGGCCGCGGCGCCGTCGAAGGGCTCGTCCGCGGCCGCGGCGCCGGCGAGCGCGGCGAGCAGGAGCGCGCCGAGGCCCCGCGCGCGCAGCCTCACGGGCGCACCCCGACGGCGCCGTAGTAGTTCATCGTCAGCACGAAGCGCCCGCGGGCGACGAGCGCGGTGAAGCCGTCGAGCCAGCGCTGCGCGGCCGCCGCGTCCACGAGCCCGAAGCGGACGGCGTTCGCGGCGCGGCGCTCGAGGAACGACTTGCTGAACGGCTCGAGCGTCGTGTCCTGGTAGACGTCGGTGAGCAGGCGCACGCGCTCGAGGCCGGCGTCGAGCAGGAGCCCCGGGAGCCGCCGGCCGCTCCACGGCTCGGCGTAGATGCGCGCGGCGACCCCGCGCATGATCCGGTCCGTCAGCGCGCGGTCGGGGTGCGTGACCGCGATCACGCCGAAGTCCTGGTCCTGCAGCGCGACGCGCCCGCCCGGGCGCGTGACCCGCGCCATCTCGCGGACGACGCGCAGCGGGTCGGCGACGTGCAGGATGACCGTGACCGCGAGCGCCGCGTCGAAGCGCGCCGCGGCGAAGGGCAGGCGTGCGCCGTCGGCCGCGCGCAGGCTGATCCGCGCCGCGCCCCGCGCCGGCCGGCAGAGCCGCCGCGCCAGCGCCAGGATGACGCGGCTCGGGTCCACGCCGACGGCCGCGCCCCGGCGGCCGACGAGCGCCGCGACGTCGCGGAGGACGACGCCGGTGCCGCAGCCGACCTCGAGCACGCGCGCGCCGCGGCGGATCGGCACGAACCGGAGGAAGCGCCGGCGCAGCCGGGCCTGGGTCGGCGTGCGGCCGCGCGCCTCGAGCGTGGCCGCGAGCTGCGCGGCGCTCGGCTGGGCGTCCACGTCGCGCCAGGGATCGGGATGGAGCGCGGCGCTGCGGCGCACGGGCACGGGGGTCAGTCGCCGGTGAAGCGGCCCGCGCACTCGGCGCTGCAGAAGTAGCGCGTGCCGTCCGCCGACGCGCGGGTGACGGCGCGCGACTTGACGACGTACGTCTGGCACACGGGGTCCTTGACGAGCTCGTCGGGCAGGGAGCGCGCGGGCCGCGCGGCCGGCGCGGCGAGCCGGCGCAGCAGCGTCGGCAGCAGCAGCACCAGCACCGCGACCACGACGACGAGCAGCGCGAGCCGCATCGGCCCTCAGCGGTCGGGCTTGATGGAGACCGCCCGGAGGAACTCCTTGTCCTGCGACGTGAGCTCGGCGGAGAAGGCGCCGCCCTTCTTGCTCCCGGCGAAGAAGATGCCGGTGTCGGCGCCGCGGCGGAGGATCTCCTGCACGGCCTCGCGCGCCGCCTCGGTCGCGGCCAGCGAGGCCTCGATCGTGGCGAGGAGCTTCCTCATCAGCAGGTCCGCCTGGCGCTGTCGCGGCATGCCGCCCTTACGATACCATACGGGCCTCATGGACCCGGGCTGGACGCCCCTCGAGTCACGCGCGGTCTACGCGCGCGGCCGCCTCACGCTGCGCGAGGACGCGTGGCGGCTGCCCGACGGCCAGGCGCGCGTCTATCCGGTGCTCGCGGTCGGCGTGAGCGTCGGCGTCCTCGGCTTCGTGGACGCCGGCCGCGTCCTGCTCGTCGGCCAGTACCGGCACCTGCAGCGCGCGGTCTCCTGGGAGCTCCCGGGCGGCGGCGCCCTGCCCGGCGAGGACCCGGCCGCCGCCGCCCAGCGCGAGCTCCGCGAAGAGGGCGGCTATCGCGCCGGGCGCCTCGCCCTCCTCACGCGGTTCCATCCCTCCATCGCCTACCTCGACGAGGTCGCGTACGGCTACGCCGCGTGGGACCTGGTACCCGACCCCCTGCCCGCCGACGGCGACGAGTTCCTCGAGCGGCGCGTCGTGCCGCTCGCCGAGGCGGTGCGGATGGCCGTCGAGGGCGAGATCACCGAGTCGGTCTCGAAGCTGGCGCTGCTCCAGTACGTCGCGCGGCCGCCCGGGAGGCCATAGCTCTCGCTAGCCGAGCGCCTGGGCGAGGTCCTCGACCAGGTCGTCGGCGTTCTCGAGCCCGACCGACAGGCGCAGCAGGTTGTCGGGGGTCCGCGTGCCGGGCCCCTCGATCGAGGCGCGGTGCTCGACGAGGCTCTCCGTCCCCCCGAAGCTGGTCGCGCGCGTGAAGACGCGGAGCCGCGCCGCGACCGCCATCGCCTCGGCCGCGCCGCCGCGCACCTGGACCGAGAGCATCCCGCCGAACGCGGCCATCTGCCGCCGCGCGACCTCGTGGCCCGGGTGCGCGGCGAGCCCCGGGTAGTGCACCGCCTCGACCCGCGCGTGGCCCGCAAGGAACTCGGCGACGCGCTCGGCGTTCGCCGAGTGCGCGCGCATCCGCCACGGGAGCGTACGGATCCCACGGAGCACCAGCCAGCAGTCGAACGGCGAGGGCACCGCGCCCCCGGCCGCCTGGAGGGCCCGCACCCGCTCGAAGAGCCCGCCGGTCTCGCGCGCGACCACCGCGCCGCCGAGCACGTCGCCGTGCCCGCCGAGGTACTTGGTCGTCGCGTGCACGACGAGGTCGGCGCCGAGCCGGAAGGGCGACTGGAGCACCGGCGTCGCCGTCGTGTTGTCGCACACGCAGAGCGCGCCGGCGCCGTGCGCGATCGCGGCCAGCCGCGCGACGTCGGCGACCTTCCACAGCGGGTTGGAGGGCGTCTCGACCCAGACCAGGCGCGTCCCGGCCCGCGCCGCACGCGCCACCGCGTCCGGCTCCGTCATGTCCACGAACGTGGTCTCGAGCCCCCAGGCGAAGAACGTCTCGCGCAGCAGGCGGAGCGTGCCGTGGTAGGCGTCCGCAGGCGCCACCACGTGGTCGCCGGGCCGGAGCGCGAGGAAGACCGCCGAGGTGGCCGCCGAGGCCGAGGCGAAGGCGGCGGCCGCGGCGCCGCCCTCGAGCGCGGCCAGGCACGCCTCGAGGTCGCTCCGGTTCGGGTTGGCGTTGCGGCTGTAGAGGTAGCCGCGCGGGTAGGAGCCGTCCGCGGCGCGCTCGTACGTCGTCGAGGGATGGATCGAGGGCGTCACCGCGCCGGTCCCCGGATCGACGGCGCGTCCCGCGTGGACGGCGATGGTCTCGATTCTCATGCCGGCATCCCCTCCTCATGCGGAGTCGTCCACGCCTGGGTGCGGCGCGTGACGCCCGCCAGCAGCCCCCAGTAGACGAGCCGCACCGCGAGGCCGATCGCGATGATCAGGACGGACATCGCCGCCGCCTGCGCGGTGTCGCCCGCGTCGTCCATCAGCAGCACGGCGACGGCCGCCAGCTCGGTCCCCGGCGCCACCAGGAACACGACGGCCGAGAGCGTCACCATCGCGTTCAGGAAGAAGTACATGCTGATCGCGACGATCGAGGGCAGCGCGATCGGCACCGTGACCCGCGCGAACGTCCGCCAGAACGGCACGCCGAGCGACGCCGAGACGCCCTCGAACTCGGCGTCCATCTGCTTGAGCGCGCCGGTCGCCGTGAGGAAGGGGACCGTGAAGTAATGGACGAGGTTCGAGATCACGAGGATCGCGAGCGTCCCGTACAGGCGGTTGAGCGGCGAGCCCGGCGCGTTGAAGACGAAGATGTACGCGAGGCCCAGGACCATGCCCGGGATCGACACGGGCAGGAGCGACAGCATGTAGAGCGGCGCGGCGAGCGCCGTGCCGCGCTTCTCGACGAGGTACGCGCCCACGAACACGATCACGGTGCCGGCGACCGCCGTGAGGGCCGCAACGTACACGCTGTTGCCGAGCGCCGCGTAGCCGCCGATCGTGTCGAAGGCGTAGTGCTTGAGCGTCGGCGTCAGGTCGTAGGGCCAGCGCCGCACCAGCGAGCTCACGAGGAGGGCGAGGTAGACGGCGGCGATCGCCAGCGCGACGAGTGCGCAGTACGCGAACAGGAGCCGATCCGCCACCGGCCGGGGCCGGGGCACGAGCGGCCGGGCGGAGGAGCTGATCAGCGAGTACTGGCGGCGCTGGACCAGCCGGTCCACCCCGAACGCGACGAGCGCGGGGATCAGCAGCACGACCGAGACGGTGGCGCCCATCGTGAAGTTCTGCTGGCCGATCACCTGGTCGTAGATCTCGGTCGCCATCACCGAGTACTTGCCGCCGATGACCTTGGGCGCCCCGAAGTCGGTGATCACGAGCGTGAACACGACGAAGCACGCGCTCATCAGGCCGTACTTGACGCCAGGCAGCGTGACGCTGAAGAACGTCTTGAGGCGCGAGGCGCCGAGCGCGGCGGCCGCGTCGTAGAGCCGCGCGTCGCTGGCGGAGAGGCCGGCGATCAGGATCAGCATCGCGTGCGGGAAGGAGTAGAACACCTCCGCCAGCACAATGCCCTTGGCGCCGTAGATACCGACGTTCACGCCCGTCCAGCGCGTCACCATCCCGTTGTTGCCGAACAGGTAGACGAACGCGAGCCCCTGGACCAGCGAAGGCGCGAAGATCGGGAGCATCGCGGCCAGGCGGAAGAGGCCGCCCCACCGCATCCGCGTGCGGGTGAGCGCGTACGCGTACACGAACGCGAGCGTGACCGTCACGACCGTCGCGAGCCCCGAGACCGTCAGGCTGTTCGTGATCGAGGCGGCGATCGCCGGCGTCGAGACGTAGCGCACGTAGTTCGCGGCGCCGACGAACCGGCCGCCGTTGTCGAGCAGGCTGCGCCAGAGCACCTGCGCCATCGGATAGAGGACGAACAGGTAGAGGAACAGGGCGAAGAGCGCGACGAGCGCCCAGCCCAGCACGGTCTCGCCGTGGAGCCGGTGGCCGACGGTCCGGTCGGGGATCGCGGGGGCGTCGGCGGCCCGGAGCGCCACCATCCTAGCCCTGCGCCGGGTAGACCCGGAGCGCGCCCGGCCGGAGCGCCACCGGCAGCTCGACGCCCTCGGCCGCGCGGAGCGCGGCGAGCACCTGCGTGGCCACGTCGCAGTCGAGCCGGGTGCCGTCCTCGCCCGGCAGCGCGAGCTCGAGCCGGGTCAGGGCGCCCTGGAACTGGAGGGCGCACACGCGCGCGACCAGCTCGTTCTCGGCGCCGCGCGCGGCGGGCCCCACGCTCACCTCCTCGGGCCGGATGCCGAGCACCACCGGCGTGCCCGGCGCCCCCGCCGCCGCGGGCCGGTGGCGGAGGTCCACCGCGCCGACCCGCGCCCAGCCCGCCCGCGCGCAGGCCGTCGCCGGCAGCAGGTTCATCTGGCCGACGAAGCGCGCCACGAAGAGCGAGGAGGGCTCCGTGTAGATCTCGACGGGCGTCCCGACCTGCTCGACCACGCCGTGGTTCATCACCACGATGCGGTCGGCGATCGTGAGCGCCTCATCCTGGTCGTGGGTCACCATGATCGTCGTGACGCCGAGCCGCCGCTGGAGCGAGCGGATCTCCTCGCGCAGCGCCAGCCGGACGCGCGCGTCGAGCGCCGACAGCGGCTCGTCGAGCAGCAAGAGCGACGGCGACGGCGCGAGCGCGCGGGCCAGCGCGACGCGCTGCTGCTCGCCGCCCGAGAGCTGGGCCGGGTAGCGCTGCCGATGGGCGGCGAGGTGGACCAGCTCGAGCAGCTCGTTCACGCGCCCCGCGATCGCCGCCCGCGGCATCCGGCGGGTCTCGAGCCCGTACGCCACGTTGCGCGCGACGGTGAGGTTCGGGAACAGCGCGTAGGACTGGAAGACGATGCCGTAGTTCCGCTCGGCGGGCGGCAGGCGCGAGACGTCGCGGCCCGCCATCCGCACGACCCCCGCGTTCTGGCGCTCGAGCCCGGCGACGATGCGGAGCAGCGTCGTCTTGCCACAGCCGCTCGGCCCGAGGAAGCAGACCAGCTCGCCCTCGCCGATCGCCAGCGAGATGCCGCGGAGGGCGACCACCACGCCGAACTTCTTGGCGATGCCCTCGAGCTCCACGGCGGGAGGGCCCGCCGCCCCGGGCGGCCGGGGCGGCGCCGTGGGACGATCGGTCACGCTACTTCGCGTAGCGCTTCGACCACTCGGCGAGGATGCGGTCGCGGTTCTTCGCCGACCACTCGAAGTCGTTCGGATAGACGACCCTGCTGATGTCCTTCGGCAGCCCCTCGGGCACGGGGAAGCCCGCCACGCCGACCGCGGCGAAGTACTTGGCGTAGAGCGCCATCGCTTCGTCGGTGATCGCCCAGTCGAGGAAGCGCTTGGCGGCCGGGTTGCCCGCGCCCTTGCGCGTGAGCGCGTTGGCCTCCATCTCGTAGCCGGCCCCCTCCCTCGGCAGCACCATCGCGACCGGGCTCCCCTTCTGCTTCATCGCGAGCGCGACGTACTCGAACGACACGCCGATCGCGCGCTCGCCGGCGGCGGCGTCCTTGCACGGCTTGGAGCCGGACTTGGTGTACTCGGCGATGTTCCGGTCGAGCGCGTCGAGGTACTTCCAGCCCTCCGCTTCTTTCAATCGCTGCAGGACCGAGACGACCGAGAGGTAGCCCGTGCCCGAGCTGTTCGGGTTCGACATCACGACGTGCCCCTTGTAGACGGGCTTCGTCAGGTCCGCCCAGGAGGCCGGCATCGGGAGCTTCTCCTTCTTCGCCACCTCCGTGTTCACGCAGAAGGCCGACATGAAGACGTCGATCCCGACCCAGGACGGCGGGTTCGTCTTGTCGCGGAAGAGCGGCTGGACGCGCTCGAGGCCCTTCGGCGCGTACGGCGCGAGCAGGCCCGCGTTCTTGAAGACCAGCATGTTCGTCGCGGCGACGCCCCAGATCAGGTCCGCCTGCATGTTGTCCTTCTCGGCCATGAAGCGCGCCGAGATGTCGCCGGTGGAGAACCGCAGCATCTTGATGTCGAGGGTCGGCAGCGACTTCTTCACCGCCTTCATGTAGTCGGTGATCTGCTCGTTCTCGATCGCCGTGTAGATGACGACCGTCTCGGCCGCTGACGCCGGGCCGGCCACCGCCAGGATTGCGAGCACCAGCACCAGCACTCGGAAGGGACGCATGCGTGTGTCTCCTTTCACCGCTCGGAATCGTTCAGAGCCTGGGGACCGCGAGACGGCCAGGACCGGCCAGCGCGCGGGCCGACGCCACCGCGGCAAGCACGACGGTCAGCAGCAGCGTGGCGAGGGCGCTGGCGCCGCCGAGCTCGCCGCGCGCCGCCCGCTCGAGGAGCGCCACCGCGGCGGGGGTCGCGCCCGGCGAGGCCAGGAACACGACCGCGCCGACGCTCCGCATCCCCTCGATGAAAAAGAAGAGGAACAGCGATGCGGCCGGCGCCGCGAGGAGCGGCGCGACCACGCGGGTCCACGTGCGCGGCAGGCCGGCGCCCAGGCTCGCGGCGGCCTCCTCGAGCGCCGGCGCCACGCGGCCGAGCGCGCCCGCGGCGGCCGAGAGCGCGGTCGGCAGCCGCCAGACCACGACGGCCGCGACGAGGATCCAGAGCGTGCCCGTGAGCGGCGCCGCCGGGCCGCCGAGGGCGAGCAGGTACGCGGCGCCCACGACCGCGCCGGGCAGCGCCGCCGGCGCGAGCGCGAGCCGCCCCAGGGCGTGCCCGAGCGGCGGCCGCGCCCGCCGGATCGCGTGCGCCGCGGCGAACGCCAGCAGGACGCCGGTCAGGCCCGCCGCGACCCCGAGGCCCACGCTGGTCAGCACGGCGGCCGGCACCCCGGGCGCCCCGAGCCCGCCCCAGTGCCCGAGCGACAGCGACCAGTCCCTGCCCGGCACGGCGCCGAGCGACCCGGCGGCGACGAGCGCCGGCACGGCGCCGAGCGCCGACGCCACGGCCGTCGCGAGCATGGCGAGCGGCCAGCGAAGGAGCGCCGGCGCCGGCCGGAGCGGCGCCCGGAGCCTGAGCCGCGCCGCGCGCGGGAGCGCGTCCGGGTCGCGGCGCGCGAGCACGAGCCCCGCCACGATCACCGGCACGAGCAGCAGCGCGGCGGGCGTCGCCGCGGCGGCGGCGTCGTGAGCCCCGACCGCGCGCGCGTACATGAGCGGGGCCAGCAGCGCCGGCCCGCCCGCGAGCAGGAACGGGTTGGCGAAGTCGCCCAGCGCGAGCGCGAAGACGACGAGCGCCGTCGTGACGAGGCGCGGCCCGAGGAGCGGGAGGGTCACCCGGCGGAGGACCGTGAGCCGGCCGGCGCCGAGGCTCTCGGCCGCCTCGTCGAGCGAGACGTCGAGGTCGTCGAGCGCCGCCGCGAGCAGCAGGTACGCCGACGGCAGGAACGTGAGGACCTGGGCGGCGGCGACGGCGGGGAGGCCCCGCACCGGGCCGAGCGCCAGTTCGAGCGCGAGCGCGGCGAGGACCGGCGGCCCCAGCATCGGCACGAGGCACGCCGCCGAGACCAGCCGCCGGCCCGGGATGCCGCTTCGAGTCACTGCGTACGCGAGCGCGAGGGCGAGGGCGAGCGTGGCGAGCGTGGACGCGCCGGCGACGAGCGCGCTCCGCGCGAGCGCGTCGAGGACCTCGGCGTCCGGCGGGGTGAGCGCCGCCGCGAGCCGCACGAGCGGCCAGGCGACGAGCGCCGCCAGGAGGGGGAGCACGCCCGCCGCCGCCGCGGTGCCGACGGGGTCCGTCGGCAGCGCCGCCCGCGGCCCTCCACGCACGCCCGGGAACGCGCCGCCGTCCGTCATCCCGCCGTGAAGCCGCCGTCCACGACGAGCTCGGCGCCGGTCATGTACGACGACTCGTCGCTCGCCAGGAAGAGCGCGACGCTGGCGATCTCCCGCGGCTCGGCGATGCGGCCGAGCGGGATGCCCGTCTCGAACTCCCGGCGCAGCGCGTCGGTGAGGTACGGCGCCTGCAGCGGCGTGTCCACGATGCCCGGGTGGATCACGTTGCAGCGGATCCGGTCCCTCGCGAACTGGATCGCGAGCGACTTCCCGAGCGAGATCAGCCCGCCCTTGGCCGCCGTGTAGGCGTCCTGGGCGCGCGTGAAGCCCGCGAGCGCGGAGACCGAGCCCATCAGGATGATCGAGCCGCCGCCCGCGCGGCGCAGGTGCGGGATGCCGTGCTTGGTCACCCAGAACACGGACTTGAGGTTGACCGCGATCACGCGGTCCCACCACGTCTCGTCGGTCTCGAGCACGGACCGGTCGCGGTCCTTCCACAGGACGCCCGCGTTGTTGTAGAGCACGTGCAGCGCGCCGAAGCGGGCGACGCCGGCGGCGATCATCCGCGCCACGTCGGCCTCGAGGGCCACGTCGCCCACCGTCGCGAGCGCCTCGCCGCCGGCCGCCGCGATCGCCGCCGCCGTCTCCCCCGCGGCCCGCTCGTCGATGTCGGCGACGACCACGCGCGCGCCCTCGGCGGCGAAGAGCCGCGCCGCCTCGCGCCCGATCCCCATGCCCGCGCCCGTGATGAGCGCGACCTTGCCGCCGAGCCGTCCCATCAGATCCTCTCGAAGTTCCGGATGAGCTCCCAGTCCGTGACCGCCTGGTCGAACGCCTGCTGCTCCCAGCGCGCCGTGTGCAGGTAGTGCTCGACGACGCGCTCGCCGAACGCCGCGCGCGCCGCCCTCGAGCGCTCGAGCTCGGCGATCGCCTCGCGGAGCGTCTTCGGCACCTGCGGGAGCTCCGGGTCCTCGTACGCGTTGCCCTCGTAGAGGGCCGGCGGCCGGAGCCTGGCCTGGACGCCGTGCAGGCCCGCCGCGATCGTCGCCGCGAAGGCCAGGTACGGGTTGGCGTCGGCGCCCGGGATCCGGTTCTCGACGCGGAGGCCGCGCCCCTCGCCGCAGACGCGGAAGCCGCAGGTGCGGTTGTCCCAGCCCGCGACGATCCGCGTCGGCGCGAACGAGCCGGATTGGTAGCGCTTGTACGAGTTGACGCTCGGCGCGTAGAAGTACGCGAGCTCGCGCGCCAGCGCAAGCTGCCCGGCGAGCCAGTGCCCGAAGAGCGGCGTGCCGGCGCCGGGCCGGCCCGCGCGCCCGGCCGGGGCGAACAGCGCGCGCCGGCCGCTCCGGTCCCAGACCGAGGAGTGCAGGTGGAACGAGGAGCCGGCCGCGCCCCGGTCGTACTTCGCCATGAACGTGAGCGAGCAGCCCTGGAGGTGGGCGATCTCCTTGCACCCGTGCTTGTAGAGCGCGGCGCGGTCGGCCATCTCGAGCGCGTCGGCGTAGCGCAGGTTGATCTCCTCCTGGCCGCGCCCCCACTCGCCCTTGGACGTCTCGACGGGCACGCCCGCCGCCTCCATGCCGTTGCGGATCGCGCGGACGAGCGGCTCCTCCTTCGAGGTCTGCAGGATGTGGTAGTCCTCCAGGTAGTCCGCGACGGGCGTGAGGCCCTGGTAGCGCCGGGCGCGCGCCTCCGCGAACGAGTCCCGAAAGCAGTAGAGCTCCAGCTCCGCCGCCGTCTTGACCGTGTAGCCGAGCTTCCGGGCGCGCTCGACCTGGCGCCGGAGGATCCAGCGCGGCGCCTCCTCGATCGGCTCGCCGTCCTCGGTCGACACGTCGCAGAACACGAGCGCCGTCTTGGGCAGCCACGGGATCCGCCGGAGCGTGGCGAGGTCGGGGACGAGCTTCATGTCGCCGTAGCCGCGCTCCCACGACGTCAGCCGGAAGCCGGGGAGCGGCTCCATGTCCATGTCCACGGTGAGCAGGTAGATGCAGGCGTGGGCGCCCTCGCCCGCGACATGGTCGAGGAAGTAGCCGGCAACCGCGCGCTTGCCCAGGAGCCGCCCGAAGCCGTCGGGGAACACCGTGAGCACGGTGTCGATCTCGCCCCGGCGGACGAGGCGCTCGAGCTCCCGGAGGTCGAGGCGGCCCGGCATGACGCCGGGATAGTAGCGCACCGCGACGCTCTGTGTCATCCTGCGCGCCGTGGCGCCGGCGCTGTCCCGCACGATCGTGGCCTGGACGCTCTACGACTTCGCCAACTCCGCGTTCGCGGCGATCATCCAGGCCACGGTGTTCCCCGCCTACTACGCGAACCTCGTCGTCGGCAACGCGGAGGGACGCGGCGACTTCTGGTGGGGGCTCGCGGTCTCGGTCGCGATGGCGCTCGTCGCGGCGAGCTCACCCGTCTGCGGCGGCATCGCCGACCACGCCGGCGTCCGCAAGCCGTTCCTCGTGTGGCTGACGGTCGCCGCGGTCGCGGCCACGGCGCTCATGGCGACGATCGGCCCGGGCATGGTCGTCCGGGGCTTCGCGCTCGCGGTCGCCGGCATCGTGACCTACGAGGCGGCGTTCGTCTACTACAACTCCTACCTGCCCCGGATCACCCAGCCCGCGACGCTCGGCCGCGTCTCCGCCGCGGGCTTCGCGGTCGGCTACGCGGGCTCGCTCGTCGCCTTCCTGGCGGCGTGGCCGTTCGCGGCGGCGGGCGCCTACTGGGCCTGCTTCCTGGTGGCCGCGGCGCTGTTCGGCGCTTTCTCGATCCCGGCGTTCGTGGCGCTGCCGGCCGACGCGCGGCGGCCGGTGCCGCTTCGCGTCGCCGTGGCGCGCGGCCTCGGCGACACGCGCCGGACGCTCCGCGAGATCCTGCGCGACCCGGGCCGGGCGGAGATGCGCCGCTTCCTCACCGCGTACCTCGTGTACGAGGACGGGGTGAACACCGTGATCGCGTTCTCGGCCGTCTTCGCGGCGAAGACGCTCGGGTTCGGCTTTGGCGAGATCATCGGCCTGTTCATGCTCGTGCAGATCTCGGCGCTGCTCGGCTCCGCGGCGTGGGCGCGCACGACCGACACGCGGGGCCCGAAGCTCGTCGTCACCGTCACGCTCGTGCAGTGGGCGGCCGTGACGGTCCTCGCCTACTTCGTGCAGGTCAAGTGGCACTTCTGGGCCGTGGCGATCCTGGCGGGCACGGGCCTCGGCGCGATCCAGGCGGCGAGCCGCACGTTCATGGCGACGCTCGTGCCGCCCGCGCGCGAGGCCGAGTTCTTCGGCTTCTACGCGCTGGTGGGCAAGACGGGCGCGATCCTGGGGCCCCTCGTCTTCGGGCTCGTCTCGAGCTCGATGCGCGGCGACCAGCGCGCCGCGATCGTCGCGGTCGGCCTGTTCTTCGTCGTGGGGCTGGCGCTGCTCGCGCGGGTGCGCGCGGGCGGCCCGACGGGCGCGCCCCGGCGGCCCGCGGACGCCCCCGCCTGACGCCGGACCCCGGGGCCGCTCAGCGCTCCCGGGCCCGCGCAGTGGCCTCCCGGAACGTCTCGACGCCGACGGCCCCCTGGATCAGGTCGGTGCCGATGACGAACGCCGGGGTGCCGTTGACGCCGAGGGCCCGGGCGTCGTCGCGCTCGATCGCCGCCGTGACCTCGCGGCTCCCCATGTCAGGCGCGGGCGGCCCGGGGCCGTGTGGGCCCTCTCATCGAGGTCCCCCCTCACCGGGCGCCGCCTAGCCGTCCTGCATCAAGACCGGCGGCGTCAGCAGGACGATCAGGAGCAGGCAGACGACCCCGAGCAGCCGGCGGCCCGGCGAGAGCGGGGTCACGTCGTCGAGCGGCGGGTTGTGGTGGAAGCCGACGAGGAAGGAGATCAGCCCGGCCCAGACGAACCAGTTGAGTGACGCCGCGAGGCCCGGCAGCACCCCCCGCCCGGCCAGCGCGCCCCACGCGAACACCGCCGTGCCGAACGCCAGCAGCGCGATGACGGTCGCCTTGCCGAGCGCGCGGTGGTGGCGGCCGAAGAGCGCGTACGCGATGCGGCCGCCGTCGAGCTGGCCGACGGGAAACAGGTTCAGCGCGGTCACGAGGAACCCGGCCCACGCCGCGTCGACCACGGGGTGCGTGTACAGCATGGAGCCGTCGGGGATCGGCCCGAACCGGATCCAGGCGAGCAGGTACGTGAGCAGCGAGTCGCCGAACGCCGCGTAGCCGCCCGACGGGATCGGCGCCACGCGCGACCAGCTGAGGCCGAGGAGCATCGCCGGCAGCGCGACGGCGAGGCCCGCGAGCGGCCCCGCGGCGGCGATGTCGAACGAGACGTCGCGGTTCCGCACGGGCGAGCGCATCAGGATGATCGCGCCGAGCGTGCCCCAGCCGAACGGCAGCGGGATGAAGTACGGCAGGCTCACGGAGGCCCGGTAGGCGCGCGCCGTGAAGTAGTGGCCGAACTCGTGGACGCCCAGGATGCCCAGCAGCGTCACGGCGAACGGCACGCCCGCGAGGACGCGGGCGACGGACGGGGAGGCGCGGAGCGCGTCGAACGTCGGCGAGCCGAAGAACTGGGTGCCCGCGGCCAGCACCGACACGCAGGTCACCGCGAACAGCAGGACGTTGACCAGGGCCCGCTGCGGCGCCGGGGCGCCGGCGAGCGGCCACGCCTGCACGGCGACGCCGTCGCGCTCGGCGCGCAGGAACGGCGTGAAGCCGAGCGGACGGAAGCGCTCGAGCAGGGCGTCGAGCGCCCGGGCCGGGGGGACGCGCAGCTCGCCGCGGAAGACGACGATCCCGCCGCGCATCTGCCGCTCGCGCACGACGAGGAGGTCCTCCACCGCGCGGCGGAGCAGCTCCTCGCTCGCGGAGAGCTGCTCGGGCGCGGGCGGGGGGCCCGCGGGCGCGGCGCGACGCCTCCAGAGGCGCATGGCTCAGGCTACCACGCGGCGAGGCGGGCGACGACGCGGCGGACGGCGTCGAGCCCCGCCTCGAGGTACACGGCGCCGAGGAGCGCCTCGAGCGTCTCCGCCAGGATCGACTCGCGGCCGCGCCCCCCGCTCTGGTCCTCGCCCCGCCCGAGCCGGAGCAGCGGGCCGAGGTCGAGTGCGGCCGCCCAGCAGGCCAGTCGCGCGCCCGAGACGAGCTCCGCGCGCGCGGGCGTCAGGTCGCCGGCGGCGGCGGCGGGCGTGGCGACGACGAGGTGCTCGGCGACGGCGAGCCCGAGCGCGGCGTCGCCGAGGAAGGCGAGGGCGCCCTGATCCGGGGCGGGCGGGTGCTCGTGGGCGTACGAGGCATGGGTCAGCGCGCGCGCGAGCCGCGCGGGGTCGTGGAAGCGGTGGCCCAGCCGCCGCTCGAGCTCCGCGACGCGGGCGGCGTCCACCCTGCTACTTGAGGTACTTGCGGAAGGCGAGCGTCGCGTTCGTGCCGCCGAAGCCGAACGCGTTCGAGAGCGCGACCTCCACGTCCTGCTTCCGCGCCTGGTTCGGCACGTAGTCGAGGTCGCAGTCGGGGTCGGGCGTCTCGTAGTTGATCGTCGGCGGCAGCAGGCCGTTGTGCAGGGCGAGCAGGGTCGCGATCGCCTCGATGCCGCCGGCGGCGCCGAGCAGGTGGCCCGTCATCGACTTGGTGGAGGACACGGCGAGGCGGCGCGCGTGGTCGCCGAAGACCCGCTTGATCGCCAGGGTCTCGAACTTGTCGTTGTATGGGGTCGAGGTGCCGTGCGCGTTGATGTAGCCCACCTCGGACGCCTCGAGCCCACCGTCGCGCAGCGCGGCGGCCATCGCGCGCGCGGCCCCGTCGCCCTCGGGATCGGGCGCGGTCAGGTGGTGCGCGTCGCCGGTCATCCCGTAGCCGACGATCTCGCCGTAGATCCGCGCGTCACGGCGCTGCGCGTGCTCGAGGGCCTCGACGAGGACGACGCCACCCCCCTCGCCGCACACGAACCCGTCGCGCTCCGCGTCGAAGGGCCGCGAGGCCTTCGTGGGCTCGTCGTTGCGGGTGGACATCGCCTTCATCGCGCAGAAGCCCGCGATCGTCAGCGGGATGATGATGGCCTCGGCGCCGCCCGCGAGCATCATGTCGGCGTCGCCGCGCTGGATGATCTTGAACGCGTCGCCGATCGCGTGGTTGCCGGTGGCGCAGGCGGTGACGACGGAGGAATTGGGCCCCTTCGCCCCGAAGCGCATCGAGACGAGGCCCGACGCCATGTTGACGATCATCATCGGGATGAAGAACGGCGACACGCGGTCCGGCCCCTTCTCGAGCAGCGTCTTGTGCGTCTCGAGCAGGGTCTGGATGCCGCCGATGCCGGAGCCGATCAGCACGCCGAAGCGCGTGCCGTCCACCTTCGCGGGGTCGAGGGAGGCGTCCTCCACCGCCATCGCGGCGCACGCGATCGCGTACTGGAGGTACGGGTCGAGGCGGCGGGCCTCCTTCTTCTCGACGTACCGGAGCGGGTCGAAGTTCCGCACCTCGCCCGCGATGCGCGTCGGGTAGGTGCTCGCGTCGAAGCGCGTGATCGGACCGATCCCCGACCTCGCCTGCGTGAGCGCCGTCCAGAACTCGTCCGCGGTGTTCCCCAGGGGCGTCAGCGCGCCGAGCCCCGTGACGACGACCCGTCGCCGGTCCATGCGCCCCCGCCTACGAGTTCTCTTTGATGTACGCGACCGCGTCGCCCACGGTCACGATCTTCTCCGCGTCCTCGTCCGGGATCTGGATGTCGAAGTGCTCCTCCAGGGCCATGACGAGCTCGACGGTGTCGAGCGAGTCCGCGCCGAGGTCCTCGATGAACTTCGCGCCCGGCGTGACGTCATCCTCCTCCACGCCGAGCTGCTCCACGATGATCTCCTTCACCTTTTCTTCCACCGACTTCGCCATGAACCCGTCACCTCCGCGATTGGGGATGCGCTACATGTACAGGCCGCCGTTGACGTGGAAGACCTGGCCCGTGACGTAGGCCGCCCCGTCTCCGGCGAGGAATCGTACCATTTCGGCCACCTCGTGGGCGGCGCCGATCCGCTTGAGCGGCACCTGCGCGAGCAGCGCCTCGCGCGCCTCCGCCGGGAGCGCCGCGGCCATGTCGGTCTCGATCAGCCCGGGCGCGACCGCGTTGACGAGGATCGACCAGTGGGCAAGCTCGCGCGCCGCGGCCTTCGTCAACCCGATCAGCCCCGCCTTCGCGGCGGAGTAGTTCGCCTGCCCGGCGTTCCCCATGGCCCCCGCCGTGGACGTGATGTTGATGATCCGGCCGCCGCTCTTCTGCCGGACCATGGCCTTGGTCACCGCGCGCGTCATCAGGAACGCCCCGCGGAGGTTGACCGCGATCACGCGGTCCCAGTCCTCGTCCTTCATCCGGACCAGCAGCCCGTCCCGGGTGACGCCGGCGTTGTTGACGAGGATGTCGACCCGGCCGAAGCGCTCCTTCGCCGCCTCCACCAGGCGGTCGCAGTCCTCGCGCCGCGCCGCCTCGGCGACGACCCCGTGCACCGCCCGGCCGAGCTCCTCGAGCGCCCTGACGGCGCGGTCGAGCCGCTCCGCGTCGCGGCCCGAGACTACCACGGCCGCTCCGTCCTCGGCCAGCGACGCGGCGATCGCCGCGCCGATCCCGCGCGTCCCGCCCGTGACGATCGCGACGCGCCCGGCGAGGGCCTTGCCGCTCACGCGCGCGTCCCGAGGGCGCCGAGCGCCCGGTCGAGTCCCGCCGGATCCTCGATCGAGATCCCGCGGGCGCCGTCCACGATGCGCTTGACGAGCGCCGAGAGCACGCGGCCCGGCCCCACCTCGACGAACGCGGTGGCGCCCTCGGCGGCGAGCCGGCTGACGCAGTCCGTCCATCGGACGGGGCTCGAGACCTGGCGCAGCAGGAATGGCGCGACGTCCGCTGCGGTGCGCGTCACCCCCCCGTCCACGTTGCGTACGACCGGGATCGCGGGGTCGGCGACCGGCACGGCCTCGAGCTCCGGCGCGAGCCGCGCGGCGGCCGGCGCCATCAGCGAGCAGTGGAAGGGCGCGCTCACCGGCAGCAGGACGCTCTTCCTGCCGCCGCGCTCGGCGGCGAGCGCGACCACACGCTCGACGGCCGCGCGATGGCCGGCGACGACGGTCTGACCCGCGGAGTTGACGTTCGCGATCTCGACGACCTCGCCCCGGGCCACCTCCGCGCAGAGCGCCTCCACCGCGGGCAGGTCGAGCCCCATGATGGCAGCCATCGCGCCCGTGCCGACCGGCACCGCGTCCTGCATGAGCTCGCCCCGGCGGCGCACGATCCGCACGGCGTCGGGGAAGCGGAGCGCGGCCGCCACGACGAGCGCAGAGTACTCGCCGAGACTGTGGCCGGCCGCGAGCGCCGGCCGGAGCCCGCGCTCGGCGCACGCGGCCGCCGCGGCGACGCTCGCCGTGAGCACGGCGGGTTGTGTGTTGGCGGTCAGCGCGAGCTCGGCCTCGGGCCCCTCGAACGCCAGCCGCGCGAGGTCGAAGCCGAGCGCCTCGTTGGCCTCCTCGAAGACCGCCTTGGCGCCCGGGGAGCTCGCGTAGAAGGCCCGGCCCATGCCGACGGCCTGGGAGCCCTGGCCGGGGAAGAGAAACGCGATCATGAGCCTAGCCTTAGCCTAGCCTAGCCTAGCCTAGCCTGGACTATTCATGAGCGTCCGACGGGCGCGCCGGCGGGTCCTGTCATCGGGGTGGCCCCGGCCGGCCAGGCTTCGTCACCCGCTCGCCCGAGCGCA